>Ga0116227_10009769_pt1 | contig 17212 bp, 12 predicted proteins | sample S1TSphgellanicum_FD_89693 | JGI IMG/M metagenome (GOLD analysis project Ga0116227, IMG submission 89693) | Host-associated microbial communities from peat moss isolated from Minnesota, USA - S1T2_Fb - Sphagnum magellanicum MG | ecosystem: Host-associated > Plants > Peat moss > Unclassified...
AATTATAACTACGGCATTAGTTGGATCTATATTTTTCGGTGGCAATCATAGTCAGGCTTGCAACTATATGAAAGATCATAAGCTAATCGTCAAGATGTTACAAAAATCTCGCTTTAATCGCCGCCTACATCGTCTTTTGAAGATCAGGTTGCAAGTGTGGAATACTCAGGAGTTTCGTCGGCTACCTCCTGTGAATATCCCCAAATTGATCAATCACATGACTATAGTCATTTCCTAGAAACTCACACTAAGTTAGATCTCCTCTCGCTACAATATTAAATGCGATCGCTTCTCTCTATAGGCAATGTAAAATTCAAAATTCATTGACTTCTGTTGCGAAGATCTCCGATTAAATTGCATCAAAACCAATAGTATTATACTACGAGTTACGCACTGTACAAATCGACCATCGTGTATATAAACGAAATTATGTCGTTTTAGGCTTTGAGGGATGACCTATGGCTAGCGCCACGCTGCGCTATGGGATAAATAGCCATTGCTCAAAAATTTATGGCTAACGCCACGCTGCGCTATCAAAAAATCACGTAAAAATGCCCGAAACCCATACCTCATATTTTGTCAATGTTGAGAAGGCTGGTCTTATATACTAAGAACTAGGGAGTAGGGAGGTAGCAAGGTGGGAATAGAAGGAGAAATATTAACTAATCGCTACCAGGTTGAGCAGCAGTTGGGGAAAAAGGCTGGACGGCGGACTTTACTCGCTCGTGATTTAGTAACTGATGAATTAGTAGTAGTAAAGTTACTTTCTTTGGGCAGTGATTTTGTCTGGGATGACCTCAAACTGTTTGAAAGAGAAGCAGATACGCTAAAATCCTTATCCCATCGCTTGATTCCTCGCTATCTGGACTATTTTGAGCTACAGTCCCCGAATTTGACCGGATTTGTTCTGGTCCAAACCTACATCCCTGCCCTTAATTTAGAACAACATCTCCAAGCTGGACGGAATTTTACAGAAGCTGAAATTACAGAAATAGCTAAGGCCTTATTAGAGATTCTGATTTACCTACATGGGTTGCATCCACCTGTCATCCACCGGGATATCAAGCCAAGCAATATTTTGTTAGGGGAGCGATCTGGCAATAGCGTCGGTCAGGTGTACTTGGTGGATTTTGGCTCAGTGCAGACAGTCCTAGCGGCGGAAGGGGGGACGCGAACTGTGGTGGGGACATACGGTTATATGCCTTTGGAGCAGTTTGGGGGACGGACAATAGCTGCATCTGACCTTTACAGCTTGGGGGCAACCCTGATTTATTTGGCAACAGGTATTCAACCTGCAGATTTACCACAGAAGGATTTTCGCCTTCAGTTTGAGCAGCTAGCTAATCTGAGTCCCCATTTCAGTCGTTGGTTACAGGGGATGAGTGAGCCTAGTTTGGAAAAGCGGTTTCCTACCGCTAGGGAGGCGCTGACAGCTTTAGAGGGGTTACAATTCCTGCCTACAGATAGTTCCATTGGAGGTAAACTGGCGGGGAGTAAAATTCAACTGACCAAAAATCAGGAAGCTTTAGAAATTTTGATCCCCCCCGATGGTTTTCATACCTCAATGATATCCACGGCCATGTTTGCCATCGCCTGGAATTCATTTATCTTATTTTGGACCATTGGCGCTCTTACTGCTCCCTTCCCCGTTAGCATCCCCTTTGCTTTATTTTCACTCCCTTTTTGGAGTGCTGGTTTCTCTATGGTTTACAGTCTTTTATTCAGTTTATTTGGTATTAGCAAACTACGCATAGATCGCCAGCAAATTACTTTCACCCGGGAGTTATTCAAACTTAAATTCCACCGTTTCCGACCATTGCCTACGCAAAGTATCACCAAACTGATTTATACTCAAGCCCCCGCAAAATTAGAGATTTGGGCAGGTATAGAAAAATATCAGATAGGCGGTAGTAATGGCATGATTAAATCTGTAGTGGAAATGGAATGGTTAGCTGGTGAATTAAGTCACTATTTAGGTATCAAGATTACGGGCTGAACTAGTATGCATCATCGACCACAGGGTTGAGAATGAGTTCAAATATCTATAGCTGCCTTAGGGGAATTTCAATAATAAATTTAGTTCCTTCACCGGGAGCAGAAATAAAGTTCAATTTACCATTATGCTGCTGTGTAATAATTTGATAACTAATAGCCATACCCATTCCTATGCCTTGACCTACAGGTTTTGTTGTGAAAAACGGGTCGAAGACGCGTGATTGTATTTCTTCAGCAATACCCGGACCATTATCGGCAATTTCAATTTTTACCCAATTTAAATTGATGACTTTTGTATAAATTTTAATCCATTTCGGATGATTAGTTCTGTCATATCCTATGGCATCAATGGCATTAGTCAGAATATTCATGAACACTTGATTAAGTTGTCCTGAATAACATTCAACTAAAGGTAGATTGCTATAATGACGAATAATTTGAGTTTCTGGAAGCTCTGGTCTCGGATGTAAGCGATGCTGCAATATTAGTAGAGAGCTTTCAATTCCTTCGTGGATGTCAACTACTTTGAGTTCGGCTTCATCCAATCGGGAAAATGTCCGTAAAGATTTGACAATTTTCTGAATTCGTCTACTACCATATTTCATTGAAGACAGTAGGTTCGGCAGATCCTCTTTTAAAAATTCTAGGTCAACAGCACTAATTTTCTTTTGAATAACAGGTGTAGTTAGGGTACATTCCCTTTGGTATATTTCTAGTAATTCGAGCAATATTTGGGTATATTCCTCAACATAAGTTATGTTCCCAAAGATAAAAGTTACTGGATTATTAATTTCATGAGCCACTCCAGCAACTAACTGTCCTAGGCTAGACATTTTCTCAGCTTGAATAATTTGAACTTGGGCGCTTTGAAGTTCTTGCAATGCCTGAGTTAGTTCATTCGTGCGTTCCTCTACTCGTTGTTCAAGTTGCTCTCTATTTTCCTCTAGGGCAGTAAATGATTCATGCATTTGTTGAATCATGAAATTAAAAGAACTAGATAGAACTCCCAATTCTCGAATCCTAAAAGGTTCTACAGTTTGGTCTAAAGACCCCCTAGCTACTGCTTCAGATACTTGAATCAGCCGCCAAATTGATTGAGTAATCCACTTTGAGGTATACAAGCCAAGCAGTGTAGCAATCAACAAAGCTTCCAGGCAAACCAAAATGGTGTTATTAGTATTAGCCTGAATTTCATTCATAAAGTCAGACTCTGGGATGACAACTACACTCAGCCAGTCGATACCTCGTTGATCTTGGAGGGGAGAAACCTGGACAAATTGCCGCTTGCCATCTAGCAGGAAATAAAAATGCTGATCGTGAGAAATTTGGTTCAAGTGGCTGAAGTGATGATATAGTGTTATCCCTGCTCCTCGGATCACAGGATTATCAATGGCTAGGACAGAGATTAGCTTCAGATCTCCTCCCTTAATCATGTAAGGTTTTTCAATTACAGAGCTGACAATTAAATATCCTGACCGATTAATAACGAAAGCTTGTCCTGTGCGACCAACCTTCACGTTCCTTAAAAAGTGATAAATCTTGGAGAGGGGAAAATTAGCGGTGTGTATGCCTAACAACCTTTCTGCTTTATTATAGATAGGCTCAGATAAACAGATGATTGGTGTGAGGGTACCTGTACCTATGAAAGGTTTACTATTCCAAACTGGCTTACCTGATTTAATAGCAACTTGATACCAGTGTTGAGTACGTGGATCGAATTTTTGAATTCCCACAAACTCAATTCGTCTTCCTTGACTATCTAAATTGTATATTCGACGGTTAGGTAAATCCGATTTCTCTCCTGTTCTAGCCTCAAGTAATCCATTTTCCTTCCTTTCAACAAGGACACTAGTTCCCTGTGGTGTGCCAAACTGGAGGAAATTTACAGTGTCTTGGGTTAGCAACCGCGAGTAAGCATGTTCTAGCGGCTGAAGATTCCTTGTCTTAATTAGTTCCTCCCCCATTACTGTTGTGATTATCTGATTCACCACAGATGATTCATCTAAAAGGACGATAATCTGATGGTTAATCCGGTCGGTTGTCTCCTCGGAAAGTCGGATTACAACATTACTTACAGCTTTGTGAGCATTACGAATTGATACATAACCTGTAATTACAACTGCTACAGAAATTTGCAGTATGAAAGGAAGAAGTAGAATTAGCCGGAGCGGTATTGCTTTGATGTTAAAATTATCAATTATTGTTTTTAACGACATTGAATGCGAAATAATATCTCTAGATAGAAAGTAAAAAACTTCTGGCAGATATAGAAAAAATATAAACCTAAAATAGTAAAAAAAATATAAAGAAAAGAACTAGATTTCGTAAGAACATTCAATAAATAAGCCATGAAGCAAAATTAGGGTATTTACCTCACTATTCTCTTGATTTTAATCCTTATGAATAAATTTGTAAACCAGCTGCTTGAGATTTTTTTGATTAATTTTACTACTCTCCGATACTCCCTCTAATAGCATTTCTCCTCTACAAAACGGTACAGGTCAACTATGTGACTGTCAACCAAACTGTAGTAGACATTTTTACCTTCGCGGCGATAGTTGACCAACCGCATCGCTTTAAACAGGCGCAGCTGATGACAAACTGCAGATTCTGTCATTTTTGTCAATGCTGCTAAATCACAAACACACAACTCACTGGCAGCTAAGGCTGATAGCAAACGTAAACGGTTGGGATCTGCAAGTATCCCAAAGATTTCTGCTATCTGTTTTGCCTTAGAAATTGGCAAGATTTGCATCTGAGTTAAACGCACGTTGTCTAAATGCACTACATGGATGTCACAGTTTGGTACATCAGAAGGACCTAAGTCTGGCTTTCCCTGACGCTTATTCATAGTGTTCTGCGTAAAGCAATGGTTATCAATCTCATCTTAACTAAAAATGATAATCATTGTACAGTTGAATAGTTATTCAATTGTTGTATTAAAATAATGGCAGTTAACTTCTTAGTCTTTTCCATGACTCAAACTCCCTCCCTCAAAACCCAGTTGTTGCAAGTTGATGGTATGGACTGCGGCAGTTGTGCTAAGACGATTGAAGCCAGCTTGCAACAACTAAATGGTGTAATGGAAGCTTCAGTCAGCTTTGCCACTGCCAAAGTTAAAGTTTTTTACGACTCAGATATCCTCGACACATCTGGAATTATCAATTGCATAACTGCTTTAGGATATACTGTCAAACCGCTCCATCATCATGATCATGAACATTTGGAAGTAGCCTCGACTCTAGAAGCAAAAGTCGGTGGTATGGACTGCGGCAGTTGTGCTAAGACCGTTGAGGTTGGTTTGCAGCAAATAGCAGGGGTGCTTCAGGCATCAGTTAGCTTTGGAAGTGGAAGAATGCAGGTATCCTACAACCCGCAACAGGTGGATGAAGAGATAATTTATGGTCGGGTTCGCAGTCTAGGTTATACAGTTGAACTCATTGATGAATTAAGCTCCCACCAACATAGCCATGATTGTAACCACGACCACCATCACGATCAACCCCACTCAGCTAGCTGGGAGTTTTGGGTAAAAAACCGCCGGGGACAAAGTCTAATTTTAATGGGAGTGGGTTTAGTTCTGGGCTTACTTACTCAATATTTAGCATTACCAATCTGGGTTGCACGAGCTTTTTATGGCATTGGCATAGTAATTACAGGCTACCCAATTGCACGGGCTGGGTTGTTGGAGTTACGCCTACGCCGCGCCGACATGAATTTGCTAATGACTATTTCGGTGGTCGGGGCATTAATTTTGGGGGACTGGTTTGAAGCCGCACTAGTCCTGTTTCTCTTCTCCTGCGGCACAACTCTACAAGTTTTCACCTTTGGTCGCACACGCAATGCGATTCACACCTTAATGGATTTAACTCCGTCCACTGCTACTGTTAAGCGAGGGGAGCGAGAGGTAGTAGTTCCGGTGGAAAGTGTTCAAGTTGGTGAAATTTTGACAATTCGCCCCGGACAGCGTGTGGCTTTAGATGGGGTAGTTGTGGCTGGTGTAAGTACTATTGATCAATCAGCGATTACAGGGGAGTCCATTCCGGAAGATAAAACTGATGGGGATCTTGTGTTTGCTGGAACGTTGAATCAGTCAGGTTTTTTGGCAGTTCAAGTAACTCATACTGCTAGGGATACCACCGTTGCGAAAATTATTCATCTAGTGGAAACGGCCCAAGAAAGCCGTGCTCCCTCTCAGCAGTGGGTAGATCGGTTTGCAGAAGTCTACACCCCCATTGTAATTCTGATGGCGATCGCCATTTTCCTGATTCCACCTTTAGTTTTTGCCCAACCTGGGAATGTCTGGTTTTATCGGGCGCTGGTGATGTTAGTAATAGCTTGTCCCTGTGCTTTGGTAATTTCTACCCCAGTTTCCATTGTCAGCGCCATTGGTGCGGCAACTCGTCAGGGGATTTTATTTAAAGGAGGGTATGCGCTGGAAACAGCTGGACGGATGACAACTCTGGCTTTTGATAAAACGGGTACGATTACCCTGGGCCTACCCACTGTCCAGAAGATTTATGGTCTTGGACAGGTCAGTGCAGACCAAGTGTTACAAATTGCCGCAACACTTGAGCAACATTCGGAACACCCACTAGCAAAGGCCATCTTGGCTCAGGCTCAGGAGACGGGGATAGATTTAGCAGTACCTGTGAACTTTACGGCATTGCCAGGTAAGGGGATTCAGGCAAATGTTCACGAGGTGTCATACTTAGTTGGTAATCGACGGTTATTTTCAGACCAAGGTATTCCTTTGGCAGATGAGGCTGAATCCCTAGCCACGAGAATTGAACGCTTAGGTCAGATTCCAGTACTGGTGGGGACAAAACAAGGGTTGTTAGGAGTGATTGCCCTTGCCGATAGTATCCGCCTAGAGGCAACCGAAGCCGTGCGACAGTTGAAATTGTTGGGACTCAAAGAGTTGGTAATGCTGACAGGCGATCGCACTCGCGTTGCCAAGCAAATTGCTCAACAAGTGGAAATCTCTGAGTATCGAGCAGAACTGCTACCAGAGGATAAACTCCAAGAAATTCAACGGTTGCACCGAGGTGGGGTAGTAGGTATGGTTGGTGATGGGATCAATGATGCACCAGCATTGGCATCTGCAGATATTAGTTTTGCGGTCGGTGGCATAGATATTGCTTTAGAGACTGCCGATGTCGTCATCGTCGGTGGTGATCTCAGACGAATTGCATACGCAGTGCAATTGAGCCGTCGCACTGTATCTGTGATTCAACAGAATGTAGTCTTTTCTTTAGTAACAAAGGGTATATTTCTGCTGTTAGGGACCTTTGGGTTGGTTGGCTTGGCTGTAGCAGTCTTAGCTGATACAGGAACCTCCCTACTAGTGACTGCAAATGGGATGCGACTGTTTAAGACTCGGAAATTTTGATCTACCCAGCAGCAAATTCTTGGGAATTTTGGATCTTGGATTAGAAGTTCCGGGGATTCATAGCTGCCTCCTTAATTAGTATTGTCAATCAATAAAAGTCAATTTTTTAGCCGCTGTTAGTATATGTAAATGCCAAAAGTGGAGCCTAAACCCCACCTTGTTTATGACATCTTCCCAAGTTTACTTGTTAGGTTGAGGAGTCAGACGCAGATAGGGTTTGACTTCTTGATAGCCCTTGGGGAATTTTTCCTTGAGGACTGCGGGATCTTTGAGGGAGGGGACAATCACACAGTCGTCCCCATCTTTCCAATCAGCTGGTGTTGCCACACTGTAATTATCCGTCAGTTGCAGTGAATCAATCACCCGCAACAGTTCATCAAAGTTGCGTCCAGTGCTCGGGGGGTAGGTGAAACTGAGACGCAGTTTTTTATTAGGATCAATCACAAAAACCGATCGCACTGTTATAGCTGCGTTAGCGTTGGGGTGGATCATGTCGTAAAGGTCAGACACTTTCCGATCTGAATCTGCCAAGATTGGGTAGTTGAGGGTAGTACTTTGGGTTTCTTCAATATCTCCCACCCATCCTTTGTGGGATTCTACATTATCCACACTCAGAGCGATCGCTTTGACGTTGCGTTTGTCAAACTCTGGTTTCAATTTCGCAACGGTGCCTAATTCAGTTGTACAAACTGGTGTAAAGTCAGCAGGGTGAGAAAACAGCACAACCCAGCTGTCACCTACCCATTCATAAAAGTTTATGTCGCCGTGTGTGGAGGCTTGCGTAAAGTTGGGTACTGTATCACCGAGACGGAGAGCCATGTGAAATTCCCTAGTAGTTAAAAAGCTTATGTATTCTACCTCGTCATCATGACATAAAATACCTATTCCCCGATTTAGGTGCAACGGTTTGTAACAAAATTTTAAGTTTGGAGATCATTCTCGAAATTGTCTGTGTGACTCTTAACAGGGGAATTTTAGAGGGAATAAAGGCTGTAGAATAGGACGTTTTTCACCCCTGATGGGAGTAATATTTCCCTATTCAAACAAGTACGGTAGATCCGCGAAAGAAACAGTTTCCTAATAATGGTCCCTATCTATTGTGTAATGGGACGAAGTTAGACAAAGACTACTTTACGTCCTGTGAGGAATAGCTAATACCATTTCCCGAAAATCTTGATATAGTCCAACAGTCCAACCCCTTTGTTTCCTTACTCCCTGCCTCCCTGAATGTATCAAACTTAAAGTAAAATGGTATAAGTTTGAGCAGGAATATCTAGGATGGGTAAAAAACAAAACCCCCACAGAGGACGTAGGGGCATTAATCAGCAAGGTCTCTTCGTTAGTACAATTATACCATAAAAGACAAACTATGTTTTATCTTAGGCTGCTCTTTTCTGACGGCGCTTGAGCCATATTCCCGCAGCACCAGCAGCTACAGTACCAGCAGTAGTTAGAGGCTCGGGAACTTGGGTGTAGCTTACGGTTACAGTGCCACCAGTAGCTGTGTCCTCAGATGTATCATTTAAATACAATATATCCGGTCCTGAATTGGTTGTCCCAACTAGATCCAGTTCCGGAGCAACAAGGGTGATTGTAACTGTACCATTCCCCTCAAATAGGGAGTCTAGACTGCTGGGTACGACCTGTGGTGAGAGGGAGCCTGTACCAGTAAAGCCATTCATTGTAATTGAGCCACCTGTTGTCGAGTCTGTATATCCCGGTACACTTTCTATATCAGAAGTTCCTGTTGTAGAACCAGTAGCACTAAATGTACTGATTTCGAGGGTGACATCTTGGGTTGCGTTCACCTGTGCATTCTCCGTTGTCGCAGGATAGGACAAGTTAGTAGCATTTATGACAAATGATGTACTACCACTAAAGCTAAGGGTAATAGAGGCTAAGGGAGTAGAGCCACTATACTGTTGCAGAGTGATAGTGTCATCACCAGAGGGTTGTAAGTCTGTGAAACTAGTGCTATTAGTAATAGTTGCAGCAGCAGCAGGACGCACCACTACCCCTACAGCTACTAAGGGCAGCAAAAAGCCTAAGATTTGTGTTTTCATGATTTAGAATCTAGGTAGAGAAAATTTTGCGTCTGCCCCCTAGAGTTTTACCTCTGGGGACAGTTTATTAAAATGGCAACAATTGCAGAGAGGACTTGAGATAAACTTGACCGATGGTTCGATAGTTAGCGTAGTTGTCTTTAGGTGAATCAGTGTTGTAGCCAGAGAAAATTAGTGAAACCTCGTGGGGACCTGTGACAATGGCGTTAGGTGCATATGCCCGTTCTTCAAACCATTGTTCCGTGGGAATTAGGGCTGGAGTAGAAGGGATAGTAACATTAGTATTTGGGTCAGTCTCTGTTCCAACGGAAACGATGGGATTGTTTATGCCGTTGACTATCGTCCAGGTCCGCAAGTTACTAGATTCGGCGTAACCGATGAAGTGAAATGAATCAGAGTCAGCATCTATGCAGTTACCACCGGCAAAGAATAAGCCATACCGATTATTTGGCAGTCGGAGTAGGGTACCAATGGAGGCAATGTAGCGCACCCCAGTTTCAGAAGTAGTAGTTTGATCATTAAGACCAGTGACAGGTCCCATGTCAGTAAAATTAATACCATCTGATGTCCTAGCCAAGCGGACTGTTACATAGTCAGTGTTAGGAGTTGCGTTTTTTTGAAATCCAAACGTGGGACTAGTACACAATTCACTATTAGGAAGGAGGTTTGGGTCCTGACCCAATTGTTTTTGCACATAGATAACAATGAGCGGATTAGTTCCGGGAACTGAAGCTATGATGCCGTCTGGATTTAGTAGCCCATTAGTACGCGTGCCCTTGTTAGTAACTGTATCTGGGGAGCTAACTGGAACTCCAGCGAGGGGGGAGGAGATACCAGGAGTTTGTGGGGTCGATAACTGATGTACCACTAAGCCCAGATAATCAACAGGACCATCAGGTGTATTACCGTCCTGAGGATTTTCGGAACGGTCCAGGGTGTAGAGGTATGTGTTCCCATTAGGTGCTGTTAACACATTTGGGTGTCCTTGACCGTCGTCGGTGGCACCTGGACTGCCACTTCCTGACGCATCCGTTGGGAAGTTCAGGAGATCGTCATAGCCTGTGACGTAAGTGTAGGGGTTATTAGTACCTGTAACTGCCGGATAGGTCTTTTCGTTGGTTTTTGATGCCCCACTAGGACACAATCCAGGGTTCAGTTCCAGCACCTCCTGTTGGAATGTCCAAGTTAACCCAGCATTGGTGGAGTAAGCTGCGACAATTGCCTCGTCATTGTCCTTGGGTCGGTAGTCGAAGTAGCCTTGCAGGTTACTCCCCGATCCAGCGACATATTCGTAGTAGTAGGGCTGCATATAATTAGTAGCTGTGCTAGTAGCAGGATTGACTACGTATGTCCCTGATCCCTCTTCATATGTACTGTTCGCCAGCTCTGTCGCATAGGGACTGCAATAATGGGTTGAGGGGTTTGGAGAGTCTCCTGAAGGGAGTGGTGTAGTAGGAGTTATATTGTTGTTTGCATTGCTTGAAATTGGTCCTGCTGGTCCTTGATCTAGGGTCCAAGGACCACCTGTAATTTTTGATGCCACAGCTCCGTTATCCGTGGAGCCGTCAGATGTATTTGCGGCATTGTCCGCAGTCCATGTGTTAGTAGTCTGAGCTAAGACAGGACTATCTGCTACTGCTGCACTTAGCAGTATAGAAGTAGCGAGGAAAAGTATTTTTTTCATAGATGTAATATTCTCTACACACATAGATTGACATATAAAGAAATTATTAAGGTTAAGAAAATGTTATGAAACAAAAATACTTACCAAATCTTCTTAAATTCGGCTGTAATGTGAAGATTGCGTTAAGATAATTTTTACTCCCCCGTTCCTTAGATAAATACTTAAATACATATGTTCTATACAAGAGTAGCCCACCTCTGAAACTTCAAGAGATGTCTTTATTCCTTGACCACAAACTGGGCAATCTTGGCACAGTAAGAGTTAAACCTAAATCCTGCCATGAACTATACTTAGTGTATTTTTTATTACTAAATTTTCGGTAAACTTTTGTATTCTAATCTGTAAGTATGCAATCAATCTTAATGAAAAATTCATCAAGATATATTTACAAATCATGTATTTTCTACATAATAGTTACAAAATCAATCAGCCAATACTAAGGGTTTGAATACAAGCGTGACTACAAGTACTTAGGTGCGTGTAAGCTAGATTTCTGGCTCTTGATTCTCTTGTTCAACCAACAGTGTTTAGGGGACAAGAGGGGAGATGGGGGACTATTTGTCCCCCATCGAAAGATTCCCCAGTCCCTAGTTGGCAAAGCCATGTAACGCCAGAAAACCCAAACAGTCATCGTTTAGGTGGCTACGTTACTTAGAAGTAATATCTTCTCTCGGTCCTCTTTTTCTCAATTTAAGAAACACACCAAAGCCTAGTACCCCTAATGAACCAAGGATATTGCTAGGTTCAGGAACTGATACGTCGTCTAAAGCTACACCGCGATATACCACAGCGTCTGTGGCGGGGTCTACAACACTAAACTGCTCATTGGCAGCCTGCGTTAATGTTGTGTCTGAGAGTGCGTCGGTGATTTCAACCACTTCGTTAGGATCTGCACCTTCGTCACCACCGCTGTTATCGACGGTGGAAGTTACTGCATACAATGTGCAGTTACCGTTAGCATCGCATTCACCCGTAAGATTGCGAAGACCATCTGTTGCTGGATCGTAGCTGGAAGGTAACCCAGCTACGCTGTATTCCACACCCAGATCTAAGCCATTTGTCAGATTGTAGTCCTCTACCCAGGTACCATTACTTGCCAGACTCCACTTCTCAAGACCGCCTATGACAACTAAAGGGTTGTTAGTTGCGTCTGCGTCACCAAAAACACCGTCGCCTTCATCTGCAACATATAGCGTCGTCGCGTTGGCAAACCAGATACCGAAGGGGTGGGAGACAGGGGATGTAGTGCTATTAGCTAGGGTTGTGGAGAAGCCAGGTAGGATGGAGATTGTTGCGCCGCCGGTTGGTAAGGTACCGGCAGTGCCAACCTGGTATACACTATTAATCCCGTTGCTACCACTACCCTTCGTTACATACAAGGTGTTATTGAAAATAGTTTCGCCCCGGAAATTATTATCCTTGGAAGCCTTGTCTGCTGTATAACCGTTCTGAGTAATATTATACGAACCAGCCTGAGTTGTACCAGGAGTTGTTGAAGTTGCAGTTGTCCCCGGAGTTACAATCTGTACACCTGTTGCATTGGCGACTGTTGTTGGTAGTGTTCCACCATTGCCAGCATTACCCACAGTGTAGTACAAGCCGTTTGAAGCTAGTATGGCGGCACGACCATTGTTGCCGGGGTATGCGTTGGTTGTAGTTACCTCGGGAGTGATGATATTACCCGAAGAGTTAACTGTTGTACCGAAGTTGATTTGCGCCACTTCTCTGTAAGTGAGAGTCGCACTATCTGTGTTACCTGAGTAGTTAATTCCCGGTGTGTTAGAATTGGATATGTCAAGCTGGTTAATCCCAGTATCGTAACCCATGAAAGTAATCCCAGTGCCGTTAGGTGTGAGATTGATCGCCAATTCCGATTTTGACGAAAAGCTGGTAGTAATGGAGCTAGGATTAACTTCGTATGTACCGACGACATTGGAGCTTGATGGATCAGATGGATTAATATCCCAGAGCATAATTGGCGAGGTGACACCAAAGCTAGAATCGGGATTAACATTTTGGAAAACCTCTGGATAGCCCCCATCTGCTTGTGCGTTACCGCCGCCTGGAAGTGCCTCGCCGACGGTTATAAGGCTCGGATAACCTGCATACGTACTACCAGAGACAATGAGGTCACCTGGAGATGGACTGAAAGTCTGAGCATAAGCAGGAGATGCAAATCCAGTGGCGATCGCTGCTGTTGCCACAAAACCTAGTTTTAAGCTCAAAGCGTAGGCTGAGGTAGAACCTCCTGATTGTTGGGGGTTAGAAAAACGTTGTAGCAATTTGTTGTCCTTTTTTGGGAACGAAAAAGTTGGTACTGGAAATAGTGGGAATTAATACTGAAGGCGGTAGCCGAGGAAATACATTGCATCGAAATTACATTTTCCATCTTCTGCAAATTAGGATTTAAGGGCATATATTACTCATTGCTTTGGTTAAAATTACTTAGATAAATAAAACCATTGACTTTTCGATAATATCTATTTCATCGACTATCCAAGCAATTCTGCCTATATGATTGATGACTCGACGTGTGAATCTCTGGTATTTATTTGCTCGTCAGCCTTGAACCTGTAGCTCTGTTAATATACTGATGCTTTTAAGCACTGCTATTCCCTGTTACAGCATTTGCGATTGAATCCTAAAAAATCATTGCTTGACTCCCTCAGCCGAGGAATGTCTGTTAAAAGCTACGCCTAGCAGTAAGTAACCAAACAAAAATATTTACAATCTCATATTTAGACCGGATAAAGATTCCAGTTTAGACCGGATAAAGATTCCAGCCCAAAATTTGTGTAATTAATTCTGTCCAAGTACTTACAGAAGTAGCGAGAAAAAGTACTTTCTTCTCAGATGTAATATTCTCTACAAAAGTAGATTTGCATATAAAGAAAATATTAAGGTTAAGAAAAGATTAGCAAACAACAATACTCACAGAATCTTCTTGAAATTGGCTCTAATATGAAGATTAGATGAAGAAAATTTGTATGTGTTCACTAGATAAATACTGGTTCTACGGTCTCTTTTATGGAACCCAATACCAAAAGCTTGTTGCTTGATAGTTTTAAATCCAATACCCGTGAATGAATTTTATTAAATCCCTCAAACGCTGTCAATGAGTTGATTCTGGGCTTTTTCCCAAATGCTAGAGCGCCGGTCCACTAATATATATTGACAAAAACGAAGGTATGTGAATTAGGAGAAAATGCTTATTTTGGGTAAAATATTTGGGTCTGGTTTTTAGCGATGCAGAAACTGCGGCTACGCCAACGCACCCAAATGGAATACTAAAATTCCCGATTTTAACAACACCCATATCTTGCGTTTTAGGTCAGGTACTTCTACTGGACCGGCAGCAAAAATAAATTTGGAACGGTTTTGCCTCATTCCAGCGATCCCATAATTCATGAAGAATTATGAACTCCCCTTGGAGCAATGATCCCAATATCATGAAACCCTAAATTGAGAATTGCTGCTTTTTTCTTGCCATATCTGGAATAAAGAGTTAAGATTATGCTATAATGTAATTTCGGCAATAAGCGCGCTAGAGTTGTTAACCTAGATAGTCTGTCTAAATCTAGTTTTACAACCAGCGTAATTACTGCTGAAATAGATTAGGAAGTTCTACGGCTTCCAAAAAACGAGTAAACCCTTGGGGGTGTGGCGGAATGGTAGACGCTACGGACTTAGCTAACTGAGCCTTGTTAGAGAGATCTTTCAAGTGTCAGCTCTCAAACTCAGGGAAACCTAAATCTGTTCACTAGACAAGGCAATCCTGAGCCAAGCTCGAAAGTTTGGAGATTTGAGACTAATTTGGGGGATTAAATCCCTAGTCCAAAATCCAAAATTACGAGAAGGTGCAGAGACTCGACGGGAGCTACCCTAACGTTCAGCCGAGGGTAAAGGGAGAGTCCAATTCTCAAAACCTTAAGTAGGTAGTAGCGAAAGCTACGGGAGAATGAAAATCCGTTGATCGTAAAAGGTCGTGTGGGTTCAAGTCCCTCCACCCCCATTAAAATCTATACCTATACTAAATTGTAACCTTACCATATAAGTTTGCCGCAATGGCAGGCTTAGGTACCCATTGGAAGGGTGACAAAGATTATTCTTCCAAACCAGTTAATAACAAACTGATAGAATTGGGGTATGTGTTACCCTATTTTATTATATATGTGCCAGTTGGAAGTGCGGGATGTGGGATAGCACAGTCATGAGGGCAGTACCGAGAGAACACTGAGAAATTGCTTCTAGGTTGTTGTCCCTATCTCGTACCTATGGTGTAACAGTTGATTGGTGTAGCCCTTCAGTAGCAGGGGTAGCTGGGGGATCATACTCCACCTAGGGTAATTGTAGCCTGATTTCAGTGGACCTTTTGGCTAGCTGCACTGCTCCTGACTGTTGCCGCAGTGGTATCAGATTTTAGTAAATCAAGGAAGTGGAGTATGACAAGTAAATTATCAGGAAAAGTAGCAATAGTCACAGGTGCCTCTTCAGGAATTGGGGAGACCACAGCGATCGCTCTGGCAGATGCTGGAGCTAAAGTAGTAATTGGGGCTAGACGAGGCGATCGCCTAGAGGCAGTAGCCAGACGGATTAATGACAATGGTGGACAAGCTTTACCGTTTGTTAGTGATATCACTGATGAAGTTCAAGCTAACAATCTTGTGCAAAAAGCCAACACCGAATTTGGTCGGGTTGACATTTTAGTTAATAATGCTGGGATAGCACTTTTGGGGAGTATTGAGGGAGCAAATACCGCCCATTGGCGGCAGATGATTGATGTGAATGTGCTGGGACTACTATATACTACCCATGCTGTTTTACCTATCTTCAAAGCCCAACAATCCGGGCATGTGGTCAATATATCCTCCGTAGCTGGGCGGACAGCACGGGCGGGGATTGGTATATACAATGTTACAAAATGGGGTGTAAACGCCTTCTCGGAAGCATTACGTCAAGAAGTACTCAAAGATCATATTCGTGTTACCATTATTGAGCCGGGTTTGGTGGATACGGAAATTGATGAGCAAATTACTGACCCAATAGTAAAAAAGAATTTTCAAGACCGTAAGAAGTCAATTACACCACTCCAAAGTGAAGATATAGCGGCAGCTATTTTATATGCTGTCACCCAACCTGAGCATGTGAATGTGAATGAAATCTTGATTCGTCCGACTCTACAAGAAAACTAAAGGATTCCCGGCAATAGGCAGAAGCTTAATCATCCTTTCCCTATGACAGTTTCGGCACTGTTTCTTCTTTTCCCTCCTGCCTCAAAACGTCCATGAAGAAAAGATAAGGGGAAATCTATTTTTGGGAAAAATGTCAATTATTAGTTTTACTCCCTTCCCGCCATAAGAACGTAACTCTTAACAGGGGACTCTTAGAGGGAATAAAGGCTGTAGAATAGGGCGTTTTTCACCCCTGATGGGAGTAGCTGAACCGTATTGCCCCCTGTTCACTTGCTGCTATGATATTAACTAATAAATGTACAAATATGTCTAATAATATTTTGAAGCTGAGAACTAGTAGAGCATAATTGACGATTACCGGATAATTTTGTATGGTTTTCACCGCAGATGCACACGCAAAACTTAAACGCTTATATCCGGTTATCAACGATTAAGGGCTACTAGTAAGGTAGACCCATAATTTAAACCTTCAAAATTCAATAAAAGCTGCTTCCCACCAACCTTGCAAAGGATGGTTTCTATCTGGGGAGTAGCGCGCTTTAACCTTAATTTTTTGGAGTACATCTTGTAGTTTTGATGGCTCAGGACATTTTTTGTCTGCCCAATGCTTGACTATCTCTAAAGTTGAGATAATTTCCAAGTGGGGTAACTCTCGTCGAATAAACCTCATAGCTCCCCGATCATCAGTTGCTACCACCCACCCTCGATGAAAAGCGATCGCGCAGGTAGCTGACTCACCATCGTCCCCGAGAATTGCAGCGTAGTTCACCAAATTATCAGCGCCGAGGAAGCCCCTAGATTCATCTATGGGGGTAAGGCGCTGGCGAATTTATTCGCCGTGGTTCCATTACTATGCATACCCGTATCCATCTTTTTTGTGAATTGC
>Ga0116227_10009770_pt1 | contig 17211 bp, 13 predicted proteins | sample S1TSphgellanicum_FD_89693 | JGI IMG/M metagenome (GOLD analysis project Ga0116227, IMG submission 89693) | Host-associated microbial communities from peat moss isolated from Minnesota, USA - S1T2_Fb - Sphagnum magellanicum MG | ecosystem: Host-associated > Plants > Peat moss > Unclassified...
GCATGCGGTCGCGCAACACCCAGCGGGTTACACGGAGGAAGCCGGCTTCGAGTGTGTGCTCGACATCATGACGAGCGTATTGGATCGACCCGGGCCGTGACGGCGCGTCGCTGCAGATAGAGGGTGAGCACGAGCAGCCCGCCGATCACGATGGTATGTACCCAATCCATGTGAATGCGCTCGACCTGTGCCACGAAGGCGCCGGCATCGATGAACAACAAGAGGATCGCGCCGAGGCGCGAGACGGCCGGGACCAGAAGCAGAACCGCGCCGGCGAGTTCGAGGGTGGCCGTGACGTAGCGAAACCACTGGCCGAGACCCACGAGGTCGAATTCGGCGACGATCATGGGTGCGCCGGTGAATTTCATGATCGCGGCTGCCAGGAACAGCACCGCCAGCAGGACACGCAGCACCCACAGGGAGATTGTCGTCGGACGGGACATCGGCATTACGGCGGCGTTCATGGATGGGATTCCTCTGGAATGAATGATCCGAGGCTAGACTCCGCTACCGCGGCCGTCATCGCATGAAATTCGCATGCAAGCATTCCCATGGGTGAATCATGGCATCCGATTCATTGCTAGGCATCCGGGTTTTCTGCCGAATCGTGGAACTCAAAGGCTTTGCCGCCGCGGCCCGCAACCTCGATCTGTCACCGGCCATGGTGAGCAAGCACCTGATGCAGCTCGAGCGCCGCTTGGGCACCCGGCTGCTGCATCGGAGCAGCCGGTACCTGAGCCTCACCGAGGCGGGCGCCGCCTACCATTCCAAGGCGGTGTTGCTGCTCGAGGAACTCGACAAGCTCGAGGCGCAGATTCGGCAGGCGACGGATACGCCGCGCGGTATGTTGCGCGTCACGGCGCCCGTGTGGTTCGCGAATCCGTCGTTTACGCGCCTCCTTGCCGGGTACCGCGCGCGCTATCCCGACGTCAGTTTGGATCTCGATCTCAGCGGCAGGATCGTCAATCTGGTGGAGGAGGGCTTCGATCTGGCGCTGCGCGCCGCGCGTACACCGGGCGAAAGCCTCGTGGCGCGGACGCTCGGCACCGTCAGGTTCAGCTTCGTCGCGGCGCCACGGCTGCTGCGGACGGCGGGAACGCCGCAGACGCTCACCGAGCTCGCACGCCTGCCGTTCCTGCTCTACGCGCTCGTGCTGGAATCCGAGTTCTCCGTTCACGGTCCCCACGGTCAGGAGACCGTGAGTTTCCAATCGAGCTTCCGCAGCACGAGCGATTCGTTGCTGCACTTGGCGGCGCTCGAAGGCATGGGCTATGCGCTGCTGCCGGATCGACTCATCGCCGGTGACCTGGCGGCCGGTCGGCTGGTTTCGCTGCTGCCCGATTATCCGATGCCCGAGATACCGCTGCTCGGCATCTATCCCAACCGCAAGTACCTATCTTCGAAGGTGCGCAGCTTCTTGGATTTCATGCTGGAAGCGGCCGCGGCAGGATGACGTCGGCGTGGGTGCCCGCGTATAGCTCATCGATGAGCGCGGCCCGCTGCGCGAGCACCGCGCGCTGATTGATCGAGCCCTTGTCCGTGATCTCGCCCAAGGCGAAGGACGGTGGATCGCGCAGCAACCGGGCTCGCGCGATGCGCTGGGAGCTGGCCGAGACGCCGGCGGCCAGCCGGTCGATGAGCGCCTGGAAATAAGCGCGGACGGTCGGTGCCGCGAGGATCGCCGAGGCATCGAGATCGGATCCCGCGGCTGCGAGTGTGCGGCAGGAATCGAAGCGCGGGAAGATCATTAGTCCGATCTCATTGCGATTGATGCCGGTGACCACGGCGTCGAGCACGTAGGGCGCGCCCGCAAGAATGACCCGCTGCACGAGGGGCCCGACGCTCACGAAGGTGCCGGTCGCGAGTTTGAAGTCCTCGCTCACGCGGCCGTCGAACATGAGTCCGCGATCCAAGTTCGCGGCGTCGATCAGCTTCAGTGCATCGCCGGTTCGATAGAATCCCTCGGCATCGAAGACCTTGGCGCTCTGCGCCGCGTCGCGCCAATAACCCGGCATCACGTGCGGGCCGCGAAAACGCGCCTCGAGCTTCTCGCCGTCGGCGACGAGCTTCACTTCGCAGCCCGGCGCGGGCAGGCCGACGTACCCCGAACGCACCTCCTCGCCCGTCGTGAACAGCGACGAGGGCGCAGTCTCGGTCATGCCCAGTCCCGTGATCATCTTGATGCGCTCGCCCGTGCAGCTCTCGGCGATCCGGTCGAGCCGGTCCCAAACCGCCTGCGAGAGTCCCGCGCCGGAATAGAACAGCAGCTTGATGCGCGAGAAGAACGTGCGGCACAGATCCGCATCGCGTTCGAGCGCTGTGGCGAGTTCCTCCCAGCCCTTCGGTACGCTGAAGTACACGGTCGGTGCGACGTCGCGCAGATTCCTCACCGTGTGCGCGAAAGCCTGCGCGGTCGGCCTGCCGGCATCGATGTAGAGCGTGCCGCCGTTGTAGAGCGCGATGCCGACGTTGTGGCTGCCGCCGAAGGTGTGATGCCAAGGCAGCCAATCGAGCAGCACGGGCGGCTCCTCGCCGAGAAAACGCAGACACTGAAGGATCATCTGCTGGTTCGCGCAGAGCATCCGCTGGGTCGTGGTCACGGCCTTCGGCAGGCTCGTCGAGCCCGACGTGAACAGGAATTTCGCGATCGTCTCGGGCGACACGGCGGCATGCGCCGCGTCGGCTTCGGGCCCGGGCGCAATCGCCAGCAGCGAATCGAACGGGATCGTATCCCGACCCTCCAATGCGCCGCGCGTCAGCACCACCTCGACATCGTCGGGCACCAGGGAGGCGATCGCGCGGCCGTAGCCTTCGGCCTCGGCGGCGAACACGAGCCCCGGCGTGATGACATCGAACACGCGCCTCAGTTTGTCGAAATCCGAGGACAGCAGCGAGAATCCCGGCGACACGGGGCAGACCGGAATACCCGCCCACATCGCGCCGAGCGTGAGTTGTAGATGCTCCAAATCATTGCCCGAGAGGATCGCAACGGGACGCTCGGCGGACAGTCCACGGCGGAGCAGCGACTGCGCGATGCTCTGCACGCGCCGCAGCATGTCGGCATAGGTGATCGTGCGCCAGCCGCCCGCCCCTTCCCGCTCCCCGGCGAATACGCGCTGCGGCGCCCTCTCGGCCCAGTGGATCAGTTTGTCGGTGAGGCGGCGTGGGTAGGGTTCGAGCGCTTCGGTCGATTCGATGAGCAAAGATCCATCGGCACGGGTCGACGAGCGCGCGTGCATCGAACCGCCGAGTGACACGGGGCGATAGCGCGGCAAACCCAAGGACGGCGAGGTGTCGGTCATCACATCAGGCGGCGAGGAAACGCTTGAGCCGCGGAAACAGCGCGGCGGCATTGCGATACTCGAGCATGTCCCGCTGCTCGGGCGCCAACTTCGCGAGCAGCGCGGCGAAGCGCCCATCGTTGAGCCCGATCGCGGGCGGGGGCGCGAAGGGATAATCGGTGCCGTAGAGCACGTGCGAGAGACTCGTGATTTCCAAGATCGCCTGCAAGTTCGCAGGGGTCGCCGCGAGCGCGAGATCGAAATACAGTTGCCGCACGGACTCCAAGACTTCGGCGCCGCCGCCTTCGGGCCGAGGGTGGACGAACGGCGCCTCGGCGACGGAGGCGATGCGCGAGACCAGAATCGGCAGCGCGCCGCCGCCGTGCGAGAGAATCAGCCGGACATTGGGGCAGCGCTTAAGCGTTCCGGAGAACAGAAGACTCACGAGCGTGCGCGTGGTATCGAACGGGAATTCGATGAGCGGCGCCGGGAAACCCATGCCGATCTGTTCGAGGCAGGCCGGGGACGTCGGGTGAAGAAACACGACAGCGCCACGGCGATCCAGTTCTTTGAGCAGAGGCAAGAATCGTTCATCGCCTAAGTACTGACCTTTGAGGTTCGTCTCCAATACTATGCCGTCGGCCTGCAGGACGTCGAGCGCGTGACCGGCCTCCGCGAGCGACGCGGTGATGTCGGCCGTGGGCAGCGTGGCGAAGAAACCGAAGCGGCCCGGATGATCGCGACACAGGTCCGCGCCGATTTCGTTGATGTCGCGCGCCAGGCGCGCGGCGGCGCCGGCGTCGAGGAAATGCAGCCCGGGGGAGGAAACCGAGAGCATCGAGGTGGTGATGCCGCGAGCGCTCATCGCGGCGAGATGCGCCTCCACCGACCACTCTGGTATCGGCATGCCGCCGTCGGCCTTGGCGAGGCCGGCCGACTGCAGCGCCCGCTGATAGGGGGCAGGTAAGTAATGAGCGTGCACATCGATGCGCGCCGCGCCGGCTTCGAGCCTCGCTTCGCTGACTGCACCCTGCGCGTTGCTCGCCATGGACCCGCTCCCCGCGATTCCCGCGATGTCTGCCATCACCCGTAGGAATGTCCGACGTGGCTCCTGGTGGTTATTCGGCATCGCCCCAAAAATTAACTTAAATCGGAAAAAAAATCATCGGGACGACGAATAATACTGAAATATATTTTTTAACGTTAAAATGATTGACTTTCGCTAAAATTAATTTATCGTTTCCACGTTGGCAAATAATATGGGTTGAGTGTCCGCGCCCGCGCGCGCTTGGGGGAACATTCGATGACGCAAAGCAAAAAGAACCACTGGAATCATCTACTGCTGGGCTGCGGCCTTGGTCTCGCGGCCGCTTGCAGCGCCGATACGGCGCTCGGAGCCACCGACGCCGAGGCCGACGCGTCGGCGAGCGATACCGGGCTCGCCGAGATCGTGGTCACCCCGGAACGTCGCGAAGAGAACCTCCAAAAGACCTCGGTTGCTCTACAAGTGCTGAGTGCGACGGAACTGCAGAACGCCGGCGCCGTGCAGATGCGGGACCTCTCCACCCTCGTGCCCGGATTGGAGATCGGACAGGGCGGCGCGGCAACGCAAATCTACATCCGCGGCGTCGGCGACTTGGGCACGACCCCGATCACCAATCCCGCGGTCGCGACGAACCTCGACGGCGTCTACATCGCACGTCCGCAAGGCGTCGAGGGTGACTTCTTCGACATCGCACGCGTCGAAGTTTTGAAGGGGCCGCAAGGCACGCTCTACGGGCGCAACGCGAGCGGCGGCGCCATCAACATCATCACGACGCGGCCTTCGCTCGAGGGTTTAAGCGGGTACGGGGAAGTCGAATTCGGCAATTACAGCGAAGTACTGACGGAAGGCGCACTGAATCTGCCCATCAACTCCGAGATCGCGCTGCGCATCTCGGCCCAGACGGTCAATCGTGACGGTTATCTGTCGACCGGCGACGACGACGACCATCACCAGAGCGCGCGCCTCCAGGGGCTGTTCAAGAACGACTCGACCGCGGTGTTGCTGGTCGGCGAATTCACGCACGGGGGGCAACGGCGCCAACTACGCGATCCTGCATCCGGCCGCGAACATTTCCAGTTCGCCTTGGACCGCGGTGTCGGACCCGCGCGTGCTGCCCTATTACAATGCCGTCGGCGCGGCGCAGGGAGGCAATTGCCTCCCCGGCGGCTTCTTCCCCGGTTACAGCAACCCGGGCGATTGCCCGAGCGTGGCGCCGTACCCGTCGCCGCCGTTCCCGCCGGGCACGCTCGGACCCTACGATTCGCTGTTCAAACTGCCGACCGGCGGCAATACGCAGGACAACAAGTTCACGAGCACGCACGCGGAGATCACGCAGGACTTGGGCGGCGCGACGCTCACGATCCTGCCCGCCTTCCAGAAATCGCAGATGGCCTACTCGACCGACCCGGCCGGACTGATTTACGTCGACGAGCCGAACGATTCCACCGCGGAATCCGTCGAGGCCCGGCTCGGCGGCAATTCCTCGGCGCTCAAATGGGTGGGCGGCCTCTACTACTACCACGAAACGCAGTTCTCGGATGAACTCGTCGCGGGCGGCCTCGTGCAGAACAACTCGCCGGTCACGAATCAGGGCACGCGCAGTGAGGCGGCGTTTGGCGATTTGAACTTCAGCGTGACCGACGCGTTCCGGCTCATCGCCGGAGGGCGGTACACCGATGACAACAAGACCGAAAGCGGCTCGGTGAGCGCGCTGTATCCGAGCGTCGCCTTCCTGCCGAATGCGGCAAACCCGACGAGCCTCAAGTGCTTCGCGGGCATTCCGAATCCCTGCGTGCTCGAATCCTTTTCAGGCGACAAGTCGTTCACCAAGTTCACGTGGAAAGCGGGCGCCGAATACGACCTCACGCCCAAGAACATGGTCTACGCGACGGCGAGCACCGGTTACAAGTCGGGCGGATTCAACCAGAGCGCGACCGCGACTCCGGGCAGCACGACCGCGCTCGCCTACCAACCGGAAGTGCTGACCGCCTATGAACTCGGGTCCCGCAACCGCTTCCTGGACGATCGACTGCAGGTGAACCTCGAGGGCTTCTACTGGAAATATCACGATCATCAGGAGCCGCATCTGATCACGGACGGCCAGGGCGTCCTGTCCTTGGACTACGTGAATGCCGGCGATGCGACGTCCTACGGCCTCGACATCGACGTGGTCGCCAAGCTCACGCGCGAGGACACCGTGCATGGGGCGGTGGAGTGGCTGCATTCAGTATTCAACAGCTTCAGCTACGACGAGCCCTTCAATCCCTCGGGCGCGCCCTACCAGCGCGGCGCGGGCAACGGCTACGACAGCTTCGATCCGTTCTCGCCGAAATCGGCATCGACGGGCTGCGCCGTCTCGACGCTCACGACCGGTCCGGAGGCCGGCGGCGAACGCGTCGATTGCTCCGGGTTTCCGCTGACGCACGCACCGCGCTGGTCGGGGAACCTGGGTTACGAGCATCGGTTCACGTTCGACGGCGGCAGCAGCCTCTCCGCGCAGGTCGACGCCAACTTCGCGACGAGCCGCTACGTCGCCGTCGACTTCCTGCCGTCCGAAGATGCCCCGAGCTACGTCGTCGAGAACGTCTATCTCACCTATGCGGCGCCGTCGGATCGCTGGTCGGTGCAATTGTTCGTGCGCAATTTGTCGGATGCCGTGGTGTACACGGGTGGCTACGAGGGCTTCGTTCCGGGGTTCGTGGTCGGCACGATCGGCGCGCCGCGCACCTTCGGCGGACGGGCGACGGTTCACTTCTAGTTTGAGTCAGAATCATGTGATGCGACACGCGAAGTGGGGAGTTGCACCATGCTTGTAACATCGAAATCTTCAGCGTCCTCGACGATCGCGTTCAGTCCCGCTGTCCTGGTGGTGTGGCTCGCGGGGTTCTTGCCCATGGAATCCGGCGCGATCTGGATTCCCACCGCGCGCATCCATTTTGGGATAGATGGCGTCACCATGGGGCTGATTGCCTCAGCACAGTTCGCCATCGCCGCCTGCATGGCCACGTTCATAGCACCGCGCCTGGCTCGGGGACCGCTGCGGCTGTATTTGCTGTTCGCGATTGCCGTCATTTTGGCCGCTGTCGTGGCGACGGTGGCGTTGCCTCTGTCCTTTCTCGAATTCTCGCTGGCGCGGGTAATCGAAGGCGGCTGCTCGGGTCTTTGTGTGGCGTCGGCAGCCATTTTGGCGAGCCGCACGAGAGTCCCGGCGCGGTCCTTCGGACTGATGCAGTTCGCACAGATCATCATGAACATGGTGGTTTACGTGAGTTCGACGAAACTGGTGGTGGAGCATGGATTGCCCGGTCTATACGCGCTGATTTCGGGTGCCACCTTGGTTTTCCTTTGCGTTTTGGCGGCCGGGAAAGGATGGTCCAATCTCGCGCCGAGTTCACCGTCAGAACGATCGCCCCCAGGAGCAGAATTCCCGAGGTTGCGCATTCTCGTGGCCTGCAGCGGAGCCGCGTGTGTTTATTTCGGTTTCATCGCCCTGGTGGCGAATGCGAGTGCTCTCGGCGGCCGCGCTGGTCTCGATTTCGCCCATGTGACCATGATTCTTGCCGCGGCAACGCCGGCGTCGGCCGGCGGCGCGCTCATCGCCACGGTATTCGCGAAGCGGATTCCGCTTGCCGTCTTCATCGCTACCGCCTCGATTGGCGCCGCCCTCTTCGGGTTGCTGCTGACGTTTACCGCTGCGGACTTCACCAGCCTCCTGGTGTCTTTCTGCGGTGTCACCTTTTTCGTATACATCGGCTTTCCGTCGATTTTTGGGGGGATCGCGCGTCTCGACGCTACCGGCGGTTCGGCCGCCATTGCACAAGCGGCGCAGATGTTCGGGCCGGCCTTGGGTCCGGCCGCGGGTGCCATCGTCGCCGCTCATTCCGTGGCAGGATTCGCCTTCATGAGTGCCGCGTGTATCGCCGTGGGCACCCTGGCAGCGGGCCTCGCCATCATCCAGAAGTTACCCTTGAACCGCGGCGCCAGCATCGAGTCGGATGCCGTCGATGTGCCTGCTGCTCGAGCGCGCTCGTCCTGATACGCCTCAGAGGGGCAACCGGCAGAGGTCGATGAACGAGCCCTCCTCGCCCCCACAGAAGATCGTGTTGCGCGACCGATAGGGTACAGGGTCCCAATAGAACATGTCGAAACCCTCGCCGGCTTCGGTCGACAGGAGTTCCGGTCGTGAGCCGATCTCGAGTTCGAGCCGGTGGCCCGCGCGAAACAGGTTCGCGATGGGATTCAAGCTGAAGCGAATCTGCGTGCGCCGGCCCGGCACGAGCTGTTCCGCCGCCGTGCTCGAGTGATCGTGCACGATCTCGGTCGGATTCGAGCGCGCAGCGTCGATCCGCCGGTGCGAAGCCAGCAGCCATCCCCAGGAGAGCTTGGTGCGTTTGCCGTCGGGGGCGATGTCGCTCAAGCGCACGATCAGGTAGGTGTCGATCGCCGTTGCGGCGAGCTCGAGTGTGAGCGTCACGGGTCCGACGAGGCGCGAATCGGCGACATAGGGCGCGGTCGCAAAGCGCAGCACCTGGGCCTCGATGGCGTCGACCTCTGGGATCTTGAAGCTCGTTGAGGGTATCGCCAGGAACGAGAGACTCGCCGCCGCCGGCGCGACCGAGTCCAGGGATTGGGCCGCGAGCGGATTCGGCGTCGCTACCGCCAGATGGAGTCGCAAGGGCACGGCATCCGGAATCGGCCAATCGGCGGCACTCTCCCAACGATTCGCACCGCGCAGGAAGTAGCGCACGCGCGGCAGATCGGCGTAGCCGTTGTCGATGCCCTTCAGGCGCCAGTCATACCAGGCGACCAGTTCGCGCTGATAGTTCGACCACGGAAAGGCATATTCCGGCGGTCCGATGAACAGCCACTTCTCGCTCTCGAGCCGGTGCCAGAGTTCGAAGGCGCCGAAGAAATGCAGGTCTTGGGCCCCGAAGTCGGTCGCGATACAGACAGGGATCTCGATCCGGTCGATCGACGCGTAGGGCGATTTCGAGCGCCAATAATCCGCGTCGTCGAAGGTGCGGTCGAACATGCGGCTCACGTAACCGCGCACGGCGGCCTCGGGCGGCGGCTTGTTGCGCAGGAATTTGCGCACCGTGCGCTCGGTCTTGGCCGGATCGCTCATCTGCATTTCGAAGCGCGGCGTATTGATGAATCGGCTCACCAGGTGACGAAACCCGGAGGAGAGTTTCGGCGGCACGAGCTTCTCGAACGCCGCGAACAGTTCGATGATCCCGCTGAACGCTGCACCACCTTTGTAGAAGCCATGCCGATAGACGTCGGTCATCGCCTTGTAGGGGAAGATCGCCTTCAGCGACGGGGGCCGCGTTCCCGCGACCAGCAGCTGTGCGATCGCGAAATACGACATGCCGGTCATGCCTACCGCGCCGTTGCACCAGGGTTGCGCCGCGGCCCACTCGATGGCCGCGCGACAGTCCTCACGTTCGCCGACGCTGCTCATTTCCTCGGGTGCGCTGCCGCCCGACCGGCCGGTGCCGCGCGGCTGAACCCGCAGCACGGCATAGCCGCTCTTGATCACATAGGGGCAGACACCCGATTCATCGATGAAGGGTCCGCCGCCCATGCGCTCCGTGTCTTTTATATAGATAGCCCACGAGACGAGCACAGGCACCGGTCCTAAGCCCGCGGGCCGAAAGAGGTCCGCGACGATTTCGACGCCGTCCGGCATCGGGATGCGGACGTCTTCGTCGAAGAGGATCCCGGTCGCGAGGGCCGTGTGCCGAGCCTTCGGGGTCCAACCCGCGAGCTGGGTACCACGCAGATCGAGTTTGGGCTCGATGAGCATGGGCGAGGTCGATAAGGTGGGGTGAGCCACGAGGAATCTTTATTAAAGTGGAATCGGATTCTCTCGATTATATCGACAAAACTACGGAATTTCGTTAAATTTAATCGTCGATATAACGATATAGAGAGGGGAAGCACTCATGATCGGGATTTCGCCCGTCGAATCGAAGGCCCGTCCGGAAGACTACTATGACGAATTCGGCCACACCGGTGCAGGCACCTTGGGCGGGCGTTACCTGCGTCAGTTTTGGCATCCGGTCGCGCGCTCGCAAGACTTGAAGATCGGCTATGCGAGGACCATCAAGATCCTCTGCGAGAACTACACTCTCTACCGCGGCGAGTCGGGCACCGCATTCATCAGCGCGGATCGCTGTCCGCATCGGCGCGTCGCCCTCGGCGTTGGCTACGTCGAAGGCGACAGTATTCGCTGCATCTATCATGGCTGGAAATTCAATGAGACGGGCCGCTGCACCGAGCGTCCCGCCGAGCAGGGCACGCCGCCCAGCAGCATCAACATCAAGACGCAACCCACGCGCGAATTCCTGGGATTGATCTACGGCTATTTTGGCGAGGGTGACCCGCCCGCCTTCCCGCCTTATCCGGAGTTCGCCGGCGAAGGCATCGTCGAGACGATGGTGGCGCCCTACACGTGCGGCTATTTCCAAGGGTGGGAGAACGACTGGGACATCTATCACGCTGCGTGGACGCATTTAACCGGCGAACTGCACGGCCCGTCGGAGATGCAATCGCGCCACCGGATGTTTCATTCGATGCTCTCGTCCGAGAAGTACCGCGAAACCGACTACGGCACCATCCGCACGATGGCCTTGCCGAACGGCGTCCTGCAGGCGACGGTGTTCTTCCAGCCGGCGACGGTGCGACTGCACATTCCGACGTTCAATGAATTGAGCCGCCGCAAAGCTGGACCCGCGTTTCGCGACAGCTACATCGCGCATACGCCGATCGATGATGAAAATCATCTGATGTTCATCACGCAGTTCGTGCCCGTCACGGGCGAGGCCGCGGTGGCGTATCGCAAGCACTACGATGAAGTGCAGGAAATGCTGAAGAACCTGCCGTCGCCGGTCGAACTCGGCCTGCAGATCATCGCCGGCAAGACCAGTCTCAAGGACCAGAAGCATTATCCGGAACTACCATGGGTCGAGGATCTGCTCGCCCAGGCGACGCAGGGGGGCGTGGTCGACCGCCGCCAGGAGCGGCTCGCGAGTTCGGACGCGGGCGTCGTTTACTTGAGACGCCTGATGGCACGCGAGTTTCAGGCGATGGTCGAGGGGCGACCGACCAAGTCGTGGAGCGTGATGGCGGAGATGCCGCAGGGGTTCGACGTCGAACTCAAGGGCTGAGCCGGGTGTGCGGAAGCAACGGGTTGTGTCACCGTGCGGCCTCGCCGACGAGAGTGAATGGCGCCCAGGCCGAAGGGTTGGCGGCGTTGAGGTTCTGATCATCGAGGACCGCCAGGGTAGCCTGTCGCAGAGCATCAGCGCGACTGATGGCAGGATTCTTTCGTTCGGCCAGCAACATCGCCGGAATCAGCCGAGGCGCAACGTCGTCGCGAACGCGCCAGTGAGAAACCAGCAATGATCTGGCTCCAGCGTAGAAAAAAGCACGCGACAAACCCGACAGACCCTGGGCTTCGGGTGCATCGGGACTGGCGGTGTTGCAAGCCGACAGCAGCACCCAATTGGCATTGAGCTTGAGCGTCGTGGCCTCCGACGCCAACAGCAGTTCATCCTCGGGCTTTACCCCCGCAGCGAGAACCAGCGCCGGTTCGGCGAGATCCGATGCATCGCCAGCCACCAGGCCATGGGTGGCGAACTCCAGCACTCTGACCTTTGCCAGACGCCCGTCGGCATTGCGTGCCATGAGTTCAGCCTTGGAGGCGGCTTTGCCTGTGAGCAGACTTCCGGGTCTGCCCTGCAACGCCCGCTCCAGCGCCTCGCCTTCAATCCGAGTCCCCGGGAGAGGCGGAAGATCGTCGAGCGCCTCGGCCAGCGGGAGGCCATCGCGGAAGTAGGTACTGAAGCCACGCGCGGCGGCGGAAGCGAGGACCGTCTTGGGCGGCGTCGCCGAGCGCCTGAAGTCGGGATCAGCGAACGCGAGAAGCGGATCAGACGTGTTGACGGCGGAGGGCAGAATTTGGCGCAGCGTCTTCAATGAGGAAACCGTCGGTAACAGCGCCAGCGCCTTGGATCGCAGCAGCCACGCGGTCGCCCTCAAAGAAGACGGATCGGCATCGCCCGCAGAGCCATCTGGCGGCGGAGCGGTCACCAACAACGCCGGCGGTAAGCTCGTGAGCGGACCGGACGGGACGAACAACAGGACCGGCTTATCCTTGAGCACCGCCTGGATCGATGCGTCGCCTAACAGGGCCTGGTAGAGCTCATACGCTGCTTGCCGATCGAACGCACCGGGCCGCGAGCCGGCATCGGATCCACCGTTCTGAACGACCGTCAACCCACGGAGCGCGTAGGCCTCCGGATCAATCTGAGCTCGAAGCTTGATGATCCTCGACTTGATCTCATCGCCGGTCAGGGGAATCTGCGCCCATGCGATCTGCTCCTTATTCAGTGCCATGACCAGACCCTTAGCGTTTCCAGGTGCGACCAGACAGACGATCAACGCCTCATTCTCATGTAGCAGTACCGCATCTGCGCCTGTCCGTGCCTGCAAGGCCGGTATGCTCACGGGTTCGGGGGAGCGGTAATCCCAGTAGCGCGGTGCCTGCGCCCGGAGCTCTTGCGACAACTGGTCGACCTTGGATACCGCTTGATCACGAGCCCGGGCCAGTGCTCGCCGCTTCTCGCTGCCTTTTTCTCCGCTCTCACCGGCGGCCTTTGCGAATTCTTGATCGAGACTTTCCTTTTGCAGCAATGCGTCCTCATAAGCCTGAGCTGCGGGTCCGACTGCCGCGCTATTCGCCACACGGAGTGCCGCTGAGCGCGCCATCGCGTCGCCAGCCGCCGACTGCACGGCGCGCTGAATGGCAGTGAACGCCTCAAGCTTCAACGACTCCGGGCCATCCGGCGTTGGTGCCTTATCGCGCTGTGTGGACCAGCCCCACAGCGCGAGGCTGAGCAGGTTCCAACAGGCGTTGCCCTCTGTACGCTGCGGTTGCGTACCACTCCCGCTCGGGTCCGCGGATCGCCCAATCGATGCGAGTGCCGCGCAAGCGAGGCGAAGGTTGGCTGCCGCCTCCGCGAAGTTTCCACGCAAAGCATCGTTCCGACCCAGACTTTCGCGTGCAAATGCGGTCTGGGGACGGTTCTGACCCAGCACTTTCTCATCAATCGCCAGGGCGCGCTTTAACAGCGGCTCGGCTTGCGCGTACCGTGCCTGCTGCTGGTACACGAACGCGAGATTGAGCAGGCTATCCGCAGCGGCAGGATGCTCCGATCCCAAGACGTTCTCGTAGATCGCCACAGAGCGCTCTAACAGCGACGCCGCCTGGGCATAACGGCCCTCCTGCCGGTAGAGCACCGCGACATTCCGCAGGATCGTACCAACAACGGGAGCATGCGGACCGGCTAATCTCTGGTAGCTCACCAGCGCGCGCCGATAGAGTGGCTCGGCCTCGCTGTACCGGCCCAGACTCACGTAGAAGCTCGCGAGACTGTTGAGGCTCTCCGCCACATCCGGGCTATCTGGACCCAACAAAAACTTCTCCCGCATCGCCAAAGAGCGCCTCAAGAGCGGTTCCGCCAGGCTGTACCGCCCTTCCATGGAGTAGAGCGTGGCGAGACTACTCAAGCTTGCCGGCAATAATCGGTTGTCCGGGCCGAACCGAAGCTCCGTGATCGCGAGCGAACGATTGAGCAGCGGTTCGGCCTCGGCATACCGTGCTTGTTGTCCGTAAAGCGACGCAAGCTTGTCCAGGCTCTCTGCCACATACAGCCCATCGGGGCCAAAGACTTTCTCGTTGATGGCTATAGATCGTTTGAACAACGGCTCGGCTTCGGTGTATTCAGCCTTTTCTTGGTAAAGCGTGGCGAGGTTCAGCGCACTGCGAGCGACATCGGGATGATCCGGGCCCTCGGTTAGTTCGGCGGCTCTCAAAGCCTGCTGCGCAATCGTGGTGGCCTCGTCATACAGCCCGCTCAATTCAAGCTGGGCTCGCTCCGCGTCCAGGTGTGCCCACCTGAAGTGATCCGCGCCGAGATGCCCATTGCGGATGTCGACCGCGCGTCTGTACAGCGATTCAGCCTCCTCACCGCGGGCGGTGTGGTCGAGAAGCTCTGCGAGATAGTCGAGGCTGGCAGCGACATCGGGGTGGTCGGGGCCCAGCACCGTCTCTCGCAGGTGCAAGGCCCTCTCAGCTTTGGGAACGGCCTCCGCGTATTCGCCGTCGCGGTAGTGGGCACGAACCTCCATATCCAGCTGTGCGGCTTCCGCCAGCTGCGGATTCGACGATATCGGAGTTGTCGCTTCGGTGCTGCGGTCACGCGACAATTGCGCAGGCGCAGGCTCTGGGATGCTCCGCGCCGGGAGGTCACTCTTGAGTTGCCAGGGGTCCGTCGAGATCGCTAACGCCTGCGCCTCGAGGCGGTCCGCCTCGGAGAAGCGGCCGGTTTCCTCGAGCCGCAGCACTAGATCACGCAGGTTGAGGGCTATGTCCCCCTTATCCGGGCTCAGGACTTTTTCTTTGATGGCGAGCGCACGGCGCTGGAGGGACTCGGCCTCCGAGTATTGACCGGCGCTCTCCAGTACCCGTGCGAATTCACCGAGGAGGTAAGAAATTTCGATGTGATCGGGGCCTAGGAGCCGTTCGCGGATGGCAAGCGCCCGCCGGTAGAGCGGCACAGCTTCGTTGTATTGGTTGGTACGGTTGAGCAGTCCCGCGAGAGTGATTAGGCTGGAAGCGACATCGGGATGGTCAGGGCCCAAAACCACCTCTCGTAGCTGCAATGCCTGCTGTGCAGGCGGAATTGCCTGCCTGATCTGAAAAGCGCGGATCTGCGCGTGAGCTTCATTGTCGAGCCGCTCGGCTTCCGCGAGCTGCGAATTCGTCGCGTGCTGGGGCACAGGCGACTCGGGGGTGGCTGGAGAATCCGCCGCGTTTAGAGTGTGCAACGCGCAAAGGCCGGTTGCCAGAGCCGCTAACAAGCGCCAACCGAAAGTCTCGTCCTCTCGATACATGAGTTCGTACGGATCCCTCTACACATTGTAGCGGCGCTTCACAGCCCATTGCCCATCAATATGAACGGCGCCCAGTAGAAGGGATGGGTGAATGGTGATTTTGGATCGGCGTTGTAATTGGCCGCGGCCGTTGATCCCACTCGGGTCAAGCCGCGTTTGGCGGCGGCGGGCTCCTCGATTCGAGCCGAGCCGTGCAGCAGCGCGAGTTGCGCGTGACGCAGGGCATCGGCCTTGTCCAGGTGATCCACTTTGTGCGCTTGGTAGAATTCGCGCATAAACGCGGCGGTGCTCGCATCCGCAACGGGCCACAGCGTCGCGAGCACGAGCTTTTGCATCTGGGCAGCGATGATGCCTCGATCGTCGGGCAAGAGTGAGGATGATGAGCGGACGCATGCGATTCATTGCTGGATGCCGTCGTTCCAAAACCCGGGCAAACCGATCTGCTCCGGAAGCTGGATCACCTTGCGAAAGCGCGTGACGTCGTAGCCGAGCGCGGCAAAGCGATCCAGGAGCGCGCGATAGTCGGCATCGGCGCCCAGGGAGCGGTCGTTCTCCCCGAACATCACGTAACGATAAGCCGGGTCGGTGTAGAGCACGAGGAACGGCAGGCTGATCGGCCAGAAGAGATGGACGCGCCAACTGGCGTTGTTCGATCCCGGGACTATGCTATCCCTGACCGTGTAATGACGGACCTTGGCATCGAAACCGCCGCGTCGTAGATAGAAATTTTCCTGGATATCGCCGTCGGTGCGCCGCGAATAGACGTCGAAAGGGGCCACCATGCCCCTCTCGAAGAAGTTGGGGATCGTCGCGACGATATACCAGCCGCCCTGTATCGAATCGAGGTTGACCTGCGATGCGAGGCGCAGCGGTGGCGATGACCCGGCACAGGCGAGCAACTGCGCTACCAGCGGGAGGGCCAAAAGGAGCCGCCACCGCGCGGCGGCTGCGCCCTCCTCCCTCCCGCGATCATGCACGGCGGCATTCACGCAGGCACTCGAGCCAGCGAGATCGCCTTTTCCGGACACGCCGACACGCAGAGACCGCAGGAGCGGCAGGCATCGACGTTCGGGGTGTAGGCGACTTGCATGCCATGAACCCGCAACTTGAATCGACTCACGAGTCCGAGTTTGCGGTAGTCCTTATCTTCAATCCGTGCCATTGCGAAGACATTCTCGGGGCAAACCCGCACACAATCGCCCTTGCCCTCACACCGATTGAAGTCAACGACGGGCTTGATGACGCCTGCCGGCTGTTTGCATGCGATTGGTTGCGCGCTCATGGGCGACAGTCCCCTCTTCGAAAGCGCGCGCGTTCCTCCGCCGTCAGATTCTCGAGACGCTGCCAACGGCGGCCCGGCATGCCTCCTCGACCTCGAAAGCCCCCGAACAGGATTCTGCTCAGGACCAAAAGGCCGAGTGCCTGTCGATAGTCCAGGCTCCGAACACCCAAGAACAGGCCCGGGACAATGGCATTCCACAGCAGCATCACGACAATCCCAAGAACCGCGATGGCCGCCAAGATCAAGGCAACGCGCCCTGCAAATCTGGCTTTAAACCTCATATGTCATTCCTCATAGTTTCAATTCGTCGTAAAACACCTGCAATCGTCGGCGCAGATGAAGCACCGCGTATCGCTTCCTGCTGAGCAGGGTGTTGACCGGGACGCCGTCGCGGTGCGAAAGATGAGCAACGAAGATCTCGCGCTGATATGCGGGCAATTCGTCCAGAGCCTGTTGCAAGGCCGCGAGGATTGCTGATCGCGTGAATTCCGCCTCCGGATCCTCTGCTGACGCCGGAAGTTCGATGTCCAAATACACTGAGCCGCGTTCCCCATCCTGGTCCTGAGCGGTCTCGCTGAACGAGTTCGCTTTCTTCTTGCGAAAGCGATCGATAATGCGATTGCGCGCTACGCGGAACAGCCAAC
>Ga0116227_10009771_pt1 | contig 17209 bp, 16 predicted proteins | sample S1TSphgellanicum_FD_89693 | JGI IMG/M metagenome (GOLD analysis project Ga0116227, IMG submission 89693) | Host-associated microbial communities from peat moss isolated from Minnesota, USA - S1T2_Fb - Sphagnum magellanicum MG | ecosystem: Host-associated > Plants > Peat moss > Unclassified...
ATTATTTGGCAAATATATATGTTAAAGTTGCCTTTACATGAAAGACTTTTTTTTCTTCTTTGTTAGGGTGTTATTTTGTGTGTTGTTGGGGTGTGTGTTTTGTTGTGGGTTTTGTTTTTGGTTTGTTGGTGTGGGGGGGGGGGGGGGGGGGGGGGGGGGGGGGGTTGGGTTGACAACTTAGGGAAGCATGAGAAAGCATGTTTTAATTTTAATTTTGAGGAGGGAAAGAAACATAATGTTATGCTTCTATGATGGGGTTTAGGGTTTAGGGTAAATTGAATTCTATAATGGGTTTATGATTCAATTTTGTACATAACCCTAATTAGGTAAGAGAGCCTTCTTTAGTTCCCATTAACAAATTTCTCAAGTTCCATTAACAAATGGAACTCTTTTGTCAGATGCTTGGAGCGCCAAGATTTTAATTTAAGATACAAAAAGGTGGGTAGGTAGGTAGGTAGGTAGATACCTATAGGCTAGGCTAGGTTGGTGCAAGAGTTGGCGGGGGAGTGAGGGGAGGAATTTTTAAACTTTGGAAATGGGCTTTAATCCTTTTGTTGTTGCCATGTCTATAATCACAAATTTCTTTTGATTGTTGATGTTGTTGTTGTTGTTGGTGTTCTTTTTCAAAGCAAAAAGCATGATAAATATATAAACCTATATATTTAGGGTTGTGCATTCTCCTTTTTCTTTTTTCCCCCTTCTGCAGATTGAAGAAGAACTTGGGACGATGCAAAAAACCAAGACAAAACAAACCCATATTGTGTTTTGTTAGGTAAGCTCTTGTTGTTGTTGTTGTTGTTGTTGTTGGTGGGTTTTATTTTTCACCTTGTAAGTAAGTAACTAGGAATTGGAAGGAGTTTTGCATTGCAAAAACTCTTTTTCTTTTAAATTGCAAAACAGCACAGGACATATAAACCAGAGAACCCATTTTGGGAGCACAATTGCTTTTTGTTGTTGTAAGTAGTTCTGTTTTGTTGGCTTCAACAACAACTGGTTTTCATTTCAGGCTTTTCTTTTTAGCAAATTTCTTGCATTACAAAAGTTTTGTGTGTTTTTTTTTTTGGGGGGGTTGTTGGAGTTTTCATCATTTTGGTTTTGGTTTTGGTTTTCTTGACCAAATGATGCAAGGTCTTTCATTTGAGGAATTTCTGGTTTTGGGTTTTCCATGAAGTGGTGGCTTTGAAAAGCCCTGATAACAAGTTCACTGTATTGTTGGATTGTTGTAGTCTTCATCATTTTGCTTTGGGTTTGCTTGGCCAAATGGCGCAAGCTTTTTCATGCAAGCAGTTTCTGGTTTTGGGTTTTCCGTGAAGTGATTGCTCTGTAAAGCTCTGATAATAAGCTCAGTGCTTTGTTGAGTTGCTGGAGTTTTCATCGTTTGCTTTGGGGTTTCTTGGCCAAAGGATGCAAGCTTTTTCATGCAATCAATTTCTGCTGTTGGGGTTTTTCTCGAAGTGATTTCTCTGAAATGCTCTGATGATGCTCAGGTTTTGGCTTTTCCGTGAAATGATAGCTCTGTAAAGCTCTGATGCTCAGGTTTGGGTTTTGTGTGAAATGATTGTTCTGTTAAAAGCTCTGCTGATGCTCAGGGTTTGTTTTTCCCTGGGTTTTCGTTTGAAGTGATTGCTGTGTAAAGCTCTGGTTCTTTGAAACCCGTTTGCATGCAGAAGGAAGGTTTTGTGTTTCTGTTGTTGTTGGGTTAAGTCTTGTGAGTGCATTTCCACAGTTTAGACTTATGTTTTTCGTGTGCATGTGATTCCTGTGAGAGTGCTGGTCAAGGAGGTTTGTAGTTTTCCGCAGGATGGAGGTGACATTATTGTGTTTGCAACTCCTCTATCCTTCCCACAGGCGGCTGCTGTCGACTGTGTCCATGTGGACAGTCTTCGGACAATGCTATTCGGAGCTGGCGTGCTCTTCGCTGGAGTCTGTTTACGTTCATTGCTCCTCACCCTTGCATGAAGCAAAAACTATGTCGTTGAAGAACTCCTATTGTCGTAAGCTTTGGCTTATATGCTTGCACTTGAATAGCAAGCATGAAGGGCTTCTCGAGTTCTTCCTTTGCTCATGCTCTTGTGCACCTCTTCAATGCCATTCCTGAATATCTGTTTTCTACAGTTGATGAAGCTCAGAAGCCTCGCAATGGGTTTGCAGAAATCCCATTTGCATGCATAGCCTTCAGGTCGGTGGAGCCCTCATGTGCTTGTCAATGTTGCAGTCATGGGTCTTGAATACGTCTACTGCTGCTTTTCCATCTGCAGAGTTTCTTCCTGAATTGCTGCAGCTGCTTTGTGGAATGAGCTTTGGATAGGCAAAGGGAGTTGGGTTGCATTTATTTTCCTGTTCAGCTTGTTGGTTGCATCTGTGTTTTGCTTGTTAGCAGGACTGTGCTTTTTCATGCTTTTTGCACAAATGTGAAGATATTGTAGATTGCCTCTTCAGACTTCATCCTTTGCCTGTCTACATTTGGTGCTAAGTGCTGCTACAGGAGGTACCTCTAGAGATGATTTTTATTCTCTGGAATGGATTGAAGTCTTGAGTTTCTTTGTTAAAATCTCTGTTATCAGTCATCTGGTTTCTAATGTGGAATGGTAAATCTCACATTGTTTATGATCTCATGATGCTTGCAGATGGGATCTTGAAATGAGCAGATGAGGATATGGGTTTGAGCATCTTGTTAATGGAGAACAGGGTAATGGTTTGGTAAGAATCATCATACTCTGTACTTGCTTTCTACTTTTTGTTGAGGTTGATTTCAGTCTAACTTTTGTTGGTATCAAGTTTTGCACATATTTATATATGGTTCGCTGATTGTGCAATGACAATGCACCAGACATTTAGTGCTTTCTGTTTCTACATATGCTATCAGGTTACATACCTTCTTTTGTGGCTTGTTTCTCAATAGTAGTCTGTTTTGCCTTTAATCTGACAATGTTTGAATTGGTTTTGATTTTGACAGGAAGTTCCTGATGTTGAGCAGTTGCAGAAGGTACTGAACCTAGTTCCAACAGGGCGAATCTGTTCTTGTAACTATGGTGCAAAGCTGATTCAGGTTGTGTTCCTAAAACAACTACTATTGAGATCATGATATGAGATGGTGGCCAAAGATTTAAGCAGTTCAGGAATTCCAGATACTTCAGAAGCTAGAAAAGAAAGATCTGAGATGGAGGCTGATGCCAAATCACAGCCACCTCCAAAGCGGCAGCGTGGACGTCCTCGAAAAAGTGGAGTTGTCACTCCTGGTATGGAGAGTAGTGGAGAAGGTATCACACCTCAAAAATCTACACCTACGAAATCTGTTGAAGCTTCGACACCGAAGAAGTCTGATGATGCCAAGCCCAAAAGGATACGGAAGAAGAAAGGTGAATTGGCAGCTGCGGCTATTGTTGATGCAACTCTCATAGGCCAGCCAGTGACTGGGGTATTGGATGGGTCTTTTGATGCTGGTTACCTCTTGAGTGTGAGGGTTGGGAATACTGATACTATTCTTCACGGTGCAGTCTTTGGACCTGGGTTGTCTTTACCTGTTTCCAAGGTAAATGATATTGCACCAACAGTTAGGTTTGTGATGAGACATGAGATGATACCCCAACCTCAAGCTCCTGCAGTTCCTGGAGCTCCTCTTGTTCCTCCTTCTTTGTCCACTGGCCTAGCAGTGCCTGGACCTGCTGCAGTGCTTTTGTCAAATGCTACTGTGCCATCTGCCTCTGCTGTACCCTCTGTATTGCAATAATTTTCAGATGGCAGACTGACCCAGTGAATCTATGCATTAACATGTGGATGTGCAGTTGGGGGCCTTATGTGAGTAGTAACACCAAGTGAGCACCATTTTACAACTTGTACTTTGAGTCTTATTTGATCCTCTCCAGTATCAAAGTCTCATCCATGGGTTTAACATTGCTGCAGCACAATCTCTGCTTAGGAAATATGGGCATTTGTTGTATGAAGAAAAGTGACAAGTATGTTACTATGGTAGGCATCTGATTGTGTGTGGCACTACTTTAAAGAAAGAGCCAGCAGTGTGGATGCAGGATAGTTGTGCTGGTTTCACTTCCATCACAATTTGCTTGTCACACACCAGAGACTCTTTTCTCCCTAGAATTGTAGCTGTGGCATTGCTCACAATTTGTTCGTGCTTTTAGGAAATATCTGGAAACACACTTGCAGCCTGTAAGCAACAGCTAGCTGTATTTAGGGTGTATAATGTTGATCTTAGTCATTTTCAGGGTGAATCTTTTTGGAAGTGTGACACTTTTGGTCTTATGAGAAGTACATGATTTCTTTTTCCCCATGGTTGTACTTTGAGCTCAAATGGAAGATGCTGTTGTAAACTACTAGGCTGGAATTTTTTTTGGTTTGTCCTACATTATCTGTTTTTGCCTTGTGCTTTGAGGTGGATCAACATGAATTTTATGTAGTACTGGGATGCATGGTGTCCTGAGAATGATAACACAGAAAAATGAAATCTGGCTTTAGAGTTCTGCATCTTTCTGTATTCTGCGCTTGTTAGTCATAATGTTTTCATAATAAATATTCCTGAGAACTAATGCAGCATTTTTACTGTTGAAAAACAGCTCTAGAATGTGTCAGGTGCATCATCTGTGTCTCGGGGTTTTGTAGTTTTGCTATGCAACAGCAGTGGAAAGTTCTGCCAAAGGAGAAGACTGACTATTGAAAAATAATACTGAACAAGTTTTGGTTTTAAGGCAAGGCCATTAGCACCAAGGAAATGAATTCCTAAAACAAACAATTCAGTCAAGACCCATGGAAAATAAACAGGAGGCTATAACATTGTTTACCTCAAAAACTTGCATGTAACCAAGAGCCATTCACCATGCCAATTTGTCACTGTGTCACTGTTTCCTTGGGGCATATTACATCAAATACTCTTCCAATTTCTCACATGCAGTTACAGGATAAATTCGACCAACTGTACTCACCCATGATCATGGCCTTTTCAACTAATCCTCCAACACATGCAAGACATTGCCACTCCTATGCAAGAATTGCCTTTGCACATGCACTTGGACAGAAATCTCTACAACAACAATATGAACGGAACCTGGAGCCTTCTGCACTGGCAATTGGCCATTGTGACCATGACAACCATGGTAGCCAATGCAGAATGCTCCAAAAACTCTTGAGTGCACACTTCATACCCTAGACCCCTCTTTCAAGACTCAATTAGACATGTTTTTCAGAACTATTGATCCTGAAAATATAGCCAATTTAGGATTTGCTGATGAGTCCAAACCTGATTGCTCAATGTGAAGCTTTGGACAATTTCATCACTTCAGAACCTTTTGAGTCACAAGCTAAACTGTTCACCACATCTATCTATCCTTCTCACCTGTTAGTTTGGAGACTTGAAGGTTGAAAGTTAACAACAGAAAAATAGTCTTAGTGCCCTAGAAGATAGAGTTAATGAAGCTTCAGATAGAATGCAAGAGTACCTTCCAAGTTGCACTACTGGAGCACTACCAAAAGAATTGCCAACCTACAACAGAAGAATAATACAAAGTATTCAAGCTATGAATCGGCACCATCGGCCACCACACATGGGGCATCCAAAAGCCCATCGTCCAGCCCACATCTCCCTGACTGTTGGACTTGGCACTGCAACATTACTGGCTGTGGACAAAGATGATGTTTGCCTCCCACATCGCAAGCACTGCCAACAGAGAGACCAAGTATTAAACACCAAATCGTCTTCTAAACTGACCAAAATGGTTCCCAGAAAATATTGTCAGTTTTGCAGGTAAATTGAATTCACAACATTTATAAATGTCTCTATAAGACAATCCAGACCCGTGGGTGTGTGCACAACAAGTACAAGGTAGAGAGAAAACCTTGTGCCAAATGCCATGCTGAGCTGCTTTCCAGACTGAGGTGATGACATCATGGCGTGATCCAAGTAGGTTAGAAAAGCTGCCTAGACCTACTGCTGTGCGCAACCCAAATCCAGCATCATGCTCCATTCTTCTCCGTTTCCTTGGCCACAATTCAATAGGATTGGGGTCCAGATTCTCAACTGCCTCCATTTCTGCCTCTGCTTCTGCCTCCAACATGCCTAACCATGGTCCACCTGACAATGTTCGACGGTTCCATTCCTCTGAAGGAGGGTGCAGCTCCAGCTCCCGCATCAGCAAGCCAGCAGTATCAGCCCCCCTTGGACGTGGCAAATTCTTTCAATCACAACCAAACATACTGTCAGTAACATAGTTGCATCTGGTTTGTAAGAAAATCTGATTTTCCAACTTCAGGGCTATATCTCAGGGATTATTCTTCTGTCTGGCAGCTCAAGTCACTATAATCAACATCCTTCGTGACAAGATCCAACTGTCCTGTCATAAATTCTTTGTCATAACTCAAATGGCTTACAACAAAGCTGTTCTCTCATATTGATTCAGGACCCTGTCTCTGTTTGAAACAATGTGAGCAGAGATTTCTTCACCAATGTTCAGCTACAGATAATACATTTCCAAGTGACTCATGAACTCTAGTGTGGCATGATAAATTGTTACACTTCTTCCACAACAGCAAAATGCCTGCCTTTTGGGATGGGTGACAGATAATGATCAAGATTTCTAAGGACAAAATGGTTATTTGCAGTTGATTCCACCTTTTTATCTTGTAGCTCTCCAAAGGTTCAATTGCAGAAGGGACAATGACAGTAACTTCAACCTACCAAAATAAACATCCTGTAAACATAAGATTAAGCTTATGGTGTTGTGAACTGAAGATCTAGTTTAGGCAAGTTGTAGGTTTGGTTACAAACTTGCATATGAGGTCCAAGTGAAGCTTCCACAACTTCAGGAGCCACGTTGAACTGGCCATCAATGAAGTGCAGTTGTGGAGTGGGAGTGTTGTTTCCTACTTGTGACTTTGGCAGTGGATGTGGCAGCTGTGCTGTTTTCTTGCATAAATCTACTAACACCAGAAACAAATTCTTCACCTGCAAAACACCCCAAAAGTTTGGCATAAAGCATCATCACTCTGTGAGCAGTTCTGTTGCTGCACTAGATGGTCCTCTAAATAGCTTATCCAAAGATCTCACAGAAACCCCAACATGTTACAAAACATAAACTGCATAAGCTTCTTTCCCAGCAAAAGAGTAAAGAACAAAATGGGGCAACAAGGTTGAGGGTTAAAAAATCCACACTACTCACCTCTTCTGACGAATAGCCCTGACCACAATTTCCATTACCCACCCGGGCCAATCGAGGGTTGGCAACCTCATCTGATCCTTTTGTGATGGTGCCTGTGCTGCGGTTCACAATTTGACCCCCATCCTCCACTTTGACAACAGTGGCTGGAGAGCTTCGGACTCCAGCCATGGCCTCATCTTTCACTGGCCCTACCTTATTGACTGTCTCACCAGTCCGCCCAGCCACCCCTCCTACAAATCGCAGCAACTGACGTTTCCGAAAGATCAGACAAAAGAGGAGTAACTGGCACAACCTGTGTAGGAAGTGGCAATCACCAATAAGGCGCACTGCAGGAGTCCCTGGGAAATTTGCAGTACTAACACTCAGTGGAAGGGGCCCAACTGGGCCTACAACATTAGTGCTTGACATTGCAGCAGATGCAGTACTCTCAGCACTAGTGGTTGTGCCACTGATTTTGGCTATGGCTCCTTGTACCCATGCTTGCACTTGTGCTGTTCCACCATTGCTTGTTGTCCCTGTCTGCACCCCTGGATTCCCAAACATTTTATCACTTTCTGAATCCTAAACTCTGAAGATCCTGCCACTTTCTTTTCACCTCATTCAAGATGACATGAGCCAATTCACAGACCTGGACTGCATCAAACAGTCAGTCATTAGCAACAATGTGTTGAGACTGTTGATCACTCCAGTCAAGAAATCTTGCATCTCAGAGAGATGGATTAAGTTTTCAGCCCCCTTGAGCATATGAGTTCAACATAAGTTAATTGATCACTGAGGAGAGTTTCAAGCACCTCCATGGAAGCTGGAACCCATGTAAGCCCCACATCTTTGTGAGTCTAGAGGATTCATTCCAGCGCTCTGTCATCCTGGTTCATTTCAGTCTTTCATGACACATCAGACCACACATTTAAGACTACAGATGACTGCCTGTTCTCATGCTCTTAAAAGCTAAGTAAGACAAACATACCAGGTGTCACAGGGGCCAGAGGGAGGGTGGTAGTACTGGGAGCAGCAGAGGACCGTAATGGAGTAGTTGATGCAGCATTGCCTGCAGCTGCATGTGCCAGAGTCCGGCAAAAGCTCGCATACCTTCGCAATCGTGTTAAAAAATGAGATGCCAAATCCAATACAGCATCCACATATCCCTGCACACCTCAATCCCCGTATGTTTTTGTATACAGATCATTAGTGGGTTTTCAAAGCCAAACAAATTGCACAGAGGTCTCCATAAAGCCTTTTGAGTGGATCTACAGCTATATCCTACACATTCTGAGACAGTAGTAACCACAGACAATGGCCTGCCACAACACTTATCTAGTAGATTGCGGAGGAAATAAATCTCATGAGTATCAAGAAATCTCCATACTCATGATTAAGAAAGCCAGGACAAGGCAGAAAAAACATTTCCTTGAAGTCAAAGAAAGACTTCCAGATAAAGACTGAAGAACCAGGAAGAAGTAAACAAAGAAGGGTACAAGTTGAACTTGAACAATAGAACTAGCAGTATGAACAACATTGACAGTCTCTTGCTTGTTCAGGGACCATCAACAGTAACAGTACGATAGTGACTTATCTATCACAACTTACCCACTGACATCATCAGCTCCCTAGAGTGGGTATAGCCAGTGTAACCACTAGCCTGTGTACTGAGTTTCTGTTGCAAGTCCAGAAGCAAAGGGAAGACCCAGCCATGATACTGGCTACCACCTACACCACAGAAGGGAAAAACATAGAGAAAAACAGAGGGAAAAGAACCAAAAAACAAAACAGTGTGAACAATAGGAAGAAAACAACAGAATATAACAGACAAAATAGAAAAGGCAAATGAGCACCAAGTGAGCTTCAAAAAGCTCTCCACTTACAAGACTCAAGAATGCAGAGGAAACTCCACAACAACACTTTGCCACAACACCATATGTAAGGTTACAAACCAGGACATCCTCCCACCTGGTCTTACTAAAAGAGTAGCTACTTTTGGGAACAAATCACACTAAACAAAAGTTATCTCCCTCTCCAGACTTTTGTGAAAGAAAATGTGACTGGAGCAGAAGTGATGTATGAAGGAAGAGGACCTGAACCACTTGGACCAGGGCAGGATCCACTGCCATGGCATCAGGACCAAGCCCTGTCAGCGTTTCACCGGAGGCTTGCCATGGCTCTGGAATGAGTGTGGATGGGTTCACTAGTGCTGCCTCTATTCCACGTCCCAACATATCCAACATCAACCGTCCCTGCATGTCCAACACCAACACCCGAACATCGGCTGCTTCCACACCCTCCAATATCCGACACTTTATTCTGTCAAGTGCCTGCACCAAACACCTCCATTGAGTCCCCTCCACTCTCTACTGACCCAGCATTGGGAAAGAAGATGGGAACTCCTTTGAAATCTAGGTCTCATACAGCACATGCATGTCAGGAGACAGTTTGAACCATTATAAGACCTCAAGAAAACCACTTGGAGCCCAAGCGATGTTCCAGCAGCATAGTCTGCTTGATTGTGTCTCTTGACTGACATTAATAAGAACCATTAACCCCTTAAAATGAACTTTGCAAACAAATGGAACTCTGGATAGCCTATGAGCTCCAAGCACACAGCACATGCTTGGGGCAGATTAAGAAAATTGTGTTTGCTGATTTCAAGTGTTGAAGGACATTGAGCTGCATCATGTAGTTTAGAGGAGGCTTCATGCCCTGGATTCCCCTCCCAACAGGACATTTCAGCCCCTGGGGAACAGCAGCACCAACATTCTGTATAATAGATTGTGAGAAAAAACCTTGGTAAACATCAGGAGCTGAAACTGGTCAAGAAGGTTGAAAGGAGAAACAGCATACAGGGCCATAGTACTGACGATGTGCAGGGTCAAGGCCGTGAAAGTCAGCATCCAGCATCGCCATCACTCGACCATGTGTCACTGCCTCAGAACAGAGTTTAGAAATCAGGACTGAAAACCTGAATCACTATCTTGAGGGGACAATCTGAGATGGACTACCTGAGTGAGTGACCTATCCAGCCAGACCAGAACCTTTAGGAGATTCAAGGCTCAGAACTTTGACTGTTCTGGATACTATGCAAACAAAGCTATAACTACCAAACTTACTAATGAACACATCTTGTAACAGTGCTCATGCTGACAAATCTCACAAACACTGAACCCAAAACTGAACAGTAAACATACTGCTAGGCCAGAAAAAATACCAGTGCCATCATCAGCAGCACACTGAGTGCATGCAACAGCATCCCACCAATCTACCTCGTTCACCAAGCTCCACCAAAACCTGTTATCCAACCCACTTTCTGTTTGAAACTTCAAAATTGCTAAGTGGCAGCTGAGATTCCTCAAACCTACTATGAATCAGTTAACAAAACCAAAATCTGCTTTACTAAAGCTACTGCAATTCAGTTTGCAGGTCCTAAGGTTCTATACAGGTCAGTTGCATCCTGTTGGAAATTATTCAAGCACAATAAAAAGGCATAAGGACAGAGTAGCAATATATATGTGATTGCAGAGAAAGGATTGAAAGCAGTAGATAGCCTGGTTCCAATAACACTTTGAAGGTAACCCATTATGTCAGATCCAACAAAACCAAAACTAACATGACAAGAATAGGTGTGGTCATAACCTTAAGAGTGTCACTGACAAAGTATCAGACCATCACCTTCATCACAAATAGCTGTGACTAGCTGCCATGACTCCCCATTGACTTCCTTGATGCTAATGGTGGGTGGAGATACATATATAATCCAAAATTTTGGTTAAAAAATTAAACAGAAATCCGAATCCTGACTTTCTGTTTCCCAGAGCCACAGGAAAACTCAGAATAATGTTGGCTAGCACTCAACATCTATAAAAAAGAAATATTAATAATACGCTTTGTGCTCCAGTTTTGTTTCCATAGACACTGCACCTAGTTTGGTCAGAACAAGTGGAGCTTTGAGGAAGAGAAATATGGATGCAGAAGGCATGGCAATCACTAGCATTGTGCAGGCTCACTCCATGACTGGGTTATATCTTGATACAAATGATCTATAGCCAGAAAAAGAAGAGGCCTACAGCAACTACAAAAAGACTAAAACATGTCCAGGTTCTCAAAGAGAAAAGAACATGAAAATTACCTGTCAGCTAAATGACGGTCCCATGTTAAGGATGGGGATGGAGAAACTGGTAAAATCCGCAAAATGCGGAGCACACATGTATCAGATTTGCGATCATGCCACACAGCGGCAAGACAGCAACTTGTGGGTGAGAAGGCTGGAGGTGCTAAATTTGAGGACATCACATGGACTGTGAAGACATCGAGTGGTGCCAAGGCCACCCCTGAGAATACATGAATTTCACCTCCAAACATCGCTACAGCCACTTCCCCCCCATGAGCAGAAAAACTGGCCTTGCCTATTGTCCTTGGATCTGTTGGGCGATCCCTTTTCTTATGTTGTTGCTGGTTGTTAGGCTGGCCAGTTGATGGAAAATCCTTGTTTATGGTTTTGTTCACCACTGCTGTCCATGTTGTCATCATGGCCGGTGGACTCCCTGCACTGTCTAGTAGTGCATGTATCACTACTGGTTTTTGGGCACTCTCCCACCTTTGTATTTTCCATCCCATCACCAAAGGCCCAGCATCCGGATCCCTTGGAGATATGTAGTACCCTGACTGCAAAATCCCAAGTTAGGATGGGAAAACCCATAATTTGTCCTCCTTTGTTCAATATGGATCTGAACTTCCTGAGTTCCAACTTTGTAAGCTCCTTGAGCTTCTTACAAAGTTGAAACCCTGGAAGATGCACTAGCAATACACTCCTGTGCAGGCTCCTAATGCATTTCTACAAACAATTAAAGTTGAACACAATGTAAGACTTCCAACCCACTGCAGGCCAATCTTCAAAACTATTGATCAAAGCAGATGTAGAGAGCACAAAGAGAATTCAAAAGACTCACCTTCAACTATAACTGTGATAAGAGCAGTCCCTCCACTGGAGGGATCAAAGGCAATTGTAACAACCCCAGAACCCCATCCAATTGATGCAGATGCTTCTGGACAAATGTAAGCTGACAAGTTGGAAACAACTGAGCACTGGAGTAGTGGGCCCACTGAATCCTCACCATCCAACTTAGTTTCTTCAGAAACCTGTTCTTGCCATGACAACAGATATGCTGCAAGTGGTGCAAAACCCAGCCATGAAGGGGGTGAGGCCAATAATGGAAAATGCATTCCAACTGTAGGCTTCACAGTCACCTGTTGAGTGCTTCCTGGACTATTCAGGCCCCAAGGAATCACCTCCCATACCACAACCGTTGATGGATTTGCAACAGGAACACCGGCAAAAAGTAGCGCCCCACCATCACTGACAGTAATGTCACCAGTAAAAACACCACTTGGCCCTGCACCCAAGACTCCCTTCTTTGTGCTGAACCACTTTGGAGTAGTCCCAGGCCACTGTCGCCAGTAGAGCTGCACTGTGCCTGAGTAGAAAACACTGCACACACACAAAAAACTGGGCCATTGTGCTGCAATAGCAAAGAAGACACAACCCATCACCACACCATCATTAGATTTTGCTAATTGTTGAGAATATATATGAAAGTAGTTGCAGCTATAACTCGAGAAAAACATATAAGGCAACCAAACAGATGCTCTTTCAGTTCCAGCTCAGTCAAAACAACACAACAAGAATGATATCAGTCATAACCTTGTGAATGCCACCCACAAAGTATCAAACCATCACTCTCATCATGAATGGCATTGACTAGCTGCCATTACTCCCCACTGACTTCATCAACTCCCTACAGTTGGTGTAGATAAGTGTATAATAATCTGCTCAAGACTTTGTGCAAGTGTTACAAAGCTTTTGTCCTGAGTGTCTCTCTAATTCATGGAAGCAATGAGAAGTCATGACGTTTGCTAGCTCTCAAGAAGCACAGCTAATAATGCTCACTCAAGCTGCAACAAGCTTGTGAAAGCAAGCTCCATATATTTCATTTCACTTTAGCTTGGCCCTGTATAAGCAAGCATCTGAGCCGAAGGCATAGAGAGGCCTACATAGAGGGTAGTGATTGGGGCGTCCAGCGCCCTGAACATAACCTTCAAGCAAACAACTGGTGACTACTCAGATGCAATACATCTGCTTTGCCACCAGGAAAAATATCAGACTTTGCTAATCCTGGAGTCTAGGAAAGCAAAGGGAGAACTACAAATCTGTACTTGTTGCTACAGACAAGAGAGTAGAACTAGTACCACTAGCCCTAGGCTGGTGAGCCAAAAACCTCTCTTCAAATGAGCCTTTTGAGCTTGATGTTGATGTCCACCGATACTGCACCACAAACAGAAAAGTCAACAATACAATATTGAAATCCTAATTGAGGATGTTCTCAAGATGGATTCATCAGCAGACTAGTACACTTGAGGGTCTGCTCATCCCAACATATGGAAGGTAGTGAGAGAATACCGGAGACATTACAGGCACCCACTTGGTCATGACAGATTGATCTTGCCGCCATTCATGCTCACAGCTCCAGCCATTACAACTCCTCCCCACATTCCGCCCTCCCTGCATACCTCCTTGTTTCATAAACACATCTCTACTTGATGTTTTCTTAGTTTTACAGTGCAAGCGTAGATCGGGGGGTCTTTGCACCAAAGACTAATACAATGCAGTCCAAAGAAAGCAGAAAAGAAGTGCCAAGCTTGACTTACTTGAGAAGGCTGTGTCCATATTGTGACCCTGCCACCTGAGTTGCCAATTAACAGTGCTCGTGGACACAAAGTTGGTGACCACTCCAGAAACTGAACAGTGTCACCTGGTGAATCTGCACAAATATAATCACCAAAATTCTCCATTTTACACAAATTTGCTTGTAGTAGTAGGTATGGATTTTACCCTTGGCCATTGTGGGTTAAGGGTTTCTTGCAACAAACAAATGCTGAATATCCATGAGAAACACCACTGCACAGTTCTATGGCATAAGTTGAAAAGTAGCTGAAACCACAAAAATGACAGTAGCATTTGAACAGATTGGCTATGATAGATACCTGCAGGGACATTAAAAATTGAGTGTTCAGTAGGGCGCTCAGGATCAACCACATGCACAGGTATCCAGAATGCTGGCTCTGAACTGAACCTGATCCCAGCCCCCATTTGCTGACCCTTAATGAAGCAACGGAAATTCAAGCAGTTTGAGTACTGCATAATTTACTCTCACCCCTTCATCTTCCTTGTGCACAACTGCCTTCTCCTCCAGAAGTGAAGGAACGACCCATTTGGCTAACAATATGTCTATACTGGGTCAGAAACTTCCTAGTGGTGAAAAGACAAGCTTATACAGCAACCCAAATTTTACTGTTTCCTTGATCTGCAGCCCCCTGGACCTATTCTAAAAACTGCATTGTAGTTATAGACAATAAGCTCAAGGTCTACAGTCATAAGTATCTAAGGATCCAGACACTTGACCTTGACTTAGATATGCGTGCTGGCACTGAAAGAAGGCAAAATAGGGAATACACCAGAAAGCAAAACAGGAAGATAGAGTCACTGACCCTTGATCACTTGTGCATGTCTCCACAGCACAACAAATAAGATTTGTTTTTGCACACCATGCTACTGCACTGCAGAGATTTTGTCCAAACAAAAGAAACCCATCAACCCAGACATCATTACTAACAATACTGGAACCTGATAAGGTAACTAAACTGAAAGCCAGACGAAACCAGAAGCTTAGAGCCTCCTGGACATTCAGCTTACTGTCAATAAATTCTATGGAAAACAGGAAGTTACTTATTCCATGACTGAGGATGGGAAGCCTCAATTGTTGGTTACACTTTGTTGATGAAGATTGGCAGCATTTTCAAGAAAGGAGTTATCCATGTCAGGATCCACGGGGCTAAATTCACAGTGATATCCACACCAAAGTGGACATGGACAAATGTGCTGAAAGCAGCACTGAGATTTTCCAGACATGGACAACACTGATTCTCATACTAAAGATGGAAAGTTTTCTCTGATTTTGTCTTGATGATGGGAACAGGGTGTCCCATGCTCTAGTTCCAGTTCCAAAAAAGAAAAAAAAACACGATTGAAAGCAAAGACCCTAGTTCAAATTGGCACATAATATTGCACCTCAAGAATTTTGTGCAACGTGGAAAAGAAACCACATACTCTTGATGCACAATGTATGCTCCAGGAAAAAAATAACATGTGGACATAACAATATCCGCATCTCTGCTGTACAGGGGAGGGAAGCTAATGAGCATGACACCGTCAGGAACAGGGAGTGCAATGTTTGCTAATGAGAAACCATGCCTTATTGGATAGGATAGAATTTCTGAGGTTTTTCTAAAGGTTTGGAAGGAAATAATTACAAAGAAATGGCGTTCAGAATTTCTGTTTTATCCAGGAATTGCGACCCGTCTGTGTACAGGAAAATCCTCCCAAAAAAAGCCCCACAGACCCAAAAAAAAAAGGACCGTTTGAGCGCGTGTGAAGCGAAGGAAAGGAAAGCATTTCATCGTTTGTGCACAAAAACCTGAAAGTTCTGCAGAGCTCAGGAAAGCTCATTTTGTGGATGCGGACAAAGGGAGCAGGGTGGAGTGAAACTTGAAGAATGGTACTATCTAACTCCTCTTCCTGCTCTTCCTCCTCCTCCTCCTGTTGCTGCTGCTGCTGCTGCTGCTCCTCGTCCTCCGCCTCGTTACCATCGTGATCCTCCTCCTGCTTCCGCGGCCCTGCTCGCCAGCCACTCTCCGTTTCAACACTGGAACTCATCTTCACACTCTCCCGTTCCCCCGCCGATCCCTTGTCAACAATCTTCCGCAAATTGCAATCTAAATCCCCGCGTAGCAGCAGCAACAAAATAGAAATCAGAAGAACCAAAGATTATGTCCGAAAGCGCACGCGCTCATCAAACCCTAATTTGTCGCAAGCAAAACCTCGGGTCGTAAACTCAAGTAAGCCAGCCAGCCCGCTTCTTCCTCCCTCTACTTGACATCTCAAATCCATGTCTCGATCCATGTCCAAGTATCTCAACCCATGTCTCAAGCCATCCCTCCATGCATTCATTATCCAGGTCTCGATCCATGTCCATATCTCAACCCATGTCTTGATCTTTCCATGTATCAATCCACATCTCAATCCATGCCTCAACCCCACGTCTCTCCATATTTCCAGGTCTCAATTCATTTCCATGTCCTAATCCATGTCACAATCCATGTCCAAGTCATAACCCATATTTCTATCTTTCCATGTCTCAAACTTTCCATATTTCAAAGCCATGTCTTGATACATTTCCAGGGTCTTAAAACCAGATCACGCGATCCATGTCCAAGTCCCAACCAATATTTCATGTCTCAATCCATGTCCAAGTCTCAACCAATGTTCCATGTCTCAATCAATCCATGTCCAAGTCTCAACCAATGTTCCATGTCTCAATCAATCCATGTCCAAGTCTCAACCAATGTTTCATGTCTCAATTCATGTCCATGTCTCAATCCATGTCTCGATCCATTTCCAAGCCTCGATCAATCTGTCGATAGATTCCACATCTCAAATCCATGTCTGAAGTTTCGTCCATATTAGGACGTCACACGTTTCACATCAGGACATCAAACTCTTGCACTTTTTTTTAAACTGAGAATTTCAGAATTTCATAAAAGGAGTTTTATTACTTCAGGTTTTTTTTAATAAATTATTTTTAAAACATTTCGGGGTTATTTCACCCAAATAAATAATAAATAATAAATAATAAATAAATTACAATATTATGCAAATAAGTTCAAGGTTGGACTATTTCACACACAAAACAAAATATTTCTCAAGACCTCATTTGGGTTCATGAATGGATGTTTTCACACGCATACCCTAATTAGCAGTTATGGACTGCAGTCATGAAGTTCATCCAACTCAACACAGGTCAAGGTTTTGTTCAAAAGTTTTTTTTTTTTTTTTTTTTTTTTATTTTTTTTTAAAAAAAAAAATATTTTTTTTACCATTTTTTTTAAAAATATTGTATTTATTTTTTTTAATATGTTTTAAAATTTTTAAAAAAAAAAAA
>Ga0116227_10009772_pt1 | contig 17208 bp, 11 predicted proteins | sample S1TSphgellanicum_FD_89693 | JGI IMG/M metagenome (GOLD analysis project Ga0116227, IMG submission 89693) | Host-associated microbial communities from peat moss isolated from Minnesota, USA - S1T2_Fb - Sphagnum magellanicum MG | ecosystem: Host-associated > Plants > Peat moss > Unclassified...
ATCATTTTTTTTTTTTTTAATAACAACCTCCAAAATGACAGTAGGTTTTTTTGATGAAAAGGGAGGAAGGAATTTAGTGTTTGAAAAAAAAAAAAAAAAAAAAACCAAGACTGGGCATCTGAACAGTAAAGTTGGAAAGCAGAGAAGAACCACCCTTTTCAGGCCTTAAGTTAAAAAACCACCTAGGTTGAGGTGTGAAAACTAGTTTTGGGCAGGGGTGAGATGGGGGCAGGTCTTTGAGATTTTGAGGATTTTCCCAAGTCTTAAGGTGTATTCACACTTAGTGTTAAGGACTCTAGTATTAAGTCCCCTAACACCAAGGTAGTCGTTTAGAACCTAAACCCATTTACCACCAAGATTTTATGTTAAGTTAACATTCACTTAATATTAAATAATCACCCATTTGACATTGGGTGCCACCTAAGATGCCACCTAGATTTTCACTTAACACTAACTTAACATTAGGTGTGAATGCATTTATATATATAGATACATATATATATGTTGGGTTTGGTGCATAATTTAATACCCGTTCAATGCTAGTAAAGACTAGGTATGTACAAGTGTTGGTAGGATTAGGTCCAAGTTATGGGTTAGGCTCTATGATCTCTTTTTTTAATTTAATCGAAACCTCATTGAAATTTAACTTACTAATCAACTATTTTTCAAAATTGAATTAGAATGTAAACCATGGGTGTTCCTTTGTTTTAAGTTTTAAACTAGCTCGAGTTCTTTCTTTATGTAGATATGTACAACTTTATGAAAATTTTATAAGCTTAGCCTTACATTTTAAGCAAGTTATTGCATTTCATTAGATGTACATACTTGATATTACATAATCTTTAATTTGGACTATGTATACTAAGGTTCATTCATATTTATAAATAATGTTGAAGTTAAAAATAAAAGTTACATATCACTATTCAAATTTACTAGAATCAATATGTACATAGATGACCTTGTTAATGACATGGGAACATTATCACTACATGTTAGGCAATGAAAAAAATGACTAAAGATAGTGGATAGTTAAAATGGGATAGCTGACAAATAAGATACTTAAAAGGAATGGACAAAATAAAATTAACCAATTTAGTCGAAAACAAAATAAATAATGATCATCTTAATTGGTTAACTACTAAATTAGATACCGAAGGAATTATAATGAAAAACACATTAAAAAACAACAAGAATTCACAAGATGCATGAAGACAAATGGAATTACATGAATGGTGATTACAAGAGGATTTATGATTACCACAAAAGCATTGGCCATGACACATCTTATTAGGACTTGACCATGGAAGAATGAAAAAGATTATATTTGCCAAAACAATATAATAAGGATCGTTATAATGCATATGAAGGACCTACATATGAATATGCACCAAGAGATGGTGTTTACATATAATAAAACAAAGAATAGGATTATTTTTCTTATAGAATCAATCATTCTTTCATGTAGGAGATATTTGAAGAAGATGATGTTCTTGAAAATAGTCGTAATGCTTAGCAACTTAACTTATGCATCAATCATGGAACAAATATATTAAAAATGATCAATATGAATGATTTTTCATAGTATTTTGGACGAAATAATCCTCAATGTCTTGCAACAATCAATTTTCATGATTTTTCAAATTTCAAAACACCTATGAAAAACAGCAAACATCCAACACCAACCTTAGTGAGAACCCTCAAGAGCATAAGAATTTTTTTAAAATGGACATCAATTTTCATACCTATCATTATGGCCACATATAAGCATAATAAAATCCTTGTGGAAACTATATATGGACTGAATCCAAACAATTCAATTTGACATTGACAAGAACCATACCAAGTCTTAAGATAAGACCTTCAAACAACAACTCAAGTATTTGAAAAAAAAAGACATAAATGTTTACAAACTGAATAAGGATATGGTAAGCATACTATCAAATCTCAACTCTACAATGTGTCACACCTTCATCAAAGATCAAACATAACTACCTCCATTAATTTTTTAATCCTCTTCTAATGAATAGCCACTGATGAATCATCAAAACACATATGAAGAATATAAATTTGTGTATTAAAAAATTCAATTTCAATCAAATTCAAATTCGGGCATTGAACTTTATAAAAACAATTCAATTTGTAATTCAACTCACAAGCAATTATTCATTTTTTGCAATTCAATTCAAATGCATTTGTTCATTATTTGCATATTCAAATATTTCCTATAAATGCTTCAAAAATCAATCATTGGTTTGTTCCTGAAAGTTCATTACCTTTTAGATTAAGTTATGGTTCATTGATTTATGCATTTATGATATTGTAAAATGTTTCCAATGTGGTGTGTCGAACATTTGTAATTTGCTTATGAGGGATCATGAATCAAAACAAAAGTGGATAACCTTTGTCCCCAACGATGTAAAGTTGGATCGCATCTGTTGATCCATGTTTAATAAGCCCTCATAAATTGCTTGTCAATAAAGTTAAACAATTGAAGAATTTTGGAGTTGTTCATCGACTTCAAAAGTCCTACAAAAATATTTTGGAATATTATTTAATGATCAACAATTGCCTATAGTTAAATGTTATGAACTTTTGATTTATGGGTAGATGGTACAATAGTACATTTTTGTGATGAAATGGTGTTTTTTCCTTGGGTACCCTTATTCAAATACATATGACATGATTAATATATCCTTAGATCTATTAATTAAGATTTGGATCTAAATTAACAATTTCATTATGAAAAAAAATTTGTGGTTATTTTTTATTTTAAAAATCATTTATTAGTAGTAATTGACTTTTGAGGTTGAAAATATGGACTGGTCATCTAACAAGAACATCACAAAATGGAAAAATATATTGATTCACATTCCAAATTTGTTATTGGGACTCAATATATAATGTAATATAAGATGATAAACTCATGTGAGGAATCTTTTCTTGGAGAACCTTAATTGTTTAATCGTTAAGAACTTTTGAATGGTTAAAATTTGAACATATTTTCACAAGTCTATATAAGTTGCAATTTTGGTTTGTTTTTCAATTTTTTTTATTCCAAAAGCATATTTTTGAAAACTTTACATGGGGCATTATTCATATGGACTTTATGGGTTTTCCTTTTAAAACTTTCAATTTTAAAAATGGCATCAACTATATTAAATATAAATTTTCTTATAAATTTGGGAAGGTTTGTAGGTGATTGAACATATATTATTCAAAGGTTAGAATAATAACATTTTAAAAAATAACAACCACGTTTATTTGAATCATGTAATTTTTATTGATATTGAACCATTATACCATGCATTCACCGTTATAGGAAAAATAATCAATAGTAAACAAACCATTGGGCTTTTAGATGTGTATTTGTGCGCACAACATGAATAAATGGGAGGCCACACAAATCATTATAATTGGTTAAGATTTGAAACAACTCCTTAACCTTGGCCACTATATTTAATTTTTAAACATCTCATTGACAATGAAAATGAATTCATGTAGGACCATGTTTGAACAAAAGATCTACTAATTACAAACATGTTGTTGCATTGAAAATAATCAACTCCATGTGTAAGTTTGTACAATGAAATTGCAATTTTGATGCTAACAATAAAAACAAATCAATATTTTGTGTTTTTCTTTTCAATCAAAGGTATCAACTTTTCCATCAATTACACAACCTTTTTGGTCATTCAAAAATGTTCAATCCATCTTTGATTTTCATTTTGCATCATGAGAAAATTTGAATGCCATGAAATATTTTTTTATTTGATTTAATCATTAACCTCCTTGGTCATCAAAAGTTCAAAATTGTAGGAAGTCAAAATTGTTCCAATTCAATAACATTCATTGTTGTCTTGGACAACAATATACTGTCACTTACCCAAGATCCAAACATATCTTCCATAAAATTTGTCATCATTCTCATGTTTTCATTTTCAAACTTGTTGCATAGGATTAGAAGTTCTTGCCATCACAAACCAAGATGAAAAAATTAGATTAACAAAACAAATTCTAGTGGCCACGTGACAACAAATTATAACTTTTAAAATAAAAATAGACACGAGTCGAAGAATATACAATAAAAGACGATTTGTATGAAGGTTGGAAACAAATGAAATAATGATAACAAGTGTCAAAGTTGAGTTTGAATGTTGAACATGTTCACAACATGCAGAGATGAATGGTAAAAAACACAAAAAATGAAAACACATAACAAGTGACAATCCTAAAATTTAAATGATTTTAACAACATTAAAAGCATTATCACAAGAGAAAGAACAAGGAGTAGATAACATTAAGCCATGATAACATGAAAGCAATGCAAGACAAAGAAAATGCAAGCAAATGCCAAAAACTTGAATTCAAACTTTATAAAATAAAATATATATAACATCAAAACATTGAGTTTGGTCAGAAACAAGGTGAGATTTTTTGTTAATGCAAAAAAAAAACACATTCAAGGGGGCAGGGAAGGGGAAACTCAGAAAACCATAAATTTCTTTGATAAAGTGGGTTTCACCTTGTCTTTTGTTTTTCCTAAGCGCCTCCATTGTTGTTACAAACATTTTCATTACTCATACCTATACAACTACTATAATTACTCTAAAACCATATGCATTAAATGCTAAGTTTTGACATTTCATACCCATATTTAATAAAATTTCCTCACTTTATGGATACATTGAAAGAGAAGTTTGAAGGTGAAAATAAGCTTAAAGATAGGGTTATTTTATGAACAACCTTAGTATATACATTTACATTTACATGTCCCAAAACATTTACATGGGGTTATGTAAGTGACAAATATTTACATTGGCCTCGTGTAAGTGTACAAATAATTATTATACATGCCAATAATGTAAGTGTAAATTTAAGAAGTTTAGACATGATTTACACTTACATGGGATTTACTTATTGTATATATGGTTATTGACACTTACACACATAACATTGGTCTAAATGAACCATTAGTTAAACAAACTCACATTACACACCTTTTATTCTTTTTTTTAATAAGGCACCCTATTGGAGTTCTCTAGTTTTGAATTTTTAAAAAGATGTATGGAATGGGAATGGAACTTGACCTAGTTTTAAATCATATTGGCTTTAAATTCCTTGTGAAAATTATCAAAATTGAAAAAAAATTAAATCTAAAAAAAGTTTAAAAATTAGATCAAAGGTTCCATTTTAAAAATAAAAATAAAAATAAAACTAGGATTGAAATTTCCTTTTGAAATCAAGGCCAAAAATATTGGGTGGTTTAAAAAAAATTTAAGGACTTCCAAGTCCAATCATTTAAGTGTTTTTAAAAAAAATCATTTGTTTCATTTTTTTGAAAAAAATTCAAAAGAAAAAAACTATTATCTTGATTATTTCAAAAACCTCAAAGAACCAATGGTTTTCATGCAAGAATTGACAATTTTTTGGCTAATTTTTTGACTTTTAAAATTATTTTGACAATTGCAATTTATATACCACAATTAATTACTATAGTACCTTGGCAACTTTGATGTTAATTAAGTTATTTTCAAAAATGTTCAAATTTTTTAAAAAATTAAAAAACTAAGATTCTCAAAAAAATTTCAAAAAATCAGACATTTTATTTCAATCAAAATTAATTAAATATTCAACAAACATGTGTGTTGAAAGCTTTCTTTTGTATTTTTGGTATTTGAAAAAATTGAGAACTAGCAAGTAAGTGGAAATATATCGAGTTTGATACAACCAAAAGGTATTTGACACCACCGTCCCACCTTGAATTGATTCAAAAAATTGCCCAACATTGAACAATACATGGACAACATTGGGTACCTACCAATGTTGTCCAATTAACTAATTCAACCCGATTATCAACATGTATAATTGTTGGATATGCATATATACATATCTTAAACTTGCATCAAATCTAAAAATAAGTGTTATACATAACCAACAAACTTATATTCATTGATAACTTAATGCATATCCATATCCAATGGAGTTCAATTTGCCAATAACATGATGCACGTCACATTCATTATAATATATGTTTATGTTTAGATGTGTATCCTATGTTATGCAAATCTAGATTTTACGGTTTTAGGTTTTTAAAGGTTGAAGGATATGCATATGCACTTGAACTTTTAAAAGTTTTTTGTGTTTCAATGGGCCATATCCACATCTCAAACCTTAAACAACATAAATGTTGCATTTTGTGATTGTTGTCACTTTTCACTCATCTTACAATGATGAACTTTGATGGAGTTTAGTGTGGCGATGGGGTTTAGGGTCTCTTTAATGTGTGTTTATTTCAAGTTTCAATTTGAAAAATGTGTGTTTAAAACTTAATGAACAGGCATGTTGATGGAGGTCCAACATTAGATCACTTGTCAATTTTGTTAATAGTCAAGTTAGTGGCTTTTCCTTTTTGTCACTTTTGCTTTAACATTGTGAACGATCTAACAACTTGTGGACATGTCACTAGCTATAAAGTATGTTTGTGGACTCGACAAAATCTACATTATGTTAATCAATGTTGTGATTTGGTTCTTTTGTAGTCTAGCATATTTATTGATTAAACTTTCATTTATGTTGATGGATTTGATTTGTTTATCATGAGAATGTCAACTTGGAAAGCATATTGGAGGTGAAATGCTTACTAATTACAAATGTTTGTGGTGATTTCTTGATTTAGTTGAGTATGTTTTTTTCTACTGGCATTATATTATTACATGTCATTATTCCAAGTTGTTTACATTTGGTTTCCATTAAAAGATTAAGATGTGAGCCTATCAAAGTTTAAAAGTAGGCCTTTGATGTTCTATTCTTACCCTATAGATGAAAATTGGGGTTCCACAAAACATGTGTACTATCTAACCTTATCCAAAGTCATCATTTCTTAGGCTTATAGTGTTCATGAACACCATCTTATACATCTCTCTTTTATATTTATTGTGCACATCCTCAAGTGTGATGTATTACAATAATATTCCCAAGAATTGGTGAGGTGCAACCACATTTTCATTTACTTGAATATTTGAATTCACTTGCTTTGTTTTCTTATAAATTTGAATTTCATCCCAACTATTGGATGTAATTGTTTACATGCAACTATGGCTACCTCTTATGGAACCAAACAACAAATGCAAACATGTTCATTTCATGATTTTTATGAATGGTTCAAAAAAAATAGTTTTGAAATTGTTGGTGTGAGTGGTGATATTTTTAAATTTCATAGAGTACTTGATGTAGCTTCTTAATGCCATTTAAACATATTAACAAATTTCATCAAATTTATGTGCACATTTTATTTGTTGGTTAGTTCAGTCAAAATAAATAGTGAAAATTTATTTTTAAAGGTTTTCTTGGCTTTTTTGAAAACAAAAATAGTGGTATAAGTGTGGGTAGGGTGTAGGTTTTTGTTGTGCAATGGCTAAAGGAAAACAAAGAAAGCTCCACTTTGTTGATATTATTGAAAGTGTGGGCAAAATTGATTCCAACATTTTTTATTTGACAACATCAAATATTGCTAAGAACATTTCAAATGTAAAAAACATAGTAGTTAATAATGTGACAATTGGCAATGTGGAAACAATAGAGGTTGTGTAACTTGTAGCTATAAGAACTCAAGTTGCATTTTAAAATCCTCATAATCGTTCATCCATTTGTTAAGGTTTTTTGATGTTAATGATAACCTCTTTATTGACATTGTGAACCCACATATGTTGATATGCATTTATTTACAAGTCTAAACAAATGAAAATGTTTTGATTAAAAGCTAGTCTATTTTTAGCCAAAAGGGGTTTATAAAAAGAACAAATGTAATGGAATCACTTTTTTGAATACACAAATTCATTGTATGCACCCAAAGTTGTTTATTACCAAGAAGTTGCAGCTTATTAATGTGGTTTAACTAGAACATATATGGTAACCAACAAAGAAAAAAGTTGGAATTATTAGCAATGTAGTCAAAGATTTTTTTGGGACCTCAAATCCTTACAAACATTGTGATGACCTACAACGTAAGCTTCTTGAAGATTTGGTGTTGTATATCTACAAGGGCTACAAAGTTTTTTCCACATGTGAGAACATCTCTAGTTATGAAGGTTAGTCACACGCCAGTGCCTTCATGTTTTGTTTCCATCATATTCACAACTTATGGAAAAAATGCTTATTGTTATGGTCACCAAGTGTATGGAAATGCATGTTTTTCCAAAATTTACAAGTGCACAATTGTTTATACTTCATTTGATTTATGGATGTTAAGAGGCGGTGTTAACACATTCACTTTGGTTATCAATTATCTCATTGAAGTTTGGGAGCTTATGCATGTTACTATTGGGTTATTGAAGGTAAATGAGACAATTAGCCTTTACATGGCACAACATTGCAATCATTGGTTGAGAAATTTTGTTTAATTCATTGAGTTTTTGCTTTTGTAAAAGATGAGGGTTACAACTTGGCTTCCATGGTTGTAGCATTATTGATTGTGAGTTGATGAACATTTCATGAGTTTATGAATGTAACTACTTTGGCCATGTGTCGTTTAAAGCATGTCAATATGCTATGAATGATGACAGAATTTCTATGGATTTGAGGCAAGTGAGTATGAAAGATGCCCAAATAAGTTTACAAAAAAAATTATTTGGACAAAAAAATCCATGATGGGGAGGTAATAATGGGAAAAAACATGTTTTGAGAGTGGGCTACCACTTTGGCAACTAAAGACATATGTTAGAACAATTTTTACAAGCAAAATCATTATGTTTGAGAAATGTCTTGAGTTTTAAAAAACTATCCTTTTATGTTATGGCAATTAGAAAACAATAACATTGTAGTAATGAGTTCTTAAGGCCCAAGGCTAGATTATTGTAAAGGCAATTACTTCATGTGATCAAGAGGGCACTAACTTTTGCTAGATGCTTTGAGCTATTAACATTTCACTCAACATGGAAATTGAGGTAGTTGGACTTAGTGATGGGTTTGAATTTTTTGGCAAATTTGATTCAGAGCTTTTCAATCCTATTAAATAACATGTGGTGGGAAGTCATTAAGGTGATTAGACCTTTCTTCTTTTCAAAAAAACATTTGATCCACAAAATGGTCATAACATGCTTACCATCATGTCAAATCCCCATTTCAAATTTCTATGGGTTGTGGAGAACTATGTGGGGTCTGGGGAATCAATTTGTCTTGCTTTTGAATAGATGCAAAAACAATGATTCCACTACTTATGATTTGCTTTGATCGACTCAATTTTACTTCCCAAGCATGTGGAACAATTGCAGATGCATATAATTTATAGTTTGAAAAAAAATGTTTGGTCTCAGAACTTGTATAAAGGAGTATTTTCATGCTTTTGTTACTATAATACTTTAAGAAGATTTGGAGGTTATCTATCCTCCCATTTGCATGAACAAATTTTTTTTCTTGGTGGCAATCCCGTGAAAATCAATTTCAAAATGTTGTCTATCTAGTCAAATAGATCCTTGGGATTCTAGGGTCCCAAATCAAGACTTAATGTGGTTTTAGCCTTTTTGGTGTGGATAGCCTTGCGGCAATTCTGCTTGCAAATGGAGAATCTAGACTAGGTAATAAGGATGGTAAAAATTAACTTAATGATTCACAATTGAATTGCACATGTATTGTTAATCTTGAAGATTATATGATCACAAAATATTCTATAGGTGAAGAGAATTATGATTTGATTAAAGAAGTTGGTTGTTTTGAAGAATTACAAGTTAATGCAAATTAGGTAAGTCATTAATTGACCATGTTTATAATTTTTTTGTTTTTTCCTTTCTAGCTAATACTTTTAAATTCAAAGTTGCTTTTGATTTTGTTTGCATCATTGCAATTGATTTCAATTGTTGTGATGTTGTAAGACTTATAGTTTATGTATATATTGATTTATGGACCTCACACCTCATTGACAACATGTATGTTGTTGAATAAGTTGCATTAAGTTTTTGATATTTTTTTGGGCTTTTAGAATTTGGGTGTTGGGGGTGGTTTTGGGTGTTTTTTTTAATTTATAGAAATTAGCTTCACTAGTTTTTGTAATTGTGTTGCAATGGCATATCTCTTGTTTCAAGAATTGGGGTTCAATTTCCCCACAAGCTATTTGACTTTGCAGGGTGTTCATGTTTTTTTACTGCATTTATGAATTACTATGTAATTTAAAAAAATTATAAACAACTCAAATTTGAAATTTGGCAATGCATATGCTCTATACATATCCATAGTTTATTAACATTTAAAAATTTAACTCATTCATAACTGGCAAATGGGAAAAAGAAAAAGCAAAAAAAAAGGGGGTTGAATACATAACCATCTTTAGAATTAAATTTCCTTGAATAAGAATTTAAAAATAAATATCCTTTTTTAATATTAAAAAAATGCTATATATGTTGATATCCAGAGGTTTGTCCTAATATTAGATAACCGGACAACACTGGTTCCTACCACCTACCAATTGAATCCACAACAAGAAGACCCAAACCAACCAACCAACCAACCAACCAACAAACCAATCAACTCTGACACCCAACTGAGGAGTGTTGTGGGTTGTTGGGTTGCTCCATTCTCTTGACAGTTGAGAAGTTGGGTTTCTAGGCTACCATGAACATGGCTGTTGCTTTGCATCCACCAGCTTCCTCATCACTCTTCCCTTCTATTTCTCCTCTCCACTATCACCATCCCACCATCTCTTTGCCTCCTCCTGCAGCTGCTGCAACTGCTTCTTCTTCTTCTTCTTTTTCTTCTTCTTCTTCTTCTGCTGCTTTCCTCCATTCTTCTTCTTCTTCTTCTTTTTGTTCTTGTTGTTGTTGTTTTTCTTCTTCGTCTTGTTGTTCTCGTGACGGACTTCGGCAGCAGTTTAGGGTTCACGCCTCAGCCAGTATTAGTGGTCGTAGTAGGAGTAGTAGTAGTAGTAGTAGCAGCGCTGGACGTGTTGTCGTTGCAGCATCCGCGACTTGTTTTTGCAGGTGTTTGTGGGGAAAGCCTCTTCCTAGGGGTTTGGTCGTCGGTGGATTGAGCAATTTTGCGCTTGATGCTGCGGTAAAGCCAATTTTGTATGAGAATGGAGAGGAGGGGCAGCAGCCGCAGCAGCCTCCGACTATTGTCTCGGCTCCCGATCGAAGAATTGTCGCCAGTAAGTGTTGTTGTTTGTAAACACATCTCTCTGTCTCTCTGTCTCTGTGTTTCAAACTTCTTCTTTTTAATTTTTTTTTATAATTAATTGTATTGGGTTGGATGTTCTAAGGGGGAGTACATGTGTGAGTGTATGTGTGAGAGAAGAACAGGAAGCAACGGCATGCATATGTGTGTGTGTGTGTGTGTGTGTGGAAAGCCATAGTGGGTGATGAAAGATTGAGGGTTTGAGGGGAATGAATGATGCAGTTGGTGATTTACACGGGGATTTTGAGAGAACGCTTTGGGCTCTACAATTGGCTGGAGTTCTGAGCAAAGATGGACTGTATCGCTGGATTGGTGGAACTACGGTAACAAACAAACAAACTGGCTGGTCAAAAGCTTTTTCCAATCCAACAAAGCTGAAGAAGCAAAGATTAGGGTTGTGGAGCAGTCCAAATTCACCAACTACTTCTGCTGCTGCTGCTGCATTGATCTCATAGACCCTAATGACTTGTGCTGCTGCATTGAGCTCACACCCATTGCTGGCTGGCAGTGTCTACGTTGATTTGAAACATTGCTGCTGGTGAGGGCGCAGGTATTGGTGCAAGTAGGTGATGTACTTGATAGAGGGGAGGATGAGATTGCAATATTATCACTGCTGGCATGGTTGGGCAAGCAAGCACGTAGCAATGGCGGCAGTGTCTTTCAGGTTCAGTCTTTTTACTGTCTCTGTTGCTCTGTTTCTGGGACATCAGACCACATCAGTATAGCATATACATGAACAGAATCTCTGGGCTCTTGTTTGTCTGCAGAGCACCAACAGGAAAGAATTGGTATACAGGAAAAATAATTATCTGAAAGGGCTACAGGTCTCAATTGGAGCTTGCCAACATTCACAAAGAAATGAACCACTGATGTGCAATTCAATTCATTAAGTTCTGATCATTTGAGTAATTCTGAGAAAGATAAAAAAGTGCAGCCAAATTGTGATGAGGTTTGATGGAAACTTTTTGTTTTGTGTCTGCATCTACATGTTTCATTTGGGGTGCCCAGATCAATGGAAACCATGAAACCATGAATGTAGCTGGTGATTTCCGCAATGTTACACCAGGTGGATTCAAAGAAGCTGAAGCATTTGCAGATTGTTGTGAGGAGGATTATGGTGGAAACTGGGAGGCAGCATTTGGTGAGTGGTATGCAACCTCACAAGAGAAGAAGGCTGATCAAGGATTCAGCTTTGGCAATTGGCTCCCTTTCTTCAATTATCTTAGGGTACTCCCGTCTTGTTCATCTGTCTCAATGTACTCACTCTCCTTTTCCTGTTCTTTCACTTTTCAGCATTGCTTTCACAAAAGGTGCTATAGAGCTGGTCCCTGCATCAGTGTAGAGCATGGTTCCTTCATTCTTTCATACACCTCTGCCTATGAAGAATGTTTTTGGGACCAATTTCCTGCCTCCGTTATGGTCATAAGACACAGAATTTTGTGGCATCTCGTATGTTCTACAAACAGCTAAAATCGAGCAATTCAAAATTCACTCCAAAGCAATTATCTATAATCCATACTGGCAACAAAACCACCACCTGTATACAATAATCTCATTTACTTAGCTAAACTCATCACGAGCAGAATTAGAGCCATGTCAAGGGATGTTCAATTGAATGATAGAGTTGGGCTGTGGGAGGTTTGTGACAGCTGCAGAAGGGAATAGCTGCCAGGTCATTGCTCTTTGAGGCAGGAGGGCCAATGGCAAAGCAGCTGGCTCGTCATGGGGTGGCACTTAAGGTGAATGACTGGCTGTTTGCCCATGGAGGGATCATGCCTCACCATGGTGAGATCATTTACCTGGGTCCCTGTGACATCCATTTCCCTTCAATTATATTGAGGGATCCTGGGTGTTAACTCCTGGAGTTTGTTAGCTCATTCACAGCTGCACTTTGAACAGCATGAAAAGAGAAAAATGGAGAAGTGAGTAGACTAAACAACAGAGTTTTGAAATTCTGCGCTTGAAGGATTAGTTAATGTGCACCTTCTTTTGGGGCTTATTTTCTTGTTCATTGTTCCTGTGCATGTGAAAGTTGTGCCTCCTTAACATAGTTGAATAGTGCACACACACTGGCACTTAACCTGTGGGTAGGTCTGTTTGCTTCTTCTTGTGAAAGTGGAGTATGGGTTGGAGAGGATGAACCGTGAAGTAAGCCTCTGGATGAAGAATGCTAACAATCGCTGGGGCCAGCCTGCCCAAATTCCCTTCTTTGCTATCAAAGGGTATGATAGCGTAGTCTGGAGTAGGCTTTACTCACATGAAAGATATGAGAATCCTGAGGAAAAGATTCAGGTTACTCACTTTCACCTCTGGCAACCTGTTCTGTATAGCATGTCCAATTGTTCAAACTTTCTTTTCTTGATATGCTTTGCATTGAATTTTGAATTGCTCAATTTCCTGTTGGCACCCCTCTGTATCACTATTTGGTCTTTAGGAAATGTCAGTCTTTGACATTAATGACTTGGTGAACTGGGGGAAGGATGTACTGTAGCCCTGTGCAATATTGTCAGCAGCATTGGTGGCTGCAAAGGCCCGGGGCCTTGTGGTGGGTCACACCCCTCAAACAATTGGTGCTAACTGGTAAGCTGTGCCTCTCGTGGACCTTATTTCTTTGGAGCTGAAACTAAACCATTGAGCAGGAATTGTAGTCTTGAAGTGTGTGAATGAAAATGGTTTTGATCAAATGGAATCATTTACTGGTGGTCAGTGCCACTTTGCCTAATGTGGCCTCTTTGTCTGAGGATGTGGGCGAAAGAGAAATGGCCAATAAGGGTCTGATGTGATGTGGTCTGCAGCAAGTGTGATGGACGAGTTTGGCGAATAGATGTGGGCATGTCTAGTGGAGTTTTGCATGCTTTGCCTGAGGTGCGGTCTTCTAACCCATATCCTCAAATCTGTTAACTGAAGATGAATGTGTCGTCACAGACACTATATCTCTTTCCCCCAGAAGGTACACATTGTTTCTCTTGTTTCTTATTTCTTGTGGTTTAGTCTCTTTCCTTCACATGTTTGTGTAACTGGCTTCCATTTCCAAATAAGTGGATAGGACATCTATCCTCAAGTTTCTCTTGTCTCTTGTGGTTTAGTTTCTCTTTCAAATGTTTGTATAACTGGCTTTCATTTCCAAATAAACAGATAAGACAGGCCCAAACAGGTGCCTGTCTCTGCTATTTCTCTTAGGCTGTAGCCAACATCATGATTGAATCTCCCTGTTGGTTCTGGAAATGCGACAGAAACCCAGGACACAGATCTTATATAATGGTTTGCCCAAAATTTTGGGTGGATTGTTATATACTTTTCTACATCCACCGCTGGGAGCTAATGAAGCCACTAAGTAGGTAGTCATGGCAGTTCATCACTTTCATTCATGATGAAGGATGTGGTTTGACATTTTGTGAGGCACTCGCATAAGGTTATGACTGTGCTCATTATTGCATTACCATCAACCTATTGAAGTGGAGCTTCTTTGTGATTTCAACCTATGACCTATCTCATACATACCCCACTCTGAAAAACTCATTTTTTTCACTGCTTATCTTGAAATTGAACACATCTTTCACTCCTCACCTGGTTGTTGCTAATGGGATACATCCAGTAAACCCCTCAGCATGGGAAACATCATTTCCTTTACTTATGGATTGATCAAGTGAATGTGGGATTGTCACAACAGGTTCTAGAAATCACAGACACCAAAGTGAGGGTTCTGAGAATGGCCGAAGAGTTTCTCCGGGAAGATGATGCCACAGTAGATGGATGGCATAACAGCCTAGATCAGCAGAAGCAGTTTGACAATTAAAACTTCATAGTTATTACCTCTTAGATATATACACAGTCACAAATTCTTCATGCCGGTCAAGAAATGCTATAGATGGGTAGTAGTTTACTTGCATGGAGGCTGACTTCATTTGCCTGGAGGCTTGATCTGAGTTGTGGCCACCTACGATTTGTGTGGCAGCATTTCAGTAATGATTTTGATTTGATGCCCTTGTGAGTAAAGTCTAGGTTGTACAAATAATTCTTCTCCTCATCCAAATGTATGGATTCTGTTTTGTTTGGGTTTTGTCTCCATGATGATGATGATGATGGAGAGAGAGAGGGGAGAAGGAAGGGAAGTGGGGAGTAGTTATTGTTTTATTAGGGGGATTAAGATGATGATGATGGTGACCTCCTCCTCCCTCCTGGGAAAAGCTTTGATTTGATCAAGACACAGTAAACACAAGTGGAGAGCAGAAATGGGTTATGGTTGGAATTTGAAAAACAGAGGAGCAAGAAAGAGTGAAGCGCTAGGTGGTTGGTGGGTGTTGGAGCAGAATCTGGAGTGAGTTTGTTTTTCACAAGGACCCAAATGCTGCTTTGAAGGTGGTGGTGTGATGAAGAAGGGTTCAAGGCATAATTATCTAGGGTTTGAAGAAATTTGGGAAAGACATGGAAGTAAAGAGGGTGGTGAAAGGTGGACAAGTTTTGGAGGAATCAAGTATTTATCAAGGATTTCTTCAAGCCTTTGAAAGATGTTCAAATCGCTGAAGAAGAAGCCAGAGAAAGTGAAGCAAGTGATAGAGTTCAAGCTCAAATTCCATGCAACAATGGTTTGTATGTATGTATGTATGTATGTATGTATACATGTATGCATGTATGCCCATCAGTTTTTCTTTGAGTGCCTCTTCTTTGGTGGTTTTTTTGGTTCAGATTGTTCACCGGAGAATGTCCACATGGGAAGTGTCTGTCTGTCAGAACAGTGAGCCTGGTTTGCTTGCACTAGGAATGCACCTATTGAGGTCTAGATTGAAGCACATATGATTTTTGGGAAGTGCAAAATCCTCCAATTCTTTTGTGCAAAATCTGCGGCAGCTGCTTTTTGGAAGTGAAGATTCCCCCCCCCCATGCATCCTTTGTGCAAAATCTGAGGCAGATGATTTTTTTGGAACTGAAAGATCCTCCAATTCTTCATGCAAATCTGCCTCAAACTCATTGCAAAAAAATCAGTCAAATCTCATCATTGTGGGCCAAACCATGGGTTATCTATGGTTTCAAAAGAGTTAGCACATGTACTGGAAGATCTAAAGTTTGCAAGTGGACATGCCCAAAAGCTTAAATAAAAAATCATTTATGCTTTGGAGGATATCCTGGGGATGATCTTCTGAGTCTCACAACCGATAGTCTTTCACTCAGCTATTGTTTCATCAACTGTTCTGTTGTGACTGAGAGGGCAGATTTTTGGGTCTTGTTGTTTTGCTAGATGCTGTAGCAAGGTTGGGAGAAGCTGGTGATATCTGTGGTGTCTTTGGAGATATCAGTGCGAAGTTGCATCATTATCAAAAACATGAATAGTCCTAACTAGAAGGTTAGTATCTCTTTTCTTGAGAACACTTGAGATTCTGCAAATGTGCATGATCAAGGTTTGTGTGCCTATGCTAAGTCACAGTCCTAGAAGTCTTCGTGATAGTTTGTAAGTTCCATGGAGCATTGTGCGGTGATCAAATCAAAAGATGCATTGTCTACGCATCCACATGTACTGCCAGTTCTTAATACCTGATGCATGTTGCCTGTTACAAGTCATGAGAGCATGATAGTTAGAATTTATTGAAAACCAAGTTAGACTGGAAGACTTTGGAGAGAGACAAAAATGAAAGTTTGTATTGCCACCATGTGACCATCAGTCATTACACACAGATTGATCTACTACCCAACCAGGAAGTTTGAACCTGTACAAATTTGCAAGGTGATCACTTCAAAAGACGGTTACCATCATTCAGGGTCATATTGCAAGTAACTTCACCATTCAGCAGACTTGTGTATTTTGACTGTTTTGAAGCATTTTGCATAATTTGGCAATTTGTGAGGTATTGAGACATGTCAATGGTCTTAACTTTAAAACCACTATTTAAATCTGCGAGGTATTGATTGTGCTAATGGTTTGAAATAGTGGCCATCGACAGTCATGCACTTTATTTCCCACCATTAAGTGTGACTTTATATATTTAAAGTCTACTTTGAAAAGATCTTGGTTCAAACCTCATTTAGGTTAGAATGGACTTACTTGAAAACTGG
>Ga0116227_10009776_pt1 | contig 17204 bp, 16 predicted proteins | sample S1TSphgellanicum_FD_89693 | JGI IMG/M metagenome (GOLD analysis project Ga0116227, IMG submission 89693) | Host-associated microbial communities from peat moss isolated from Minnesota, USA - S1T2_Fb - Sphagnum magellanicum MG | ecosystem: Host-associated > Plants > Peat moss > Unclassified...
ACCTGCATGAAGGAGGTAAGGCCGAGCGATCCGAGCTTGTCGAAAAGCTCGTTGCCCGCATTAGTGCCTTGCGGCAGGCCTTTTTCGGCCAGCAGCATGCGCGCCTGCGCGGTTTCGCCATAATGCACGAAGACCGTGTTACCCTGCGCGTTGACGTCGAAGCCTATATTGGCATCGCGGAGGGCTCCCGCGATGCGGGCGACGTCATCACGGTCGAGACCGGCGTAGAGGATTTCTTCGGCAGGACGGCTGAGATAATAGCCGCCGAGGCCGGTGACGGCGAAGATCGCCAACCCGATAATTCCGAGCACGGCGAGGCGGCGCGGACCGAGTGTGAGCAGATTGGACCAAAGTCGCTCAACGTGTTCTAGCCACGCCATTCCCAGCCTCTGCAACGCCAGCGCCCCGACGGCAATTTGGGACGACAAGCTTGCGTGGGAATTGCAGGATCGAGTATGGCCACGCGTAATGAGTACGCTGCCCCATCACCCAGTCAGATCATTGGCCGAAGAGCTTCAGGATCATCTGGGTATTGCTGTTGGCGATGCTCAGCGCCTGGATGCCGAGCTGTTGCTGCACCTGAAGAGCGGAGATCTTGGTCGAAGCCATGTTCATATCGGCATCGACCAGCGAGCCGACGCCCGCGGTCAACGAATCCGTCAGGTTCGATATATAGGTCTGCTGATCGGTCACGTTGGTCGATGTGGCGCCGAGCGTCGACGCTGCGGTCGTGAGGTTACCGATGGCGGCTTCGACGTCTTTCAGCATGTTCGTGATGTCGCCTGTCGTCGCCGACGTGACGCTGAGGCTGAGGATCGAGGCCGACGTATAATTCGTGCCGGCCTGACCGAGAATGCCTTCGGTCGCCGAGGCACTCGCCGTCTCGAAGAGCTGGGTCGCAGTCGTATCGACGGCGATGGTGCTGATGCCGTTCGTCGAATCGTAGGACGAGACGAGATTGACCGTGCCGCCGGTCGTGTCGAGCCAGTTCTGGCCGTTGAAATTGGCCGACTCGCCGATGCTCATGAGCAATTGCTGCTGCGCCGCTATGTCGGTCTGGATCGAGGAGAGCGAAGCGCCCGGCTCCTGCGCGGTGATCAGGTCGTTCTTGATCGAATCGAGGACCGAAATCGTCTGCGTCAAAGCGGTGCTCATAGTCGAGACGAGCGACGAGCTTTCACTCAACGCATTCGAGACTGCACCGAGAGCGCCTACATTGGAACTCATCTTGGACGCGATCGACCAATAGGCCGCATTGTCCGAGGCTGACGAGATGGAGAGGCCGGTCGAAACTTGGTTCTCGTATTTGGAGAGCGTATCTTGTGTCTGATTGAGCGCAAGAAGCGCCGTCATCGCCGACGTATTCGTCAAAAGGCTGCTTGACATCGGATGTCCCTTGCACGGTCGGGGATGTGATAGGCATACCGGATTGGCTCCGGTACGGCAGAGCGGCCTGATGCCTATGGGATTGGTCCGTCCCAATCCGCCGTTCGGTAAACCTTAACGGGCTTTTCTTACCTAAATCTTAACGTGAGTATATTTGTTAACTATAGGAAGCAAATGCTATCTCAGAGTGGCGCTCCGGCCCTACATGTCAATAAATTCAAATGATTAGCTGAACATACACCCGTTCGCCGAAGGAAATAGGCGATCGCTCGTGCGATAGCGGCGCAGCGAGAGGCAAGCCTCGAGCAAGCTCGCGCGATAAGGGCATCGAATCAAAAAAGCGGTCATGCTCCCTCGGGAGCATGACCGCCTGGCGGCTTTAGAGTCGGGAAGAAACTAACCGCCGAAAAGCTTCAGGATCATCTGGGTGTTGCTGTTGGCGATGCTCAGCGCCTGGATGCCGAGCTGCTGCTGCACTTGCAAGGCGGAGATCTTGGTCGAGGCCATGTTCATATCGGCATCGACCAGCGAGCCGACGCCGGCGGTCAGCGAATCCGTCAGGTTCGATATATAGGTCTGCTGGTTGGTGACATTGGTAGAGGTCGCTCCCAACGTGGAAGCGGCAGTCGTGACGCTGCTGATGGCCGTTTCGACGTCCTTCAGCATATTGGTGATGTCGCCTGTCGTCGCCGACGTGACGCTGAGGCTGAGGATCGAAGCCGACGTATAATTCGTGCCGACCGCGCCGAGAATGCCTTCGGTCGCCGAGGCGCTCGCCGTCTCGAAAAGCTGGGTCGAGGTCGTATTGACCGCAATCGTGCTGATGCCGTTCGTCGAATCGTAGGACGCGACGAGGTTGACCGTGCCGCCGGTCGTGTCGAGCCAATTCTGGCCGTTGAAATTGGCCGACTCGCCGATGCTCATGAGCAATTGCTGCTGCGCCGAGATGTCGGTCTGGATCGAGGAGAGCGAGGCACCGGGCTCCTGCGCGGTGATCAGGTCGTTCTTGATCGAGTCGAGGACCGAAATCGACTGTGTCAAGGCGGTGCTCATGGTCGAGACGAGCGACGAGCTTTCGCTCAGCGCGCTCGAGACCGCGCCGAGAGCGCCCACATTGGAGTTCATCTTAGTCGCGATCGACCAATAGGCCGCATTGTCCGAAGCTGACGAGATGGAAAGGCCGGTCGAAACCTGATTCTCGTATTTGGAAAGCGACTGCTGCGTCTGATTGAGCGCAAGAAGCGCCGTCATCGCCGACGTGTTCGTCAAAAGGCTGCTTGACATCGGAATGTCCCTTGGAAAAGCGGAAATCGAGGGGGACATACCGGGTTTTCGCCGGTACGGCAGAGCGGCGTAATGCCTATGAGCCTCAGATCAGCTCAATCTTCCGTAGGACGACGTGTACCGATTAAAAGTTGCAGACCTCTTAAGTGCAAATATTAAAAAAGCCTTTCATGAGTAAGATCTTATCAAGCTTCCGATCAGCATGTTCCAGCCGTCGATGAGGACGAAGAACAAGACCTTGATCGGCAATGAAATGACCGAAGGCGGCATCATCATCATGCCCATCGACATCGTGAGCGTCGATACGATCATGTCGATGACGAGAAAAGGCAGGGCGATCAGAAAGCCGATTTCGAAGCCGCGGCGAAGCTCCGAGATCATGAAGGCCGGCACCAGAATGCGAAGATCCACGGTTGCCGGCTGGCCTGACTCACGATCCTGCGGCTTGGCGCTCTCCCCGGAAAGATCTTCGAAAAGCTTCAGATCCTTGTCGCGGACCTGCTTCAGCATGAATTCACGGAACGGCTCGACGATCTTGGGGATCGCTTCCGTCTCCGACAAGCTGTTGTCCATCAGCGGCTTGACGCCGTTCTGCCAGGCCCGATCGAAGGTCGGCGACATCACGTAGAAAGTCATGAAGAGCGAAAGGCTGATGAGGATGAGATTGGCCGGCGTGTTCTGAAGCCCCAGGCCCGAGCGCAGAAAAGAAAGCGCGACCACGAATCGCGTGAAGCTGGTCACCATCACGAGGAGGCCCGGTGCGACCGACAGCACGCTCAAGAGCACGACGAGCTGGATGATACGCCCGGCAGCGCTGCCATTGCCTGGCGGAATCAAAGTGTTCAGATCCGGTATCGCCTGCGCCGATGCGGCGCCTGCCATAGCAACGACAAACAAGGCGGCCAGGATGAAACGCCTCATTGGACGACCAATGCTTCGATGATGAGCTCGCGCACCTTGCCGTCCGAACGGATCATCGCCCGCTCGTTCAAGTCTTCGCGCAGATGCTGCAATCCGCTCGCCCCGCCGATCTGCGTCAAGGAGACCGTCTTCATGAAGCCCATAATGTCCTCGGAAATCTGTGCGGCGAGAACATCGGGCTTCGCGACGAGTTTGGGATCGAACACGATCGAGGCCTGGACCCGCACCCAAGCATCCGCCGGCTCGGCCAGATTAGTGACGACGGGCGGCAAATCGCGCAGGTTCATGTCGTTGGCGGCCTTCCCCTCGGCCACCGTGGTCGTATCCGGCTTCGCTTTGCTCTCGACGCTCCGCTTTATCGAAGCGACGAGATAGGAGCCGAGCGCACCACCGCCGGCCACGGCAACGAGCGTCAGGGCGAGCATGGTTGCAAGCCATTTCATCATAGACCCGCCCGGCGCAGGCGCCTCCGCTGTCGGATCAGAAAATTTGGCCGGCGCCATGGGCTTGGTCCATCGAAGCCTTCAAGTACAGTTTGATTGATTCGCGGACTGCTGGATATAGCCGGAGCATACCGGCCATAACGACAAAGCTCGGAAGCGAAAGCATCCACGCCCTGCCTATTCGCGCCGGGTTCCTCAGAGAGGCCGGAACTTGTCGTAGAGCAACTGGCCCCACGGCGGTTGCTGCACTTCCATGATGCGGCCCCGCCCGCCATAGGAGATGCGCGCCTCGGCGATCTTGTCGTAGGAGATCGTATTGTCCTTCGAAATATCGCGAGGCCGCACGATGCCTGCAATATTCAAGAGGCGCAGCTCGTAATTGACGCGCACTTCCTGCGAGCCGCTGACAATGAGATTGCCGTTGGGCATGACGTCGGTCACGACGGCAGCCAGCGACAATTGAATCTTTTCCGAACGGTCGATCGTGCCCTGCCCCTGCGTCGAGGAGGTGGAGTTCGAGTTGACGGTCGGATTCAACTCGGTCTGGGTGCTGTTCACGCCGAGCTTATAGTCGAAGCCCGTCGTGTTCTGCGTGCCGAGCGAACGGTCAGTGGCGTTGCCGAAGCTGGCTTTGTCGTTGATCGAGATCATGACAGTCAGGACGTCGCCGATCTTGGCGGCCCGCGGGTCGCTGAAAATATCGGCATGGCCGCCGTCCCAAAGCGACTGCCGCTTGCCGGTGTTCACCGGCATGAAGATCGCGTTTGCCGTCGGTTGGACATCGGTCGCAAGCCCGGCGCCGACCGGGCTCATATATGGCTCGCGCCCTATCTCCCTGATATCGCCTGCACACCCCGCAAGTGCGAGGGCAAGCAACGCCGCGAGAACGATTTTCATCTAGCTCTTCTTTCGATCTTGCGGCAGATGCTTATCGGCATCGGGCGGCGGTCCGATCATCGCATTCGTGAGCCGCGCGGCGCGCCCCGGCTCCATCTCGTTCAGGATAGCGCTCGCAACGCGCGCATTGAACTTGGCGAGAAGAGCTGCTGCCACGGTATCGTCCATCGCGGCGAGCTGCTGGGCCGCGGCCTCGGGACGCATATGCGCGTAGATCGCAACGACATCGTCTTCGACCTTGCGCATTGCCTCGTCGCGCCGCTTCAACCATTCGACGTATTCGGCACGTTTTGCCTCGAGGTCGGCGATACGCTTTTTGACTTGCGTTTCGAGCTCGGTGAGCTTTGCCGCCTGCCACGCGATGCGCGCATCGCTCGCCGCGGAAAGATTATTGGTGCAAAACTGCAGAATATCGGCGGGGATAGCTTTGGCGGCCTGCGGCTTGGCGTCGGCTTTCGCCGCCGGTGGTTTGGCGTCGCTTGGATTTGCCGGCTCGGGCTTCGGTGGAGTTGCGCTCGGCGAGGGCTTTGCCGACGTTTGAGGCTGCGGCGACTCGAGGCAGATTGCCGGCGTCGTGCAGCTTAAGACCGCAATCATGCAGCTCGAGACGGCGCCGTATGGCATCGCAAATTTCATCGGCACATGACTCTCTGACGCTTAAGCCGGAGATTGCCGATGAAAACTTGCGCAGGGCTGATTCGCTCCGGCAGCTTCGCCTATTGCACGACGAGCTCGGCCTGCAGCGCGCCCGCCGACTTGATCGCCTGAAGAATGGAGATGATGCCGTCCGGCTTCAATCCGATCTGGTTCAGGCCGCGCACCAATGTCCGCAAATTGGTTCCACGCACGATCGCGACTTGGCCGCCGTCTTGATTTGCGTCGATATCCGTTTGGGTCACGACCGTGGTCTTGCCTTGCGAGAAAGGCTGCGGCTGCGAGACGACGGGCGTGTTGGTGATGCGCACCGTCAGATTGCCTTGCGTAACGGCGACCGTCGAAATCTGCACGTCCTCGCCGATGACGACCGTGCCGCTGCGGGAATCCATAACGACACGCGCGTTCATGTCCGGCTGGACGAGGAGGTCTCCGATCTCGGCCATGAATCTCGCGGTCGCCATCCGGGCGGGTTTCGCCAGCGCGACAGATCTTTGATCGAGCTCCTGGGCGGAGCGCACGCCATAGCGATGCAGCGAGTAATCGTTGATCGCATCGGCGACGCGAATCGCCGTATTGAAATCCGGGTTCTTCAGCTCGAGTACCAGCGGGCCAATATCACGCATTTGTCCGGGAAGCTCGCGCTCGATCAGTGCGCCATTGGCAATACGCCCGGCCGTCGGCACGTTCTGGGTGACGCTCTGCGTCTGGCCTGTCGCGGCAAAACCCGATACCGCGACCTGTCCTTGCGCCAGCGCATAGGTCTGCCCATCGACACCGGCAAGAGAGGTGAGCACGAGCGTGCCGCCCAGCAGTGAGGTTGCATCGCCGAGCGACGACACGGTGACGTCGATTCGCGAGCCGGGCGTCACGAAAGCAGGCAGGTCCGCCGTGACGAGAACCGCCGCGACATTGCGCGTGCGCAACGCCGTTCCGCGCACATTGATGCCCATGCGATCGAGCATGGATTGCAGCGCCTGCCCCGTGAACGTTGCATTTTGCAACGTGTCGCCGGTGTTCTGCAGCCCGACGACAAGCCCATAGCCGACGATCTGATTGTCGCGCATGCCGCGCAGCATGGAAATGTCCTTGATGCGCACGGCAGCCGCAGCGTCGAAGCCGACGAGGCAGAGGAGGAGAAAAAGAAATACACGCGCCATCAGCTACCATTCACCCGGATCGATCCGTCGGACTGCACGAGTCCGGAAAGGGTGAGACCGCTGTCGAGATTGCGGACCGATATGACGTCGCCCACGCCGCCCGCCTGCAAGGCCAAGCCGTAGGCGGTGATGACGACGCCGCCTTCGTCGAACACGATCCGGACTCGCGCGCCGTTTGCGACCGCCTTCGGATCGGCAAGCGCGCTGAGCGGGATCGGGACGCCCGGCAGCAGCGTGCGCCGGGTCACCTTGCCGATGACGCTCGCACGCGACTCGACCACACCTGTCTTGATTGCATAGTAATTGGCCGTGAACTCCCGATCGACGAGCTGGCCGTCCCTGATCACGTCGCCCGGATAGATCGTGACGGCGGGAACCGGCAGGACATTGGCTTCGGCCGCGCTGAGCGGTCTTGCTGCCGTAAGCGCAAGCAAAAGCAGGAGGACGAATCGAGGCGCGCGGCTCGTCATGCGATCAGCCCGAGTTCTTCGAGATCGTCTGAGCCATTTCGTTGGCCGCTGTGATGACCTTGGAATTCATCTCGTAGGCGCGTTGCGCCGAGATGAGGTCGGTGATCTCCTTCACCGGATCGACGTTCGAGGCTTCGAGATAGCCTTGGCTGATCGTGGCGAAGCCCGGATCGCCCGGCACGCCGGCCACCGGCGGGCCGGATGCTTCGGTCTGCTGCCAGAGATTGCCACCGAGCGGGGTCATGCCGGCTTCGTTGGCAAAATTCGCGATCGTCAATTGGCCGAGCTGCTGCGGCGCCGTTTGGCCGGAGATCTGCACCGAGACTTGGCCCGACTGGCTGACCGTGATGCTCAACGCATTGGTCGGAATGATGATCGGCGGGTTGACCACATAGCCATCGGCGGTGACGAGCTGCCCCGTCGCATTGGTGCTGAACGAGCCGTCACGCGTATAGAGCGTTCCGCCATCCGGCCCCGTTACTTGAAACCAGCCGCGACCGCTCAATGCCAGATCGAGCGTGTTGCCGGTATTCGTCAGCGACCCCTGCGTCATGAGGTTGCGGATTGCCGCCGTGCGCACGCCGAGACCGATCTGCGTGCCCTGCGGCACAGTCGCGTTCTGGCCACGGTTCGAGACACCCGGCAATCGCTCGGTCTGATAGATGAGATCCGTGAACTCCGCCCGCGCGCGCTTGAACGCCGTCGTGTTGATGTTGGCGATATTGTTCGCGATGACTTCGACATTCGTCTGCTGCGCCGACATGCCGGTCGCAGCGATGGAAAGAACTCTCATACTCATGTCGAAATCCTATATCGTCATGCGGCTGATTTCTTGATAGGCGGAAACGACCTTGTCGCGCACGGCTAATGCCGTCTGCAGGGATTGCTGCGCCGACATGACCGACTGAACGACCTGCTGGACCGGCATTTTTCCTTGCAAGCCGGAGATGGCCGCGGCCTCTCCGGCCTTGAGATCGCTCACGGCGCCGGTTGCGACCTGATTGAGGACTTGTCCAAAATCGCCGACGGCATCGGTACCTGCCGCGCGTACATAATTGCCCTGCGCCGGATCGACGGTGCTCGTCGCCGCAGAACCCAGGACCGATCCGATAAGAGGCAGCGCCGCGATCATGATGATCCTTTCAGGAGATCCACAGTCATTGAATAGAGATCGCGTCCCTGCTTGACGACCTGAAGGTTCGCTTCATAGGAACGGTTGGCCTCGCGCATATCGGCCATTTCCATGATGATGTTCACGTTCGGGAGCTTGACATAACCCTTCGCGTTCGCGGCCGGATTCGAGGGATCGTAATCGACCTGGAAGGGCGCGCGGTCGACGCCGACTTTTCGAGCCTCGACGAGATTGAGACCTGTCGCACGATCGAGCTCGTTGTCGAACGTGACCGTCTTCCGCCGATAGGGATCGGAGCCGGGCGTCGAGCCGGTGGAATTGGCATTCGCCATGTTTTCCGAGACGATGCGCAACCGCGTCGATTGCGCCTCGAGACCAGCGCCGGCGATCTTGATCGTGGCTTCTAGCGGATCAATCATGCTCATGGCTTCACGCTAGCCGACAGCATCTGGTTGAAGGCTCTGACGACCGACGTGTTCAGCGCGTAGGCGCGGTTCACGTCGGAGGCCTTGATCATCTCCTGCTCCAGGCTGACCGAGTTGCCTGAATGCGAGACTTCCCACGGCATGTTCTCCTTGACGACGATGTCGGCGAGATCCAGCGGATCGGCGCCGATATGGCTCGAATTGGTGCTCGCCATGGTCAGCTTCATCGACTCGAAGACGTCTTCAAAAGGTGGGATATCGAGCGCCTTGTAGCCGGGTGTGTTGGCATTCGCGACATTCTGCGCGACCGCCGTCTGGCGGACGGTGAGCCAACGGGCCTGCTGAGAAGCCAGGTCGAAAAGATGAATCGCATCCGTCACGACTAGAGCATCCCTCTTCCCACGCGTCTCCTCGTTCTAGAGGCCTGATCTTGCCTGAGGCTGGCGTAATTAGGTACGGAGCGTGGCGGCACGCGACCGCCGGTTGCTCATGCGGCGGGTCAAGAGCCGCTACTCCGCGGCCTCGGTTTGGATCGGCGAGAGCAGGCGCTCAGCGGTGGAAAGATGCGGCTTCACCGTCCGGCCGCGCAGACCGGCGATGAAGGTGACGAGCCTGTCCATATAGAGATAGATGACGGGGGTCGTGTAGAGCGTGAGAACCTGGCTCAGGATCAAGCCGCCGACGATCGAAAAGCCGAGCGGTCGGCGCAGCTCCGAGCCGGTGCCCGTGCCGAGCATCAACGGCAATCCGCCGAGCAGAGCCGCCATCGTCGTCATCATGATCGGACGGAAGCGGATGATGCAGGCCTCGTAGATCGCCTCGGCCGGCGACATGTTCTCGCCGCGTTGCCGCTGCAGCGCAAAGTCGATCATCATGATGGCGTTCTTCTTGACGATACCGATCAGCAGGATGATGCCGATCAGCGCCATGACCGAAAGGTCGAAGCCCGCCATCATCAAGATCAGCAGCGCGCCGACACCTGCCGACGGCAAGGTCGAGAGGATCGTCACCGGGTGAATGTAGCTCTCGTAGAGCATGCCGAGAATGAGATAGACGGCAACCAGCGCCGCGGCGATCAGATAAGGCTGCGTGCGCAGGGAATCCTGGAAGGCTTGCGCCGTGCCCTGAAACGTGCCGATCAGGGTGACCGGCTTATTCAGCTCGCGTTCCACGGTCTTGATCGCATCCACCGCCTGCCCGAGCGCCGCGCCGGGCGCGAGATTGAAGCTCAATGTCACCGCCGGGAACTGGCCCTGGTGACTGATCGAAAGATAGCTTGTCTTGTTGGAGTCGAACTTGGCGAAGGTCGAGAGCGGAACCTGCTGACCGGTCACCGGCGATTTCACGTAGATCTTGTCAAGGATCGCCGGATCCTGCTGCATAGCAGGATCGACCTCGAGGATGACGTGATATTGCGAGAGCTGGGTGAAATATTGCGTCACCTGGCGCTGGCCGAACGCATCATAGAGCGTGTCGTCGATGAGCTGCGGCTGGATGCCGAATCGCGCCGCGGTGTCGCGATCGACGGTGACGGAGACGATCGGCGCGTTGGTGAGCTGGTCGGTCGCAACATCCTGCAGATAGGGGATCGCCTTCAGCTTATCGAGCATGCGCGGCGCCCACTGGTTCAGCTCCTCGAGATCCGCGTCCTGCAGCGTATATTGATATTGGGTGCGGGAAATGCGGCCGCCGAGATTGATGTCCTGCGGCACTTGCAAGAAAAGCGCGATGCCACGCACGGCGGCGAGCTGCGGGCGAAGCCGGTTGATGATCTCGTCTGCGGTCGCGGTGCGCTCGTCGCGCGGCTTGAGGCCGAGCCAGAAGCGGCCGACATTCGTCGTCTGCGAGCCGCCCGTCGCGCCGACCGAGAAGCTGAAGGCGTCGATGTCCGGATCCTTAGCGATGACATCGGCCAAAGCCATTTGACGCTCGGCCATTGCCGGCAGTGATATGTCTTGGGCCGCCTCCGAGACGCCGAGGATCTGTCCTGTGTCCTGCTGCGGGAAAAAGCCTTTCGGAATCTCGACATAGAGCATGACGGTGAAGGCGATCGTCGCGAAGACGATCATCAAGGTCATGAAATGGTGCCGCAGCACGACGTTGAGGCTCGCAGAATAGCCGCGATTCATCAAATCGAACCCGGCTTCTGCCAGGCGGTAGAGGCGGCCATGCTCATGCGCATGCTTCGGCGGTTTCAGGAAGCGCGAGCACATCATCGGCGTGAGCGTCAACGACACGACCGCGGAGACGAAGATCATCATGGTGACCGTCACCGCGAATTCGCGAAAAAGGCGCCCGACCATGCCACCCATCAGCAGGAGCGGTATGAAGACAGCGACGAGCGAGGCGCTGATCGAGACGATGGTGAAGCCGATCTCGCCGGCACCTCGGATCGCGGCGTCATAAGGCTTCATGCCCTCTTCGATATAGCGGTAGATGTTTTCCAGCATGACGATGGCATCGTCGACGACGAAGCCGACCGCGATCGTGAGCGCCATCAGCGACAGATTGTCGAGGCTGTAGCCCATCACATACATCAGCGCGAAAGTGCCGAGGATCGACATCGGGATGGTGATGCCGGGAATGATCGTCGCCCAGACGTCGCGCAGAAACAGGAAAATGACGCCGACGACAAGCGCGATCGTGAGCAGCATCGTCCACTGAACGTCTTCGATGGAAGCGCGGATGGTCTTCGTGCGATTGACGACGATGAAGACGTCGATCGTCGACGGAATCGCGGCCTTGAGGCGCGGCAGCATCGCCTCTACATGATCGACCGTTTCGATGACGTTGGCGCCGGGCTGCTTGAAGAGCATCAACTGGATGCCGCGCTGGCGATTCTGCCAGCTCAGGAGGCGCATATTCTCCGGCGCATCCACGGCTTTGCCGATATCGCTGATTCGCACCGGCGAGCCGTTGCGATAGGCAATCACCACGTCCTTCCACGGGTCGGCGGTCAGGATCTGGTCGTTGGACTGAATCGTGAAGCTTTGCGACGCGCCTTCGAAATCGCCTTTGGGTGAATCGACCGTCGCGTTGGCAAGGACGGTGCGGACGTCCTCCAGGCTCATGCCGAGAGAGGCAAGCTTTGCCGGATCGACCTGCACGCGAACCGACGGCTTCTGCTCGCCGACGATCAGTACCTGCGCGACGCCCGAGATCTGGCTGAGCTGCTGGGCGACGACCGTGTCGGCATAATCGTCGACGACCTCGATCGGCAGCGTCTGGGATTGCACCGAGATCAGCAGGATCGGCGCATCGGCCGGATTGACCTTGCGGTAGGTCGGCGCGGTCGGCAGGTTTTTGGGGAGCTGCCCGCTTGCGGCATTGATCGCGGCAAGGATGTCTTGGGCCGCCGCATCGATGTTGCGGTTCAGATCGAATTGCGCGGTGATCGAGGCGATGCCCAGGCCGCTCGTCGAGGTGAGCTGGGTCAGGCCCGGAATTTGCGCGAATTGCTTTTCGAGCGGCGTCGCGACCGAGGACGCCATCGTCGTGGGCGCGGCGCCGGGATAGGTCGCCGAGACCGAGATGGTCGGGAAATCGACCTGTGGAAGCGGCGCGACGGGGAGCAACGGGTAGGCGACGATGCCAGCCAGAGCGATCGCAGCCATGAACAGCGAGGTCGCGATCGGCCGCTGAATGAAGGGGGTCGAAATGCTCATCTGATCCGCTTCGGCCTCAAGGGTTGCGCGCCGTTTTTTCTTTGCCGACCGACATGGCCTGCGGCTGCACCTTGGTGCCGGGACGCAGCTTGTATTGACCTTCAACGACCACAATCTCGCCGGGCGCCAAGCCGCTTTCGACCACGGTCGTGCCGGAATCCGTCGGACCGGTCTTCAGAGCGCGGGTCGCGACGGTCTGATCGGCATTGACCACGAAAGCGAACGTGCCTTGCGGCCCGCGCTGCACGACCTGCGCCGGGATCGCGATGGCGTCCGGCCGTATTTCGGTCAGCACCTTCACATTGACGAACTGGCCGGGCCACAAGCGGTCGTCCTCGTTCGTGAAGGTCGCCTTGAGACGGATCGTCCCCGTCGCCGCGTCGATCTGGTTGTCGATGAGAGACAGGCTGCCCGTGGCGAGCTTCGTTATGCCATCGCGCTTCAGCGCCTCGACCTCGACCGTCCCGCGCCTCTGTGCGGCCTTCAGGTCGTCGAGCGCGTCTTGCGGCAGGGTAAAGGTGACGAAGATCGGATGGATTTGGGTGATGACGAGGAGCGCGGCACCTTCGGAAGACCGCACCATGTTGCCTTGGTCGACGAGGCGCGCGCCGGTGCGCCCCGAAAGCGGCGCGACGATCGTCGTGTAGCCGAGTTGCACTTTGGCGTTGTCGATCGCCGCCTGATCACCTTGCAGGGTCGCATGCAGTTGCGCGACCGTTGCGCGTTGCGTGTCGAGGCTCTGACGCGAGGCGAAATCACGCAAATCGACATAGCGTTTCAGATCGAGCTCGGCATTGGCGAGCGTCGCGGTATCCTTGGCCTTCGTGGCTTCGGCCTGCTCGAGCGCAGTCTGGAACGGCCGCGGGTCGATAATGGCGAGAACATCTCCGGCTTTGACGTCCTGCCCTTCGGTGAAGGCGACCTTGTCGAGCTGACCGTCGACTCGGGCGCGCACCGTCACCATATTATAGGCCTGCACGGTGCCGATCGCCGAAAGATAGACGGAAAAGCTCTGTTTCTCGACCTTGGTGGTCACCGCAGGAACGGCGAGATCCGCGCCCTGCGCGCGGGCAACCTTCGGGTGCGAATCGCCATGCCAGAAATAAACGCCGGCTCCAGCGCCGCCGAGAAGAAGCGCCGTGATCAACAATTTGCCGATTGTCTTCATCGGCCCGTCGTTTCGATTTGGCAAAGCATGATGAGCAGCCCCTCCCGAGGGTACTCGCCCGTCTTGACGCAGGTCGAGCCTCGTTCGCCTAAGCATACTACTTGAACAAACTAAGTCCTCAAAAGCTTAATCGGCGATTTTTCAGCTTGAGCTTTCTTTCCTCGCGAAAATGTTATCGCCGCCCCGGAACCAGACCGCGAGCTTCACCCCGGGAGGCCCCAGCTTACCCGCGGCGCGGCTGAGGCTCGACGAGAAGCTCGAGCGGATAGCCTTCAAACGTCTTGTCGGTCGCGAGCACGACGTGACCATGGAATTTTTCGACGCCGAGCTCGCCGCGGCTCATGAAATCGCTGAGCTCGTTGTAATGCGCGATGTCGCGGCAGACGACACGCATGAGATAATCGATGCGGCCTCCGATCTTGAAACATTCGAGCACCTCGTCGCGCTGCCGGATCGCCGCGAGGAACCGCTCGAAATCCGCCTCGCGGTGGTTTTCCAGGATCACTTCGACGAGCAGCATCACGCTGCTGCAAAAGCGGGCGAGGTCGAAATCGGCGAGATAGCGCCTTATGACGCCGTTCTTCTCGAGCGCCTTCGTCCGCTCGAGACAGGCGCTCGCCGACAGATGCACGTCTTCGGCAAGCTTCACATTGCTGATACGCGCGTCGAGCTGCAGCCGTTTCAAGATCCTGAGATCGGTTTCATCTATGGCCGGCCGACGCGCCATTGTTTTCCCCTGCTATGACGGCAACGACGATCCGGCTGCAATTGCGGGCCAAGCTTGCCCCCGAAGATGTGCGGCCACAGCGGCGCCATGGCCGCATTTTGTGCGGCCGAAACTCCGATATCCGAGCCAAATACTGCGGGCATTGTGAGATGATTCCAAAGAATTCCAAGGAGAATCAGCAATGTCTGCGGGGACGATCATCGCGCGCGAGGCCCAGTTCGGGGCGGCGAATTATGCGCCGCTTCCCGTCGTGCTGGCGCGCGGCGAAGGCGCCTTTCTCTTCGACGCGGAAGGCCGGCGCTATCTCGACATGATGAGCGCCTATTCGGCCGCGAGCTTCGGTCATCTTCACCCGCGTCTCGTCGCCGCTTTGCGCCGCCAGCTCGATCGTCTCGATCTCGTCTCGCGCGCCTTTCACAGCGACAATCTCGGCGCTTTCTACGAGGCTTTGACAGGCCTCGCAGGGCTCGATGCCTGCTTGCCGATGAATACCGGCGCCGAAGCGGTCGAGACCGCGATCAAGGCGGCGCGCCGTTACGGCTATGAGCGTCTCGGCATCCCGGAGAACGAAGCCGAGATCATCGTCGCCGAAGGCAATTTCCACGGTCGCACCTCCACCATTATCGGCTTTTCGAGCGATCCCGCTTGCCGCCGCGGCTTCGGCCCCTTTGCGCCCGGCTTCCCCGCAGTGCCGTTCGGGGATGCCGGCAAGGTCGAAGCCGCGGTCGGCCCCCGCACCGCCGCCGTCCTCGTCGAGCCGATCCAGGGCGAGGCCGGCATTATCGTGCCGCCGCACGGCTATCTCGCGGATCTGCGCCGCATCTGCGACCGCCATGGCATCCTGCTCATTTTCGACGAGGTTCAGTCCGGCTTCGGCCGCACCGGCGCGGCCTTCGCCTTCATGCATGAAGGCGCGCGGCCGGACGGACTGATCGTCGGCAAAGCTCTCGGCGGCGGCTTGCTGCCTGTCTCGGCTTTTCTGGCGCGGCGCGGCCTGATGGATGTCTTCGAGCCCGGAAGCCACGGCTCGACCTTCGGCGGCAACCCGCTCGCCGCTGCCGTCGGCCTCGAAGCGATCCGCGTCCTGAACGAGGAAGGCCTCATCGACCGCAGCGAGCGCCTCGGAAGCGTGCTTCTCGAACGCCTCGCGGCGATCGCGCATCCGGCTGTGGTCGCCATTCGCGGCAAGGGCCTTTGGGCCGGCGTCGAGCTCGACCCGGAGCAGGTCTCCGCGAAAGCGGTCTGCCTCGCCATGGCGCAACGCGGCGTGTTGACCAAGGAGACCCATGAAAAGGTCATCCGCTTCGCCCCGCCGCTGGTCATCGCGGAAAGAGATCTCCTGCACGGCGTCGATGTCTTCGCCGCCGCGCTTACAGAGACTGCCCCGCCGCGGCGTGCCGCGTCTTCGCAACCTCTTCCAACTCTCGCGTGAGCCTAGATGAACCTTTCCGCGCATTCGTCTTCCCGTCTCGTCCCGCAGCCGCAGCTACGCGGCGGCGTGGTGGCGCCCTCCGTGCTCGCGCTCAGCGGCTGGGTCTGCGACCGCTATACGGCGCAGGGCATGCAAGGCGCGGGTCTCCTCGCGCGGCGCGCCGCCGCGTGGCTCGACGCGCCCTTTCGTCAGCTCGGCGAGCCCGAGCAGGCCGTCGATCTCGGCTGGCAGGCGAGCCTCGCCAAGGCGGCTCCTTATCTCAGTGAAGTATCCAGCGCGGTCGAAGCCGTCATGGCGGAAGGCTGCCGCCCGCTCATCTTCGCCAATCGCTGCGGCGCCAGCATAGCGACGATCGCCGCCGCCTTGCGACAGCGCCCCGACGCCACAATCGTCTGGTGCGACGCGCATGGCGATTTCAACACGCCCGCCTCGACACCCACCGGCTATCTCGGCGGCATGGTGCTGACCGCTCTATGCGGCCTCTGGGACTCGGGCCTCGGCGCCGGCCTCGCGCCCGAGCGCATCGTGCTGGTCGGCCAGCGCGATCTCGACGACGCGGAAGCCGCTTTGATCGAACGCCACGGCGTGAGGCTGATCGCCGGCCATGGGGGCATCGTCGATCCGGACGAGGTGGCGTCAGCCGTCAACGGCGCGCCGATCTGGCTGCATATCGACACCGACGTCGTCGACCCGATTCATCTGCCGGCCGAATATCGCGTCGACGGCGGCTTGCATCCCGGCGCGGTGCGGCACTTGTTCGAGAAGCTCTTCGCGCAAAGCGAGCTCGTCGGCTTCGAGCTGACCGAGTTCGAAGCACCGGTGGATCCGGTCGCGCATCTCGAAGCCGAAAACGCGATCATGCGCATGATCGAGCCGGTGCTTCAGCGTTGCGCAGCCGAGAACGCATAGGTTCGTCGAGACCTTCCTCTGCGCTGAGGCGTTGAAGGCAGGCAGGAGATGGCTCATGCCGCAGCTCGTCCAAGACCGCGCCAACCTTGAAGCTTCCACGAAGCCGCAGGTCACGCCCCCGAACAGCGTGCAGCCGATTGATCTTCCGGGCGCGTTTTCCGCGCCCTTTAGCGAAGCCGACGAAGATTGGCTGCCCCGGCTTCTGGCGGGCTCCCCTATCTCGGCCGATGCCGAGGCCCGCGCGGAAGCTTTGGCGACGCGTCTCATCGCGGCGATCCGCGATCGCGCGCCGCGGCTCGGCGCGCTCGAGGATTTTCTGCGCGAATATGCTTTGTCGACCGAGGAAGGTCTAGCGCTGATGGTGCTCGCCGAGGCGCTGCTGCGCGTGCCGGACGATGCCACCGCCGACAAGCTCCTCGAAGACAAGCTGGCGCAGACGGCGCTAGCGCAACATGCGGCGATCTCCGACGCGCTTCTCGTCTCGGCGTCTGCCTGGGCGCTCGGCCTCACCGCACGGGCTTTGCAAAAAGG
>Ga0116227_10009778_pt1 | contig 17202 bp, 14 predicted proteins | sample S1TSphgellanicum_FD_89693 | JGI IMG/M metagenome (GOLD analysis project Ga0116227, IMG submission 89693) | Host-associated microbial communities from peat moss isolated from Minnesota, USA - S1T2_Fb - Sphagnum magellanicum MG | ecosystem: Host-associated > Plants > Peat moss > Unclassified...
ACACTACAGGAAAAAACGCCCCGACGGCGCCAAAGGCGAGAGACCCACGCGCGGGGGGGGGGGGGGGGGGGGGGGTGTGGAAGGGGAAGGAAAACCGTTTTTTGGGGCATCCACTGAAGATGGTTTGAACACACTGCAAAACGATTGCACATTAGAAAATATCCATTCAAATCTGTAAAACAAATCAACATCCCAAAACCAAGAAAACCTAAGGAGATGAGACTACTCAAAGTATTTGTCATCATGCACAAAAAACTAATGCCAATTCCTACACAATTCATATTCATGCAAGATCGTAACATGATGGTAAGAATTTGGATACCCAAAATCTAGGTAAAAATATAAGTTTCAACAACCAACAACCATGGTGATGTTCATCGAGTAGATATTTTTGTGTCCATTAAACCAAACTTTACAAGCCACATCATTCCATGGTTTGTGGATCTTGATGAATGTGCCAATAATGAACCCAATGCAACCTTTGAACTTTGGTATGGTGGTGCCCAATTCGATATGCTCATATACTATGAACCACTAAAACTCATCCTCAATTGCATCATTGATGTAAGATGCAATGAAAATGGCATCATCACAAACTACACTCTTTGACTGATTCCATAAAACACATCATACATACAAACATTGTCATGTTTCATCTACAAAATGAATTTTACAAGGTGTTGTTCATGAATCACTTTTGAAGGATGCCCTATTTGTATGTAGTAATCATTTGTAAAGTTCAACTTTTAATTTAAAACTTTAAAACCAAAACCCCTATAACTAAAACTTTAATCCAAACCCTAAACCCAAACCATAAAACTAACATTTTAATTTTAATCCCTAAAATTATAACCTTAACCCTAATCCATTAATCCAAATGTTAAAATCAAACCCTTTAAATTAAAACCTTAATTTTAACCCCCAAACCCAATTTTTAAAACAAAATTTTTAATCCAAATCTTTAAATAAAAGCCTTATCCTAACCCCTAAAATGAAAACTCTAATCCAAACCTCAAACCCAAACCCTTAAAATTAAAAACCTAATTTTAACCCTACAAATTAAAACTCTAATTGTAACCTTAGATTTTAACCCTTAAAACTAAAACTGAAACCTAAACCCTAAAATTAAAACCTTAATGCTAACTTCAAATACTTAAAACCCTAATCCAAACCCAAAAGAAAATCTTTAATCAAAACTTTAAATGCAAAGTCCTAAACCTTGAACTTTAATCCAAACCACCAAACCACCAAACCTTTAAACCAAATCTTCAATCCAAGCCTTAATTTCAAATCTTAAAATTCAAGCATCAATCAAAAACCCTAAAACCAAAATTTTAATTTAAAAACTTGAATATGGTGTTCACCTATAGGTCATGCATGGTGGCAATGGAAGGTATTGTTGAAGTCAACTTGTCAAACTTGGCAAAAATGAAGTTAATCAAAGTTTTGAACAATCTTGGTGTTGCTCACATAATAGTGAACATATCCTTAATCCCCACACTTGAATCCATGGATTCACCCGCATCCTCCTACAATTCATTGACATTAAAAAGATCAAATGAGTTAATAGTAACAATTGTAACCATAGAAACATGTTTGCAAACATTTCTTGTATAATCTCATCATCACTTAAAGATGAGGAGATATAACTATCTTTTGTAAAACTAAAACCATGGCTTGAAAATGAAGCCATGATCTCCAAGTGAAATACCTTTTTGTGAGTGAGAAATGAAAAAAAAAGTAAATGAAAGGTGGTCCCATTTATAAAATCCTCGTCCATAAAACAAAGCTCAAAGGTTTAAAATAAAGGTTATGATTCATCCTTTTCCACAAGGTTGAAAACAAAGATTTTGGATTGTGCATATGGTTTAACGGTTTAGGAGCAAGGATGGGAATTAGGGGTTTGGATTATAATTTTGAACTAAGATTGGTGGCTTTATATACACCAAGTAGGCCTTAATATGTAACACCATAAGTAACCCTTCATCTAAATAGCCTTGTAATTAACAATTAGGTGATCTTTAACTTAGGTAGGTTGTTATGTAGTCCTTAGTAAGCATTCCATAGGTAACTTTTAAATAACTTTTTATATAGTTCAATAAGTAGCTCCCAAGGTATCTTCTAACTTCAAAAATCCCTAGATAAAAACCTAAATAGCTCCAGATAACCCCAAAATAATCCCTAGATAGCTCTTAAATAATCTCTTATGTAACTTTATAAGTAGCCTTTAGGTATTTCCTAATTTAAAAATACCCTAGGTAACTAGGTTAACTTAAGACTTGGTAGGTTAATGAGAATTTTAAAGTATCAATGGAATTCTAAAAAGGGATAATTATTTTCAATGTTCAACAAAATAATGTTGTGTGAAGACTTGAAATTCTTTTCAAGCCAATGGGATTGCTGGATTTGACAATTTGAATTTGTTTTTTAAGTTATCTTGAGTAAACTAAAAGTTCAATGTGTAATACGTAAAAATGGTTCTAACACATTGTTTGTGCATTTTGTTTTCATACTTGGCACCACAAAACAGAAATGGGATTACATGTTCCCAAAAAAAAACAAAAAATTGAACAAATTTGGCTATTTTTTAATGAAAAAAAGGGAAATTTTGCCAAAAAAAAGAATTAGTGCCACCTTTGGACAATTTTTTATGCAAAAAAAAACTACAAATTGACATGTATTGGTCTTGATTTTATTTTTTCAAACGTCTAAAATTCCATATTAATCTAGTACTAGTTTTGCATCCAAGGCTGACTTTGTCCTGGTATATGCCAAGTATAAACTTGGTATTGGTGTTGGTATAAGGTAGGCATCTATCTATGAAGGAAAGTAGTTTGTATTGTTTCATATTTATGAAATTCAACTAGGATGCTTTAGATTGTGTTCTTGGTGTCTTTGGAAAGCTCTAGACAAGGAGGGGTGCATGTGCTTAGTTCCATGGTGTTTGGACCTGCGGTGCAAAATTTTGTGAATATTGAATGATTTTTTCACTGAAAATTAAATAAAATTTTAGCTGAAAATTTCAAAGCAATTGGAATGTGCCTTTAATGTTATTGGATAGACCTTGATGAGCCAAATTTAATGGAATTTATTTAGTAAGATTTGGTTTTAGAATGTAAGAGATATTGATTTTTAAATGATTTTTTCCATTGAAAGTTCAAATAAATCCAAAAAACTAGGTTTTCAAAAGGAAAAATTAATTGAGGATGGCCATAGTGACCTAACCCCCATGACTGCACCAATTCCATTTTGGATGAACTCAAGTTCGTCCAAATTGTTGGATCTCCTGCAAGCATTGAGGTTGGGTCATTTTTAATTTTTTTTCCTTCATTTATTTTAGGGCTACCCATAAAAAAAAATCTATTCGACTGCCCAAACATTTCAAACACCAACTACCTACCTGACTTTGCATGTACCTACCTCCACCCCACCAAAAACCCTAAACTTCACTACCACTCAAACCTTGCCGTTGTAGTTTGTAGGAGGGGAGGAACATTATTATAACCAAAATTTGAATGTAGCCAAAGGAGCAAAGGAGCTGTTAAATGATTAGGAATGACTAGGAACCAAATGCTACTACATGTCAACTTAATATTGTTGTAACATCAAAATGTAATCAAACATTGTTGCAAAATCAAAGCACATAAGTGGTGTTGAAGTGGTGTTGCAAAAGCAGTGTTGAAAACGTGATGTAGAAGACATTGCTGAAGTGCTATTGTAGAAGACGTTGCTCTAGAAGATAATGTGTGCATCTATGGCAAGTAAGTGTACATCAACCTTGTTCATGTCTATCATTGTAGTGAGGAGGTGGACGAGGCCCTCTCTTGTATTTAGCATGATGGAATCCATTGCAATGTGCCAAGAGAGGTCATCCAGGTGAACTCTTGAGATATAAGGCATCTAGGCTTGTAGCCGATGGTTGTCGTCCCACACAAAAAACATTTTCCCAGTGAGCTTTTACAAATTTTCATCCATGTTTAACACTTCTTCAAATTATGCATTCACAACCTTCCAATGAACGTCCCACTTGTGGATGTGATATGCAACAAATTCCTCCTCCCCCTTCTAATTCATGAGAGAGACATAGAACATTTTGTTGCCTCTTGATAACCCATTTGAAACAAATGTTCCATCTTGAGCACATTGATATTAAGGGCAACCTTACAATTGGCATGTTTATCATGTGGCATAGTGGTATGTTCATTCGAGCCTTGGCTTTGGGATGAATCTTATGCCTCCAACATTTCAACTATCTTGACCTTATGTTCTATTTGGACCTGGAAAACATCCTTGTCTCCAATTATATTGATTGCCTTCAATTGCATTTGAAGGCCCAAAAGTCAAGCTAGCCTTTTGAGTAGACAAGATCATGATGGAGTTAGGTTAAATTGGAAACAATTCACAAGAATAAACAAGAGAGGACCGAGATGTAAATATTCTTTCACAAGAAAAATTGGATAGAAAATACTTGTGTAGAGGTGGTTTTCAGCACAAATTGAGATTCATGTACATACATCTCTTTGCCTTGTTGTGAATCAAAGCTTTACACTTGCAAATAAGTGGGGACAAAATCAACTTGAAGAATATAGAAAATTTGAAAAACATCAATATCATGAAAAGTTGTGAATAATGAAAATACATCCTCAGAATTGTCTTCCAACAACCTTTATTCAATCAACTCATCACCTTCCAAAAATGGAACAACCTACAAGAGATAATTAAATGAACGCAAAAACAATATGCATAATTTGAAAACAAAATGTGAAAAAAAGTCAAAAATACCTCTATGAATGGACTCCCTATTTCGATAGAACTCTGCAAAATAAAAAAATAGGCAAAGAAGGTTAAATAAAAATCAAGAATTGCATTGAGGAAACTAATTTGAGGAAATTTTTGGACCCTTGAAAGCTTTAAGCTTGGCCAAGGCTTTGGTTTTCAGGAGGGCTCAAGGCAAATTTTTTTGTTCGGCCTCCAACTTTTAGTGTTGAAAGTTGGAGGCTGAACATAAATTAGTTTATGATTGGCATGCTTAATTGTTCTTAAAGAGCAACTAAACACACTTTTTTTTGTGCTTGGCCTTTCATAAATCCCCCAAGCATGAATTTTGTGAACTCCATGATAGGCCGAATGCAAATTGTTTTACTTGGCCTCCAACTTTTGGCACTAAAAGTTGGAGGCCAAGCAAAACAATTTGCATTTAGCCTTTCATGGAGCTCTCGAGCTTCATGCTCAGGGGCACCATGAGAGGCCGAGCAAAAATCTCTTTGCTTGGCTTCTAACTTTCGATGTTGAAGTTGGAGACTGAGCAAAAAAAAATTAGTTCAACATCTCATGGAGCTCTTGAACTTTGTTTTCAAGGGCTCCATGAAAGGCCGAATGTAAATTTTTTTGTTCGACCTTTCATGGAGTTTTCGCACTTTATGCTTGAGGGATCAATGAGAGGCTGAACGCAAAAAAAAACACGTTTGGCCTCCAACTTTTGATGCAGAAAGTTGGAGGTAGAACCCATTTTTTTGTAATCAGCCATTACTAGAAAGCTCCTAAACATGTAAAACTCAATTTTTTTGTTTTGGTCCCTCTTGGAGCTTGAGAGCTCCAAGGGAGGCTGAATCAAATTTGTTTGTGTTTGTCCTCCAACTTTTAGCATCGAAAGTTGGAGGTTAAGCATAATTTTTTTATTTTAGCCCCTCTTGGAGCTTTTGAACTCCAAGGGAAGTTGAGGCAAATTTGTTTGTGCCCAGCCTCCAACTTTCGACATTGAAATTTGGAGGCCAAGTGAAAAATGCTTTTCCTCGGCCTCTCTTGAAACTCCTTAGTATGGAACTCGAGAGCATCAAGAGAGGCTAAAGAAAAAAAAATTGCTTCAGCCGAACTCTTAATAAACCTAAAAACTATAAGAAATATTATTTAAACACAAAAAATAAAAGAAAAGAAACATAAAACAAATAATTTGAAAGAGAAAAAACTTAGAAACATGAAATTGGGAAAGCTTGGAAGCTTATTTCAAGTTGTTGTGTTGTTCATGTGTCCCCCACCTCCTACAAGAACAAGAACATAATGAATTTATATGTGAAAATGTCAAGCAAGAAATTAGGGTTTCTAACACACCTTTTTCAAAAAACAAAGCTTGGAAACACGATTTTAAGCACAGTTCCGTCTTCTCTTCACACAAGAAACATCTTTTCATTCATACTTGATGCAAGGCCAAAGGGTCACAATTCATATCCACTCAACTTATTCTAGGAACTTCGAATGTGCATCACAAAACAAATTGCGCTTTTCATTGGCCTCTAAAACAAATGATTAATGGTCTTTTCTATTGAAATCAAGCTAATTATATTTCATAAACTAGCTAATATTCACTACACATTAGAATTTTTTTTCTTGCCTTTTCAACTTGATCACCCTTCGTGGAAGAAAGGTTGTTCTGCATATCTTTTGTCAACTGTAGTTTTTTCTTGGCTGGCATCTTGATATTGCGTTTGGGTTGTGTAAGATTTGTCCACTAAAAACTTTTCTTTTGTTTTTTTCATGTTGGAGTTCTGGAATTCTTTTCATCAACACCCTATTCCTACATCTAAAACTATAGCTTTTCTATTCTAAATTGTAATGTTCAACTAAAGACAATAGTTGTTCCCTTTCTACAAACTTTAGCATCTTTGTCTATTTTTTAGTCTTGTCCCCTTACAAAGAAAATGACTATGACTATTACATTCGTCTTCATCTCTTGCCATTCTTACAAGACCATGGAAGAAAATGACGATGAACGCAACGTTCGTTATCCTCTTCTGGTCTTCTTATGAAACTAGGGTAAAAAACAATGATAAGCGCACCTCGTTCTTGTCTTTTTCTTTTTTTTCTTGCATTGTAGAAGAATATGATTCGTCATCTTCTAATTATTTTTATTGAATTGTAAAAGACAATGACACCTCATCATTCATCTTCTGCAACTCAAGAAAAAAACACAAAAAATAGAAAAACAAAAAGAGGATGACAAGTTGGGATTTTAGTTTGTCATCTTTTAGTTTTTTTTTCCTTAGTTGCGAAAGATGACGACGAGCTGGGATCTTAGCTTGTCCTCATCCTTGGTTATTTTTCTTTAGTCATAGAAGACAACAAGCCTCCCGTCTCATCGTTGTTTCATAATGTTTTTTCCTCAGTTGCGAAAGATAATGACAAGCCAGGATCTTGGCTCATCATTGTCCTTGGTTATTTTTCTTTAGTTGCAAAAGACGACAACAAGCCTTTTAGCTCCTTGTCATCTTCTACATTTTTTTTTCAATTATAGAAGACGACGACGAGCCGGGAGGCTTGTTGTCATCTCTTAGTTTTATTCTTCAGTTGCAAAAGACGACAACGAGCCGAAATTTTGGCTTATTGTCATCCTTGGTTGTTTGTTCTTCAATTGTAGAAGACAATGATAAGTCGGGATCTCGATTCGTCATTGTCCTTGGTTGTTTTGCTTTAATTGCAGAATATGACAATGAGCCTCTCGACTTGTTGTTTTTTACATTTTTTTCTTCAATTGTAGAAAACAACGACAAGCCAGGAAGTTCATCGTCGTCTCTTAGTTTTTTTCTTTAGGTGTAGAAGACGACAACAAACTAGGATCCCAACTCATTGTTGTCCTTGGTTGTTTTGCTTCAGTTGTAAAAGATAACAACGAACCCCCCAACTCGTTGTCATTTTCTACATTTTTTTCTTCAATTGTAGAATATGACAACAAGTTGAGAGGTTCATCGTTGTTTCTTGGTTTTGTCCTTAAATGCAAAGGATGACAATGAACTAAGATTTCAACTTGTTGTCATCCTTGGTCGTTTTGCTTTAATTGTAGTAGACGACAACATGTCTTTCGGCTTGTTGTCATTTTCTGCATTTTTTTCTTTAGGTGTAAAAGATGATGAGGAACCAGGAGGTTTATCGTTGTTTCTTGGTTTTATTCGTCAAGTGCAGAAGATGATGATGAGCTGAAATCCTAGCTCATCATTGTCCTTGGTTGTTTTTCTTTAGTTCAAAAGATAATAACAAGCCTCTTGGCTCGTTGTCATTTTTCTGCATTTCTTTTTTTAGTTGTAGAAGACGACGACAAGCCGAGAGGCTCATCGTTGTTTTTTGGTTTTTTTCTTGAAGTGTAGAAGATGATGACAAGCCTTCCAACTCATCGTTGTCTTCTATGTTTTTTTCGTTGTTGTACAAAAAGGCACCACATGTCATGCCTAAGATTTAATGTAATTATTAATAAAATTTCAATTATAAAAATTAATGTGAATTGAAATAATATAAATAATTAGTCAATATAACCAAATAATTTTAATAATATAATAATATATTTTATATTAATTCAATTTGATTATAATGAAAAATATAAGTAAAATAATTTAATTTTATAATTAGATTATATTAATTAATTTTAATCAAAAATGATTTTTTAAAAAATATAGGGATTTTAAGCCTTTAAATATAATATAATTTATTATTATTGACAAAAGGAACATCTAATTTTGCAATTCTTCTTGTTACAAGTTGTTATTTTTGTATAAAAAAATTGTAGTAGGTTGGAAAAAATAAATTACTATCCTTTTTTATATGTTGTTTGTAATTGTTTGTTTAAAGGGGCTTGAAATTCCTGGCAATTGCCATTGTTGGGGAGATTCAAACTTTTGTTTTTTTTTTTTGGATTGATTGTTGTTCAATTATTTGAGTGTTTTTGTTATAGGATGGCACTTCCCCAAAAAAAACTTAAATGCCAAAGAAAGGTGACTACTGATAATCAACAAGTGAATGTTATAGCAAATGAGGAGGAAATTGAAGTGGAACAAATAATTATCACATATATTCCTACTTTTGAAGGTAAAGTTCAAACACATTCATATTCTTGAAAGTAAATTTGTTGTGATGGATGATACATTTCACATGATAGGGTTTAAAAAAGTGTAATGCAACACATTGTGAATAAAAAATCCCAATCTAAACCTTAAAGCCCATCTTCATTTTCTATTTGAAAATGGGGATGGTGTATTTTTTTGCCCAATTTTTTCCAAGCAATATCCTCATTGTTTGAAGGGTTTAATTGCTAGCCTATTTATAATGCCCTCCTTGTATTTAATGTTTATTTGTTGGTTTATAATACCTTCATATTTTTAGAATTCTCTTGTTAGTCTATTTGCAATACTTTCATAGTATGTAGGGTTTTCTTGCTTGTATGTTTGCAATACCTTCATATGTTGTAGGGTTTTCTTGGTAGTCTATTTGCAATACCTTCATATTTTGTAGGTTTTTATTGTTGGCTTGTTTGTAATATTTTCATCATTCTTAAAGATTACCTATTGGTTTGATTTTTATTTTTGTTCTTGTAGGGGTTGTGGTGGCTTCACATGAAAGTGATCAAGTATAAGTACCACCAAATCATGCAATGGAAAATGCAAATTGGGTGCACGAAAGGTCAAGGTGGAAATGTAAGATCAATGGATGCACTAACACTTATGCAACCAAATGGTTACTTCATCAACATTTGGACAACAAACATGGGCTTCACATGGAGGTAGGCAAATTTGGCCATCCTTCTACTCATGTTGGGGGACCAAGGCAACAAAATCATTATGCTATGAATGTTCGAATTTTGAGCAACCCGCATGCAAAGTGGAATGAAAGAAAGCCCTTGATAGAGTGAAAAAGAAAGCAAAGTTAGAGTGATATGAACTCCAAGCCCAAACACAACAAATGGAACAAGTTAAGCGGCCTTTGTTGGTACGTTTAGCCTCCAAAAGCTTGTTGGGCATCATTGGGATTTCGGCATGGGGGGTGGGGTTCGTTCCACAAAGTGCATGGGCGCACCTTGAGAAGGACAAGAACCTTGTTGAGATAATTCGAGCAAGCAGAATTACCTATGCAAAACCTTTGAAAGTTGCATGGGGCGCTCAGAATTGGACATTGGAATCCAATAAACGCAATTGAGCCAAACAAATTGTTGTAATATCCAAGTATCACAATTCCAAAATCCTTCATGGGCGGTATATTTCCATACTTATACTTCTTCTTTTTTAAAACATTGTTTGTATCTTAACATTGGAATCTAATTTGCTTTTTTGTTTTCTTTTGTTAGGTTTCGGGGCACAACAAAGGAGGCTTTTGCTACAAAATCCAATTCAACTTGTGCTTGACCATCATCAACTACTTATTCATCACCATGCAACAAAAGTTGTAGAAGTTGCAACAAAATATCGCACCAATATGGGCATTCCTTCTAGTTCATCCTCCTAAGAAGAATAATTATAAATATAGCTTTAGTGCACATATGCACCATTTTTGTATCGAGCCATTATAGATTAACTTAACATGATATATTTTTGTCACCATCCTTTTTGTAGTGTGGTTATTTGAACATTTTTGTATCAATCCACTTGTTTTAATTTTGACCTCTAATTTTGGGATTTGTAGATTTTGGGTTCATCTTATGCCATGTTGCACATAATATCCCCATGCATTACGAGTGGATTACATTTACTATAAACCAAATGAGCAATACCTTCATCTAATAGGGCTAGAACATTTTGTGGCCATGCCAAAGCATTTAAGCAATACCTTAATTATCCTTATCATGAAATACTCACATAATAACCTTAGGGAAATTTTTTTTTATATAATTACATTGCCGATTTTCATGAAAGGACCCCTTGGTGCATAAACCAATTTATCTATGCGAGTATTGCAAACTTTTGATCTTTTCTTGTTTATGGTTGGGTTTTCCATAAAGCGATTCAAATTGCAATACCCGTAGATCAACCACCTCATGTTCATGTTCCATTACCTTAATTTAAACTTTTGCCTAATATATGTTTCAAATAAATAAGAGGGACATTGGGTTTAGGGAAATTAAGCACACCTCTTTGTCATTAATTGTTTTAACGTAACCTTTTTCCTAAAATTTATATTATTTTCATGGAATATTTTTTAAGTGAATTTATGTATTCACATACACACATATATCTAACGAGGTTTTTTTTTCTTCTTATTTTTCATTAAAGGATAGGAGAATGAAAGTGACTATGTGGCAAAGGTATGAATGATAAAAAACCTTCCCATTGGTTGGGGTCCCCCCCCAAATTAGGTCTAAAACACAAGTTGATAGTCTATACACAATTTAGGGTTATTGAAAAAATTCCAAAATTAGGTTTAACACTTAGTTCTAAAAAAATTATTAAATTCCACCATTAAAGTTATGCAACCAAATCTTTTTGTGTTTATTTAATTTATGGTCAATGTAGGGATTTTTTGTTACATACAAAGGTTTTAACTCAACATTTTAAGGTTCATTATATAGGTTTGCTTAAATTTTCAAATTTAAACCCATGCATCCATTAGGTTGTAATGTTTACATGATGAGGGTTAAAGTTTTCAATTTGTAATACCATACCTTATCACCCTATGTCAAATCTCAAATTGCAATATTTAGGTAAATCTATGTTATGTAACCCCCCTTGATTTCATAATGCAAAAACTTGTTCCTTCATCATCTAAGGTTATGTAAGATCATTTTGTTTACCAAATGCAATACTTGCATGTAATGTATAAAAACAATAAGGAATATAAAAAAGATACCTATTTAAAAATTTAAAAAACCAATTATCAATACCTTCATCTTTTGGTGTAGGCATTGACTGTGGGCATGTCCTAATTTTTCCAAACCCTAATTTGCAATACCTACATTGTTTACAATGAGTGTTAGGGTGACCATTAAGGCAAATTTGCTTTTATTAATGTAATGTAATACTACCAATCTGCCATAGTAAGCTTATCATTATACCTACACAAATCTATATTTTGTACCTTCACCAAAAGTCCCCTTTTGGTTAATAAATATTTATTATGTAGGTATTGCAAAAACTTAATCCCTCATCATCTAAGGTTACTAAGGGGGATCTTGTCCACCAAATGCAATACCTACATTTAATGGACCAAATGAAATAAGAAATATCCAAATGATATTTATAACTAAAGCAAATCATCATTATAATGAAAAAGGTAGGATAATACTTATATTAAGTGGTCAAATCCCCCTTTGGAAGGAGTAAATAATTTGCAATACCTTCATCTAACATAATTAATACCCATGAAATATATGAAATTATATGCAATACTTGTATTAATGTTCGTTAATCCTTAACTATGATATACCCTAAACCTTGTAATACCAATTAAATGCCATAAAAAACAAAATGGGCAAGCATTACCTACATATTGACATGGTGATTATTGTACAATTGACTTGTAATACCCACCTTTATATGACATTTGAGTGAGATATTCTTGTTTGGGAGTTTTAGAAGATATGTGCTATATAGCTTTAATAAGGTAACTTTAATTTTCAAACCCTTTATGTTCACTGATACAAAAATCAATGTATTAACACATAAATAATCTATTCTTTGACACAATTGTAATATGATGCACATTTTAATAATAGAAAATTAAAATGGGGGATAAGTATAAATAAGTTTGTGTTTTTTTAAAAAACTTGTGAACCTTCTTCTTATGGGTATTTCCATGTTTTAACATCGTCTCATGCCAATCCTTCATCTAGTGCATTGAATTACCAAGTCCATCATTGATGCAATGAAATACCATGCCGGGATGCATGACTTCATTCGCCTTGGAAAGGCGAATACTTCATACATTTGTTGCAATAACATGCAACAATGATGTGGTGTGGTCTATGAGTTGAACCCCACCTTCTTTGATTTTGTTGATGATTTCTTGCATTATGTCACCCATTCAAGCAAGCGCTTTCTCTGTGGGGGTGGATGAACTTGAAGGTTGGTTATGATCCTTCTTCTTTTTCTCATTGGGGGAGGTATCATTCGATGTCATAAGCTCACACATATAAAAAAACCCATGGTTTTTCAGATTGATTTTCATCCACCTTTTCATCATCAAATTTATTAGCATAAATGTGCAAATAAGTAGGTTCCGTAAACATGGCGGCAAAACCTTCATGATCAAATCCAAACCATGTCCCACAATATTGAATGATATTTTTTTTACTGAAATTGATACATGTAAAAATAACAACAACTTGATGTTTGAACAAGTTTCCACGCAACACCCATTCACATGTGCAGCAAGCATACTTGGTGAAAAGAAATGGGACCTTATATGTCATATTTGAATGTTGTTGGTTTTGTAACATCCATGCATGGCCAGTTTCGTTTGAATCATCTATCCCATGGGTGACATTGGTGTGACGGATCAATGTGACCTTTTCAATGCTTGTTTTCACAATGTGTTCCACAACCTTATTTTTTATGAGCTCGCGTTTCTTCATTTTAGTCATGTGCATGTAGTGTCTTGTAACCATTGTTGTGAGTCTCCACATTAACCAATCAATCTATCGACCTTGAAGCCCCTTTGTTTCCAAAAAGAACCAACGTTTCAATGCCCCATGGTAAAATTCAATTGATGCTTATGTGTCATGGTTTGAATGTGGCACTCGTTAAAGCCCCACCATCCATATATTTATAATAAGATACAATGTGCATCCATAAATTATTGTGCATGTATTGCATTTCCTTTTACCATATATAGTGGGATTAATGTCATACTATACAATGTGCATCTTTAAATTGTCATGCAGGTATTGCATTTAGGGCTCCCACATATAATGTGGATTATGGTCATAATGTGGGTATTACATTTTTCCCCCACATATAATGTGCGTCTTTAAATTGTCATGTAGGTATTACATTTAGTGCTCTCACATATATTGTGGATTAGGGTCATAATGCGGGAATTGCACTTTACACTCACATATAATGTGCATCTTAAAATGTCATGCATGTATTATATTTAATGCTCTCACATATAGTGTGGATTAGGGTATTAATGTGGGTATTGTAATTTACCCCCACATGGGATTGCTAAGTCCATGATTAGTGTTTCTACCTTAATCCAAATAGTGAATATTTTGGGATATGCACAACATGGTGGAACAACAATAATGGATTGAAAGTTAATTCATGTACCAACTTGGAAATAAAAGGTCTAAAATACCAAGTCCATGAATCACCGAGCAAATATTGTGTGAAGCTTTCAATGATCTTGTTTCTCCCACGACTCATGAAGGTTTCAATGTTTTCACTTGGTTCAATGGGCATGTACATGACGATGTGAAAGTCATTCAATATTGCACGTTGCACCCCATTGTTTTTGATTTTTTCCATTGAACATAAGTGTCAAACCTTTAAGATGTGCCATGCACAAAGGTAAATGGTCGCCCCACACAATCCTAACCTTGCATAAAATATTAATTTATTATCATTTCAACTAATAACATTATTTACAATGGAGGATGTGGAATGGAATTTTGAAATGGTTGCATGTACATGAAAGTTCAAAAAAATGTAGAAAGAAAGTAAAATTCACTATAAAAGTTAACCAATAAAATATATAGGTTTAGCCAATAAATAGAAATTTAGTCAAGAAGAAATATAGGTTTAACTAAGAAATAAAAGTTACAAGTTTAGTAAAAAAGAAATATAGGTTTAACCAAGAAATAAAAGCTACAAGTTTAGTCAAAAAGAAATATAGGTTTAACCAAGAAATAGAAATTTAGTCAAGAAAAAATATAGGTTTAGCCAAGAAATAAAAGTTTAGTCAAGAAAAAATATAGGTTTAACCAAGAAATAGAAGTTTAGTTAAGAGAAAATGTAAGTTTAGCTAAGAAATAGAAGTTTAATCAAGAAGAAATATAGGTTTAGCCAAGAAATAAAAGTTTAATCAAGAAGAAATATAAGCTTAGCCAAGAAATAAAAGTTTAGTCAAGAAGAAATATAGGTTTAACCAAGAAATAAAAGTTTAGTCAAGAAGAATTATAGGTTTAGCCAAGAAATAGAAGTTTAATCAAGAAGAAATATAGGTTTAGTCAATAAATAAAGTTTAGACAAGAAAAATTATAAATTTAGCCAAAAAAAAAAGTTTAGTAAAAAAGAAATATAGGTTTAGCCAAGAAATAAAAGTTACCTAGTAAGATATATAGGTTTAGTCAAGAAATTGAAATTTAGCAAGTAAAATATATAGGTTTTGCCATGAGATAGAAGTTTAACTTAAAAAAAAAGTTTAGCCAAAAAGAGATAAGAGTTTTGTCAAGGTAAATAAAGGATTAACTATTATTTCATAGGCAAACTAAGATTTAGGTCAGTAGAGTAGCTAGGTGGGTAGGTAGTATGGAGGTCAAGGTTGGGAAAGAATTGGCACTAGAAAAAAAAGATGGTCAAAGGTCAGCAACCAAAAAAGATTGACTTTGATAGAATGTTGGTTTAACGTAATGTAAAGAGACGAATGAAAAAGAGGTGAATCATCCAACCCATCCTATGGACAGAACGGCCAACTGGTGCAGTTGTGGGGGCTAGTTCACTCTGGCCGTTGAGGACGTGGTAACACTTGGGCCAACAGCAAAGGCCACATAGTTTATTTCATATATTAAAGCAACAGTGGTGTCTGTTTGTGTGGGCAGTGCCTGGAAAATTCTTCCAATCATTGCCCGTTCCCTGTGGAGCTTCCCCAGATGTAACTTCCTCAGATGTAACTGACTTCAGAGAAAAAAGAAATAAGGGGCAATCTGATTTTGTGAGGCGCTTCCCTAGATGTAACTGACTCCCGAGATAAAAGAAATCAGGGGCAATTTGATTTTTTGAGGCAAAAGATTTGGTAGACCAGAAAAAATAAATTTAGGCCTTGGATAGCCCATAATTTTTTTTTTTGTTTTTGTATTGACCAAGACTACCTTTTTTTTCTTTTAGCTATTGTCCGTCCTGATTAAGGGGACGGATGAAATGTTCGTCTGGCTTGATGACGGGACGGATTTAGGGGAAGACCAGAAAAAAAATATTTAGGCCTTGGACAACCCAAAATCAATTTTTTTTTTTTTTTTGTATTGACCAAGATGACCTTTTTTTTCTTTTAACTACTGTCCGTCCCAATTAAGGGGATGAATGAAATGTCCGTCCGGCTTGATGATGGGACGAATTTTGGGGAAGCTTTTTTTCTTTTAGCTACTGTTCGTCCCGATTAAGGGGATGGATGAAATGTCCGTCCGGCTGGATGATCACAAAATAATAATAAAAATAAAAAACACAAAAAAATAAAAAAATAAAAAAATAAAAAGTTTCTAAAAAAAACTAAAACGCGAACCAAGTTTTAAGAAACCGAGGGACTTCACAGTGGCTGAAGGTCACGGGCACCCACTAGTATAAATAAATGATATTACCTGCGATCCCATAGCGTTCTGATGCTGGGTAGAAGATCAACTCCAAGAGGTGTTCAGTATGTGACCCTGCAATAAAAAAAAAAATTGAATAAAGAAAAGTCAAAACATGCCCGTTTAACTCAGCAAAATGGTTTTGGCCCAGCATTTTTTGCAGAGTTTTGCTAAGACTAGTAAAAGGCACAGCCAAGCAAAGCCTAACACTCCCTGTCGATTGGTTGGTTAGATAGGTAGTTTGATCGGTCCAGGTGGGTTGCTATTACCTAGTAAGCTCCCATCTATTTGTAATCTGAATTTTAGTTTTACTGGTGGAGGTTCAGAAAAAAGTAAATGACTAAACTTGGATGTGAGAAATGCAGGTAAGTAGGTAGGTAAGTAGGTGGGAAGGTAGGTAAGTAAGTAGGTAGATAGGTAGGTAGGTAGGTGGGAAGCATTTGTTAACACTTAGGTAGGTAAGTAAGTAGGTAGGCAGGTAAGTAGATAGGTAGGTAGGTAAGTAGGTAGGTAGGTAGGTGGGAAGCATTCGCTAACAGTTAGGTAGGTACCTAACTTTCTCTCCGTTCTTCTTCTTGTTCGTCTCTTCCAGACCTTCTTTCTACACGCATCGCTGCAACAACGCTGTTTCTTTCTCTCTTGTGCGTGCGTGCAAGGGGGTCTTAGGTTGCGTTTCTCATCAGAGTTGAGAATTGGGGTTTGTGTGCGAATTCTGGTGATGGAATCTTATGTAAAATTGTATGGACGGCGCGGTTGCAAGGTCGGTGGCAAGGCGTATGACTGGTGGTTTCGGCTGTCGCAGGGGGAGGTTGTGAGGATGGGTTTTTAGGGGTTTTTTTTTTTTTTTTTTTTTTTTTTTTTTGGTGTGTTTTTTTTGTCTTTTTTTTTTGTTCTTTGTTATATTATGTTTATAAAAAAAAAACAAACAACACAGTTAACGACTCTCTTCT
>Ga0116227_10009779_pt1 | contig 17201 bp, 19 predicted proteins | sample S1TSphgellanicum_FD_89693 | JGI IMG/M metagenome (GOLD analysis project Ga0116227, IMG submission 89693) | Host-associated microbial communities from peat moss isolated from Minnesota, USA - S1T2_Fb - Sphagnum magellanicum MG | ecosystem: Host-associated > Plants > Peat moss > Unclassified...
ACTTGCTGCCGATCGGATACAGCGCACCTGGGTTGTAATGATGGCCCGTGCCGTAAAAATAACCGCCAGTGCCGCCGCCGAACAGACCGAGTGGTGGCGGGGTTGGCGGCCCGAACAGGTAGGATGGGTAGCCGAAGCCGGCAAAGTTGTTGATGAAGGGCTGCACCAGGGAGCCGTTAGGGAGCGCCACAGTCAGCGGGCCGACAGTGGTCGACGGAGTCACCGCATTGATGTCGGCGTATGTCTCGGTCTGCTGGTCGTTGTGCAGGTAAAACCCGGTGAGTTCGACGGTCAGGTAATCGTTGACGTAGGTTTGGTCCTTCAGGATCATCGTCAGGTAGTCGTTCCGCTCCGCGCCGAAATCAAGGTTGGTCGGATAGTTGCTGAACATGCCGTATTTCTGCAAATAAGGCACCGGCACCGGCTCGTTCTGAATAAGCCCGGCGGCCGTGTTGTAGATGGCGGTCGCCTGGAATTTCGACAGCCCATCATTATACGGCTTGTCGAACGCGAACTCCATTTCGTTTTCGCGGTTCGGCGTGCCGTCGATAAAGCCCTGCGTCTGCAGATTGTTGTAGTTCAACAACACTTTCATCGCGTTGTCGCCGGTGCCGAGCGGGGTATCGATCGCGCCCGAATTCAGCTCGAACCCTTCCTTGTAGGTGCCGAACGAGCCGACTGCGCCGATCACGTCCAGGTAGTAATCATCGCTCGCGCGTTTGGTGTTATAGGCGATGGTACCGCCGATGGTGCCGAAGGTGTTTTTGTCCGGATAGGCGACGCCGGGATAGATCGACACGCCCGCGATCTGGCTGAGAGTGACGACGCCACCGATATTGTTGGCGAGGTAGGATGCGCCGGGCGCTTCCAGATCCTGGGTCGGAACACCATCAAGCGTGGTGGCAATTTCAAGGCCGCGCAGGCCGCGCACAGTGATTTCCGGCGCGTTGTCGCCAAGGCCCTGCTGATACACATAAACCGAAGGGGCCTGGCGCAGCAGGCTGACCGTGCTGCCGCCCACACCGGTAGAAGCGATCTGTTTCGTTCCGAGTTCGGTGACGGCTGACGGGGAGTTCTTTTCCTTCAGGATCTGGCGTTGCGCGCGGACAATGATGTTTTCAGAGGAGCCTTTGTCGATGGTCGGCGCTGCCGTGGTGGCTTGGGCCACCTGGACGCCCGGGCCGGATTGGGCGGCTGGGGCGCTTTGCGCCAGGCCGCTTGCTGCCGGCACGAGAGATGCCACCAGCCCGCAGGCGGAAAACAGCATCAATCGTTGTTTGAATGGTCGAGACGTTCTGGCCATGTGTTCCCCAGCTTAAGGAAGAAAGCCGCTGTCGAAGAGACAACAGCGGCGAATATAGTACGACGTCCCGGTTCCGCACCAAATTGCGGCGCCTTCGCGTTGTGGTGGCGCAGAATGTGTCGAGGCCGCGTTGTACCACAAGCCTTTTTGGGGGGGCTGCCATACATCAGTGGGTGCAATGTGTTAGCAATGTCACAGTTGAGTCACTCGCCGGATACGCTGGGTTACCCGAGGGAAAGCCTGGCTGGGCGGGTTTGGGCGGGTGCAGGGCCGGGATTTCATCCAGGCGGCGCTGGCCGATTTACACGAAGCGCATATGTTTTTCGGCGTTACCGGCCGCGTATCATGGCGTGCCGGCCGCCCGATTTCGTTGCCGATGCGGCGGTTACCGAAGCGCTGCCTTTTTTTTCCCAGGTGGCGGCATCACCGGGTGTGCCGATTCGCAGCGCCGGGAACAGGTTAAGGGGCCGTTCGGCATTAACCGGATCGGGTTGCTGGGGTCGAACGGCCCCTTAGCCTTTGTTTGAGGCGGCATCTTTGTCGGCGTGCCGACGCAGTTATGTGCCGACGATGCCTAAGCATATGCCTGACGTTCCAGGTGACGATGGCGGCGAAGCTGTGGGGTGCCGTCAATCGAACCAGGGTGGTGACGGCGTGCACCACGCTCCGCGGCCCGGCCCCTGGCTAGCCATCACCTGCCACGGCTAGCCCTGCCGGTGTCGCGGTCAAGCGGCCATATCGAACACCAGCGCCTCCAGCGCCTGCTCGGCACGCATCACGATCTGGCTCTCCTCGCGCAAGGCGGCGCCGTCGCCTTCCGCCAGCGCCACCCCGTTCAGCGCGGCACTGCCGCGCGCCAACTGCACCCATTGCAGGCGGCCGGGGCGGGGTGAGAGGGACACAAGCTCGCCAGGCTGAAGCCGCGTGGCATAGAGATCGATATCCTGGTGGATGGTGACCGAGCCGTCGCGCCCATCGGCGGAGCCGATCAGGGCCAGCCGGCCGAGGGTTTTTTCGCCCACCGATTTCTGCTCGTAGCCGGGCTTCAGGCCGGCCTGGCCGGGCAGCATCCAGATTTGCAGCAGATGCACCGGGGCGGTGGCGGAGGCGTTGTATTCCGAATGGCGGATGCCGGTGCCGGCGGTCATGCGCTGCATCTCGCCGGGGCGGATCACCGCCTCGGTGCCGGTGCTGTCCTTATGCGCCAGCTCGCCGCTGAGCACCCAGGTGACGATTTCCATGTCGCGATGCGGGTGGGTGGGGAAGCCGCCGCCGGGGGCGATATGGTCTTCGTTGATCACCCGCAACGGGCCGAAATGCATATGCGCGGGGTCGTAATACGCGCCGAACGAAAAACTATGCTTGCTGTCCAGCCAGTCGATCTTGACCGCACCGCGATCCTGGCTCTTGCGAATGGTGATCATGGTTTTCCTCCGTTCTGGTGGACAATATCCGGTTAGCCGCGCAACGCCTTGGCGACATTTGCCACCCTGACACCCTGGAAACGGGCCACGGCAAGCTCGTCCTCGGTCGGCAGGGCGCTGGCGCCACTGACCGCGGAGGCGCCATAGGGCGTGCCGGCCTTGAACAGGGCGGCGTCCGCATAGCCGGTCGGCACGATGATCAGGCCCAGATGCGCCATTGGATTATACAGCGACAGCAAGGTGCTCTCATTGCCGCCATGGGCGGACTGGGTGGAGACGAAGGCGGAGCCTATTTTGCCGTTCAGCTTGCCCTGGAACCAGAGGCCGCCAAGGCTGTCGATATAGGCTTTTAGCTCCGCCGCGGCGTTGCCGAAGCGTGTGGGGGTGCCGAACAGGATGGCGTCGGCCCAGTCGGCGTCATCGGCGGTGGGCGCCTCGTAGGCGGCGTTCATCCGCGCGGCGTTCTCCGCCCAGCCGGGGGCGCTGGCCATGACCTCGGGGCCGACGAACTCGCGCGCGCGGCGCAGGCGGATTTCGGCGCCCTGGGCGGACGCCCCCTCGGCGATCGCCTGGGCCAGGGCCTCGGTGGAGCCATTGCGGGAATAGAAGGCGATCAGGATTTTGGGCATGACGGCATCTCCTCAGGTCAGTGCTGGCCGGTAGATGGGGGCGCAGACATATCGATAAAACTCAGATAATATCGATGTTAACCATCCAGGATATCGATATGCCAGATATGGGCTCGCCCACGATCGACCAGCTCATGGTGCTGGTCGCCGTTGCCGACGCGGGCAGCTTTTCCGGCGCCGCGCGAAAATTGCGGCGCGGCCAATCGGTGATCAGCTACACCATCGGCAATCTGGAGCAGGTTTTGGGCGTGGTGCTGTTCGACCGCTCCGGCCGCCTGCCGGTGCTGACCCCGGCCGGCCGGGCGCTGGTGGCCGATGCCAGGCGGGCGGGCCTGGTGATTGGTGAGCTGCGTGCCCGCGCCGCCGCCTTGCGCCAGGGGCTGGAGGCGGAGGTGGCGCTGGCGGTGGATGTGATGTTCTCGGTGCCGCGCCTGGTGGGCGTGCTGCGGGAGTTTGCGCGGGACTTCCCCACCGTCTCGCTGCGGTTGCGCATGGAGGCGGTGGGCGGGGTGGCCCAGCTGGTGCTGGATGGCGCGTGCTGCCTTGGCCTTTCTGGCTGGGCCGGCTTGCTGAGCGAGCAGCTGGAGCGGCGGCCGATCGGCCAGGTGATGCTGGTGCCGGTGGCTGCCCCGCTTCACCCATTGGCGGCGCTGGCGCAGGTGTCGCGCGCCGCGGCACGGGAGCAGGTGCAGCTGGTGCTATCGGATTCCAGCCGGCTGACCGGGGCTCAGGATTTTGGCGTGGTGGCGTTGAAAACCTGGCGGCTGGGCGATCTGGGGGCGAAGCACGCCTTGCTTCTGGCGGGGCTGGGCTGGGGCAATATGCCGGAGCATCTGGTGGCGGATGATCTGGCGGCCGGGCGCCTGGTGCGGCTGCGTTTGGCCGAGGAACCTGGCGCTACCTATGTTTTCACCCTGATCCACCGCACCGATCAGCCGCTTGGGCCGGCTGCCGCCTGGCTGGCGGAGAAGCTGGAAGCGGCGGCGTGAACGCTGCCCGGACATTTTGCCTGGCGGGGCTTCATATTGCGGGTGGGAGAACCAGATCGAGCACGATGCAAAGCGAGGTTTTCGAGGCGTTCCGAGATATCGGCGTCCAGGAGGACAAGGCCCTGAAGGCGGCCGGCGCGCTTTCCAGACGGGATGATGATGTGACAGCTCTGAAGGCCGACATGCAATTGGTGAAATGGATGCTCGGCTTTGTGCTGGCGTTTCAGATTGCCACCGCGCTGAAATTGTTCCTGCCGCATTGAGGCGCCTGCGTAAGCGCCGCGGGTGCCGGTGGGGTGGGGTGCAAAGCGGCACCCCACCCTGCCGGCAATGTGGCGGCGATATGCAACAAGCGTGGCCGCATGTGTTTGGCCTTATGCCTTGGAGAGATACAGGATCCATAGGCGCGCCAGGGCGGCGGAGCCGTCTTTGCCGGCGACGGTGTGGAGGGCCTTGATCGCCTGCGGTTTCTTGCCGGCCTGCATATAAGCCAGGCCGAGATGCAGCTTGGTGTCGTCGGGGTGGCGCAGATCGTCCTTGGCGATGCCCGCTTCGATCAGCGGAATGCCTTTGTCGTATTGGCCGTAGGAGACGTATTCCTCGCCGACGCTGACCAGCGGATTGCCGTCATGCTCGCCCTGGGCGTCGGTTTCCTTCTTGGCCATGGCGGCCGGTTCGCTGGCATAGGTTTTGGCCACCAGGTTGCGCAGCCGCAATTCGCGGGCGGCCTCCGGCCCGGTGCCGAGAATATTGGCGGCATAGCCCTTGTCGAGGATTGCCTTGGCTTCACCAGGCAACGGCCCCTGCAAGGCCAGCTCGGCCATTTCCATGTAGTCGGCCGAGGCGGTGATCAGGCCGAGGGCCATTTTCAGCCGGTCCAGATCGAGCGTCATCCGACTGCTGAAGCCGGGCGAAACCTCCACGTTATGCACCAGATTGGCCCAGTAATCCGGCTTCGGATAATAGGTGACGAGCTGGATCATGGTGTTCTGGAAACCGGCCTGGTCGTGCATCTCGTCCTGGCAGCGCGCCAGGGTTTGCAACTGCACTTCGGTCGGGCGCTGGCGGGCGCGAATGACCGCGGCAATCTGCTGCGATTGCAGCTTGGCCGCGGTGGCGTAATCCTTCGACTCGTAATAGGCCAGGATCAGGTAGTTGCGCATTTCCGGCGCATTGCCGCCGGCGGCGAAATATTTGTTCAGCCAGCCGATTGCGCCGGTGTAGTTCTTCTCGGCATAGGCCATGCTGAACTCGGCCTGGAGCAGTTTTATCTGTTCGCTGGCCGGCAGCTTGCCGCTGGCGAGAAGGGTGGCATAGGTGCGCTGCGCGGTGGCCTTGTCGCCCGATTCAGAGGCGATGGAGGCGCGCATTTCCTCGATGATGAAACGCTCGCTCTCATTGGTGGCGTGGGCGGAGGCGGTATTCACCTGCGCCATCGCTTCCTTGAAACGATGCGCCGCCAGAAAGGATTTCGCCTTGCCCAGCGGCTGGCTGACGGCGGTCGACATCTGCGCCGACGCACCCGACACGCCGGCAAAAGTCAGGGCGGCAAAAGCTGCCGCCCCGAGAAAAAACGCTCTGCTCATGCTCACTGCCCTACGAATTGCTCATTGCCGACAAGCCCGAGCGTGTGCACGCCAAGCCTCTGCGCATCCGCCATCACATGCGCAACATATTTATAGGTCGCGAGCTTGTTCGGCTTGAGATGGATTTCCGGCTGCGGGTCTGCCGCCGCCGCGGCGAGCAGATGCTGTTTCAGCGACTCCTCGTCGGGCACGGTTTCGCCGTTCCAGGAAATGGTGCCGTCGAAATCGACATCGATCGTGACCACCTGCGGCGGCACCGGCGGCGGCGGCGGGTTGCCCACCGGCAGGTTCAGCTTCACCGAGTGGGTTTGCATCGGGATGGTGATGATCAGCATGATCAGCAGAACCAGCATCACGTCGATCAGCGGCGTGGTGTTCATGTCGATCACCACATCCATCTCGTCGCCGTCGCCGCCGGCTGCCGGAATGTTCATCGACATAATGGGGGCTCCTTAGGAAGGCAGAGAGAAAGCGCTTCTTTTTTCAAAAAGAAGCAAAACTTTTATGTCAGTGCACCACGTTGGGCGGTGGCTGGGTGATGAACTGCACGTTGTAGATGCCGGCACGCTGCAGGGCGACGACGGCACGGCCGACGAACTCGTAGCGGCCATCCTCGTCGGCGCGGATCATCACCTCGGGCTGCGGCTTGATCGCCGCCACGCCCTTCAGCTTTTCCAGAAGCGCTGCCACATCGGCCACCTTCTTCTCGTTCCAGAAGTAATCGCCGTCCTTGTTGATCGCCAAAGTGATGTTCTCCGGCTTGGTCTTGGTCGGCTGGTTGCGGTCCTTGGGCAACGTCACCGGAATGGTGTGCGTTGCCACCGGGATGGTGATCAGGAAGATGATCAGCAGAACCAGCATCACATCGACGAGGGGTGTGGTGTTGATTGCCGACACCACCTCGTCGTCGCCCTCCGCGGGGCCTACCTGCATCGCCATTGGATCAGGCGGCCTTGGCTGGCACGGTGGCGCCCGGCGTGACGTTCACCCGGCTGCCGCTGAGCAGGATGGAGTGCAGGTCGCTGGCAAAGTTGCGCACCTGCTCGTTGGCGGCCTTGTTGCGGCTAACCAGGTAGTTATAGCCGAGCACCGCAGGCACCGCGGTCGCCAGACCAATCGCCGTCATGATCAGCGCCTCACCCACCGGGCCGGCCACTTTCTCGATGCTTGCCTGACCGGATGCACCGATCGCGGTGAGCGCGTTATAGATACCCCACACCGTGCCGAACAGACCGACGAACGGGCTGGTGGAACCGACAGTGGCGAGGAAGGCCAGGCCGCCCTGCATGCGCGAGCGAATGGTATCCTGCGCGCGCTGCACCGACATCGTTACCCAGGTGTGCAGATCGATCGCATCGGTCAGCGCGCCATCATGGTGCTCGGTGGCGGAAATGCCGTTTTCGGCGATAAAGCGGAACGGGCTGGAGGGTTTCAGGCGCTGCACGCCCTCACGCACCGAGGCGGTCTTCCAGAAATCCCTGTTGGCAGCCTTGCTGGCACGGGACAGCTGCATCTGCTCGAAATACTTGGTCACCATGATATACCAGGTGCCCAGCGACATGATGCCGAGCAGGACAAGAACCGTACGGGCAACGACGTCGCCGTTCTTCCACAGCGCTTTCGGGCCATAGGGGTTGTCGACCGCTTCGGTGGTGGCGGCGGGCTCGGCCGGCGGGGCGGCGGAAGCATCGGCCGGCGGCGTTGCTGGTGCGGCGCCAGGGGCGGCGGCGGTGGCATCCGGCGGGGTGCCTGGCGCGGGTGTGGCGCCGGGTGCTGCCGGGGTGGCAGGCGCGGCGGCGGCCGGCGCGCCTGCATCGGGCGCCGGTGCCGGGGTGGCAGCGGGCGCCGGGGCAGGCGCCGCCTGGGCGAAGGCGGCGATCGGCATCGCCGTTGCGGCCGAGAAGGCAACGGAAGCGGCGAGGGCGGTAAGGCGGCTGGTCTGTTTCATAGTCACTCCTTTCTCACGGCCCCGTCTGGGGCCGCTGGTCGTTTAGGGGAAGCGCGGCGCTAGTCGCCGAGCTTGAACTTGATATTCCACTGGTGCGACGAGGCGACGGGAACCCCGTTATGGGTACGCGGCTGGTAGCGGGCGCGTTTGACGTAGGCGAGCGCCGCAGTGCCGAACGCAGCACCGCCGCTGGTGGAATCGAGTCGGCAATTGCTGGTATGGCCATCGGTATCCACGTCGCAGGAAACCCGGGCAGAGCCTTCGCGCTGCTCTTCTTCCATCTGTGGCGGATATTCCAAAGGAGGTCCGGCAATCGGCCGCTCGCCCACATCGTGGTCAGGCACTGCTTGCGGGGCCGGCTTGGCCGGCCCGGTATACGGCGTGACCACCGTGCGCTGAACGGCTTGTATCGCCGGCGCTGCTTGCGGCGGCGGCGGCACAGGCACATCCGGTGGCGGAATGAAATCCGGCGGCGGCGGCGGCAGATCGGGTGGCGGGGGTGGCGGAGGTGGTGGCGGAGGCGGTGGGGTTTTCACCTCCTCGACGATCTTGGTCTGCACCGGTGGCTGCAGCTTGTCGATAATGCGTTGCCCAAGCCCGTTGGCCAGAAAATAGATCAATATGACATGCAGGACGACCACGATGCTGATGCCAACGGCGTGGCGCATCGGGCTTTTGCCCTGCTCGGCGTAGTTCATGCCGCGCACTCCTTCATTCCGTCCTGTCTCCTAACTGCACTGCCCGGCTTGCCGGTCTGCCGTGGCCATATGCCGGGCAACATGTCAAACCCGGCAAGGGCGAAACGCGGGGTCTCTCCTGCCGCACCTGCGGTGAAAGCCTGCCGTAAATGCACGGTTGCTTCACGTGTAGTTGCGGCTTCAGCTTTGCCTGCCTTGCGGATATCTAGCAAGATGCATTCCCCCGATAGGCGGACGCCTTGCCGATGACCGGCGGGGGACGACCGCAAGCGGGCCTGCCCAGGTCGTCGCCGATCGCCGCGGCGGCCTTGCACACCGCCTGCCCGACCTGGGCGAGCCGCTCATCATCCAGATATTGCGTCGCCGTCGACAGGCCGATCGCCGCGATAATGGTGCCGCCGGCCCCCCGCACCGGGGCGGCCACGCTGCGTATCCGATCCGCCGCGTCCGCCGGATCGTAAGCGTATCCGAAAGCGGCAAACATCCGCAGCCTGTCCACAAAAGCGGCGCTTGATGCTGCACTGCCGCAATCGCGGGCAAACGCGTCGGTCCATGCGGCTTCCGGCCCGTCCATCAGCAAGGCACAGCCGGCAGCACTTTGGGTGAGTTTGGTGCGCTCGCCAACGCGCAGGCTGGGCAGCAAGCGGCGGCGGCCCGGTATACGTTCGAGCAGCAGCACGGTGCCGAAATCGATGACACTGAGATGAACCGTATCGAGGCTTTCCGCGGCCAGGCGCTCCAGAGACGGGCGCGCCACCCGCAGCAAGGCGGTCTGCTCCCTGGCGCAGGAGCCCAGTTCGAGCAATTTCGGGCCCAGCCCATAGCCCTGACGTGGTACCAAAGTGAGGTAGCGCCGTTCCAGCAAGGCGGTCGCCAGCCGATGGGTGGTGCTGCGTGCCAGGCCCAATCCGGTTGCCAAGGCAGGCAGGGCAACCGGGCCGGTTGCGACCATTTCCAGCACATCGAGCCCACGCGCCAGGGTCTGACTGGCGCGTGAGGCGCCAATCATGGGTGTTCGTGCCGAACTGGCCGAAACAAGAGACCCGGACCGTTTCATTATGTGGGACGCTATTCCAGTATATGATTAATGCGCAAGGGCCTCTGGCGCGGCAATGAGTGAAAACCTGCCGGGCGGATCGACCATGACTTGTCCCAAAACTTAGATGACCTATCAAGCAAGCTGCATGCCATGGGGATGTCTGGCATCAATGCTTATCGCAGAGCATCCTGAACTTGGCCGCTTGCTGGCCAGACACGTCGGTGGTCGGCGGATCCTCCAGCTGCAAGGTGTTGATCCTGGTGCCGTCCATCACCGCGTAGAAGCGGTGGAAGCCGACATATTGGCGGGCGGAGGATTGGTAATCGACGCGTCCGCAGACCACCTTGTCGCCGCCCGGATAGGGCGCGATCGACTGGAAATCCCAGCGCGCGGTCTCCGGCAGCACCAGCTTCGGTGAAATCGCGTCTTCGATAATGTCGCGAATGTCCATCGGCACGGTATCGGTGCTGTCCTTTTCCACCGTCTGCGCGCCCGCTTCGGCCGGGGCTGCGAGCCAGATCAGGCCGCATGCTCCGATGGCGATCCTCGTCAGTCGTGTGGCGCGCATGGAGTTGCTCCTCCGTTGAAATAAGTTGCATCGCGATGGCATTTGCGTGGGCGGTTGATGTAAGCTGCCCTTGTTTCCAGCGAAACCCTCGCCACGTAAAACCGATGATGGATCGATTGCCGCGAACCATAGACATGACCACCAATGGCGATTTTGTGGCGGCGCCCACGGCGCCTGCATGGCCGCTTCGGCTCGGCGTGGGCGCGGCCGTGGTGGCGCTGGTGGCCGGCGTGCTGGCGTTTGCCGCGTTGGTTCTGTGGGTTGCCTCGATCATGATCCCGGTGGCCGTGGTTGCCGGGCTGGTGGCCTATGGCGCGTTCCGCTTCCAGGTTTGGCGAATGCGCCGGCTGGCGCGGCCCTGAGGCGCGCTGGTGTTGAGAGAGGCGTGGCGCGCGCTTCTCCGGTCATCCTGCGTGGCACGCTCCGGCCTTGACGACCAGTTCCCCGGCAAAATCACTCACCATCACATCGGCCGCTTCACGCGGGCCGAACCGTAAGCTCGTCGATCGCCGGCGCTATGAAAGCCTGCTGGATGTGTTGCAGCGGCGCGCCACCGCACGCCGGTTTCGGCCAGGGCAGACGATTACCGACGAGGACTATCATCTGATTCTGGATGCCGCGCGCCTGGCGCCATCGGCCGCCAACACCCAGCCCTGGCAATTCATCGTGGTGACCTCGACCTGGACCAAGCAGGTGATCGCCGATTATTTGTCACGCGAGCAGCGGCCGCTCTCGGCCTCCGGCCAGGGGGTTCCGCCGATCGATTACCGGGCTGTGGCAACGGCGCCGGGGCTGGTGGTGGTGGTGGCGGATTTCCGGCTGAGCTGGGCGTTTCCGGGGTTGATGAACGGCACCGAGCTGGATCAGCGCTACCACGCCAATGCGGAGCGGGTGATCCTGCAAAGCCTGGCGGCGGCGACGATGGCGGCCCATCTGGCCGCCGCTTCACTGGGCTATCAGAGCTGGTGGATCTCGGTGCTCGGCCAGGAAGACACCCAGGCGGCGATGCACCCGCTGCTTGGCGTGCCGGAGGATTTGACCATCACCGATGTGATGGCCTTCGGCCATGCCGCCGGGCCGGTGCCGCGCCGCTGGAAAAAGACCGGCGCCGATATCTCCAGCTGGGACCGGTTCGACATGGCCAATTTCCGTAGCGTGGCGCAGATCGACGCCTGGATGGCCGATATAAAGCAGGGCGTGCCGCCCAAGCTGCTGAAGTAAGCCCCGTTAGGATGGGATGCCCTATCGCATCCCACCACCCGCGCGGGCGCCCCCTTGGCAGGGGCGCGCGTCTCCGCTAACACCCTCCCCTTCGCGCTGGCACCCCTGGAGGCCGGCGTTTTGTGTTGGAGCGAGTTCATGGCCAGTTTCGTAACAATCGAGGCCGAGGCGCGTGCGCGAGCCGGTAAGGGGGCGGCGCGTGCGACCCGGCGGGCAGGCAAGGTGCCTGCGGTGGTTTATGGTGCCAAGCAGGCACCCACCCTTATCGCGCTGGAGCCGAAGGCGGTTCTGACCGAGCTGAAAAAGGGCGGCTGGCGTTCGCGCCTGTTCGACCTGAAGATCGAAGGCGTCAGCACCCGCGCGCTGATGCGCGATGTGCAGTTCCATCCGGTGACGGATGTGGCCGAGCATGTCGATTTCCAGCGCCTGGCGCCCGGCGAGCAGATCCGGGTTTCCGTGGCCGTGCACTATATCAACGACCTGACCAGCCCCGGCCTGAAAAAGGGCGGCGTGCTGAACGTGGTGCGCCACACAGTGGAAGTCTGGGCCGATCCGGAGCAGGTGCCGGCCTTCTTCGAAGCCGATCTCGGCGCGTTGGACATCAACGACAATATTCGCTGGCACGATCTGAAAGGCGCCGGCGATTGCCGGCCGACCATCGCCGAGCGTGATTTCGTGGTGGCCACCGTGGCGCCGCCCACCCGCTCCGCCGAATCAGCCGAGCCGGCTGCTGCCGCGGCCGCTCCTGCACCGGCGGCGAAGGGCAAGGCGGCGCCGGCCAAGGCTGCTGCCGCCCCGGCCAAGGGCGCCGCGCCCGCCAAGGGGGCCGCACCGGCCGCCAAGGCGCCGGCCGCGAAGAAGAAGTAGCGCCGCACTGGCGCCTGGTCGGGTTGTGCCGTGTTGTTATGGGTGGGGCTTGGCAATCCCGAGCCGAACATGGCCAGACAGCGCCATAATATCGGCTTCATGGCGATCGACCGGATTGCGCACCGCCACGGGTTCTCCCCGTGGCGGCAGCGTTTTAGGGGGCTGGTCTGCGAGGGCACCATTGGCGCCGAGAAAATCGTCGCCCTCAAGCCGCTGACCTATATGAACGATTCCGGCGATAGCGTGCAGGCGGCCGCCGCATTCTTCAAGCTGCCCACCGAGTCGATCACCGCGTTTCACGACGAGCTTGATCTGATCCCGGGCAAAATCCGGGTGAAACGCGGCGGCGGGGCGGCCGGCCATAACGGATTGCGGAGCATGGACCGCATGCTCGGCTCGCCTGATTATCTGCGGGTGCGGCTTGGTATCGGCCATCCAGGCGACAAGGCGCGCGTGCTTGGCTGGGTGCTGGGCGACTTCGCCAAGGCGGACGCGGTCTGGCTGACCGGGATGCTCGATGCGGTTGCCGATGCCGCGCCTTTGCTTGCGGCCGGCCAGCCACAAGATTTCATGACCCGCGTGGCGCTGCTGACGAAGGATGTTGGGTAATGGGTTTCAATTGCGGCATTGTCGGCCTGCCGAATGTGGGCAAATCGACGCTGTTCAATGCTTTGACGGCAACGGCGGCGGCGCAGGCGGCGAATTATCCGTTTTGCACCATCGAGCCGAATGTCGGCCGCGTGGCGGTGCCGGACCCGCGCCTGGCGGCGCTGGCGGAGATTGGCAAATCCATCCGTGTGGTGCCGACCAGCCTGGAGGTGGTGGATATTGCCGGCCTGGTGCGCGGCGCCAGCCGAGGCGAGGGGCTGGGCAACAAATTCCTGGGCAATATCCGCGAGGTGGATGCGATCATCCACGTGCTGCGCTGTTTCGAAGATCCTGACGTGACCCATGTCGAGGGCAGTATCGACCCGGTGCGCGATGCGGAAACGATTGAAACCGAGCTGATGCTGGCCGATCTCGACAGCCTGGAAAAGCGTATTGTGCCGCTGCAGAAAAAGGCCAGGGGCAATGACCGCGAAGCGGCGGCGACCGTGGCGCTGATGGAGCCGATCATCGCCGCCCTGCAGGCGGGCAAACCGGCGCGCACCGCCATCCCGAAAGGCGAGGATGTGGCGGTGAGCCGGCTGCAGCTGATGACCAGCAAGCCGGTACTCTATGTATGCAATGTGGAGGAAGCGGCGGCGGCCACCGGCAATGCCCAGTCGGCGCGGGTGGCGGCGCTGGCCAAGGCCGAGGGGGCTGGCTGCGTGGTGGTCTCGGCCGCGATCGAGGCCGAAGTCAGCACGCTGCCGGAAGCCGACCGCGCCGAATTTCTCGCCGGCCTCGATCTGCACGATAGCGGGCTGGACCGGGTGATCAGCGCCGGGTACGGCCTGCTGGGGCTGGTGACGTATTTTACCTGCGGCCCGAAAGAAACCCGCGCCTGGACCATCACCAAAGGTACCAAGGCGCCGCAGGCGGCCGCGGTGATCCATAATGATTTCGAACGCGGTTTTATTGCCTGCGAAACGATTGCCTATGACGACTATATCGCCCTGCGCGGCGAAGCCGGCGCCAAGGAGGCAGGCAAGATGCGGGTGGAAGGCCGCGAGTATGTGGTGAAGGACGGCGACGTTCTGCTGTTCCGCTTCAACGTTTAGGCATCGTCGGCACATAAGTGCGTCGGCACGCCGACAAAGATGCCGCTTCAAACAAAGGCTAAGGGCCCGTTCGACCCAGCAACCCGATTCGGTTAATGTCGAACGGGCCCTTAGATCCGCTCCGTCGCGTGGATGAAGGCATCGCCGGCCAAGATGCCGCCGCAAACAAAGGCTTAAGGCCAACGCGACGCTTGCTCACAGCGGGCGGAGGAACACGGTGGATTGGTTTTCCACATCCAGCACGCCGGCCGGTTCGATCGAGGCGGTGGTGACGGCGATCAGACAATCGCCGATTTCGAGCCTGCCGGCAAAACCCCCTGGCCTCGCATCGCCGACCGGCGCGTAGACGGCGCGCTGGATGGCTTGCGCGCCGCGGCTGGGCATGGGCAGACGCAGCAGGGCGGTGGCGGAGGCCGGGAGCGTGAGCGCGGCCTGGGTAGCCTGGCGCAGCACGGCGAAGGTGCCGTTACCCGGCTGCGCCTGAAGATGGGCGGACTGGCAGAGTTGCGCGGGCAAGACGATGAAACTGGTGGAGGCCACCCAGCCGCCCAAAGGCGTTTGCCATCCCGATCCGGCTGGGGCGCCGATCACCGGGGCCGCACTCTGGGTCGCGGCAATGCCGTCCACCGCGATCGGCCGCATGGCCCTGATCCCGACATAGGCGCCGGACCGGGGTGGCAAGGCGCCCGAGAGGCGGAACTCGCCGCCCATCCCGAAGGGCAGCACGGCGGCACCGCCGCGGGCGAGATAGACCTGCAAGGCCACCGAAACGCTGGTGTAGCGCGGCTTGCTGGCGGAGAGGAACGGGTAGCCGGCGCTTATCCAGGTTACCAGGCAGGTACCGCCCTGCCCGCCCGCCACCGGCTCGGCCAGCATGACATTGACCGGGACGCCAACGACGGCGGCGCTATTGCTCTTCAGGATGCCCGCCCAGAGATGTGACAGGGCTGGGGCGCCGGCGATGGCGGTTTGATTCTGCCGCGCGCAGGATGCCTGCCCGTCTGTGGTGGTGCCCAGCTGTACCAGCGCCTCGCTGAAGGTGGGATCGTTGCCGCGCAAGGAAATACTGCCGGAGAGCCCGGCAATGGCGGCCATCGGCGGCAGCCAGGTGGTGAGGAGGGTGCCGCGTATGCCGGCGATGGCGCCTTGCTGGGCAAGGGTGGCGGTGATCGGCACCACCCAGCCGGAGCTGGGCGGCGCTGGTGGCGGGAGCGGCAGCGGATTCCGCGTGGCGGCGGTGGATGGCGGCAGCAGCCGGGTGAGCTGGCCTGGGGCGATTTCGAACAAGGAAAGCTGCGTCTGCCCGGCAAACAGCGCCTGCGCGCCGGCATCGAAGGCGATGGAAAACCCGTTCGCCTGTGCCCCGTGGCAATAGGGCGCCACGTCCGGCCGGTTGACCGTCTCTGGATAGATGCCGACCAGCCATGGGCCGGCATAGGCGGCCACGCTGACATCCGCGATCGTGTTGGTGGCGCAGGCCCAGCCGCCGGCATTGGCGGTGGTCAGCCCATCCACATAGCCGCTGAGGCCGCCAGCCAGGGCAGAGGCGGCAGGGCAGACCAGGGCCGCCAACATCATCAGTGCAAAGGCGCGCATCGGCGAAAGCTCCGTCATTGGCACAGAGGGGAGAGCCGCGAACCTCGTTGGAAAGCTGAAAGGAAGCCTTAAATTTGCCGCGCCGAAGGGTCGCTGCTTAGGGCCCGTTCGAGATTAACCGAATCGGGTTACGGGGTCGAACGGGCCCTCGCGCTTTTGTTTGAAGCGGCATCTTTGTCGGCGTGCCGACGCACTTATTTGCCGACGATGCCTTACTCTGGCTACGGTGATGCGATTGGTGCGGCGCGTTCTTGCCTTTGGCCGGGGGCCTGCGCGGCAACCCAGCCTCCGAGGATCGGCTATGGCTTCGTCAATTTGATTTTGACAGGTTGCCGAGCGCGGCCTTGCTGCCGTGATGCCCGGCTTGTGGCGGGCCACTCCCGGCGGGGCATCCAGGCTCTACGGATAATTCTCCGGCAACTGCTTCTGGTGCAAGACGCGGACGATGAACACGCCGGCATCGGTCTTCTGGTAAAAGACGCTGTGGCTAACATGCTGGAACGTAAAATATCCCGCACGTACCTACCCTGCATCCCGCCCTGATCCGAGTGACGTAGCCGCTAAAAGCGCCGAAGCGTTCGCTGAGATTGCCAAAACAGGCGGCAAGCGGACTTTGCTTTGCCGAGCACTGTTGTTATCGCGGCTCCGGCCCCGTTTCCAACGCCCGTTGCACCGCTACGGCGTCTCCGGCAATCGCCCGTAAATATGCGCGGGCCGAGTGATCAGGCTCGCTTTTCAGCTGTTCCCAGTCACGCAGCGTGCCAAGCGGAATGTGAAACCTTGCTGAGAATTCCTCCTGCGTCAGCCCAAGCGCGCGCCGGAGTGCCTTTGTGCGCGAGACCCTGCGCGCCGCCTGCCATTCCTTATCGGTCATCGGCTGTGCATCCGGGTCGGCCATTGCCGCCGTATGAACTTCCTCTTCGGTCATTGGCCGCAACGGCGTTATTGGAAGTGGCCGCTCGCTGCCGTCCTGCATGACCTCGACGGCGATGCCGTCAGCCCGAATTCTCGCGATAGTAGTTGTCTTGCTCATGTCTTTCGGCCCGCCTGGCGGAGATTATGTGGATGCGTCGATCACGTTCGGTGTAGGTTACATGCAGAAGCAAACCTTCGCTCATACCGACCAGATTAACCCGCTCCTCGCCATAGTTCTGCCGATCATCAACGACTTCGATGGCAAACGGATCACGTATCGCCAGCATTGCCCGGTCGAAGGTCACACCGTGCTTGGCGAAATTCTTTGCTGCCTTGTCGTCGCCCCAACTGAATGTATCGTCTTGCATAGAGTAATGGCTACCATTAGGTATGTCAAGCTGCAAGAGACACTTCTCATTTATGAGAGCCGACCTATGGGAACCGTCCGGCCCGCTTAACATCAGGCAAGGCAACGGTTCGGGTCTGCTCGAAGGCCCAGTCTGGAGGCCTGGGGCCGGATCGCATAATGTCGTTTCAGGTCACGGGACGGCGGGGCGATGAAAGAGATATATCCATCTTTATTCTTGATTTTGCCGGCCCGGCGGGACTCGAAGACCCAGTTGACGTATCTAATAAAGAGACCGGCCGGGAATATTCTGTTTGCGACCAAAGCTGACATTACCGACGCCGAGCCCGATATCGTCGCGTCTGGCGG
>Ga0116227_10009781_pt1 | contig 17199 bp, 21 predicted proteins | sample S1TSphgellanicum_FD_89693 | JGI IMG/M metagenome (GOLD analysis project Ga0116227, IMG submission 89693) | Host-associated microbial communities from peat moss isolated from Minnesota, USA - S1T2_Fb - Sphagnum magellanicum MG | ecosystem: Host-associated > Plants > Peat moss > Unclassified...
ATATCCATCATGATCCTCCAGAACATTTACAAGAACATTGGTTGCCTTCAAATCACAGTACATCACCCCACTCTCATGCAGGTAATTCATAGCCACTGCTATCTGTAGCATTATATTGCTTCCTGCAGTGAAAAGCAGGGTTCTTCTTTTTCATCATTTAAGTACATAATGCTACAGATAGCAGAGGGCATGAATTATTTGCTCATGAGCTCCAAAATCATGACAGTTGGCTTTCCTGGACTCCATAACCTCTGAATTGCATGACATTTGGGTGTAGCAACTTTAAAAACGCACTTGCTTCTTTCTCTTCTGTATGCTTGTTTATGCAATTGACTTGGATAATCTTAGCAGCTGCCATCACTCCAAGGATTTTTACACTTTAGCACTGTTAGTAATGATCCGCCTGCAAGACAATGCTTATAAAAGGTTCCCACATCAATTGGAAGGCTGCTAATGTATTCTATGATTGGAAATCTCTGCCTTCAGTTTCTGTGAAACATGTTTTGCACAATTTGAGGTAAAAAATACCTCTTTAATCCTCTTTCATGCTAAGAATATACTGCTTTTGTGAAGCTTCCAACGCTCCAGAAAACACTCAAGTCCCTCTGTAACCAAAATGTGTGTAACAACACCTAACAGCGCCTACAGATTACAAACACCAGCTTTACATAGTATTAATGTTACAGAATATGGCATGGATCAAACTCTCTCGAAATTTGTCCACTTTGGTTCATCTCTCACTGACCACCCAACGACAGTCAGTTGGAATAAGGTAATAAAGCCCTTCGACAACAGACAGCTGCTTGCCAATGACAGTACTCAACAGATGACTATCTACAATTTCCACAGGCTCAACACGCCTCTCAAGTTCCCTCGGGCAGTTACACAAAATGAGCTATTTGTCAACTGTTCCTTCAGCCATTCTCTTGACTGGACACTCACTGAATTAACTCAACTTCTTATCCCCCTTTCGACAATACATGGGTTGTTTCACAGCATGAACATAAATAGTATTGGCACTCAACATATAATTTGTATTGAACCTCAGTACCTCAATCAGACGCCCCGTTCAAGACCTCCAAGCCGGCTTCTTATTCACCAGCACAACGGCTCACCACCACACATCAGCAACGCAGCCGCCGGATATGCTTCACACATCCTCAGCGAAATCGCGTGTTCAAAACCTTGCAAAGAAGAGCACCCACCACACCCGTCAAAGCGAAGGACAAACATAGCAAATGCACAAAATAACACACATCCTTCATCTTCTCATCGCCGCTCACCAGCCGAAGGCAGCTGGAATCTTATGAAAGACGTGCGCTTTGCCACCACGACGCGGTCCCGCCGAAAGTTGACCCAACATTGAGCTAGCCCTAAAACTAGTAACCCTAAAACTAACTTGTTCACACAATAGCATGAGGTAGGCCGTTTCACACGGACCTTTTTCTGGTCACACCTCCTTTCCAGACAAACACGTAACCCATTTTGATGTCCTATTTAGGTAGCATTTTAGGGTTTTTCCTAGTTGGGGCTTGCGGCCGCGTGCTCACGAAAAACCGGTTACATTGTGAAACATGCCTAGAAAATTTCCCATTACCTACTGAGAGAATGGCGGGCTTACCAGATTATGCCATTTATTAGACGGGCTGCCTCCCAAGTTCAGTTGTTTTGCTTTTTTTTTCTCGGCAATGCGCCATTTTGATTGGTCTATCACACAAAAATTAACTTCAAACATGCGCTTCTCCTAGATATAGCCGTTAGTATGCGAAATTAAATTTCTTTCCCTTTGGGTCAGGTATGTAGGTGAGAAGAGGAGAACTTTGGGAAAAGGATATGGGTTAAAGTGAGGTGCTATTGGGAACAGCGTTAGGGAACATATTGAGAGCTTGAAGAACTTCCTGAGGGAGCTTCTAGAAAACCTGAGAACATCATTGAAAACAGATGGGAACAGACTGGGAACATGATACAAATACAAGAATTTCAAAATTCCATCCCCACACCACACTGCTTTCTATTTTGGGAAGTGGCTCTGCTTGACTGAATATATACAAACTATAGAGTAGGGTTCCTGTTGGAGAAGGTAAAATTTGTCTAACTGATGCTCCACTTGCTTCCTTTCGGCTCTTGTGCTTTGCTTACTTTCGTGTAAGACCACTACAGAGCAGGGTTCCTGTTGGAGAAGGTAAAATTGGTCTGACTGATACTCCCCTTCCATCGAGAAGGTAAAATTTGTCTAACTGATGCTCCGCTTGCTTCCTTTCGGCTCTTGTGCTTTGCTTACTTTCGTGTAAGACCACTACAGAGCAGGGTTCCTGTTGGAGAAGGTAAAATTGTTCTCACTGATACTCCCCTTCCATCCTTTCAGCTCTTGCGCTTGGCTTACTTTCGTGTAAGACCACTACGTCATAACAATGAGATTGCAGAGAAATCTCCACAGCACTTTTTAAGGTAACATGCGTGCAGTCATAAACAACCTTGTGAGAGTGTATCACAAATTGTTGGACCATCATTTTCATCATGAATAGCAGTGACAAGCAGACCGTCATTCTCATCACAAATAGCAGTGACAAGCTGCCTCAACTACCCACTGACTTCATCAACTCCTGATGCAGGTGAGATAAGTCCACCAGAATTTGCCCAAAATTTGGGCAAACCATATTCTTGCATCCAAGTTTCTGTTGAACATCTGGAATGTTATTCCCCAACAATCAGACAAGCAGTTTCCATGACTAAGGTGTTTCATTGGTTGCATGCACCAAATGCTTGTGTGTATCACTGTCCTAAGTCCTAACATCCTTTCAAATTCAAGAAGTTTGAGATTTTCTCCATATCCTCCAAGATGTAACAGTTTCCAAATTTGAGATATCAGAGATTTTCTTATCCAAGATGTAAAAGTTTCCAGATCCAAGATGTAAGAGTTTGCAAATCTGGGCGTTGAGAGATTTGTGTGGAGGAAAATATCTGTTTGCATCCCCTCTGTTCCCCTGAGATAAAAATTCATTTTTTATTTTTTTGAGAATTCTCCTTAATCATAGAGTAGAGACAGTGAAAATCCAGAGGAAGATATATACAATAATCAATTATTTGATTTTATTCAAGTAATTGAGGAAAGATTGTCATTTCCATCAAAATAAATAAATAAATTTAGCAATAGTATTTATTACTCAAGTTACCTGTGGGAAGCGATAAGAAAATATAAGTATATATATATAAATGCAAAGTTTTTTGAGTTCCAACTTATTAAACTCGAAATATTATTAATTCAAGTATTGTTACTTCTCCTCCTCTTTTATAATACTTCGAGAGCCAACAAAACTATTTTGATAAAATCGGATTCTTGTAATTCTCATGCAACTGGACCAAAAACACGAGTTCCTTTAGGATTTCCTTCTTGATTTATGACGATGGCAGCATTGAACAAATCCTTCCTAGTTGGAAAATTTCTGAGTTCTGCCACCTATCCATCTGCATTCCCCCTGCTTGCTGCTGCCTCCATCACCACTCCAGATCATACCTCACTTCTAACTACACCGCAAGGTCATTGTCAGATTCCAATTCCTTCAACCAGCCAAGGACCAGTACCAATTTCTTCTTCTTCTTTCTTCCCCTCCTTATCATCTTCCTCGGTGTTTTGCTCAGTTTCTTCTTCCTCAGTGGGAGTTGGGTTGACCAAGGTTTGGTTGAGGTTAAATCAAAGCTCAAATGCCAAGGTGACTGGTTGTCTCAGCTCCTTGCTTGAGAGGGCTTTAGCTAGGTCACACCTTTCCCAACCAGGACATTGAGGTGACAAAAAATTGACAAATTATACTTCTTGAGATGAAGAATCTTGTACACCGAAGCAAAACCTGGCTAGCAAAATAGAAATTTGAAAGCACCTCATCTTCAAATGTAATATTAATAATCCTCAGATTAGTCTCACCAACTACATCTATGAGCCAAATACCCTTCCTTGTGTCCACAACATAAGTCAGTACTACTATGATCCAAATTACTTTCAGAAACAGCTTTGCCATTATCAACTCCTAGCAAAGGCAACGCCAGTTGCATTGGAATATCTTCTTCACAGTCTCTATAATTTGGTGTCCCATTAAAATGACAACCTCCCTCAACAGATTCCATCAGCATTCACAACTCATGTCTGTGCAAAACACTTCCATCCTTCTCTCTGTTGTTGAATTCATCAAGCATCTTCAACACCTGCATGTGTACATCAAACATCTGCATCAGAAATGCATGCAGAAAACAATTGCAAGGGGTTGAGTAAAAACGTAATCATGCAGAGATGACACAGCTACAACATTTGTACAACACAGCTATACAATTCATTTCTCGTGAAGCTCAACATAATACTCAAAACACTTTAATGCAAAATAAAGGTTGCACATGACACCCACCATGATTTCATAACCATATTCAAAGCCTATGGCCGCCTTGAGAACTGGATATTGCTTCAACACTGCTTGCTTCACTGCCCTTTCATCCTCCAGAATGCATGCTTTAGTGAGCATTTGTATTGAGCACTACTTATGTAATCTGCACCCATCCTATCAATCTGTTAGCAGTGCTCTTGCAGTTTTTCTAATATCTTTCGTGTTCGTAGAATTGTGTCTGAGTCCTGGAATATCTGTTCATGTATCCTTACAGAGCAGACCTGGCAAGCACGCGATTTTCCAATTTATAGTGCAGCTCAACACAGGGTGGTTTACCAAGATGCAGAAGAATGTGGAGAGGCTAGGTGGTCAAACCAAAACTCTATCAAACCTTGGAATTTTGAAGATCAAATTGACATTTTGTCTCTGAGGATTGTCAAATTTCAATATTCATAGCTTGCTCCGTAAGGGCGAAGGAAGCTTGGCAACCACCTAAAAGGCATATTGCAAAGGAGAGGGAGGAGATCAGAAAAATTGGAGTCTGAGATTGCCTAGTCCCAAATGTTTTCACCATTGGTGCCAAACAACCACCTCCACATTCCTCTCATATGTCTGGCAAATTATTCAGAATGTCCAGACCTGTCCCCTGGAATCCATTACAAATACTTTCTTAAGCCCACAGCAAATAACAAAATAAGATGCCTCTAGACTCAGGACTCCCGCCAGATGCCATTGAGTCTTACATTGCAAGGAACTGCAGTTGGTGAGCAAAGGTAGAAGACAGGCCAGCCTCGTTACTTGTATTTCAAAGCTGATGTAGAGACTCCAAGGGCACCTGTAGATGTTACCATTTTTCTGCCATGCCTCCACAACAATCTGGTTGCAAACGTATTGCCACAAGCTCTTCCACATGATCAATCAGCACCTTGTTAAAGAGTGTCTCATTTCTTGCACCTTGTAAAAGAGTCTCTCATTTGTTTCTTGCCAGAACAGGTTAGAATAGTCCATCAGCCTGGTCAACAATGCATCTTCAGTAACACTCAAACTTCTTGGTTTCACTTGCTCCCTCCAAGAAAAATCTACAGAATATTTGTACGGCCAGATGCATCCAGTCTAAGACCTGCATGTATGTTTGTGAGAGATGTACCCGGAGGTCATAACAGGCAATTTTTCTCCAATATATTCCCATAAGACAACATATTATATGCCAAATGCAATACACTCCCACCAGGCAATTTACACCACACCACATCAGATTAAATGCCTACAGTCCCATTCTGAGCAGATGGTCTAGCTTATGCTCTATAGGGCCAATTGTCTTCTTTCAATCTAGTCTGTGGTGTAAGTGTGCTACTAGTGAAGCCATCTAATTTTGTATCCTACATTAAGTCACCACCATTGTCAGATGCAGCATCTTACAAGGCCCCAGAAAAGATTAGTTGCACCCAAGACACTCTATTGTTAAGGATAATCAGGTGGTACATCCTCTCCACGATATGGATGCTTCAAAAAAAGAGCCTTCCAAGCCACCAACAGTTAGCAGATTATACAAAATTGAGGATGATCTACAGCATTTGTGGCCAAGCATTTCTCAATGACCACAGAAAAGTTATGAGGACAATAGTCCACATCTGGTAAACCCCAGTCTCACTCTGTCACAAATGCTCTGAAGAACATTTGTTGGGACTTTCCCATTGAGTACCTCAAAGAAAATAATTGACACACCTGATAATTTTGTGTCCTTGTCTCTGTTCTCCTCATCTTCAAATACTTCAGGTGCCCTCCACCTGGTTTGTACCCACCAACAGTATGGTTGTACCCCAAGCTGTGCAGATACCTCAGGTGCCCTCCACCTGGTTTGTACCCACCAACAGTATGGTTGTACCCCAAGCTGTGCAGCTTCAATTTTGACAGGCAACAGTGTTGGAGTTTAACTTGCACAGATGACAAGGAAAAGTATGCATTCTGATCCTCTACAATATTTAGAAGAACATTGCTCACCTTCAAGTCACAGTGCATGACCCAACTCTCATGCAGGTAATTCACAGCCAATGCTATCTGTAGCATTATATAAATAGCTTACAGAAGTAGAAGGGCAGGTACTTGGCCAGATTTCTTCTTTTTCATCATCTAAGTATCTAATGCTACAGATAGCAGAGGCCATGGATTACTTGCTCATAAGCTCCGAAACAATGACAACCTGCCTTTGCCATCACTCCAAGGATTTTACAGTTGAGTGCAGTTCCAAGTGATGCACCTCCAAGACAATGCTATAAAATACTCCCCACATCAATTGGAAAGTCTATCATGTATGGATGTCCATGATTGGAAATCTCTGCCTCCAGCTTTTCTGACTGATGTTTTTCAAGCTTTGCAAAATTTGAGGTAAAAATTATACTTCTGCACTCTTTCATCCTAAGAATCAAGCTATGAAAGTCATTTCTAGATGCTTATCCAACAGTTGAATTCAAGGAAACCAAGGACGGACCATCTATCATGTTTGTCTTTATCCAGGAAGCCAACATGTTGCCAATGCAGGAAACTCCCTCAGGTGGACATTTGGCCTACACACTTTGAAGATTAAACATCACTTAACAACCCACATAAATGCCACTGTGGTTGGACTGATACTGCACATCACATTTTCATAGACTCAAGACCTAAACCGCGTTTGTTTCACAGACACAGACCTGTTTCTCGGCAATTGTGCTGCAGCATACTTCACAACAGACATAAAGTTGGTTCTTCTTAACATCACCAAACTTGCTCACAGCACTTAAAAAAACAGAGCATGACAACACTGAACATTTCCCACATGACCAGAACTTGATTACAGTTCTCATCCTCGCCTTAAACCTGACCTCTTCATCATATCCATGCCTCACTCCTTTTTATTATTTACTTGCTTTAGTAGATGAAGAGAGAACTTGCGTAGCCGAATTAAAAGAGTCTCAATTCACCTAGACTGCATGCTACTCGGCCGTGACAGATCCGATAAAACCAATGGTTTTAAACAGAAACAGAGAACCTGTCTCCCTCAATCAGCCCTCCCCTTGAAGACCTCCAAGTCGGCTTCTTATTCAGCAGCACAACGGTTCACCGCCACACATCAGCAACTCAGCAGAGGGATAAGCTTCACGCATCCTCAACGAAACGACGCGCTCAGAGCTTGCCAAAAACAACACCAAACACATCTGCAAAACAGAAATAACAAACACAGCGCATGTACATAATATAACACACATCCTTCACCTTCTCATCGCACCCCGGTTGCATCAGCCGATGGAAGCTACCACCATCCTGAGAAAGACGACAATCATTTAGGGACCTTTCCGCCGTCCTGCAGAAACCTGACCTAATATTCAGGTAGCCCTAAAACCCAACTCGTTCACACGATAGGATCAAGTAGGCCTTTTCACACGGTTCTCCTTTCTTATCAAGCTTCCTGTGCAGTGCACATACCGCCGTGGACGAAACAGACAAGGAACTAATTTTAGGGTTTTTCCTATTTACGTACCATTTTAGGGTTTTTTCTAGGTGGGACAGGCGGCCCTGAAACCGGTTACATTCTGAAACTGGCCTAGAAAATCCCATCCCTGGACCTATTCAATAGTACTTTAGCCTATGGTTGGTTTTGTCATTAATTAATCTTTCAAATAGTGAAACGATTTTTTTGTGAAAAATCTGAAGATGAGGTGTTGAAAACCATCATAATTATCACAAGCTACAATCTGAAAATTTTCACTCCTCGTAGGGGGATATCATACTAAATCATGAAGAAATAATAATTTCAAAATACTAGGCCTAGAGAATCCCATTACGGGGCCCATTCAATAGTACTTTACCCTATGGTTGGTTTTGTCATTAGTTAATCTTTAAAATAGTCAAACGATTCTTTTGTGAAAAATATGAAGTTGAGGTGTTGAAAACTATCATAATTATCGTAGGATACAATCTGAATAATTTCACTCCTCATATGAGGATATCATACTAGATCATGAAGAAATAATAATTTCAAGATTATAAAAATGATTTGTTGATGTGGAAACTGACCTTAGACCACAATATGTTTAGAGGCAGTGACCCCTAGTCTTTTCTTTTTTCAATTTCTTTTCATGTAGCTTGAGTGACGATGAAATCAAAATAGGCTACCTACTATTAATGAAAAAATTGGGGAAATTTTTGAGTTCATTGAATAGCAATTCAAACATCCTTTTCTAATGAAAAAAGTGCAAATATTGAACATTTACAATATAAAAACCAGAAGAACAATGATTTTTAGCACCCTTTATTATTTTTAAATTCACAACAATGCAAAATTTTGCATGAAAAAAATAATCGTTCTAAATCTAACCAATGTTGCATTGGTGTAATTTTGGTATATGGATTAATAATGGTGGCTGAGTTCTTTTCACAAAGCTATTTTTCTTTCAGTCAATGACCTTTGGGTGTCAAAACTCAGAAAGGTAGATGTTCCTTGTGTTAGTAGATGGTCAATGACTCTACAGGAGTAGTGGACAAAAGAAAACAACTTAATATTTCAAGATCAGAAGTTGATATAGCTTCTCCACAACTCCTGTTATAGTCTTTTGGTTTCTCAACTCTATACACCAAAATAGAGCGAATGGATCTGAAAGCTCGTATAAAAGTTCTGATCAATAAAGTGTTTCATTGGATGTTGAAGCTTCATTGTTTTAGGTTTTTGTTGGTTCAAAGAACTGCTTTGAACTTTAGGTTTTTGTGCTGAAAAATAAAGAAGAGATCAATTTTTTTGAAAATCTTTGTAGCTTTAAAGTTGCAGAGGCTTCAGATTTGATCTCTAGGTTGGATTTCTTGCTAGATAATTTGTTTCTTTGTTTTGGTCATTGTACTTATAGACAATGTAGTACTGGTATCCCCATGGGTACCAATTGTGCAATCTATTTGGCTAATTTCTATCTCTTTTCTTATGAGTTTGATTTCCTAAAGTGTCCCTTTAAGAATAACGCATGTCAGGCTGTGCTTCATAGATTGTACCTTGCTTGTAGGATTGTGGATGATCTTTTTGTTGCTGATTTTCCAGACTTTGAGAATTTTATCTACATAGACTAGGACTCTTTTGATGGCGGCATATACCCAAAAACATCTTGTGAGTTGAATTATACTTGTAAAAACTTCTGTCGTAACTTCTTGGATCTAGCTATGAAACAAACTCCTCAATGTATATCATGTGATATCTTTGACAAACATTTTCAACCAGCGTATGCAGGTATTGAAATGATTCGCACGCGTCATGTCCATTCCAATATTTCAATTTGGGAGTTATCAATACTCAATTTTACAGGTTTATGAGACTTTGTACTTGTAAAGAGTTCTTTGTTTCTCAGATCGTGAGTCTTATTCTCCTTCCGAAAAATGAAGGCTAGACTCTAAAGATTCTGTTAAAGAACTTTGCACAGGATTGCTCAATAAAGAAAAATTCCTTTTTCGAATTTCAGCATTCGGAGTATTCCAAGGGATTCTGCATAAAGTCTTGTAAGTGGGGAGCTTCTCATAAGCTCACTTAGTCTTTGTTCTTCCCTGCTGTCCTTTTCTGTGAGTTTTGTCTATCCCGTTGTGCTTTTCTTTTTTTTTTGGTATCTCCTTGTGGTGTTGTTTGTTGCTAGCTAGTAGCATGGCTGAGTCTTCCCGCTGCTTTGGATTTGCAGCGGAAACTCAGTATGTAGGTTAGTATTTTCAATGGCCTTTACCTTGTTGAGGGGTAATGAAGTCAATGGGGAAGTTGTGATAGCGAAGGCACTATCATTATGTTACTGTTGATGGTCCTTGAACAGGTGTGAGACTGGCACTAATGTTCATACTGCCTTCGTATTTTATTTTGTTTCTTGTTCTTTGGTCCTTTGTTCTCTGTTTTGTCCTTTTTTTGGAACTCTCTGTGGCTGGTTGAAGAAGTGTTAACCTTGCTTTGCCGTTTCTGAATCACGAGAAGGGAGATTTCTGAATGTTTATGAGAAATATTTCCTGGGTACTGAGAGGACAAAAGTGCTCTTGGCAAGACATTCAATTCCTCCAAAAGCGGAAACTGGAAGAAGGCTCTTGAAAGTACCTAGAGTGCAGAACTGGCTCCCAACTAGGGGAATATCTGGTCACCATCTAACCATAGAGAGGAGTATGATGCCAAACTACTTTGACATCATTCTCATTGGCAGTAGTGCAGCACAAATGATGCACAACTCCTTAGCTCCAGTGTAATGACACAAGTTTTGCCACTTTTCATATAATGATTACTCAACATTTTCTCTCCATTTTCCTGTCCATTCTTTTGCCTCTATAATAGATAGATAGGTTGTGCCATGTCGATGGCTTTGGTGGGCATTTTCACTGAGCATTATGCAGTCTATAGTGAAAACAACTTGAAAACAAGCAAGAAATGAAACATTCAAAATTAATGAAATGAAACAATTGTATTAACTACCTAAATAATTACAAAGGTTGTATGCTTCAAATGCTATAATCACAAAACTATAGCTTGCAACAATTAACAAGGCTTGATGATTTTATGTACACTCAAAACCATGACCATGAAAGAAGAAAATGAATACTTCATTCACAAACATCTCTATATATATACGACTCCCTATCCCTAAAGTACTCGTCAGTGTTAAACCCAACCTTAAAGTAGCTGTCACCTTAACCTTAACCCTAATGTAACTGCCACCTTCAAACCCTAACCACCACTTAACCCCAAAGTTCACACAACTTTTAAGCCCTAAATTTAACTATTAAGGATGTGAATGTTATTCATCCTTTTGATGAATATAAATCACATTCGTCAACTTTGGGCCTTAGAATCGAATAATATTTCTTACATTTCTAACAGTCTGCACCCATTCTATCAATCTGTCAGTAGTGCATCTGTAGCTCTTTTTCATGTGATCAGTGGTGGTAGGATTGTTTGTCTGAGTTCAAGAATTTCCCTTGGTATATATCCTTACTGAGAAAACCTTCGCAGGCATGAGATTTTCCAATTTATGGCACAGCTCTCAACAGAGCAGTTTACCAAGCTGCTGACACCCAGCCACAAGATGTCCAGAATTGTTCGGTGCAGTAGCAAACCCCTTGTGGATACATGTATCTCAAGTGCAAGGAATTGTGGATGTGTTGCGGGTGTGTTGTGGATGCAGTTAGATGTAACTGCACCTAGGCTGAACATGGCCTGCTTGGACACATGTGTCATCAGCAAAGTCTTCCATTTGACAAACAAATTATGCAATACAATCTTGAATCAGGGACATCCATGCCATGTCCTCACACAGGCAGGCATTGAAACATTTCTGAGTTGCAACACTTGCCAGTACCACAAGATCAAAACTGGAGTCCTGATGCCACAAATGACAGACTGGTCAGTAGAAGTACTAGTTACACCTGCACTTTCCATTTGCAATGGTTGTTGTTGGGCAAGTTTCTCCTGATGATCATCACAAACAGTTTCAGAAGGAGACTATTCCCTTGTCTGCAGTGTGCAGTATCATGTTTTCTATTTAACAGTGCCTTTTTGTTTCACATTATTGTTTATTGTCTTGGTTTTCAGCAACAAAACACTTGGGACATTCTATTAGAGATGCATCTGCAGTTATAGCAATCACATTCAACTGTGGTCCAGGACAAATAAACCCAAACACTGGTGCAGATGCAGTTGGTGTACGAGATGTGAATATCTACAACTACCAACTCTTCCTCTGTGGCCTTGGGTACAACACCTCTTCAATCCTTGTGTTCACTTGCAAAACATATGTCCCCAGAGACAGTCCCCACATCTGCAGACTCAAACTACACATCCGTTGTCCTCAGAGCCTCTGAGGGCACAACAGTAGTGATGAAGCAGTCACCAATGTGGGATCAGCAAAATGTGTGTACAGGTTGGGGATACATGCACCAGCAAGCAAGCATTCAGGTCTCCATTGCACTGTGGAAGCTTACATTGAAGCAGAAGGGTGAAACATTATTCCATCATTCCAAGGCATGCTCACTGCAACCAATGTCACAGGTGAATGTGCCCTTGGGTCCTACTTGTGGACGGATGAGCATCATCATGTGAGAAGCCCCTTTGCAGTTTATTCTGTTTGAAGAATCTGATGAGGAGCTTGCGATTAGAAATGGCAAGGTGAATGTTTGTCTCAGCTCCTTCGTGGAGAGGACTTTACCTAGGCCACACCTCCTTCTGAACAGGAAATTGTGGCAACAAAAAAATTATAGATCATACCAAATCTTGAGATGAAGAATCTTGTAAACTGAAACCAAACCTAGCTAGCAGAATAGAAATTTGAAACCACTTCATCTTCAAATGTAATGTTAATAGTCGTCAGATTAGACTCAACAACTTCATCTATGAGCCAAATACTCTTCCATGTGTCTACTACATAACTCAGTGCTACTAATTTCCACACTACTTTCAGAAACAGCATTGCCATTATCAACTGCTAGCAAAGGCAGTGTTACATGCATTTGAACATCTTTTTCACAGTCTCTATGATTCGGTGTCCCATCAGAATGGCAATCCTCCTCAACAGATTCCATCATCATTCACAACACATGTCTGTGCAAAACACTTCAATCCTCCTCTGTGTCACTGAATTCATCAAGCATCTTCAGTACCTGCATGTTTACATCAAACATATGCATGTCAAATGTCTACAAAAAACAGTTGCAGTGGGGTTGAGTAAAATCTCATTATGTAGAGATGAGATGGGACAAATGGTGCAATTTTCCTTATACAAAAGATTTTAGGAATCACATTTTTGCAATTATGGGTTGTGCATATGCAAGGAGAAAGGTTTACAAGGATTCTAATGCATCACATCTAAATTTTCCCACTGTAGATAAGCTTTTTTTGGGAAAAAACTAACCTCACTAATTTTAGGCCGCTGTTGTGAAGACTTTTGCACACATAAGGCAGCAGTTGAGATCATTGCTTGCATTTGAGAAACATTGTATGTGCTGCCCAACAGTGGATCCACCAGCTCATCCAGGTTCCTCTCATCCAACAATGGCCTTGCCTGTCGAAGAGTTGAGAAGGTGATGTTAATACTTTGACAAAAGAACATGCTAATCAATAAAAGTATTCACTTCATCAAGTACTATTGTAACTGTGGCCCAACCTGTCAAAGAGACAAGATGAGACATTAATACTTGACATGCTAATGGATAACAGTCTTCACTTGATCAAGTACTATTGTAACTGTGTTTTCAGTAAAATAGACCTACTAAGTTAAAAATTGACTGCACCCAAATCAATTTGCTCCATAGCAAGAAATCCAGGATGTAAAACTAACTGATAAATGAAGAATGATAAACATCATCTTTGGCATACATATAATACTTGATATGTTTGCATTATGAAACAGCAGAACATACCCAAGTGATTAGGGACATTTTATCAGGGGACCTTGAAATATCTATTCATTTATGACCAGTGATCAGCTCCAGAAGAACCACTCCAAATGCGTAGACATCAGACTTGTCACTGAATCTCCCAGCAAGAACATACTCAGGATCTATATACCTGTGAACACACAAAGCAAGAACATGAATTCAGTCATCTACCAAACTTTCTTCATTTCTTTAGAACAGATGGACAATACAACCTGTAACTAGATGACATCAATAAACACTGGTTCATGTCCTTTCATACATTGCTTGACTTGGGCCATTAGAAATTCCAATGTTGGGAATAGGAGGAGCAAGAGGATAATTACCCTCTTGTGCCAACCACCTGCTCTTCAAGGTACATTGGCCTTTTGGGAGCCCATGTTGCAACCGCAAAACCTGACAACTACAATTCAAAGCCCATAATTTAGTGCTCCTTTTAGCGCAACTGTGTCACAATCTAACAGCACCGTCAACAGACTATAAAGAGCCATGACTCAGCAAAAGAACAATTTGTACTACTGACATCTATAGACTTCTGATGATCAGCAGTTTCTGAGGAGGATCACAGACAGCTCATGTCATTGCACTCCTTCAAAGCCATTCGTACTTTCAGATGTCAAATGTAGGAAGAACCTGAGGTTGGAAGTCATGGGATAGAAGTATGTTGGAGGGCTTGACATCCCTATGAATTACAGATCGAGGACTTCCATCATGGAGATACTCCAATGCTTTGCATATGCCTACTGCTACCTTGTAGCGCACTTCCCATCCCAACACATTCTCCTCTTCTGCAAGAGAATGGAATCATGAAGAACAGAATCATGTGTCAGAAGCTATCCAGATGTCATTTCTCGTTATAGCATACACTTAAACCATCATAACAAAGAGATCAGCTCTTTGAAGATTCTCCAACAGGATAAGGATTTCTGTGTCTCGTTCTTGTACCATGAAGGTGATCCCGCAAAGTTCGCTGCTGTATGAAATCATAGACAAGGATCAATCGTGTATTTTCAACACAGTAGCCAATAAGTGACACAATATTGGCATGTGACAGACAACTGTTGATCTCCAAACCCCGAAAATTTTCCTGACTTTCTGAGTTTCTGGGACACTTTATGGCCACGAGTCTTCCATCTTCTAGCTTACCCCTGTACACTTCATTGATACCTCCTGCACCCACCAAATTTCCTGCATTCCCAACAAAAAACCTTTGAATGCCACACTCCTCAGTAATCTGCCTTGGATGCAAAGCAGAGACCACATCGTGCTGTCAATCAACCCTGCTGTTTGAAACAAGGGCTACCCCACAAGAATTCAACAAGTTAACAAGGAACCCATATTATTCTCCTTGATGGTTATGGAACATACCAGCAGAAAAACCACCAGTGGCAGCCTCAAGCTCCATGAAAGAGAATCTTCTGTGGGAGGGTTGTTGAAAATAAATGCTTTGCACTTGCTGCAGCACTGCCAGATTTTTAGATGTCAAACCTTCTGTTCATGCATGTAAGGACCAACCCAAGCTCATGATGTTTTCATTCATTTTTCTAATTAGTTGCAACCAAAGCCTGATCTTGTGGGAGTTTATTTCACTCATACATGAAGTTGCTGAATTACAAGCACCGTGATTGACGTATGTAGTATCAGCTATATACACAGGCCTGGAGTTCCCTCCTGTACTTAAACCCTCCTTGCCATCACTGTCTTTGCCTAGCATCTTCAACACCTGCATGCTTACCACACATTGCACACACATGCATCGGAAACACATGCAATAACAGTGCGAGAGGGGTTGAACAGAACTGTCATGATTCAGAGATGAGATTAGATACAAATGGTGCAGATTCTCTTGTACAAAAGATCTCTTGAATCAGGTTTTTGCAATTACTACTTTTGGACATGCAAGGGCAAGGGGTTGAAAGGATTTTGATGCATCAGTCTAAATTTTCCTACTGTAGATGAACTTGCTTTGGGAAAGAACAGACTTGACTAATTTGAGGTCGGTGTTGTGAAGACTGTTGCACACATAATGCAGCTGCTGCAATCATTGCTTGCATTTGACAACCATTGTATGTGCTGCCCAACTGCACATCCACCAGCTTATCCAGGTTCCTCTCATCCAACAGCGGAGTTGCCTGTTGAAGAGTTGAGAGGGTGATGTTAATACTTTGACAAAAGAATGTGCTAATTGATAAAAGTATTCACTTCATCAAGTACTATTGTAACTGTGTTTTCAGTAAAACATAGACACACTACGCTAGAAATCAGCTGCACAAGGATGCATCACCTACATAGCAAGAAATCTAGGACTTAACCAGCATGGTTACAAACATCTCTGGCAGTCATATCATGTTTGATGCATTTGCAGATGAAACAGCAACACATACCCATGTGACTAAATTTGTTTCCCCTTGGGGCCTTGTTGTATCTATCGCTTTACGGCCAGTAATCAGCTCAAGAAGAACCACTCCAAACGAATAGACATCTGTCTTGTCATTCACTCTTTGCCACATGTAGTACTCTGGATCTAAATACCTTTGAACATACAAGTTTTGAACATGAATTTAGTAATCTGCCAAAGTTTCTTCATTCTCTGTAGAGAGATGGGCAATGCAACTACATGACTTCATTGAACCCTAGTTTACAGCTTTTTATACTTAGGCTATTTTGGGAATTAGACGAATTTCCTATGTTACGAATGGGGGCAAGAGAATTATTACCCATGTGTGCCAACCACATCATTGCAGCGTATGTACATTGGCCTTTTGGGAGCCCATTTCGCAAGCCCAAAACTTGACAACTGCAATCCACAGCAAAAACATTCACTGCTCTGTTGATCATAACAGTGTAACAATCTGAAACTAGTGTCAACAGACCATTAAAAGTCATGCCTCAGAAGAGCATTCATCATTCGCAGCATCTTTAGACTCCTGATGATGAGCAATTCTGGAGTACAATCACACACAGCTGATGTAGATTCAGCTGATTATGTGTGCCATTCTTAACCTGAGGTTGGAAGTCATGGGACAGAAAGAAGTTGGAGGGCTTGACATTCATATGGATTACAGGCCGAGGACTTCCATCATGAAGATACACCAATGCTTTACATATGCCTACTGCTATCTTGTATCGATCTTCCCATTCTAACACCTCCTCTCCTGCACATAAGTGGAAAGAAAAAAATCATCTGTCAAAAGGTACAGATATCAATTGTGTGGTTGTAGCATACACTTAATGACTAGCTTTAAGCTCTTAGAAAATTGTTCCAGCAGATGGGAAGAATTTTTGCATCAGGTTCTTATACCATGAAGGTGATCATCCAAAGTTCCTTCAGGCAAGAAATCGTAGACAAGTATCAGATGTGCTTTTCCAACACAATAGCCAATAAGTGACACAATATTGGCATGTGATAGGCGAGTGTTTA
>Ga0116227_10009782_pt1 | contig 17195 bp, 13 predicted proteins | sample S1TSphgellanicum_FD_89693 | JGI IMG/M metagenome (GOLD analysis project Ga0116227, IMG submission 89693) | Host-associated microbial communities from peat moss isolated from Minnesota, USA - S1T2_Fb - Sphagnum magellanicum MG | ecosystem: Host-associated > Plants > Peat moss > Unclassified...
GGCCCTTACTTCCACCACAAGCCGCCCTCGCAGCGAGCTGCCGGCGATCGCCCGCCATGCGGTGACGGTGCTGGCCGGCCAGCTCGCGGTGATGGCCTTCGGCGTGGCCGACACGGTGGTGGCCGGCCGCCACTCGGAACTGGCGCTGGCTGCGCTGTCGGTCGGCTCTGCAGTGTTCATCAGCGTCTACGTCGCGCTGATGGGCGTGGTGCAGTCGCTGCTGCCGGTCTGGGCCGAACTGCGGGGCGCCCGGCGTCTGGAGGACCTGGGCCGCTCGGTGCGCCAGGCGCTCTACATCTGCGCCCTGGCCTGTGTGCTGGGCATGGCCCTGTTGCTGGCACCGGCACCCGTGCTGCGCTGGGCAGAGGTGCCCGAGGCCCTGCAGGGCGAGGTGCTGCGCTACCTGGGCGTGCTGGCGCTGGGGCTGCCGCCGGCCATGCTGTTCCGGACCTTCAGCACGCTCAACCAGAGCCTGGGGCGGCCGCTGCTGGTGACCTGGCTGCAGCTGGGCTCGCTGGCGGTCAAACTGCCGCTGACGGTCTGGTTCGCGCTGGGCGGGGCCGGGCTGCCGGCGCTGGGGGCGGTGGGCTGCGCCTGGGCCACGGTGGTGGTCAATTACCTGATGCTGGCCATTGCCGTGTGGTTGCTGCGCACCCAGCCGCTCTACACGCCCTACGGGTTGTGGCGCCGCATGGAAGCCCCCGACCTGCGCCAGCTGGCCTTGTTCGCGCGGCTGGGCGTGCCCGCCGGGCTGGCGATCCTGGTCGAGGTGACCTCCTTCACGCTGATGGCGCTGTTCATCGCGCGCCAGGGCACGGTAGCCGCCGCCGCCCACCAGATCGCGGCCAGCATGGGCGCAGTGCTGTACATGGCTCCGCTGTCGATTGCCATTGCGACCAGCGCGCGTGTGGGCTACTGGCTGGGGGCGGGCGACGCACGGCATGCGCGGCATGCGGTGGGCGTGGGCCTGGCGTTGGCCGCAATGATGGCGCTGGCGCTGGCTGGCACCGTGCTCCTGGCGCGCGAGGGCATTGCCGGCCTGTATTCGCGCCAGCCGGCCGTGGTGGCCATGGCAGGCATGCTGCTCGGATGGGTCGCGCTCTACCACCTGGCCGATGCGCTGCAGTGCGTGTGCGTCTTCGTGCTGCGCTGCTACCGCATCACGGTGTCGGCGCTGCTGGCCTACTGCCTGCTGCTGTGGGGCGTGGGCCTGGGCGGCGGCTACTGGCTGGCCTACCAGGGCGGGTACGGCATCGGCCCCTGGACATCGCCCGCGGCCTTCTGGACGGCCAGCGCCGGTGCGCTGGCGCTCACCGCCTGCGCCTTCCTGCTGATGGTGCGCCGCGCGGTGCGGCGTTCCGTGGCACGGGCCGAAAAACTTCAAAAACAATAGCATAAAGCCCAGGAAATACCTGGGCTTAAAGCCTATTTAGCCGATACTGCAACCGCACGCAATCGGTCGGCCGGCAGCACCAGGGTGAAGGTCGAGCCCGCGCCCGGCCGGCTCTCGATGCGCAGTCGCCCGCCATGGCGCTGCAGCACGTGCTTGACGATGGCCAGGCCCAGGCCGGTGCCGCCACTCTCGCGCGAGCGGCTGCGGTCCACGCGGTAGAAGCGCTCGGTCAGCCGCGGGATGTGCTCGGGCGCGATGCCCGGGCCGGTGTCCTGCACCGAGAACTCGCCCTCGCCCGCCGCGCCGCGGGCGGGATCATGGCCATCCAGCACGGTCCAGCGCACGGTCACCGTGCCGCCGGCCGGCGTGTAGCGCACGGCATTGGCCACCAGGTTGGACATGGCGCTCTGCAACTCGTGCGGGGCGCCGGCCACGTCGCCTTCGACGTCCTCCGGAAAGTGCAGCACGTGGTGGCGGCCCAGTAGCACGGAAAGCGCCTCGGCTTCCTGCTGGCTGTGCGCGATCAGCGCCTTGAGCGGCACGCGCTCGGCCTGTCCGGGCAGCGGGCTGCCCTCCAGCCGCGACAGGGTCAGCAGGTCGCTCACCACCGACTGCATGCGCGCGGCCTGCTGCGCCATCAGTCCCAGGTAGTGGGCACGCTCGTCCGCCTCCAGCGGCAGGGTCTGCAGGGTTTCGACGAAGCCGGTCAGCACCGTGAGCGGGGTGCGGATCTCGTGCGACACGTTGGCGACGAAATCGCGGCGCATGGCCTCGGCCTGCTCCAGTGCCGTGACGTCGCGCGACAGCAGCATGGTGCGGCCTTCGCCATAGGGGTGCAGCTGCACCGACAGGCGCACCGGCCGCCCCGGCGTGCTGCGCCGGCCCGGGATGATCACTTCCGATGCGAACTTGCCGGCGGCGCAGTAGGCACTGAAGGCCGGGTCGCGCACCAGGTTGCCCAGCGACTGCAGCAGGTCGCGCTCGATGTCGATGCCGAAATGCTCCGCGGCGGTCTGGTTGCACCATTCGATGCACAGGTGCGCGTCGAGCAGCACCACGCCGTTGGGCGAGGCCTGCAGGGCGGAGAGGATTTCATGCAGGCGCCCGGCGCTATCGGCCACCTGGCGCTCGGCCTCGCGGCTGCGGCGGCGCATGCGGTCGGCCGCCTCGCCCCACACGCCCCCCAGGGCCGGGGCGGCGGCAGCCGGGTCTTCGCTGCGCAGCCAGCGCAGCACGCGTCCGGCACGCCACGCGTTGAACAACATGGCGCTCCAGCTCGCCAGCGCGAAGCCCGCCAGCGCACCGCCCAGGCACCACGCGTGCCATGCGGCACGCTCGTGCACCGGATCGGCGCCTCCCATGGCGCCGGCCAGCCAGCCCAGCGCCAATGCGCATGCCAATTGCCAGAGCGCGAGCCCCAGTACCCGCTGCAGGATCATGCTGGGCCGCGCTCAGTTCGGCGGAGAAGCCACCGGCACGGCCACCTGGGCCGTGGCGCGGTAGCCGGCGCCACGCACCGTCTCGACCATGACGCCTGCCACGCCGAGGGATTCGCGCAGGCGCTTGACGTGCACGTCCACCGTGCGCTCCTCGATGAAGACATGGTCGCCCCAGACCTTGTCGAGCAACTGTGCCCGGCTGTGCACCCGCTCGGCGTGGCGCATGAGGTAGTGCAGCAGCTTGAATTCGGTCGGGCCGACCTTCAGCGGCTGGCCCTGGAAGCTCACGCGGTGCGTGGCCGCGTCCAGCAGCAGCTCACCCAGCTGCACCGTCTCGGCCAGTTGCTCGGGCGCGCGCCGGCGCAGCACGGCACGGATGCGCGCCAGCAGCTCCTGGGTGGAAAAAGGCTTGGTGATGTAGTCGTCGGCACCGGCGTCCAGGCCGGCGACCTTGTCGGGCTCGTCGCCGCGTGCGGTCAGCATCAGGATCGGCACGGCCTTGGTCCGCGCGTCGGCGCGCCACTTGCGCGCCAGTGCCAGGCCGCTCGTGCCAGGCAGCATCCAGTCCAGCAGGATCACGTCGGGCAGCACGGCATCCAGCTCGCGCTGGGCCGAAGCGCCGTCCTCCGACCACACGGGCTGGAAGCCGTTGTGGCGCAGGTTGACCGCGATCAACTCGGCGATCGCCGGCTCGTCTTCAACGATCAGGACCTGGGGGAGTTTTCTCATCTCAAATTTCCAATGCGCTACGCATCACTCGCACCGCACGCAGCCGTCCAGCACCAAGCGCAAACATCCGCGGAACTGGCTTTGCCAGGCCGCAGGATGTGCACCCCTTCGCGCAGCAGAAGGGGGGTTGGCGAAGCACGAAGTGCGCAGCCTGGGGGGATGTCATCTCAATGCGGATTCGATCTCGTCCATCGACGCATGGCGCACGTCGGTGCCCTTGACGATGTAGATGATGAACTCGGCGATGTTCTTCGCGTGGTCGCCGATGCGCTCGATCGCCTTGGCGACGAACAGCAGGTCCAGGCTCGCGGAAATGGTGCGCGGGTCTTCCATCATGTAGGTGATGAGCTTGCGCACGAAGCCGTCGAACTCGCGGTCGATCTGGTCGTCTTCCTTCAGGATGGCCAGCGCAGCGCTGGTGTCGAGCCGCGCGAACGCGTCGAGCGCGCGGCGCATCAGGCCCGAGGCCAGGTCCGCCGCCACCCGCAGGTCGGACGACGGCAGGCTGCGCCCGGCGCCGCTCTCGACGATGGACTTGACCATGCGCGCGATCTTGTTGGCCTCGTCGCCCACGCGCTCGAGGTTGGCGGTGGTCTTGGAGATGGCGATCAGCAGGCGCAGGTCGCGCGCCGTGGGCTGGCGCCGCGCGATGATGGAGGACAGGTCGCGGTCGATCTCCATCTCCATCGCGTTGACGCGCGGCTCGGCCTCGACCACGCTGTCGGCCACTTCGGTGCTGAAGTGCGACAGCGCGTGGATCGCCTGGCGGATCTGCGACTCGACCAGGCCGCCGAGCTCCATCACGCGGGAGGAAACGCCGTTGAGTTCACTGTCGAACTGGGTGGAAAGGTGCTTGTCGGGCATGGTGATGTGTCTCCTGCTTAGCCGAAACGGCCCGTGATGTAGTCTTCCGTTTCCTTGCGCTGCGGCTTGAAGAACATCTGCTCGGTCTCGCCGAATTCCACCAGGTCGCCCAGGTACATGTAGGCGGTGTAGTCGCTGCAGCGCGCGGCCTGCTGCATGTTGTGGGTCACGATGACCACGGTGTAGTCGTTCTTCAGCTCGGCGATCAGCTCCTCCACCTTGGCGGTGGAGATCGGGTCCAGCGCGGAGCACGGCTCGTCGAGCAGCAGCACCTCGGGCTTGATGGCGATGCCGCGCGCGATGCACAGGCGCTGCTGCTGCCCGCCGGAGAGGCTGGCGCCGCTCTGGTGCAGCTTGTCCTTCACCTCGGGCCACAGCGCGGCCTTGCGCAGCGCCCATTCCACGCGCTCGTCCATGTCGGTGGCGTTCAGGCGCTCGAACAGCTTCACGCCGAAGGCGATGTTGTCATAGATCGACATCGGGAAGGGCGTGGGCTTCTGGAACACCATGCCGACCTTGGCCCGGATCAGCGCCACGTCCTGGCGCGAGGTGAGCAGGTTCTCCTCGTCGAGGATGATCTCACCTTCGGCGCGCTGCTCGGGATAGAGCTCGAACATGCGGTTGAAGGTGCGCAGCAGCGTGGACTTGCCGCAGCCCGACGGGCCGATGAAGGCCGTCACCTTGTTCTCCGGGATTTCCAGGTTGATGCCCTTCAGGGCGTGGAACTTGCCGTAGTAGAAATTGAGGTTCCTGACCGCGATCTTGGAGCGGCTGGGTGCATGCGCGAGGGATGCCATGGAGGTGCTTCCTTCTTCGGGATTCAGTTGCGGCGAGCCAGGACGCGCGCCAGGATATTGAGGACCAGCACCGCAGCGGTGATCAGGAAGACGCCGGCCCAGGCCAGCTTCTGCCAGTTCTCGTAGGGACTCATCGCGAACTTGAAGATGGTCACCGGCAGGCTGGCCATGGGCTTGGCCAGATCGCCGTTCCAGAACTGGTTGTTGAGCGCGGTGAACAGCAGCGGAGCCGTCTCGCCAGCGATGCGCGCCACGGCCAGCAGCACACCGGTGATGACCCCGGCGCGAGCGGCGCGCAGCGTGACCAGCGAGATCACCTTCCACTTCGGCGTACCCAGTGCGTAGGCCGCCTCACGCAGGCCGGCCGGCACCAGCAGCAGCATGTTCTCGGTGGTGCGGATCACGACCGGGATCACGATCAGCGCCAGCGCCACGATGCCCGCGTAGCCGGAGTAGCTGCGAAAGCGCGCCACCACGACGGTGTAGACGAACAGGCCGATGACAATGGAAGGCGCCGACAGCAGGATGTCATTGACCAGCCGCGTCACCGACGCGAGCCAGCCGCGGCGGTCGTACTCGGCCAGGTAGACGCCGGCCATGATGCCGATGGGCGTGCCGACGAAGGTCGCCAGCGCCACCATGACCACTGAGCCGAAGATCGCATTGGCCAGGCCGCCCTCGTCATTGGGCGGCGGCGTCATCTGCGTGAACAGCGCCACGCTCAGGCCGCCCAGGCCCAGGCGCAGCGTCTCCCAGAGGATCCAGACCAGCCAGAACACGCCGAAGGCCATGGCGGCCAGCGACATCGCCAGGGCAATGCGGTTGACGCGGTTGCGCGCGGCGAAGCGCGCCTGGCGCTCCACCGCGAGGTCCGCGGCGGAAATGAGCCGCTCGGAGGTGGTCATGTGCGGGTTCCCTCGTTCTTCTGCAGGCGCAGCAGCAGCAGCTTGGACAGCATCAGCACCACGAAGGTGATGAAGAACAGCACCAGGCCCAGGTAGATCAGCGACGCCTGGTGCAGGCCCTCGCCGGCTTCGGCGAACTCGTTGGCCAGGGCCGAGGTGATGCTGTTGGCGGCCTGGAACAGCGACAGCGAGCTGAGCTGGTTCATGTTGCCGATGACGAAGGTCACGGCCATGGTCTCGCCCAGCGCCCGGCCGAGGCCGAGCATGATGCCGCCCAGCACGCCGGTACGGGTATAGGGCAGCACCACCTTGGACACGACTTCCCAGGTGGTGGCACCCAGGCCGTAGGCCGATTCCTTGAGCAGCGGCGGCGTCACCTCGAACACGTCGCGCATCACCGAGGCGATGAACGGGATCACCATGATCGCCAGGATGATGCCGGCCGACAGGATGCCGATGCCCACCGGCGGCCCGGACACCAGCGCGCCCAGGTAGGGCACGCCCTTGAGCAGCGCCTGCAGCGGCTGCTGCACGTAGGTGGCCAGGATGGGGCCGAACACCATCAGTCCCCACATGCCGTAGACGATGGAAGGCACCGCGGCGAGCAGTTCGATGGCCGTGCCCAGCGGGCGCTTGAGCCAGGTGGGCGACAGTTCGGTGAGGAACAGCGCAATGCCGAAGCTCACCGGCACCGCGATCAGCAGCGCGATGATCGACGTGGCCAGCGTGCCGTAGATCATCACCAGGCCGCCGTAGTCGTTCTTCGCCGGGTCCCAGACGCTGCGCGTCAGGAAGCTCAGGCCGTACTTCTCGATGGCAGGCCAGGCGCCAGCGATGAGCGAGGCCAGGATGCCCAGCAGCAGGGCCAGCGTGAGCAGGGCCGCGCCTTTGGCCAACCAGCCGAAGAGCCGATCGGCGACAGTGCCGGACAGAACCGGCCGCTTGACGGGGGGTGGGGTCATGGTGGAGCCACGCCCGGCCGCAAGCGGCGGCACGGGCTGCACCGGCAGTGTAGAGGACACAGCGCGGGTAGGTCTGTCAGGCTGGATCGATCAGCGCAGGGCGATGGCCTTGCCCGACGTGTCCTTGATGTCGCCCCAGGACTTGTAGATGGCGGCCTTCACGCTGTCGGGCATGGGCACATAGTCCAGGTCGGCGGCAGTCTTGTCGCCTTCCTTGTAGGCCCACTCGAAGAACTTCAGCGTGGTGGCGGCCTGGGCCGGCTTGTCCTGCGCCTTGTGCACCAGGATGAAGGTGGCGCCGGTGATGGGCCACGATTCCTTGCCCGGCTGGTTCGTCAGGATCTGGTAGAAGCTCTTGCTCCAGTCGGCACCGGCAGCGGCGGCCTTGAAGGCGCTGTCGTCCGGCGACACGGCGTTGCCCGCGGCGTTCTCCAGCTTGGCGTAGGTCATCTTGTTCTGCTTCACATAGGCGTACTCGACGTAGCCGATCGAGTTGGGCAGGCGGCCGACGAAGGCGGCGACGCCTTCATTGCCCTTGCCGCCGGCGCCGGTGGGCCAGTTCACGGCGGTGCCTTCACCGACCTTGGCCTTCCACTCGGGGTTCACCTTGCTCAGGTAGTTGGTGAAGATGAAGCTGGTGCCCGAACCGTCGGCGCGGCGCACCGGGGCGATGTCAGCGTCAGGCAGGTTCACGCCGGGGTTCAGCGCCTTGATGGCGGCATCGCTCCACTTGGTGATCTTGCCCAGGTAGATGTCACCCAGCACGTGGCCGCTGAGCTTGAGCTGGCCGGGGGCGATACCCTGGATGTTGACCACCGGCACCACGCCACCGATCACGGTGGGGAACTGCACCAGGCCCTTGGCCTGCAGCTCGTCGTCCTTCAGCGGGGCATCGGAGGCACCGAAATCGACCGTCTTGGCATCGATCTGCTTGATGCCGGCGCCGGAACCGACGGACTGGTAGTTGATCTTGACGCCGGTAGCCTTGTTGTAGTCGGCCGCCCACTTGGCGTAGAGCGGTGCCGGGAAGCTCGCGCCTGCACCGGTGGCTTCGGTCTGGGCCCAGGCCATGGAGGTAGCGGCGCACAGGCCGGCAACGGCGAACACGCGGATCATCGAATTCTTCATACGGGTACCTCTTGAAAGACAGGTTGCAGGAGAGTGATGCAACGCAATGTAGGCAGACTGTGTGACAACGGCATGACATATGCGTCATACGGGCCAGCAGAGGAGGACACTCGCGGGGCACCGTCACGGTTCTGTCATGACAATGCCGCACCCTGCGACACTCCTGCATTGTTTCTTTTACCGGCCCCTCCCCCCGCCCATGGATGATGGAACCCTTCTCGCAGCCCTTGATCTGGGCTCCAACAGCTTCCGGCTGGAAATCGGACGGCTCGACCATGGCCGGGTGCTGCGCACCGAATACCTGAAGGAAACGGTACGCCAGGGCGGCGGCCTGACCGCCGATGGCAGCCTGACCCTGGAGGCGCTGCAGCGCGGCTGGGACTGCCTGGCGCGCTTCGGCGAGCGCCTGGCCGGCTTCGAGGCGCGCCAGGTGCGCGCCGTCGCCACCCAGACCCTGCGCGAGGCGCGCAACCGGGAGGAATTCCTGGCCCGCGGCGCCGAGGTGCTGGGCTTCCCGATCGACGTGATCTCCGGCCCCGAGGAGGCGCGCCTGATCTATGCCGGCGCGGCACGGCTGCTGCCGCCCTCCAGCGAGCGCCGCCTGGTGGTGGACGTCGGCGGCCGCTCCACCGAGCTGGTGCTGGGGCAGTCCCTGGAGGCCCGCGTGCTCGCCTCCTGCCCCATCGGCAGCGTGGCGTCCTCCCTCAGCCACTTCCCCGACGGCCGCTACACGGTGAGCGCCTTTGCCGCCGCGCAGGCCGCCGCCGAGGCCGTGCTGGAAGACGAGGCCGCCCGCTTCCCGCGCAGCGGCTGGGACGTGGCCTATGGCGCCTCCGGCACCGTGGGCGCCATCGGCGACATCCTGACCGCGCTGGGCGAGCCGCCCGGCCTGATCACGCGCGCCGGCCTGCACGCGCTGCGCGACCGCCTGCTGCAGGCCCAGCACGTGGACCGGCTGCGCCTGGTCGGGTTGAAGGAGGACCGGCGCCCGGTCATTGCCGGCGGCATCAGCGTGCTGTGCGCGGTATTCGCCCAGCTGGGCATCGAGCGCCTGCAGATCGCCCAGGGCGCGCTGCGCCAGGGCGTGCTGTACGACCTGCTGCAGCGCGAGGCCCCCGCCACCGACATACGCACCGCCACGGTGCAGGCGCTGGCACGGCGCTTTGGCGTGGACGCCGAACAGGCCGAGCGCGTCGACCGCACCGCCCGCAGCCTGTTCACGCAGCTCTGTCCCGGCGCGCCGGAGGATGCGGTGCGCACCCTGCACTGGGCGGCGCAGCTGCACGAGATCGGCAACAGCATCGCCCACGGCGAGCACCCGCGCCATGGCGCCTACATCCTCGAACATGCCGATGCGCCCGGCTTTGGCGAGCACGAGCAGCGCCGGCTGGCGCGGCTGGTGCTGGGCCAGCGCGGCAAGCTGCGCAAGCTGCCCCTGGTACTGGACGACGCCGGCTTTGCGATGCAGCTGGCCTGCCTGCGCCTGGCCGTGCTGCTGTGCCACGCGCGCCGCGACCCGGCCACGCCCCTGCCGCGGCTCGAACGCGACGCAGAGGCTTTCTGCGTGACCCTGCCGGCGCGCTGGGTGGACGACTACCCCCAGTCGTCGCACCTGCTGCGCGAGGAGATGGAGGCCTGGCGCAAGACGCCGTGGGCCATGGGCCTGGCCTACGGCTCCTGAGCCAGCGGGCCCCGGTGCATCAGTTCATCAAAATAGATAGCACCACGCCCTTGCCAAATCACATATTCAGGCAAAAAATTGCTTGAAATCAAGGTTTGGCGGGGGCCTATTGCTATAAATTCAGAAGCACACCCTAGAGAACTTCCGGCGACTGCACCGTGACGATGACGGTTTCCGCCCCTTCGGCACGCTGGCGCTGGCGCAGCCACCAGACCGCGCCCTTGCGGATCGCGCATTCGCTGGCAGAAAGCCCGATGAGCTGGGCCACGGTCTGGCCCAGCATGGGCTGGTGGCCGACCACCAGCACCGCGCCTTTGGCGCGCGGCCATTGCACCAGCTCGAGCAGCTCGGCCGGCGAGCCGTCGGGCAGCAGCTCGGCGCGCAGCTTGTAGCGGCGGCCCAGCGCGGCGGCGGTCTGGTCGGTACGGCGCGCCGGGCTGGCCAGCACGCGCAGGCCTTCGGGCAATTGGCGGTCAAGCCAGGCGCCCATGCGGGCGGCCTGCTTCTCGCCGCGCGGCGTCAGGCCGCGTTCCAGCTCGGGCAGGTCCTCGCGCCGGTCTTCGGCCTCGGCGTGGCGCCACAGGATCAGGTCCATCACGCAGTTCCTCCGGTGGACGGCAGCGACGGTGCGGGATAGCGCTGCATCAGGGCCGCCTGCGCGCTGTGGCCGCCACCCGGCCCGGCGGGCACGGCCCGGCGGTAGCGGCCATCGCCCCCCAGCAGCCAGGCGTCGCAGTCGTCGTGCAGGTAGGCCACCAGGCATTCGTCGATGATGCGCTGGCGCAGCTTGCGGTCGGTGACCGGCCAGGCCAGTTCCACGCGCCGCAGCATGTTGCGGCTCATCCAGTCAGCGCTGGAGAGGTACAGGTCCTCGTGCTCGCCGCTGCGGAAATAGAAGACGCGCGAATGCTCCAGGAAGCGGCCGATGATGGAGCGCACCTGGATATTACCGGTCTGGCCGGCCACGCCGGCCGGCAGGATGCAGGCGCCGCGCACGATCAGGTCCGTGCGCACGCCGGCACGGCCGGCATCGATCAGGGCATGCACCAGGCGCTCGTCGGTCAGCGCATTCATCTTGAGCACGATGCGCGCTGGCTGCCCCTGGCGCGCGGCCTCGGCGGTGGCGGCGATGCGCTCGACGAGCCGGTCCTGCAGGTGGAACGGCGCGAGCCACAGGCGCTTCAACTTGGGCAGCCGGTTCTGGCTGGCCAGGTGGGCGAAGACGGCGTCCATCTCGGCCGTCAGCGCCGGGTCGGCGGTGAGGTAGCTCAGGTCGGTGTAGAGCCGCGCGGTGCGCGGGTTGTAGTTGCCGGTGGACAGGTGGCCGTAGCGCTGCAGATGCCGACCCTCGCGGCGCGTGACCAGCAGCATCTTGGCGTGCGTCTTCAGCCCGACCACGCCATAGACCACCTGGGCGCCGATGGACTCCAGCGCCTCGGCCCAGTTGATGTTGGCTTCCTCGTCGAAGCGCGCTTTCAACTCGACCACGGCGGTCACTTCCTTGCCACGGCGCACCGCCTCGCGCAGCAGCTCCATCAGCTCGGAATCGGCGCCGGTGCGGTAGATGGTCTGCTTGATCGCCAGCACGTCCGGGTCGTGCACCGCCTCGCGCAGGAAGGCCAGCACGCCGTCGAAGCTCTCGAACGGCTGGTGGATCAGCAGGTCGCGCCGGCGCAGCTGCTCCAGAATCGGCAGGCCGCTGCGCAGCCCCACGGCGCGCGCCGGCTTCCATTGCGGGAACAGCAGCCGGGCGTCGTCCACCAGGTCGATCAGCTGGGACAACCGCACCAGGTTGACCGGCCCGTGCACACGGTACAGCGCGCCGGCCGGCAGGCCGAACTGTTGCAGCAAAAAGTCCGACAGGTGCTGCGAGCAGCCGGAGGACACCTCCAGCCGCACCGCCTGCCCGTAGTGGCGCATCTGCAGGCCCTGGCGCAGCGCGGTGCGCAGGTTGCTGACCTCGTCCTCGTCCACCGCCAGGTCGGAATGGCGCGTGACGCGGAACTGCGAGAACTCCGTGACCTCGCGGCCCGGGAACAAATCGGCCAGGTGGGCCCGCACGACACTGGAGAGGCTGACCACGGCCACGCCCTGCGGCGCCACGGTCAGCGGCAGGCGGATGAGGCGCGGCAGCACACGCGGCACCTTGACGATGGCGATCTCGTTGTCGCGCCCGAAGGCGTCGCGGCCCTTCAGCCGCACGATGAAGTTCAGCGACTTGTTGGCCACCTGGGGGAACGGATGCGCCGGGTCCAGCCCCACGGGCACCAGCAGCGGCGCCACCTCGCGCCGGAAATAGTCGCGCACCCAGCGCCGCTGCGGGCCGTTGCGCTCGCCATGCGAGACGATGCGGATGCCGCGCTTGGCAAAAGCGGGGGTCAGCGCATCGTTGTAGAGCGCGTACTGGCGCGCCACCAGGTCATGCGCAATGGCAGAGATCGCCTCGAAGCTGGTGCGGGTGTAGAGCCCCTGCAGGTCGCCCGCCAGGGCGGCTGCCACGTGCGGCGCCATGCGCACCTCGAAGAACTCGTCGAGGTTGGAGGAGACGATGCACATGTAGCGCAGCCGCTCCAGCAGCGGCACGTCCTCGCGGCAGGCCCAGTCGAACACGCGTTCATTGAAGGCCAGGATGCTGTGATCGCGGTCCAGCAGCGGCGGCGAGGGCACGGCCGCCGGCGGCAGCACCGCGGCTTCAATGGCCTCGGCCACCGGCGTAGTGGAGACGGTGATCGCCCGCGGCTGCGGGCCTGCCGCGCCGGCCACTGCCGACAGCACAAAGCCGGCGGCTGCGCTCACCGGCGGCGGCAACGGCGGTACCGCATCATCCTGCGGCGGAAGCGGGAGATCGGAAGAACTGTGTGCGGGCATTGCCGACAGAGTTTCCACCCGAAACGTGACCGGGGTGTGACAGTTGTGTGTCACGCACCTGCCAGAAGATGACGGCGGTAGCGGGCCGGCATGTCCTCCAGGCGCATCAGCATCGGCAGGTCGGCGGTATTGAAATCCGGGTCCCAGGCCGGCGCGCCAAGGATGCGCGCGCCCAGCCGCAGATAGGCCATGATCAGCGGCGGCGGCTCGGCCGGCGGCTGGTCGGTGCGGCGCTCCTCCAGGCCGTCCTCCCATTCGTCCACCGGCAGCGCCAGCCGGGGCCAGACCTGCAGTTCGGGCGGCGCCAGGTGGGTGCGGCGCAGCCGCTGCCAGATGCCGGCGGCCAGCTGCGGGCTGGGCACGCCGTGCTGCAGCATCGGAATGCTGGCGCAGCCCAGCATGATGTCGAGCCGGTTGCGTGCCATGAACTGCGCCAGCGCCCCCCAGAGCGCCAGGATGACACCGCCGTGACGGTGCTCCGGGTGCACGCAGCTGCGGCCCAGCTCCACCATCTTCTCGCGCAGCCCGCGCAGGCGCACCAGGTCAAACTCCGTGTCGCTATAGGTGCTGCCCACGCGGCGCGCCTGCGCCGGCGTCAGCACGCGGTAGGTGCCGATGACCGGACCGCCTTCGCCGTCGCGCACCAGCAGGTGCTCGCAGTAGGGATCGAACAGGTCGATGTCGTGGCTGGCCAGCTTCGGGTCGGCCGGCACCGGCAGGCGGGCGCCCATCTCGCCGGCAAAGACCAGGTGGCGCAGCCGCTGCGCCTCGCGCACCTCATCCTGGTGCTGGGCCCAGGCGACATGCAGCTCCTTGCGCAGCGGCACCGCCTCGGCCACGGGCAGCGACGGGCGCGGCACCACGGCCGCACGGGCCGGCGCCGGCGCCCGCAGGCTGGCGGCCAAGGCGCGCAGCGGCTGCGGCGACCAGGCTGCGGCAGGCGACAAGGGCAGTGTCGGGACCGGCAGTTCGGGCATCTCGCATCTCCTTCTCGAATGATGCGAGCAGTCTGGTGGCCGCGCATGACCGCGCCATGGCAAAAGCGTGACGATTTCTTGAAGGAATACGTAAAAAGCCAAGGATGATCCTTGGCTCTTAGCTATCCATTCGATAGCAAACCTTGCTGCCGGGCCGCCGGCACCGGCGATCAGGCCGCGGGCTGCAGCACCGCGGCGATGCGCTCGGCCGCATCCCGGGCCAGCCGGCCGTCACGCGCCTCGACCATGACGCGCAGCAGCGGTTCTGTGCCGCTGGGCCGGATCAGCACGCGGCCGGCGTGGCCCAGCTCGGCCTCGACGGCGCGGGTCTCGGCGCCCAGGCGGGTGCTGGCGGCCCAATCCTGTCCGGGCTGCAGCCGCACATTGACCAGCGTCTGCGGGAACAGCGTGAGCCCCTCCAGCAGCTGGGCCAGGTTGCGGCCGCTACGCACACAGGCCTGCAGCACCTGCAGCGCGCTGATCAGGCCGTCGCCAGTGCTGTGCTTGTCCAGCGCCAGCAGGTGCCCGGAGCCCTCGCCGCCCAGCAGCCAGCCGCGCCGCTCCAGTTCTTCCAGCACATAGCGGTCGCCGACCTTGGCGCGGGCGAAGGGAATGCCCTTTTCCTGGAGCGCCAGCTCCACCGCCATGTTGGTCATCAGCGTGCCGACCGCCCCGGCCACTTCGTCGCCGCGCGCCAGCCGGTCGCAGGCCAGCAGGTACAGCAGCTCGTCGCCGTTGTAGAGCCGGCCCGCGCCATCGACCACCTGCAGCCGGTCGGCATCGCCGTCCAGCGCGATGCCGAAGTCCGCCTGCTGGGCCTGCACCTCGCGCACCAAGGCCTCGGGATGGGTGGCGCCGACGCCGCGGTTGATGTTCAGCCCGTCGGGCGCGCAGCCGATCGCCACCACCTCGGCACCCAGTTCATGGAAGACCTTGGGGGCGATCTGGTAGGCCGCGCCGTGCGCGGCGTCGACGACGATCTTCAAGCCACGCAGCGTCAGCTCGTTGCCGAAGGTGCTCTTGCAGAACTCGATGTAGCGGCCGGCCGCGTCGTCGAGCCGGCGCGCCTTGCCCACGTCGGCCGCGGCGACCCATGCCGGCGGCTCCTCGAGCGCGGCCTCGACCGCGCGCTCCCAGGCGTCATCGAGCTTGGTGCCCTGCGGACCGAAGAACTTGATGCCGTTGTCCTCGAACGGGTTGTGGCTGGCGCTGATGACCACGCCCAGGTTGGCACGCAACGCGCGCGTCAGGTAAGCGACGCCCGGCGTAGGCAGCGGCCCCAGCAGCACCACGTCCACGCCGGCCGAGTTGAAGCCGGACTCCAGCGCGCTCTCCAGCATGTAGCCGGAGATGCGGGTGTCCTTGCCGATCAGGACCTGCGGCCGCGCCATGGTGCGCCGCAGCACGCGGCCCACCGCATGCGCGAGCCTGAGAACGAAGTCGGGCGTGATCGGCGGCGTCCCCACCTTGCCGCGGATGCCGTCGGTACCGAAATAAGTGCGTGTCATGTTGTAGGGTCTCCCTCGAATGGTTCTTGGTCTGCCGCCTGCATGGCGCGCCATACGGCCAGCGCCTCGACGGTCTCGCGCACGTCGTGCACGCGCACGACCTGCGCGCCGCGCTCCACCGCCAGCAGCGCTGCCGCGACGCTGGAGGGCATGCGCGCATCGACCTCGCGGCCGGTCACCGCGCCCAGCGAGGACTTGCGCGACCAGGCCGCCAGGATCGGGTAGCCTGCCGGCACGGCCTCGCGCTGGCGCGCGAGCAGCCGGAAATTCTGCGCCACCGATTTGCCAAAGCCAACACCCGGGTCCAGCACGACGCGTTCACGCTGCACACCCAACGCCGCCAGAGCATCGGCGGCGGCCTGCAGGAAACCGTGCACCGCCGGCACCGGATCACCCGCCATGGGGGCGGCCTGCATGGTCTGCGGGTCGCGGTGCATGTGCATCAGGCATACGCCGCACGAGGGATGCGCCGCCACCACCTCGCGCGCGCCGGGCTGGCGCAGCGCCCAGATGTCATTGACGATGTCCGCACCGGCATCCAGCGCTGCCTGCATCACCGCGGGCTTGTAGGTATCGACCGAGATCGGCACGCCCAGGCGCACCGCTTCGCGCAGCAGCGGCTGCACGCGCGCCAACTCCTCCTGCAGCGGTACCGCCGGGCTGCCCGGGCGGGTCGACTCTCCGCCGATGTCGAGGATGTCCGCCCCCTCTTTCAACAGCCGCTCGCAATGGCGCAGCGCAGCCGCCGCCGAGGCATGGCGGCCGCCGTCGGAGAAGGAGTCGGGCGTGACGTTGACGATGCCCATCACCTGCGGGCGCGCCAACGGGATCCGGAAGCGCGAGGTCTGCCAGACCGTGGATACCGCCTTCATGCGGCACCTCCATGGAAAACGGGGCCAGGGGCCCCGTCGTTGTCAGAAACAGCGCGGAACCGGCTGTGCCGCAGCGCTGGTGTGCTCCCCCGCGAGGGAGCGGGCAGCCACGGCATCAGGCCGCGGTAGGCGCCGGGTCAGTGGCCACGGCAGTGCCGCCACCGCCGGGCTTGTCGCCACCGGTGGGCGGGATGCGGGGCGTCCAGTCCTTGGGCGGACGCGGCTCGCGGCCGGCCATGATGTCGTCGAGCTGCTCGGTGTCGATGGTTTCCCATTCGAGCAGCGCCTTGGCCATGGCGTGCATCTTGTCGCTGTTCTCTTCGATCAGGCGACGCGCCAGCGTGTACTGTTCGTCGATGATGCGACGCACCTCGCCGTCGACCTTCTGCATGGTCTGCTCGCTCATGTTGGTGGTCTTGGTGACCGAGCGGCCCAGGAACACTTCACCTTCGTTCTCGGCATAGACCATCGGGCCCAGCGCGTCGGTCATGCCATAGCGCATCACCATGTCGCGGGCGATGGAAGTGGCGCGCTCGAAGTCGTTGCTGGCACCGGTGGTCATCTGGTGCATGAACACCTCTTCGGCGATACGGCCGCCGAACAGCATGCTGATCTGATTGAGCATGTACTCGCGGTCGTAGCTGTAGCGGTCCTGCGCCGGCAGGCTCATGGTCACGCCCAGCGCACGGCCGCGCGGGATGATCGTGACCTTGTGCACCGGATCGCACTTGGGCAGCAGCTTGCCGATCAACGCATGGCCGGACTCGTGGTAGGCCGTATTGCGGCGCTCTTCCTCGGGCATGACCATGCTCTTGCGCTCGGGGCCCATGAAGATCTTGTCCTTGGCGCGCTCGAAGTCCTGCATCTCGACCGTGCGCGCATTGCGGCGCGCAGCCATCAGAGCGGCCTCGTTGCACAGGTTGGCCAGATCGGCACCCGACATGCCGGGCGTGCCGCGGGCGATGATGCTCGGGTTCACGTCCTGGCCGATCGGCACCTTGCGCATGTGCACGTTCAGGATCTGCTCGCGGCCGCGGATGTCGGGCAGCGTGACGTAGACCTGGCGGTCGAA
>Ga0116227_10009783_pt1 | contig 17195 bp, 15 predicted proteins | sample S1TSphgellanicum_FD_89693 | JGI IMG/M metagenome (GOLD analysis project Ga0116227, IMG submission 89693) | Host-associated microbial communities from peat moss isolated from Minnesota, USA - S1T2_Fb - Sphagnum magellanicum MG | ecosystem: Host-associated > Plants > Peat moss > Unclassified...
AATATTCAGGTGCCTATATCGGCGGTGTCTACCTCTTCCCATTCCGAACAGAGAAGTCAAGCCCGCCAGAGCCGATGGTACTGCGGTAAAACGTGGGAGAGTAGGTCGGTGCCCAATCTTAAAGTTAAACCCCCTTCAGTAATGATGGGGGTTTCTTGGTTTAGGAAGAATTTGTAATGAGGAAACTATAGTGGTTTCCATAAATAAGAAGAGCCTGCTTGAGTATTCAAGCAGGCTCTTCTTATAATTAAAATCTATTTAAAGATTTTTAAAATTGAACCCCAAAACCAGCTCTCTTCCGCTTTAAGCATAGTTTCCAATGTCTTATCTACGTTTTTAGCCAGTTTATTAATATCCGTTACCGATTGATTAAAAGTTTTAAAAGCCGGATCTTTAACATCACCTTCAACCTTGCTTAATTCATCCAGTATCTTTATCACCGGGTCAAGCTCTCTTTTGCGGCGCTCTTTAGCCACTTGCCTTGCAATATTCCAGGTATCTTTATCAGCATAAAAATATTCCTTGCGCTCACCTGCTTTGTGTTGCTTTTCAACCAAACCCCAGCCAATCAAATCTCGCAAAGTCATGTTCGCATTTCCACGGGATATGCTCAGTGTTTCCATAATTTCTTCAGTAGTCATCGAATCTGGAGTGATCAGCAACAGCGCATGTACCTGCGCCATCGTACGGTTAATCCCCCATTCCGATCCCAACTTGCCCCAGGCCTCAATAAATTTCAGTTTTGCTTCTGCCAATTCCATGCGCAAATGTAGTAATATTATTAAATTTTCAATATATTTTGAAAGTTTATGGACTGTAAATATTTTCTATCCTCATCAATTCCTAATTTATCCTAAATTTGAAGAATAATCATGAGCTACACTGTACCACAACTCCGAACCGTAAACGTAATGCGTTATGTAACGCCCTTGCGGGAGGGTGGTTCGCTCCCCGCCATTGCCGAAGCCGACGATGAGTTTCTATACGTACTCAAATTTCGTGGCGCAGGTCAAGGCGTAAAAGCCTTAATAGCCGAATTAATAGGAGGTGAAATAGCCCGTGCATGTGGTCTAAAAATCCCTGAACTGGTATTCGCCAATCTCGATGTCGCATTCGGCCGTACCGAACCTGATGAAGAAATTCAGGATCTTTTAAAAGCAAGTGTAGGCCTAAACCTCGCATTACACTATTTAGCCGGTGCTATCACATTCGATCCTACAGTAACTGCATTAGACGCTAAACTGGCTTCGCAAATAGTTTGGCTGGATTGCCTGTTAACCAACGTCGACCGCACTCCGCGTAACACCAATATGTTGATCTGGCATAAAGAACTCTGGCTAATCGATCATGGTGCGGCTTTATATTTTCACCATTCCTGGGATAACTGGGAAGAGCAGGCTAAACGTCCGTTTGTTCAGGTGAAAGATCATGTGCTGCTGCCTCGTGCAAGCGAACTGGAAACAGTGGATCAGGAATTCAAAACTATATTAACACCCGGATTAATTCGCGAAATTGTTGGGTTGGTACCCGATGAATGGTTGGTTCGTGAAGATCAAACCGAAACACCGGCGCAAATGCGCGAAGTTTACGCCCAGTTTTTAATCACCCGGATCTCCGTATCACAAATATTTGTAAACGAAGCACAACATGCCCGAGAATCACGTATTTGAGTACGCCACCATCCGCGTTGTGCCCAGGGCTGAGCGCGAAGAATTTCTGAATGTCGGGGTGATCCTGTATTGTCCAAAACAAAAATTCCTGCAAGCTATGATCGTGATCGATGTGCAAAAGCTAAGCGCATTCTCATCGCATCTTGATATCATCGAACTGGAGCAAAACCTCTGCGCCTTTGAACGCATCTGCAACGGCACCAAAGAAGGCGGACCGATAGCAACATTAGATATCGCTTCCCGTTTCCGCTGGCTTACTGCTACACGCAGCACCATCGTACAATCCTCAAAAATACATCCTGGCTTAACTACCGATGCGGAAAGAACATTGAATAGGTTGTATCATCAATTGGTGTTGTAGAAAGCAAAAAGAATGTCATTTCGAAGGAGGAACGACTGAGAAACTACTCTCTTGAGCGATAGCGAAAAATCTTCTGCGCAAATATATGGCGCTAATGCAATTCGTTGGAGTCCGCTCGCAGAAGATTTCTCTCGTCGTTAAATAGAGCGTTGCTCTATTATTACTCGTTCGAAATGACAAAGATGGTTTTTCGCCGTTATTGATTTGTCACCAACAATCTAAACCAATTCAAAAGGTAATTTCCTGTACCTTTTACCCGTCGCTGCAAAAATAGCATTACCAACAGCCGGTGCCACAGGCGGTAAACCCGGCTCACCCAAACCTGTAGGCGCATCCTCCGACGGTACAAATTTTACAATCACTTCCAGCGGAGCATCCTTCATCCGCATAAACTTATAGGTATGAAAATTCTTTTGCATTACAGCACCCTGGTCAAAAGTTATTTTGCTGAACATAGCATGGCTCAATCCATCTACAATAGCTCCCTGAACCTGATTTTCGGCACCGCTCAAATTAACTACCCTACCACAATTAATAGCTGAATAAACTTTGGTTACACGCAACTTTCCATTGGTTTTAGTGATCTCGGCCACATGAGCCGCATAACTGTTAAACGAGAAGTAAGATGCAAAGCCATAATAAACATTAGGCTTGGTAATTTTACCCCAGCTACTCATCTCGGCAACCAAGTTGATTACGCTTTTAAATTTCTCAATATCATAGCGTACCTGGCCAACCGGCGCAGTTTTAGCTTTTTCCAGTAGTTCCAAGCGTAACGCTATCGGATCTTTTTTCATCTCATGGGCCAGCTCATCCATAAAAGTCTCATCCGCGAAAGCGGCCACATTACTTGTAGGCGCACGCCACGGACCCATCTGTATATTACTTTTAACCGAATGGTTATCATGCCTGAAATGTGGAATTGTAGCCGCGGGGAAACCATTAGGCACCGAGCCACCGCCATTTAAAGCCGCCGAATTTACATGCCAGCCCTGTATCGTATTATCCGTACCAATAACCGCACGATATTTATACATAGCCGGGGCACGGTAAAAATCACCTTGGATATCATCTTCGCGTGTCCAGAACATTTGTACCGGGCATTTGGCTGCTGCCGATATCAAAGCGGCTTCCACGCCGTTATCCGGACGAAGTTTTCTTCCAAAACCACCGCCTTGCCTTGGCATTCCCAAAGTCACATTTTCCTCAGGTATATTCAAAGCCTTAGCAACCGAAGTCCGCATATTAGCCGGAACCTGCGTTGGGCCATAAAGCTCACATTTCCCATCCTTCACATCGGCAAAAAAATTGATTGGCTCCATAGGCGCGTGCGATAATGCCGGGCACTCATAAACAGCCTCTATCACCTTACCGCCACCGGCAAAAGCGGTTTCAACATCACCGTCGTTACGGGATGGGGCGTCGCTTTTTTGCGAGATCATTTCTTTAAAAGCGATATCATGCTCGGTTGTGCTTTCTAACTTACCGCTATCTTTCCAAACTACTTTCAGCTTATCTCTGCCTTTTTTTGCCGCCCAGGTTGATGTAGCCAAAACAGCCACAACCGTACCCGCCTGAACCACATTTTTAACTCCAGCAACTTTACGGGCCTCGGTATCATCAAACGAATCCAGCACCTTACCAAATGCCGGCGGGCGAGATACCATCGCGAAAAGCATACCTTCCCGGCGGGTATCCATTCCGTACAAAGGCTGCCCGGTAACTATTTTATGGTTATCAATATTGCCAACCCGCGTACCTATGATCTTAAAATCTTTCGGATCTTTCAGTTTAACATCGGTTGGCACACGCAATGTCGCTGCCTTAGCCGCCAACTCGCCATAACCCAATTTTTTACCGCTTGGCTTATGTATCACAAAGCCATCCTCGGCATAACACTCAACTTCGGGTACGCTCCATTGGCTTGCCGCCGCGCTGATCAGCATCACGCGTGCGGTAGCGCCAGCTTGCCTTATCGGCGTAAATCTGCTCCGGATAGCACCACTACCACCGGCTACTTGCGAGCCATATTTTTTATCCAGCGGAGCCATCTCCACATAAACCGAATCCCATTTTACATTCAGTTCTTCGGCCAGTATCATTGGCAAAGCGGTTTTAACACCTTGCCCAATCTCGGGGTTTGGTGCCATCAAAGTAACAAAACCTTTATTATCTATTGTAATATAAGCGTTAGGCGCAAATACAACGCCTTCGGCAATATGTTCGTGTGCTTCGGCTTCGCTCAATAAGCTAAAGCCAACCATTAAACCACCACCTGCTATGGTAGTTATGCGCAAAAAATTACGCCTCGATACCGGTGCTTCAACTATCATTTGTGTGCCACTCCTTTCTTAGCCGCAGCCACATGGATGGCTTTACGGATCCGCGCATGCGTACCGCATCTGCAAATATTATCCATATTGGCATCAATATCCGCGTCGGTAGGGTTAGGGATGCGTTTCAGTAAAGCCGCCGCAGCCATAATCTGGCCCGACTGGCAATACCCGCATTGCGCCACATCAACTTCTTCCCATGCTTTTTGCAAAGGGTGATCGCCTTTAGCGCTCAACCCCTCAATGGTTGTAATTTTATTGGCACCCACAGCTGCTATCGGGAACGAGCACGACCGGATAGCCGCGCCTTCCAAATGCACTGTACAAGCGCCGCACTGGGCAATTCCGCAACCAAACTTGGTGCCTACTAAATTCAAATGATCGCGCAAAACCCACAGCAAAGGGGTATCGGCATCGGCATCAACAGCAAGCAGCTTGTTGTTAACGTTAACGTTGTATTTAGCCATAAATTAAAATTTACTCTAATCTATCATTAATGTAAAACATAACAAAGTATAAACGGCTAACATCTTAAATATTACAATCGCCAATGGCTATTGCATCATAACACATTAACAGCCAACAATTTTTATTTTCCGATGTTAAACTATCAAATATCATCACTATGAAACCACAATCAACAACTGCAATTGGCAATATAGGCAGCGCAATTGGCATAGGCTTATTAGCAGGTATAATAGGAACAGCGGCGATAACCATATCGCAAATGATAGAAATGAAAGTTGATGGCCGCCAGCCCAGCGATGCACCCGTAAAAGCGGTAGGCAAAGTTTTTGATGTGCGCCTGGCTCATAAAGAAAGCAAGCCACTACTCTCGCAACAAATCCACTGGGGTTACGGCACAACATGGGGAATAGCACGCGGTTTAATCGCCTTAACGGGATTAAAAGGCGTATCAGCCTCCTTAGTTCATTTCGCCGCCATTTGGGGCTCAGCCCTGGTGATGCTGCCAAGCCTAAAAGTAGCACCTCCCGTTACCGAAGAAGCTCCCGGCGAAATTGCTATCGATGCTCTGCACCACGCCGTTTATGCCGCCGCCACAGGTTTCGCTTTTGATGCGATGGTGAGCAATAAGCTGGTATAGCGCAAAAAAAAATGTCATTTCGACCTAAGGAGAAATCTTCTGTAAGCTATAAGTCTGCTGCAGACTAAACGCGCGCAAAAGATTTCTCCTTAGGTCGAAATGACATCAGGAATAGAGATAAATTACTTTAATCTATCCACTCAAACTTAGTATAGGGCACCAATACTTCAGGTATTTTAATACCCTTATCAGTCTGGTTATTCTCCAACAAAGTAGCCACAATACGCGGTAAAGCCAAAGCGCTGCCGTTCAACGTGTGCGCCAATTGCGTTTTACCCTCAGCATTACGGAAACGCAGTTTCAAACGGTTACTCTGGTAAGTTTCAAAGTTTGATACCGATGATACCTCCAACCAGCGTTGCTGTGCCGCGCTGTAAGTTTCCATATCATAAGTTAAGGCTGATGTAAAGCCCATATCACCACCACATAATCTTAGAACACGGTAAGGTAGGCCTAATTTTTGCAATAAGCTTTGTACATGTAAACTCATCTGCTCCAGCACATCGTACGATGTTTCCGGGTTAACCACCTGCACAATCTCTACCTTATCAAACTGGTGCAAACGGTTCAAACCACGCACGTGCGCACCGTAAGAGCCCGCTTCCCTGCGGAAACACGGCGTATAACCACAGTTTTTAACCGGTAATTCATCGGCCTTTAAAATCACATCCCTGTAAAGGTTGGTAATAGGCACTTCGGCAGTTGGTATCAGGTATAAATTATCTACACCAACATAGTACATCTGTCCTTCCTTGTCGGGAAGTTGCCCCGTTCCAAAACCAGATGCTTCGTTAACCAATAGCGGTAACATGCGCTCATCATAACCTTCTTTCTCGGCTTCATCCAAAAAGAAAGCGATCAAAGCGCGTTGCAGTTTAGCACCCTTACCTTTATACACGGGGAAACCCGCACCGGTTATTTTAACACCCAGTTCAAAATCGATCAAATTATATTTGGCGGCAAGTTCCCAGTGTGGCAAGGCATTAGCAGCCAATTCTGGCTTAGCGCCATGCTCTAACACCACTTCGTTTTCCTCAGGAGTTAAACCTTTCGGGACAGATATATGCGGCAAATTAGGCAGCACCACAATTTTTTGTTGCAGTTCAGCCTCAATGCCCGATAGTTGCTCGCTTAGTTTTTTAGTTTCTTCTTTCCAGGTGTTCGAGTTCGCTTTAATAGCCTCGGCTTCCTCTTTTTTACCAGTACGCATCAGCTCGCCAATTTGCTTGGCGGCAGCGTTGGCTTGCGCCGAAATATTATCCAGCGCGTTTTGTGCCTGGCGGCGTTGCTCATCTAACCTGATCACTTCATCAACCAATTCGGGTTGTTTGAAATTTTTTACCGCTAAACGTTCCAATACATAGTCCCTATTTTCGCGGATATAACTAACTTGCAGCATTGTTTTATTTTTTGACAAAGATAGAATAGTTCATAGATCATAGTTAATAGTTCATGGCCATTTTTGATAAAAAGCCGCACCTATTCTTACATGAACTATGAACCATCAACTATGAACATGGAAACACCTGGCAAACTATATTTAGTTCCAACACCGATAGGCAACCTCGAAGATATCACGCTGCGGGCACTGCGCGTTTTAAAAGAAGTGGATCTTATCCTGGCCGAAGATACCCGTACATCAGCGCCTATGCTCAAACATTTCGAGATCAGCCAAAAGGTGTACGCCCATCATCAGCACAACGAACGCCAGGCTACAGCCGAGATCATCAAGTTTTTAAAAGAAGGCAAAAACATCGCCCTCATTTCCGATGCCGGAACCCCTGCCATCAGTGATCCCGGTTTCTTTTTGGTTCGCGAAGTAGTAAAGCAAGAGCTGGCTGTAGAATGCCTGCCGGGAGCAACAGCTTTTGTACCCGCATTAGTAAACTCTGGATTCCCTACAGATCGGTTCGTTTTCGAAGGTTTCTTACCCGTAAAAAAAGGCCGCCAAACCCGCTACAAATTTTTAGCCGAAGAAGAGCGTACCATCATCTTCTACGAATCGCCGCATCGCATTCTAAAAACATTGGAAGAAATGAGTATCTACTTTGGTGCCGATCGCCCAGTATCTGTATCACGTGAGCTCACCAAAATGTTCGAAGAAACCGTACGCGGAACCGTTACCGAAGTAAAAACCCATTTTGAAACCCACACCGTAAAAGGCGAGTTCGTCATCTGCGTTGCCGGCAAACCAGAATCAGAGGGTAAGGATAAGGAATCAAAATATAAAGAAAAAGAATAAATACGCATGTCATTGCGAGGAACGAAGCAATCGCACGGAGTCATGTCCGCCTTGTAGTTCGCGATTGCTTTGTTCCTCGCAATGACAGATAAAAAACAACAAGTGAAAAGAAACACCCTCTTAGCTATCTTCTCCGGACTATTACTCTGGTTAGCATGGCCGCCCGTTCACTACACTACATTCCTGTTATTTTTCGGAATGGTGCCTATGCTTGTCGCGATAGAGAATATCATCCAGTCTGATGAGTCCCGTAAAGGCAAAAAAATATTTCGCACCGCGTTCATCGGCTTCTTTATCTGGAATACACTTTGCGTTTACTGGGTTTATAACTCCTTAAAACAGGTAGGGGAGGTGGTGGCCTTGCCAATTTCCATGATCCCCTATTCCTTAGGTCCATTACTCATGGCAACCGCATTTTCACTATACTATCGCGTGCGCCAACACACCAGTCGCAACATTAGCCTGCTTTTACTGGCCGGCCTATGGATAGGCTACGAATACCTGCACCAAACCTGGGATCTTAAATTTCCCTGGATGACATTGGGTAACGGCTTCGCCGTAAGCCACAGCTGGGTGCAATGGTACGAGTACACCGGCGTTTATGGGGGTACAGTGTGGATCTGGGCATCAAATATTTTCATCTTCTTGATCTACATCGGCTTACGCGAAGCAAAACCGGCAGCACTAAGATTAAAGCAGATAGCTATATGGGTTGCCATTATCATCCTGCCTTTAAGTTTTTCGCTGTATCGTTACTACACTTACGTGGAAAATGCCGACCCAGCCAACATCGTAGCCGTTCAACCTAATATCGATCCGTACGCTAAAATATCATCAATACCGGCAATGGAGCAGGTTAACAGTCTTATCGGTTTATCCGATTCCATTGGCCAGGCCAATACCGAATACTTCATCTGGCCCGAAACCGCCATTTATGATGAATCCGCAATAAACGAAGATAAAATTCGCCATAACGCCTACTATCTGCGGGTTCAAAACTTTTTAAACAAGTACAAAAACGGGAATGTGCTAACCGGTATCGAATCTACCAAGCTCTACAACAGCGATCTTACTCCATCGGCCACCCATATCCCGGGCAGCGATCAGTACTATGATGTATTTAACGCCGCCATGAATGTCGAAAATTCATCAACCGTTCAATTCTATCACAAATCCAAACTCGTTCCCGGTGTCGAGGCTTTGCCGTTTAGTGGTCTAACGGGTTTTTTAAAACCTGTTTTTGAGCATTTGGGAGGCGCCGTTGGTAGTTACGGCAGTCAAAAAGAACCCACAGTATTTTACTCACAAAGTGGCATGGGTGCCGCGCCTATCATTTGTTTCGATTCTATTTTCGGCGAATGGGTGGCCAAATCAGTTGGTAAAGGAGCGCAATTCGTCGCCATCATCACCAACGATGGCTGGTGGGAAAACACGTCCGGTAAAGACCAACACCTCGATTATGCCAAACTCCGCGCCATCGAAACCCGCCGCTGGGTTTGCCGCTCTGCTAATACTGGTATTTCAGCCTTCATCAATCAGCGTGGCGATATTGTACAACAAAGTAAGTGGTGGGTAAAAACAGCCCTGAAGCAAAATATCAACCTCAATTCGGATATTACATTCTATGTTCGCTTTGGCGATTATATACCAATGTTCGGTAGTTTAATAACGGTTCTGTGTATCTTATTCCTGCTATTCAAGCGGTTCTCAAACAGGAAACTGGAAGTGTCAAAAGCTTGATTAGCACCAATGACTAATGAACTATTGAACCAATGAGCTAATCGTTTCTCGATTTCACAAAATCAAGCAATTCATGAATGGGTTGCTTGATGATCTTGCCCACATGTACGCCACGCTCTTCGCAAAGTTCGCGGAGTTCGGTACTAAAGTGGTAGGCAATTGAGCCCACAAAGTGGCAGTTATAATCGTGATAGTCCGGGTAAGTTTTAATGCACTTGTCAATAAACTCCACAAGCCCGTTTCTGATAACCTGCTGACTGTATTCTGTATTTTTAATCTCGCTCAAAAACTTAGTGAACGATGCCAGGTAAGAGTTAGGCGCGGCCTTTTGATAAATATGATTGATAACGACATCTTTATCAATTTTATAAGTTTGGTAAAATAGGTCGGCAATCTCCTTCGGCATATTGCCGTATAAAAAATCGGTAACCAAAACTTTGCCAAGCCAACTTCCCGATCCTTCATCGCCCAGCACATAGCCCAGGCCGTGCTTCCCATCAAAAATACTCTCACCGTCAAAAAATGAAATGTTTGATCCTGTACCCAATACGCAGCAAAAACCTTTGGCATGGCCGCAGGTAGCATATGCCGAGCCTAAAAGATCGCTGTCAACACTCACAAATGCTTTCGGGAACAGGTGGCTCAAAGCATTGGATACGATCTCTCGCCTGTCCGGACTGGAGCAGCCCGCACCAAAAAAATAGATCTCGCTCACCTGCACCGATTGCTTAACAATAGCCGCCGCTTGCGATTGAATGATCTTTACGATCTCTTTTTCTGTTAAAAAATACGGATTTAAGCCAGCTGTTCTGTACTCTTCTGGTGCCGAGCCCGGCGACTCAATTAACCAATCTGTTTTTGAAGAACCGCTATCAGCAACAATGATCATATTATAACGCTTCCAAAACCTTCCGGGTAATTGGCTTATGGATAAACTGTGTAATGTATTTGTTTTGGGTAGATAAGCGGAAATCTACCGGGTCTAACGATGAAGAAAGCATGAATATTTTAGGATTCTTTTCCCCGCTTAAACTTAAGGCATCATATTGTTTTAAAAACTCAAAACCATCCATCATCGGCATCCTGATATCTAAAAATATCACATCAGGCTCAATAGTTTTATCCTGCAATTTGGCCACAGCCTCGGTTGCCGATTGTATAACTATAATTTCCTCAGCAAAATTGCTGGTTTCCAAAATTTTACGCGTAACAAAGTTATCGATAAAATTATCGTCAATTAATAGACAGAGTTTATAGCGGTAAGGCTCCATTAGTTCTGTCAAAAATAATGCTTTATATTAAAAAAGAGAAAAAACTATTGAATGTTAATACTATTTGTAATTTCTTTCAAAGTTATCTCGGCACTTTTAGCCTGGTATTGCGCCTGGAAGTACCTTGATTGTGCATCCAGGTAGTTTCTTTGCGCTTCTCTGATCTCTAAAGGCGTAATATTTCCCAGCTTATATTTTTCGAGTGAGATGTCTAAATTCTTTTTAGCGATATCGGTATTGGATTGATTTAGTTTAACCTGCTCCAATCCAGACATGTACGAGATGTAAAAAGTATTGATTCGTGCCTCAATAGTTTGCTTGGTTTTGCTCAGGTTAATGGCCGAATTCTCTATCTCAATCTGCGCGTTACGTTCAATGCGACTTTGGTTAAACCCATTAAAAATATTGAACGATGCCGTTAAGCCATAATTAAATCCCCTGATGTCCTGCTGGCGGGTAACCAAATTGGCAGGTGTTTTATTATTACTGATGGTGTAGCCACCGGTTAAACCAACGGTGGGATAACGCAACGCCCTAACCTGCCTCAAATTAATATCAGCTAATTCGCGGTTAATTTGTGATATCAGTATCGATGGATTTTGGGTTTGTGCCTGACTCAATATATTGCCTAACAATAATTTATCGTCAATAACAATAGTATCAATTACCGTAAAATCGGTTTGCAGATCACGCACCAATAGCTGGTTCAAACTAACTTTGGTTGATGTATATTGCTGTATCTGGGTAATTAGCGCTGCAGTATCCGTATTTACATTCACCTTCGCGTTAAGCACATCTAAACCTGAGCCTCGGCCAACCTGCAGCTTATCATTAGCATAACGTAACTGCGTTCTAGATATCTCTATCGCGCCCTGCAACGCCTTAATCTGCTGATCCTGGTTCACCAAATTATAATAGGTAGATATCACATTGGATATGGTCGATTCGATGGTATCACGTTGGGATAGATCACTCAATCTGCTTAAACCTTTTAACTGATCAAGATTGGCAAACATGGCAAAACCGTCAAATATTGTCCAGTTTAAGCTGGGGCCATAACTTAAATTACTGTTGTGCGCGCCATTGATCTCGGTAACGCTACCATCTGTACGGGTTTGTTTAGTGCTTTGAATACTGTTGGATAAAGTAGCATCTAAACTCACCTGCGGTAAAATACCTGCATTACCCAAAGTAACATTGTTTTTAGCAATGTTGTTACTGTTTGCGGCCAGCTTAATGTTGTAATTGTTTTTCAATGCAATTTCAACTGCTTCTTTCAAAGTAAGTAACGGTGCTTTTTCTTTTTGCTGTGCGCTGGCAACCACGGTTGTGGCTAAGCAAATAACAGGCACCAGATATATTTTAAAAAATTTCATCGTCGTATTCAGTTATGAATTATGTGCCGGTAAAAGGCCTTCAGTTTTAGGTTTTGCTTTGGATTTCGATTTTTTCTCTTCTTTCTTTTCCTCTACTTCTTCCTCTTCGTCCGGTTCTTCATCAGGGTTGCGTTTTACTTTTGGCGCTAAAAACACATACATCATCGGGATAACGTATAGTGTAAGCACCAGCGAGAACAACATACCACCCATAATTACAATACCTAAAGCGGTACGACTCTTGGCACCCGCGCCCAAAGCGAAGGCAATTGGCACCGAACCCAATACTACGGCCAAACTCGTCATCAATATCGGGCGTAAGCGCGATGTTGCCGCCTCAACCACGGCCTCAAATTTTTGCAAGCCATGTTCCATCCGCTGGTTGGCAAATTCAACAATCAAAATACCATTCTTAGTAACCAAACCTACCAGTGTTATCATACCGATCTCGCTAAAAATATTAAGCGTTTGGCTAAACAACCACAAAGATAAAAATGCCCCCGCGATAGCCAGCGGAACAGTAAACATCACTACAAATGGGTCAACAAAGCTTTCAAACTGGGCAGCTAATACAAGGTAGATCAGCAACAAAGCAAAAGCAAAAGCGAATACAATGTTTGATGAGCTCTCCGCATAATCACGTGACGGACCAGCCAGATCAGAGCTGAATGATGAATCTTTCAGCACATCTTTCGCAATACGCTGCATCTCTTTAATACCATCACCAATAGTAACACCAGGTGCCAAACCGGCAGATATGGTTGCCGATTTATAACGGTTAAAGTGATACACAGCTGGTGGCGTCGAGTTTTCTTGCATGCTCACCACGTTATCTAACTGTATCAGTTTACCTGCCGAGTTACGCACATAAACCGAAGCAAGATCCAGCGGTTTGTCACGATTCTGACGATCCACCTGTGCTACAACCTGGTACTGCTTACCGTTGATTAAAAAGTAATCGATACGGCCGGCACTATAATAAAGCTGGAGTGTTTGAGCTATATCCTTTACGGCGATGCCCAGATCACGGGCGCGGTCACGGTCGGTAGTGATAGATAATTGCGGCTTGGTAAATTTCAAATTCACATCCACCCCTTGGAAAACCGTGCTCTTATTAGCTTCGGCCAAAAACTGAGGCAGTACTTTACGCAGCTTTTCAAAATCTTGGTTCTGGATAACGAACTGTACCGGTAACGATGTACGAGCGCCGCTACCGCCACCGCTTATGGTTTGTTCTTGTACCACAAACGCACGGGCATCCGGCATCCGCGAAAGCTTTTTGGTGAGGTAATCAGCAATTTGTTGTTGTGTGCGGGTACGCTCATCGGGCTGGGATAAACCAACACGGCCAAAGCCCGAGTTTACCGCGCCATTACCACCTTGCCCGCCCGCTGTAACGGTAATATTTATCCTTTTTTCGGGGATAGAATCTTCTACCAGCTGCGATACCTTATTCATGTATCGCGTCATAAACTCATATGATGCACCTTCAGGGCCCGTCATCGACATCCGGAGCAAACTGCGGTCATCCAATGGAGCTAACTCCGATGGTACGTTTTTATAAGTAAACCAGATGATAAAGAACGATCCCACTAAAATAGCTATAGAGATCCATCTGCGTTTCATGAATTTCATTAACGAATCGGTGTACGATGTGGTCATCCATTCAAAGAAAGGCTCTGTTTTTTCGTAAAAGGCAGAGTGTTTCTGCTCTTTACGGATCAATTTAACGTTCAGCATCGGCGTTAACGATAACGATACGAAAGCCGATATCAATACCGATCCGGCTACCACAACCGCGAACTCCCTGAATAGCCGCCCCGTAAAGCCTTGTAAAAACACGATGGGTAAAAACACAGCCGCCAGCGTAACCGAAGTTGATATAACTGCGAAGAAGATCTCGGCCGAACCTTCAAAGGCGGCCTGTCGTATCGGCATCCCCTCCTCAACCTTTTTATAAATATTCTCTGTTACCACAATACCATCATCCACCACCAAACCAGTTGCCAATACAATCCCCAGCAGGGTTAATATATTGATGGAGAAACCAAAAATATACATGATAAAGAAGGTACCGATCAACGATACCGGAATATCGATTAACGGCCTGAAGGCGATGAGCCAATCACGGAAGAAGAGGTAAATAATAATTACCACCAGTATGAACGAGATCAGCAAAGTTTCCTTCACCTCGGTTATCGACTGGTTAATAAAGCGGGTATTATCCAAAGCCACCTCAACCTTAATATCCGGTGGAAGATCTTTCTTTACCTGCTCTAAACGCTTGTAAAAATCTTTAGCTATTTGTACATAGTTAGCATCCGGTTGCGGCACAATAGCCAAACCAACTTCGGGCACGCCCGATTCCTTTAACGATGTTTCTTCATTTGATGCACCTAATATGGCATAACCAATATCACTTAAATGCACCACATGCGCACTATCCGCACGGATGATCAGGTTATTAAAATCCTTCTCGGTAGTCAGCTTACCTAAAGCGCGGATACTTAACTCGGTATTGTTACCTTCAATTTTACCGGCTGGCAGCTCCACGTTTTCACGGGCCAGGGCATCCGTAATATCACTGGCGGCTAAACCCAACGCGGTTAATTTGGTAGGATCTATCCATAAACGCATAGCGTACTGGCGCTGCCCCTGCACGTTCACAGCACTTACACCCGGTATAGTTTGTAACGATTGCTGCAACACATTCTCTGCGTAATCATCAATCTGCAGAATGTTACGGGTATTGCTACTTACTGTAAGCGTAATGATCTGATCCGCATTCGCATCCGCTTTGGTAACTACCGGCGGGGCATCAATATCCTGCGGTAACTGGCGCTGTGCCTGGCTCACCTTATCGCGAACGTCATTAGCGGCAGTTTCCAGATCGGCATCCAGGTTAAACTCAACCGTAATGTTACTCGAACCCACGTTACTGGTCGACGAAATATTCCTGATCCCCGGGATCCCGTTAATGGCTTTCTCCAAAGGCTCCGTGATCTGCGATTCAATTACGTCCGAGTTTGCACCCGAGTAACTGGTACTTACCGAGATGATAGGCGGATCTACCGAAGGGAAATCCCGTACACCCAAAAAATTATAACCAATTACCCCGAATACAACAATAACTACGGATAATACGGTGGCCAAAACCGGCCTTTTTATACTGACAGAGGATAAACTCATGAGTTTTTACTTAATTACTTTTACAACCTTAATAGCAACCTTAGGGCGCATTTGTATAATACCGGTAACTATCAAACTATCGCCGGCTTTTAAGCCATCAATAACCTGTATGCTTTTATCGGTACGGGTATCGGTTTTAATGGCTCGCTGTGTAGCAATACCTTTTTTGGCTATAAATACATTACTGCCTTTAATATCAGGTATTACGGCTTCGGTTGGTACCATAATAGTTTTAGGTATCTGGTCTAAACTAAAGTGTATTTTAGCAAAGCTGCCTGCTTTCAATATACCTTTAGGATTTTCGGCTTTGGCTCTTAAAATTATAGAGCGCGAGTTTACATCAATATTAGGCTCCACGGCATATACGGTACCGGTAAATTTATCGCGTGAGCTTTCAATATTGAAGCTTATTTTGCTGCCAACATGTATTAATGATAAATACCTTTCGGGTACCGAGAAGGTTACCTTTGCAGGATCAATATTAACCAACGTAGCTATTGAGCCTTGTGGCGATAAATAACCACCCGGGCTAATATTTCTCAAACCAATTATCCCCGAAAACGGAGCCCTAACTTCGGTTTTAGCTATCTGGGCCTTAGCCAGATCAGCCTGTGCCTTATACGAGTTTAACGATGTTAACGAGATATCATATTCCTCTTTACTAATAGCTTCTTTAGTTAAAAGCACTTTGTTACGATATTCGGTTTGCTCAGCCAGTTTGATCTGTACCTGTATCTGTTTAAGCGATGCCTGCAGGTCCTGGTCGTAAACTTTAACCAGCAGTTGTCCTTTGTTGACATGGCTGCCCTCGCTAAAATAAATTCCGGTAATGTTACCAGCAGTTTCGCTTCGCAAATCAACCTGCTCATTTGCAGATATTGTACCGGTTACATCTATCGAGTTAGCAAATGATGTATCCTTAACGATCATCACATTAACCGGAATTGGGCCTCCGCCTTTTTTACCTTTTTTAGCCCCGCTGGTTTGCGCGCTGGCCTCTTTAGCTTTTGAGCTAAAAAGTTTGTTGTAAAACAAGTACCCTATCACTAAAATTAACAGGGGATAAATAATGTACTTAGGCTTCATGGTTATGGGTTGATGTTACTTTTTTAACTTTTTTTCTAAACGATACAAGGTGTGATTCTAAGGGCTTTAAGTTCACTGCCATTTGTTTCAATACGTCATTAAATATATCTAATTTTTCAGAGCTGATACCTTCTGTCGCTTTTTTATTGAGCAACGCAAATGACGCCTTAATAGCCGGGATATCTTTTTCTGCTTTTGGGGTTATTTTGATCAGTTGCTCGCGCCTGTCCTCCGGATTAATTTCGCGGTAAACGTAACCTTTGTCTGTAAGCGTGTCAATAATATTCACCATGGCCGATTTATCCTTGCCCATAATTTCGGCCAGTTTTTTTTGCGTTGGTTGGCCCTGGTGATCGGCTATCAGTAATAACAAAAAATGGTAACGGTTAATATCCATATCCTCCACCCGCTTTGAAAAAGCGCCCAGGTATATTTTTACCAGTTGCATCAGCTTGCGCGAAATAGGTTCTTCCAAGGGGGACATGTATTTTATAGCACACAAAACTATTTAGTTAACACATTAAATAGTTATATGTATCAACCATATTACAGATTTTCCATGACTTTTAAGTCTGTTTTTCTGTATCTGTTTGTATTTTCGTAAACTTGCTTACTTATGAAATATCGTTTGCTCATAATTTTCTGTACCACACTATTTTACATCATGACTTTAAACGCATCTGCGGCAGCTAAACCAACTTCAATTAATTACACCGTAACTTTTCCCGAAGTTCAGGCTCATTATATCAATATAGAAATGACCATTAGCGGATTGAAAGAATCAACCGTTGATGTTAAAATGCCGGTTTGGACACCCGGCTC
>Ga0116227_10009784_pt1 | contig 17195 bp, 11 predicted proteins | sample S1TSphgellanicum_FD_89693 | JGI IMG/M metagenome (GOLD analysis project Ga0116227, IMG submission 89693) | Host-associated microbial communities from peat moss isolated from Minnesota, USA - S1T2_Fb - Sphagnum magellanicum MG | ecosystem: Host-associated > Plants > Peat moss > Unclassified...
ACATTCAAGCCTTTTTTCATTCAATTATGCTTTTGGATTCTATCATCCAAAACAACAACATTCAAGCCTTTTTTCATTCAATTATGCTTTTGGATTCTATCATCCAAAACAACAACATTCAAGATTCTTTTCCATCTTCATTCTTCCCATTTTGACCCATGTAAAATGAACAACATTCAAGGCTTTTTTCCATTCCCATTTTATAATCTGGAATAAGAACATTGAAGACTCTTTTTTTCATCTTCATTGTTTTTACATTTGGATCATCTCAAAATGAACAACAAAAATTCAAGGCTTTTTGTTTCATTCCATTTTGCTTTTTTTCAAAAATTTATCACCCAAATGACAACATGCAAGCCTTCTTTCATTCAATTATGCTTTGGGATATTATCATCCAAAACCACATTGTTCAAGGCTTTTTTCATATTCATTTCTCTGCCTTGGATCATGTAAAATCAACAACCATTCAGGCTTTTATTCATTCCCATTGCGGTTTACAATTTTATCATCCGAAACGACAACATTTGAGACTATTTGTCACCTTCATTGCTTTGCTTGCAATTTGATCATCATGTAAAATGAACAACAACATGGAAGGCTTTTTGTCATTCACAATCAGAATTTGATGGAACCTGTAGTTCCAATTCCAGTTAGTTTTTTTTATTCGGTATAACCTGCATTTAGGGTATGAGCCCAGTTTAGCACATTCTTCAACCCCCAGTTCCAGCTCTTAAACCAGATATTCCAAACCAAGTCGGGATCATAAACCAGGTCTAGAGTTCCACTTACCTATACACATAACCCGGGTCTAGTTCTACATACCTATACATTGTGTAGGTACTTGTTGTACAACCAATTAAAAGGGGTCATTGGACTAAACTATACAGTCTCATGAATGGGTTTTGAAGACAATGTGTTGTGATCACAGCAGCCTCATGGAAAGCCACTGATATAGGCCTTTGTTTTTTATTGCAGGGACAAATCACTTTCCATTGGAGACCTGCAATTGGGTTGAATTGAAAATAAGCAAATAATCATGTTAAGAATTCTGAGAATGCATGTTCTTGTGAAAAAAAGACAGATGTCATTGTATGGTGACTCACAATTTGACTCACCATTCTCACAGCTTTTGCAATTGATCAATGCTTGACTAAAGAAGCTCTGAGATGATTGTGAGCATAGCTACTGGCGAAAAACATAATGGAAAGGTGCTGTGATCACAGCAACGTAACATTTTTAATGTCCTTAATGTGCTATATTGTGAATGTTGTCCTATAAAGGTATTGCTCAGGCTTCCAATTTGTGGAAGGGACATCCATTGATTGGAGGACTGTTCTGAATTTTTAAGTAGCATCCATTGATAACAAAGGCAAATAATTGGAAGTGCTTTACACTTGAGAAGGCTTCTTTCTTTCCTTGGCCCACACGATGTGGTCTGGCTGACAAACTTCAGTGTCACACCCTCATTCTGCTGCCCTCTAACATAGTGAGAGCCTTTTGAGAAGAAGCCTTTCTCCACACGTTCACAAAACACATACGCACCCAAATAAGTGCAAAAGGTTTGATTCATTTTGCAATCCAATTGCAGAAGACAACCTCTCTCCAAGCCTATCATACTCTAGTGGAATGATCCCCCTCAACAACTGCGTGATGAGGTGATTGTTCCATTACCACAGCAGGTTCATTGATGTTAAAATTCCGGAAACCCAGAACCATGGATGTTCTTGGTCTAGTTAGGGTTTGCAGGTAGGTGTGTATAGCCATGGCACCAGACCAATATGGTTTGGCTCTGTCCATAAAGGGGTTAACAAAATTGAATACCATAGTTACCTTGGCAGCTTCCACACTAATTAAATTATTTGTCAAAAAAATGTTGGAATTTTCAAAAAATACTTTTTTCCAAGAATGTGAAGGAAAATAAAGAATGTATTGGAATATTTAGGAACATTCTATTTTTCAACATACATTCTACTTTTTGACATGGAATCTTCAAATTAAATTAATTATTGGACAAACGTGTGTTGAAGCTGCCAGAGTACTACTATGGTCTTGACACAACACTGATTGCAACCACTACTCAACACACCCTTTCCTTAAAACTTCTGGCGCAAAACAAAAACCATGGTGGTGGGGACACTGGGTGGTGACAACAAGAAAGCTCCTGACTCACACTAGAAAAGGCCACAAAAGACGAATGTTAAAACACCCCCATGTTGTTCATGAGCTTCCCAGTTATAGGATATTATACTAGATTTTGGGGCTCAGAATGGTCACCTGGAAGTTTGTACCATTTTCTTCTATATTGTTCAGTTTTCAGATCCTTTGCTGCAACTTCAACCCCCCAAAAACAAAGATACCCAAAAAATAATGAAACAAGCAAGTCATGATGATGGCTCTGCCCCCTTATGGCAAGTTGAGTGCTGTTCAACACAGCAACAGTTCAAATAGGAAATGTTCCATGAAGTTGTTGAATGAATGGAACTCACACTTCACAACAACAGCTGATGAATATTCTTCAATTTCTGGGACCCAATGAAAACTACACTGTTTGTTTCCTAGTCTCTCCCTAACCCTAACAGGCAGAGGCAACAATTCCAAACTCTTGACTATGAAGTTCCAAGTATGAACTCTGTACATCTTGCAATCAATCACTGACACAAATCAGCAGCAGCCCCATTTGGCTGGCACCAGAAGGAAAAACTGAAAACAACAGTATGAATCAATCATACTAGGGTAGTAGACATGCCCATCACCCATACACACCCATGACCCAACAAATGCCTGAATAGTTCAGGCATAGGCTGGTGATCAAATGGTCCAAGATTTACCATCATTCAAAGTACATCCTATGACCAAACAACCCGTGCAAGAAAATGTTTTTTGACATTTCAAAGAAGTTATATTGTAATTATATTTGGGCAGGGGTGTGAATGTATATCATTTGTTAAACATAAGTGTTTGGTCATTTATAGAATGTGATTGGTGATAAGATTTGGAGGTGTTTGGTGATAAGGTTTGGAGATGAACAACACTAGCAAGGATGGGGGGTCTTGAGAGAGCAGGATGACAAACAGGATGATAAAAACCAGAAACAAGCAAACGGGTCTTAAAAGCGAGACGTTACCCCCCCCCATTGAGCTCTGTCCTGCATGTTTCTCTTGTCTTCTTGCACACGTTTTCTGGCCCTGCATGGTTCTGCATAGAACCACGCAGCACGGTTCTACATGTTATTCTGTTCAGCAAAAGGACACGGCAATATTCTTTACTCCACTGAAAGTTTATTGTTTTATGCTGCCCCCCAGCAGATTCGAACTTTCAATCTTAGAAGCATAGATTGTGTTACTATCTATTGGAACTAGTGGTACCCGTGACCTTTGGACACCCGTGGCTACGTCACTCCAGCCACCCCGAACGCGCAGTGGTCCCAACCGACGTTGTGCGGGTATAGAACCAGCTGTGTGTACCCTCAGGTTATCAATCCGGGTATTTACTCCTTTACTCGACGTGAGAAAACCCAAAACCCCGGTTTTGACATTTTGAACCTTGGTTCCCGAAAGTTTTGGAAATTTTCGAAAACACGCTCCTCTATATAACCGTTGGTTCTTTCGGTAGTGGGGGGGGAGGGGAAGGTTTTTATATCGCCTCTGGTGCGATGGGAGAGGGATGCGATCCGACCGTCATTCCTACCCTTCGGACGGCTATAATGTTTTGTGGAGATGGTTTGTACACGGAAACCATGGTGGTCCAACCCCCGTCACAGATTGACACCGGTTGCCCGCTGCTTCACCGGCCTTTCCCTCCCCCACCCCCCCAAACCCCCGTCACTGACTAACTGATTGACTGACTGACGTAGTGAATTAATATATAAAATATCTGAAAATAAACAGTGGGACTTCGTTTCCAGTTTCTCTCCGCCACCACGACCCGCATCTGGTTTTCGGGACTTTGTTTTTATCAACTAGGGGGTTGCAGAATCGGCCTTGCAGATTAACGAGTTAGAACTTCGTTTTTGTCAACTGGGGGGTTGCAGAATCAGCCTCGCAAATTAATAGGTCGGAATGGCATGTCACAGACAGACAAAAGAATTAATATATATGATAAGTGTGATTTTTTTTTATTCAAATAACTCTCACAGTGAAAAAGTCAAAACCTGCAGCAGAACCGCATGGTTCTCCGCAGGGTTGCACTGTCAAGCCCAGAAAGGGCGCTAGATAGAGCTCCATGGGGGATATTTAAGGGCTCAAGTCTTTTAAAAGAGCAGGACAATGAACACCGAAGTAAGGAGGGGGATTCTTGAAAGTATAGGTCAACAAACGAGGGGGGAGATGGCCAAGATGAATAGTTGAAGGGGTAGGGTTAACAAGCTCTATCCGGCATTGTTTCAACATCTATGCCCCACCACTTGAGCCGAGTCCACTTTCACACCTTCCACATCCAAAGCAAGCCCCACCACTAGACCCCACCCTTTTGACCTCCATGTCATCCAATGACCCCACTTTCACCTTCTTCATGCCATTAAACGGATCCACCAATTTATGTCCTTCATCGACCCCTACAAACCATCGTCAACACTCATTTCGCATTTGTCATCAAATCTCATTTTGTCAATTGTTGTTGATTACAACACCATTGACATGATCTACATCATGATTTGCGCTTTGTGACAAGATATGTGTTCTACAAGAAATGGCACTTGCAAATCATGTTTGAAATTTCCCTATTTTCAGATGTAGATAGATGAGTTTCATTTTTACATTTCACGAACAACAACCTTTGTAATCTTACGCAAAAAATGGCGCTTGCAAGTCATGTTTGATATCTATCTAATTTTAGATGTAGATGGATAAGCTTCATAGCACACCAAAAACCACAAATTTAGGTAGCCCCTACACACTAATTTTTTCATGTTTTTCAACGCATTTGAGTTTTGTTCTTCAATGAATAGCTTCACTCTTGACATATTTGTATTCAATATTTTTTAACATTGCAAAATTATAATGTGTTCTTTTATTTCAGACACAATATGGGTAGATGTTTTTGAGGTCTGCAAAAGTTTTAGGTGGTCTGGAAGGTCCATCACTTTTCTTTGGAAATTGTTTATTGCCATGTACCTATAAAAGTTCAATTTTTTTTCCAAGGTTCATTACATTTTGGTCGAAGCTGTCATATTTCCATGTATTGCTTCACAGTTCATGTAATTGGGGTCGACATATCTAAGCTCTAGAAAAGGTCAATGTGTTTTGCAACGACATTTGTTTTTCACATATATTGTCATATTCACAAGATGATATCTTAGGTTTTTCCACTACTCAAATCCATTATGTTTTTAATGAAATAAGAATAAGTTCACTAATATGCAACTTATATGGTTTTGATAAAAATGAACTAGTTGATTAGGGCATATTTTGTGAAATATTTTTTAGTTGTTTTGGGTAATGACATGTTGCACTAGGTAATTTGTAATTTTAAAAAATTGGCATGGACATTAAGAAGTCCCAAGGTAATATGACATGGATTAACATGCCACATCATCATGTAACATTTTTATTTTTTTTCTTTGGGTCATGGATTGTAAACTTTTCATGGCATGTCATGACAAAAATACATGTTGTGATTTAATATTATTATTTTTGGATTTTTCTACTGGGTTTTGCTCTAATGACACCTTTTGTGGAACATTACTTTTTGTTCCTTGAATGTTTACCATAGAAAATGGAAAGCTCCAACATGGAATTTTTCAAAAAAAAAACATGCCAATAGTTGCCATTGCAAATGTCAACTTGCAAGGAAGAAATAAAATGTAAAGGAAATGAAGAATTGTACTTACTTTTGTATTACAACCTGAAGAAAAGTCTTCATCACTATTTACTTCATATACCTCCTTCTCATTTGGATGTATGGGCCTTGGAGGTAGCATACCAGATGGGTGTTTTTGTAATTTTGGTAGTGTACCCTTTTTATGGTCTGTTCTGCCACGTCATCAATTGTTCGTTTACTTCAATTTCAGAGTGTCCTCCCAAACTTTTCCCTTAACCTACTAACTCTTTAAGTTCAGCCTTTGTCATTGTTGGATACATTTTGAACAATTCATTACTTGACGCCCATGTAATTAGGGCATAAATTCATCATTATGTGGTGAGACAAAATATTTTTGTCTTTGAAAAGATTTCCATAGAACTTGCATTCAAATAATGGCCTATTAATTATAAGCACATCAACACGTCAAATGTTGAAATATGCTTCCACGGCCAATTGCTCATACTTGTTTTTAAGGTACATGGTGACATAATGATGTCTACTTTGTTGCATTGTGGACTTATAAATCCTACTCTTCCCTTGCAGACCTCCAAATACCTACAAATGTAATGGGGTAGCATATTTTGGAATTTGATTCATGAAGACGACAACAAAATTATTTTTAAAATGAAAATTTGCATATTAATTGTTACCCTATATTGCCATTTGCAATTTCAATTTATAAAAAATTCTTCTTAGACTATTTGTCAAACTTTGTAACCTATCCAATCAAAATACAACTTTCTTACCCCATAGAAAGTTTGTTTTTCAAAGGAAAGGTGAATGCAACAACTAAATGACTACAACTAAAATGTTATAACAACAAAATGACAACTACTACAATGATGCACCAACAAGGTGATGCATCTAGAAACTATGTTATCAAGGCAGTAGGGAATGGCCAATGGCTTCAAAACATGCATGAAACAAACACAAAACCCTAAATAAATAAACTAAAATGAAGATATGCAAGTTTATTTGTATATGCAAAAAACAAGATTTTCAAATCTTCCTCTCCCTTGCTTGTGGTTGTAATTTATTCTTTGTAGTTGTGAAGTTTTAAGGTGAACATGAACAAACAAGTTTTCATAAAACAAAACACAACATTTTTCCAACAATATAAGTTCAATTGTCTTAGTAAACATCTAGAGTTGAATTGAAACATGAGATGTTTGGTAGGGAAGAACAACATAGACAATAATGTGATTGCCAACTTATTATTACCTTGTTGGTTTTACAAACAACTACTACAACAATGAAACAACAACTCCAATTGATTACATCCCATCCACACAATGAAAAGGGGAAAAAATGAAATGGGAGACTCACCCCTTCTAGTCATCTTGTTGTTGCCAACTTTATAATATTAATGTATCTTTGTTGACCAAGGAGACGAATCATGTAGGGGTCTTCTTGAGCACTTACAAAGCTTGTTGTTTGCAAGACGCAAACATGGAGCTTATCCATCTACATATAAAAATAGGGAAATTTCAAACATAATCTGTGAGCACCATTTCTTGTAGAACATATACATTGTTGCAAAGCGCAAATCATGATGTAGATCATGTCGATGGTGTTGCAATTGACAACGACCAACAAAGCGAGGTTCAACAATGAATGCAAAATGAATGCACATGTTGATGAAGGATAGAAATTAGTGGGTTTTTGTCTAATGACATGGAGAAAGTGAAGGTGGGGTCATTAGATGACATGGATGCAAAAAAAAATGGGGTCTGGTGGCAACGCTTGCTTTGGACATGGAAGACGTGAAAGTGGGGTCAAGAGGTGGGGCATGGATGTTGAAACAACATCAAACAAAAGCTCATTAAGGGATATTTAATGCCTCATGCTTTGACATAATAGGGTGACAAAGATTAATAGTAGAAGGGGGCATTTCTTGAGAAGGTTTTTGATAGAAAAGGAAAATGAATATGAACAACATTAAGGGTTCTTGAGAGTAAAGAACTATAAAGATGAACATCAAACCAAGGGTTTTTGACATAAGAAAATTATGAGGATGAATATAAAACCCAAGGGGTTTCCTTGAGAAAAGATGTTAATGAAGTTGAATAGTACAAGGGTTGGTTTTTGAAACAAGAAGAAGATGAAGATGAACACCAAAAAAAGGGTAGGGAAGGGGAGAAGAAGGTGAAAAAAAACATTTGCAACCCATAACCAACATTTAAAAAACCTTGGCAAACTTTGATTACCAAATATTTGTCATGTTTTATGACTTACACCACACACTAAACAATGAAAAATATTAGTAGGGTAGGGGTTAGAATAGACTGAAAAAACACAATAATGAAAATAAGTACAATTAAAAACAAAAAAGGCAAGCATTTCAAGTGGGGGACAAAAACTCAATGACAACCATGAAAAAAATCACAAACCACAACAACATTGGAACACAATCATTTGTAATCAACAATGAAGAGCATAAATAATTTCACAACATAATAGACCTCACCAATAGAACACAATAGTTATGTCATCATTATGGATGTGTTTGCCATTTTCTTTGTTTTGATCTAAGTCATTAATGTATGATGAACATTTTTGCCACAAAAATAAATTTGTTTTAATCTTCATTTAGTTTGTTAGAGGTTAAATGTTATCTATTTGTCAAAAATCTTGAGTTTGATCACATTATGCAAGATCTTTGGTGATTTATTTGCCATGTGTTAAATGGTCATATCTTTTTCATTTCTTAACCAAATGTTATAATTTAAATGGCCATAGGTGCACCAAAATTAAGGCATAAAATGTTTTTAAACTTCAAAACAACACAAGCCATCATCAAAATGCCCTTCTCCTTTAAGTTTTTAAATGTTTGATCACTAACCTATTTACCTTAGTATTTGATACAATTCAAACTACACATTTCAAGAGCAAGAAAATGTAAAATAATAATTTGTTATATTTTAAATGAAAATTTAGGTTATCATGAAAGGACATCTTAGAATGCCTTTAATTTCTAGTTCTCTACCTACAATAAAAAAAATTATTCACCTTTTTTAATGACCTTTTATTTATTTATAGGTTTGGACTTACCCATATGTTAGGGATAGTAGGAAAATTAGTGGACCAACCATTTCCTATCATTTCCTTGGATTCCTAATCATTTTAAAGGTGTGCCCTACCATTTCCCTACATCCCTTACCTTGTTTTAACGTCCCCCAATGTCTCCACCACTTTTCTCAACATCTTCAACACACCCATTATTTGCCCAACTTGCCTTACTTCTCTTCAACATCCTTTGTCATCTCCTTAATATAAATTCAACATTAAACAATGTCCCTTATCATTGTTGTTAACCTTTTAGCATGCCCTAATGTAAGGCCATTATTATTGAGTCTTGCTGGTGATTGTTAACATTTTTCCCACTATGGGCCCATTATTGCCAAACCTCATTGTCTTTCATCATCCCTTAACATCCCTTGTTATTCTCCAAATGTCCTTATTATGCCCCACCATTTCCCACACCCCATGATCTGTAACATAACTAATCCAAGATTGGGCAGCCCATTAACCAAAAAATCATTAAAGAAGTCCTATTCAAGATGTTCCACAAAAAGGGATGGCAGCAACCTTAGGAAAAACCCTAAAAGGATGTAGTTTTCATTTGGTCACAAATTTTCAAGAATGGTCGACATGTGTTATTTATTTTGAAATACCATAATTATGAACACATTTTCTGGAACTTCAAAGTTCATTAAATATTTTCAATTTTACCTAGTTTGATTAGTTTTTCATTTAGTTCCTCATTTGGAGGAATGTTGATCACAACTTGTTATAAAACATTCCTCTTTTTGGTGTTAGTGATCTTAGTCATGGAATTCTTTTTTTTGGTTCATGGTCAAACTTGGTTGTTAATATGATCATCTTTCTCTTCCTAGTGTTGGTGATCCTACTCATGAAGCTTTTTTTCATGGTTCAATCCTTGTTCTAGGAGTCCCCCCAAATTTTTATTTTGTTTGTTATAGGTTAGAAAGGTGTAGTTTAGTTACAACATGCTCTCAACTTTTCATTTTTTTTTACTTGTTGTTTCACCCCTCGTTGAGCTATTGTTGTGTTTCCCAAATTTCAATCCATGTATTCAAAAGGATGTGCTTGGAGGCCTGCTTGAAAATTGTTGTGAAAAAAATCACTTGCCTTTTTTATATTTGTTACAAATTAATTTGATAGAAATTATGCCCTATGGTGTATTTCAATTTTTTTTCAAGCTATTCATTTGCCATAAATAAACTTTCAATTGCTATTATGGCCCTCTTCTTTTTTCTCTCGTTCCATTTGACTTTTTAAATTTCATTTGTTGCTACTTTATCCTTTTAAAAAAAAAGGATCTATAAGTATTTTACAAAAGTCACAACATGTATGTGACTTTGAATAGTTTATTAAGGGTTTTTTTCCTCAAATTTGTCTTGTAGTTAAATTGGGCAATGACAACAAGTTGTGAAAGTTCATCACCTCTTGGGTTAGATCATTTGAAATGTGAATTTTCTATTTTAGGTTAGCATTAGGATCATCTAGGTTGATGACATGTTCCCCTTTTTCAAATGCCATAATAATATGGCTATTAGGCATATCCACATAATAACATTGTTGTAAATATAATTCAACTATAGGATTGCAACTAATATTTAAACCCAAAACTAATACATGTTAAAGAGTTTTATAGTTGCACATTGATCCCTTTGTTGTTGGCTATCATTAGCATGTTCATTTGAACTATAATGATATTCATTTTCCCCCTTTTCAACGTTTACATGTGTTGTTGTTATGTAATAGTTTGAAAAGTGTTTTATTGCTCATGGCCCTAAGGTTTAGAGGCCATATGCTTGTTGCTTTAGACCTTGTTTTGATGTTATGTTTGGTCAAGGATTGGTTTAAGGTTTTGTGCACCCATTTAATAAATGTAAATTTGTTGAACTTGTTGTATTTCCCTTTAGCCATTATAATTGCATCCCTTTCCTTTCTAAGTGTTGTTTTGAAAGGCTTGAAACAAAAGACATTTAATGGTTGAAGTGCATGTGACATGTGAAAAGATAGAGTGATCAATTTAAACCAAATTCTTACATTTTCTCTATTATTTCTAATGTAACATGTGATCCATGTCCATCCATATGAATGTCAAATGTTTATTAATTTGTGAAAACCCATTTGGAACATACCTCTTAAAGAATGAAGTAAACTTTTTGAATAAAAAAAATTGTCATCAATTTTTTTTTACATTGCCATACAAGTCTCTAATATGTAAAGTTTGATGTAGTCATCACATAACCTTTATCCTTTAAATACGTAAAACCTTGGTAGAACTATCTCAACTACATTAATTGCATAGTCTATTGTCAACCATTTTCAAGAATTAAGGATGGTGTTGTATACCTAGTTGGATCCTCTTCTAGCTATAACTTTTGCTCCAAACTATTTACTTGTTTGGATCCATATTTCATTAAAAATCCATATATGGTCAATCACATTTGTTGTACAATGTTTGCAAGTTGTAAAAGGAGGCATAGGAATTAGTAGTTAAACCTTGTGTTCATTACCACAAAATGTGGGTGCAGTTCACTAGTCCTTGTTCACTACACCAGTGAATTCATTACTTTTCAACTAGTCCTCGTTTACTAAGACCAATGAATTCACTCAAAATCTAGAGAAATCACTTGACATATAAGGGCACCTTTTGTTGTAGTGGCTACACTAACATTCAATCCTTCTACTTTTCAGATACTAATTTTCAAATGTTTTCTTTTGAACCAATACCACCAATTGTTATGAGGTACTCCATTTTAGAAAGGTATTAATTCGGTTTGTGTAAGTTTTGCAACCTTCATTTTCAATTGTACTAGGTTTATCGATAGTTTGCATTTTTGCATATTTAGAATCCATCAAACTATTGCTACATCCTCTTCATGAAAAGGACAGATTCAATGAGGAATGCTACTAGCTAATGAAACATACATTTTATTTCTTTTTCAAATCATTTGAATGGCAAAACAAAATCCAATAAAAAGAGGTCATTCGTAATACTACATCCATATTCTTGGTAAAGTTTTTTTTAAAAATATTGGTTCAAAAGACATCTATAACTGAACACTAAAAGCCCCCATCCACTTATGCAACACTGGATTTTAGCACAAATGTTTGCATTAAAACATAACAATTGACAAGCCATCATGTACATACCCATACACAAGGTAGGTCAAGATCTTATAATTTTGGGTCTCACACACACCCATAGATGAACACAAAAATTACAAAATGATCAACACCTTAAAATTTTTCACACATACAATTTTTCATCTGGGTATTCAATCTTAGGCATGCATATGAACATTAATGTGATTGTCGTGTGATTGTTGACCAGCTACATTTGGAACAGTTGGCACATTTGGTTACCGACCAGTGTTTGAACACCAGCCAGCTTACCCTAGTTTATGTTTTTCAATTTTGTAGTGTAAGATAGCAAACAATTGCCAAATCCTTAGACAAATTTCAATTTGATTGGTAACACTTTTATACGTGACCATTAGAATAGTAGCCAATCAACAAACTTATGGTGACATGTTGTCGGAAAAAGGAAAACTAAGGGCAAAACTTGGTGACATTTCTTTTTGAAAAAAAAGGTATTAAGAAGTGTTGGCTTTTCGCAAATTTTCACTCAAAAAAATGACTAGTATCTACAGGCAGTATTTTTTTCAGGTGGTGAATTTCTGCACCATGGTGACAAAAAAGAAAAAACATCAAACATTCAGTCACATAGTGCCTAGTTATTTCGCCCAAAAAATCATCTGAAAAGAAGGGAAAATTTGGTTTTTGAAGAATTATTCTCACTTTTCCAAAAGTCTATTGTCAATTTGTTCCTTTTTGGATGAAACTTTAGATAGATTCCTATAAAAAAAAAACCATAAATGGTGAATAATTGCTTAATCTAGCTTGGGATGCTCCTTACCTTCTCCTATTTTGAAAAAAAGAAAAAAAAAAAGAAAAACGAAAAAAAAGAACTGGCTGCATGTAAGAAGGGAATCCTCTAATTGCACATAAATTAATAATAAAAAATTATTCCATGTTCATAGTAATATTACATGCACACTAATTGTCATGAACAGTGCAGTTATGATTTGAATCCACAACCACTTGCAACACCAAAAACCATAAAATGACAAGTTCAATCATAACCAAAATGAACTACAGTTACCAACTCCCAAGACAAGTGTTCTACCACAGATTGGAAAATAGAATCTTGATTGAACTGTGTTCGTTGAGCTTTAAGGTCCCCTTTAGGTATCAAAGAAAAGGAATGAAACCAATACCTAAACAATTGATATTGGAGCATATATTGACCCACCTTCCTATAATGAGAGGGTAGCTATAATTCATCCTCTCTTTCCAACTTGGTAGCTCTATTTCCTTTTGGACTATATGTGTGCCAATAGGCACACAACAAACCACCCCATGATCAAAAGAGTTGGTAAACTTATCAATGTTTAACTAACCATCGGAGCATTTGAATTTTCATGATTATGCATGAAGCATGTATTATTATGCTTGTTATTGAATGACGAATCAAGAGATTGAAGCAACAACTCTCATGCAACATGCTTATGCATTATTTACAACTTGTTTTAAATGGAAAGAAAAAAAGGTTAATTTTGTACTTTGTATTTTCATTTAGTTAGGATTGTTTTAGTTTTCATATTCACCCACATTCATAGATTTAGATTGAAAATATTCTCGTTCTAAAATTCTTCTTCTTTTTGAATTATGTTAAACATGGTAGTAACATTCTCCTTTTGATCATCTTAGGTTAATCTCGTTGCTTGTTTCATGTACTTTGTGTTCTCTATGACCTTTTATTGGATGTAAGTGGCTATTTTTTCACGAAATTACTTAGGTAGTAGCATATTTTGAAGATTAATAATATATTATGACCCATTGATTAGATCAAGTGAAATAATACAAATCGATTATATGTAATATTGTAACTCATTATAAATTATTATGTTCGTCTATCTTTTGAGTTCTCACCACAAGTTTTTCAAACACTCACTCAAATAACAAAAATGAATAAAAATTCAAAAAGGTTGCATGGTAGCATCAAATGGTGAAAGGGCCACCACATTAGGTGCATATTCAGGACCCCAACAAATAATGAACCTCTATGATTCTCTACCACCTTATTCCTCCCTTTCCTTCTTTAGGGTCCCAAATGAAAACACATGGACATGTACCCAATGGAAAGGAAAATAGCTTACGCTACCCTTCTTGGTCATTATGTCCATTGTGGTTGATTTTGTCCATTTCTTGTTGTCTACAAACCCAATTGAACCATCCAAGGTATCGTTGTTTTGCATCTTTGTTGTATACTTTTTGCTTTTATTCTTCCATGTGTCAACAACAAACATTGTTTTGCACACAAACTCCATTTCCACTAACGAATTATTGTCCGGATTGGAATCCAATAGCTTCATAGATTTAAAAACAAAAAGAAGAACATCAAATGGAGAAACCCTTTATGAGTGTTGTTGGAGGAAAGATATAATTGCTTCCCCATCTCCTCCACAAAGACTAAAAAATATATAATTATTAGGCCATTACATAATGAATTGATTATGGTTATATTAGTGAGGAAGTAGGCCAATTAACCACAATTTCCCAAATATGATCAAAACCCCTTTGGCCCTTTGGGTTGATTGATAAATAAAAGGCATTTGAAAATGGCTTAGTTAATAGAATGCCTCTATTGTCATCTCATAATGCAAGACCTTAATATTTAAATCACAATTTATATAGGAGTTAGGATCACTCTTGGGTGGGTAAGTCATTTACCTTGATATAGCTTATATGTTTTCTCACATTTTGTAGTGCATTTCCCTTATGATTTTGATCAATTTATTGTGATTAATTAGTAGATATTTAAAAAAAATCTTCCATAAATTGCTGCCAACATATTCTTATTTTATATTTTGAGACCCTTTTCCTTTTTTCACCATTCTTCCATTATAAGATTCCTAAATGTATTATTGCAATTATTAAAGGGATTTAAAATATAAATTATTAAAAAAAATTCACCTAAGGATGTTCTACCAAATTTGACATATTTGTAGAAATATTAAACATATATATTTTTATTTCCTTTACTTTTCATCCATTATATCTTTAGGAGAAATGTACATAAATTCCAATGATGATGATAATTGAAATTAGTTTGGGCAAAACATCTATAGAGTCCATTAGTGGTCGTCAGGCAAACAATTTTGGATGTTGTTCATTTGAAAAGTATGAAAATATTTCATGATTATTTATTTATACACCTCACTCTTTTCACCAACCCACCTATATAAATATGGAAAAACACATGTTAATTTGAGGATTTTCTGGGCAACTTGAACAATTTTTTTTCTCATCTGCCCAAAAATTTCAAGTACCTTGGAAACAATTTTCCATGTAGCCCGAGATTTTGAGCTGAAATGGAACTTTTTTCAAACCTTCATAAACTCCCCCAAAATTTTTGAGCAACATAAGAATCTCAAAACTGCCCGGATGTTTTATGAGCATCAATATTTTTCCAGAGTGCCCAAATTTTTTTGAGCGTAAAGGAAAATTAAAAAAACTTTATCATCTACCCGAAATCACAGGGCAGCATACAATTCTGAAACAGTTTTCATACATGGTGAATATTTACCCTTATTAAATATATGGTATGTTAAAATACTCTGACCCAGTAATTTTTTTGATGGCAGATTTTTCCATTTTGGGAATTTTTTTTGAATATATAATATTCTGTTACAATTTTCTTTCAAAAAAATTATTTCCCCAAAAATTATTTTCATTAAAAATGACAAAAAACTGCCATAATTGCCTATACAATATGAAAAAGGTGCTTAAGATTTTTTATTTTAATATTTTGAATATTGCCAAATTTGGCCAAATACACTTATGGATAATTTGCCACTTGAGAAAAAATCATAAAATTGAAAAGAAAAATACTGCTCTTACCTTTTTATGTTACTAAGTTAAATATTGCATAAAATGGTAAAATATATTCACCCACTTTTATGTCCAAGGAGGTTACTACTGCCTGCTTCTTTTTTCTCCTTGTCTGCCCTTGATCTGATCTGTCTTTTTTTCAATAAAGAGATGGATGATGCCCAAAAACACTTTGTGCCCATGTGATGCAAGTCTTTTGCTATATGCCCATTACAATCCCAAACCCTAAATTGTGCATGACACAACCCAAAGTGTGTCCTGGGCAGCTCCAAGATGTGTATGGGCACCACCAGACACATCTTGGAGCTGCCCAGACGGGCAACCTGGGGGAAAAATGCAGGCAGTGCTTTTGTACTTCATTAGCTGACTTAATGTCCCTCCCTTACATTTCACTATGGCAAATGAAGGGTTTAGGGTTCTACATTTACAAACCCTAAAGCTTAAACCCCAGTATTGGGCGGGTATTTGATTTTGCTTATAATCACCCATTCCAGTGTTGAAAATGTTCCAAAATCAAAAGAACCGGCCATTCTGGTTTCCCCCGCCCCCAAAATGGTCGATTAAAAGAACCGCCGGATCAATCTGTTGGAAACCAAAAAGAACCGGAGGTTATAAAGGGAGGTATTTGAGTCAGCAGAACGGTCGGTATGATACCACAGAACATTCCCGTTCTTTGGTTTCTTTCAGGACTGCGGGTATGAACTGTGACAACCTGATTGGTGACCTCCGGGGGGTCTGTCCCTGGTTTTGATAACCGCCCAAGGCGGAGCCAAACCCAAGTTGGGGAAAGTGAGGCCGCGGCCAAAAAAAGGGGGCCAAATTTGGCGGTTTCTGAGAGGGCCCCATCTTTGGACCCCCAATAATTCTGGCTTCCTTTTTTTTGGCCTGTGTTTGGCGAGTGCGGCTTTCGCACGAGAATCGCACGTCCTCTTCGTCGTCGTCGTCCGTCAAAAAGGTCGCACCTTTGTCGTAAAGCTTGCAACTTTGCAGCTTCTCCTGCTTCGCCACAACTGTTTCTATATTTGTGCCAGCTTCAGTCCTTCGCTGCTCATTCCCCAGTTAGCTCTGCTCGCTTTTGCATCCCCAACATCTGCTAGAATTCTTTGTCTTTTCTTTTGGAGAGAAGCAGATTTCCCAAGCAAGATGGTGAAGATTTGCTGCATTGGAGCTGGCTATGTCGGGGGTCCGACCATGGCGATGATCGCATTGAAGTGTCCTGATATCCAAGTGGTGGTGGTCGACATTTCCAAGCCGCGGATCGCTGCCTGGAACAGCGCCGATCTTCCCATCTACGAGCCCGGACTCGATGAAGTCGTGAAGGCGTGTCGGGACAAGAATCTCTTCTTCAGTACCGATGTGGAGAAGCACGTTGCCGAGGCGGATATCGTCTTCGTTTCTGTGAA
>Ga0116227_10009785_pt1 | contig 17194 bp, 12 predicted proteins | sample S1TSphgellanicum_FD_89693 | JGI IMG/M metagenome (GOLD analysis project Ga0116227, IMG submission 89693) | Host-associated microbial communities from peat moss isolated from Minnesota, USA - S1T2_Fb - Sphagnum magellanicum MG | ecosystem: Host-associated > Plants > Peat moss > Unclassified...
TTCATGTTCTTTGATCGCTGCTACGATCTGTGATTCACTGATTTTTGACTTTTTCATCTTACTGTTTTAAAGTTACGAATTTTCGCCTTTTATTCAGTCCGATATTAGGGAAGGGTTACAGTGGTATTGTGATCGCAATTTCGGACCGTTTTTAACCAAAAGGCATATTGGGAGATAAATTCGTGATCAAGATCCCGAATGTCCCGGTCATCAGTTTCGTATTTCCACTTGATAAAGTCTCTGGTATGATTATAGGAAATGTTATAACGTTGCATCGTGCTGGGTGCAAAGTCCACGCCTTGCAATGCTTTCATTTGCGCGTTATGTTCTTTGAATACTTCAAGGATCTTTTTACGTTTTTCGACATTTCCGGTAATAATATCTTTGATCGCTTTTGCTGATATTTCACGATCTGCTTCAATGAGCGCTCTTTTGGCCTGGAAAATTTGTAGTTCTAATGCATCAAGGAAGTGATTTAATTCCCTTGCATCCTCCTTCGTCCCCGTCGCTCTCGCCGCAGATGAATTCCATTTGGACGATTCCCATTTTCTCTTGGATGACAATTCAACTGATTTACCATCTACTGTGATTTTCAGGTAGATGTAAAGAGGGCCTTTTTTTTGATTTTTGGACTGTTTTAAATAAAAAAGTAGTCCGAAGCTTTTTTCTAACATAAACTAACATTTAAGGGTTAAACAAATGTCGGTTTAGATCATCATCCAAACAAGATGTCCACGCGCTGGACATGCTCATTATCAATTCATTATGCAGGTTCCATTGCGTCTTTTTGTAGGTTTGAAATGACGCAATGAATGACGCAATAGAATTATGTGTTTTAATGCGAGTTTTGGTAAAGCGTTGAAACGAAAAGGGCCCTTAATCTACGATTAAAGGCCTTTTTGATGTTTTTGATAACATAATCAGCGGAATGGTTATGGTCAGTACTTACTGAAATTAATAGCTTAATGTCTAAATGAGTTTTTGTTCATTTTGTTCAAGTTGCATAAAGGCTTTGTTTAAGTGCGGAAAATACTTATCTGGCAATGGCAACACATATACATAAAACTGTGTAAACGAATGGCAGGATATAGCGGTTTGAATGAAAAATGCATTGATTGTAGCGGACCAATATCAGCTGTGATTTTGGCAGTTTTGTTGCGCTAAAGGTCAGTTCTGTTTGATATCTTTTCCGGAGCTTTACATTGTAAAGCAATTTTTTTTTATGTACGTTTTTTTAAAAGTCATAATTAGATATGATATATGAACTGCGTTAATAAATAGTTACAATTAGTATCATCCCGGTATTGAACACATTTTAGGTCTTAACTCTTTATTCGATATGTTTTTGATTCGTTTTCGCTCTCCAGCGTCGCGTATAATTCGTGGCCTTGTGTTGCCCTTCTTATTGGCCCTTTTTTTACCAGCTAAATTGTCTGCAAATGACAATACACCGAGACCTGTAACGATTTGTTCTGGGGCAAGCATTCTGATCCTTGGGGATCCTATTCTGAACAATTCTACTAATTATGCCTGGGAATGGCTCCAGAATGGTGTCTGGCTACCGGCTCCAGGTGCAAACAATACGGCGGATTACCTGGCTTCTTCTTTGTTAAATGCGAGCAGTACAGAAGTGGTATTTAACCTGAGAAGGAAGATGATCGTTTTGGGACTGCCGGTTTACGATTCTTATTACATGGTAACTGTGCAGCCCATCCTGCCGATTTTAAATAACAACATCACCGCGCCTGCCACTGCTCTTTTTTGTGGGTCGGGGAATCCGGCAGCCATCCTGGGGTCTACACCCTCCAGCGGCAATGCTACATTCTTATACCAATGGCAAAGTTCAGCCGACAATGTGAGCTTTATCAATATCAATGGTGCAAACGCTAAAGATTACACGCCGGGCTCATTAAGCAGTACGGTCTATTTTCGTAGAATTGCCATCAGTGGCGGCTGCGGTTTGACCTCAACAAGTAATGTGGTTACCATGAGCGTGTTAACTGAACCCTCGCTTCCCGAGCTGGCCGATACCAAAATGAGCATCTGTGCAGGTTCTGCAGCCGCGCTGAGCGTTAAAAATCCTGTGTCTGGTTTGGTCTATAAATGGTACGATTCGCCGGCAAAAACGAATTTGTTGTTTACCGGAAATGCCTACCTGACAGCGGTATTAAATCAAAGCAAGACATTTTATGTGGCCAGTTCCAATGGGGAGTGCCCAAGCCCGGTTATGCAGCAGGTGGAGGTGCAGGTGATGCCCCGATTGACTGCGGTAAATGTTTCTGCTAAGGTTTTAGGCCCCAATAGTGTCAGCTTTAGCTGGGAGGCTATTGCAGGGGCTGCGGCTTATCAGATTAGTTTGGATAATGGGCTGACTTTTATTGAGCCAAGTTCCGGCCGGCTGGGCTTAAGCCATGCCATGAGCGGTTTAAAGGGTAAACAGGCCGTGTTGGCGCAGGTGAAGGCCATAGGCATATTGCCTTGCCAGGAAAGCAGTTCGTCGATGTTGAAGGTGCAAACCCCCAGTGAATATGATGACATCTACGTACCCAATGCTTTTACACCAAACGGTGATGGTAAAAATGATGTCCTCTATGTGCGGAGCGAAACGGTTAAGCGCCTGAACTTTTACCTCTATAACCCATGGGGCGAACAGGTTTTTTATTCCGATAGCTTGAATAAAGGATGGGACGGAAATTATAAAGGGACGCAGCAACCGGTGGGGGTATATGTCTATTACCTGAAAGCTACGATGGAAAATGGACGGGAATTGAATAAAAAAGGAACCATAACGCTAATCAAATGAAAGAATTTATCCTAACAGGATTGGCCATGCTGTTGATGTTTTTTGCCATCAAAGTAAATGCACAGGTAGATCCGCATTTTTCACAATACTATGCTTACCCCTTATGGTTAAACCCTGCTTTAACAGGCGTGGTAGATGGAAATGCCAGGCTGACGGCCAATTATAAAGATCAATGGACTGGCCTGGACAATGGTTTCAAAACCCTAGCCATTTCCGGTGATTTTAGAACCTCTGACAGAATAGCCCTGGGGTTTAACGTGCTGGATCAGAAAGCAGGTACGGCGGGCTACAATTATTTATCAGGTTATGGTTCTTTTGCGTACCAGGTTCCCGTTTCTGAGAATGGGTACCATAAACTGAGCTTCGGTGTACAGGCTGGCTTAATTTATCGGGGCTTTGATGTCAATAAGTTGCAAATGGATGATCAGTATAATCCATTGTTAGGCTACGACCCGACGATCGCTACCACGGAGAATTTTTCGAGTACAGCTGCAACTCTATTTGATGCCAATGCCGGGGTGTTTTATTATGATGGGACCCCTTCTGGCCGCGTGAATGTATTTGCAGGATTTAGTGCAGGCCATCTGGCTGCAGCAAAGGATGCATTTGCCAACGGTGGCCTGGGGGCTAGAATTCCAATGCGCTATACCTTTCATGGAGGGCTGAGGATTGCTGCAGCTGACTTTATGGATTTGACCCCGCATGTGATTTATATGAAACAGCAACATGCTGAGTTGAAGGCGGTGGGCTTAAATGCAGAGTTTAACCTGGATACCGATTGCAGCGTGACTGTTGGGGCGCTGTGCCGGTTTAAGGATGCGGCGGTGGGTAGTGTAGGCTTTAATGTCAAAAATTTGATCATTGGCCTGAGCTACGATTATACCACCTCTTCATTGCAAAAATCATCCGGTTTTGGGGGCGGCTATGAGCTGTCTTTGAGTTATGTATTTAAACGTCGTTTAGCAGGCAGAAGCCAGGTTTGTCCACGTCTTTAATGAAACGCGATATGAAGAATTATATACTGATCTTGTTTTTATGTTTTTGTCAGGCAGGCTTTGCCCAGAACAAAACATTGGTGAAACGTGCGGATGAAGCTTTTGCCCAAAAAGATTACGTAACGGCTGCTTATTATTATGACAAAGCGCTGGGTGATGAAACGCCCACTTCAACAGGCAAAGTACCCTACTTTTCAGTAAAGCAGCGTAAATCCAAAGATGGCATTGCCGATATAGCCTACCGGATGGCAGAAAGTTACCGTTTGCAACAAAATTACGTTTTTGCTGCGAAAGCGTATCAAGAAGTGGTAGAGAAGCATGAACAGGCTTATCCACAGGCACGTTTATGGTATGCTGACTGCCTGAGGGCCACTAATCAATTGACCGAAGCGCTTAGCCAGCTGCAGCTATTTGTCAATGCCAATAAGGGGAATGCCGAAAACCTGAGTTTGGGTATGAAGGCGCTGGAAACCCTACGCTTTGCGCAAGCACAAATGGCACAAAAACAACCCGTAACGGTAGTCAGAATGTCGGCTAGTTTTAGCAAAGATGAAAATGATTTTGCGCTAAGCCGCAACAATGGTAAGTACTGGTTTACGGCTACTTTGGCGGCGGCAAATCAGGTAAATCTGAATCAGATTTACCTGAGCGGGGCAGATACCTTATCGAAAAGAACCGCGCTTACGTTTAAAACAGATCCGAAAATGCCAATGAATTTTGGTGCGGTAAGTCTGGAGGCGACCGGTGCACGGATGTATTTGACACGTTGGTATCGTTATGAAGGTAAATTGGTTGCGGGTATTTATTTAAGTCGTTATGTGGACGGGCATTGGTTGGAACCACAGCGGTTAAATAGTTATGTAAATGCTGATGGCTTTGTGGCCATGCAGCCTTTTGTGACGCCTGACGGGAAAATTTTATATTATATCTCCAACCGTGCTGGTGGTTTTGGTGGAACCGATGTATGGAGGTCAGACCTCAATATTGAAGGCATGCCTCTGAATGCGGTGAACCTGGGGTCTACAGTAAATTCCAAGGGGGATGAGCAGGCGCCTTTTTACGATCAGAAAGCGCAACGCCTGGTCTACAGTTCTAAAGGTCTAACAGGGCTGGGGGGCTTTGATTTGTATGAAAGTTTCTGGATCGGGCAGGACCATTGGAGCGTACCGCGGAACCTGGGCTTTCCTTACAACTCGACTAAAGATGATTTGCATTATTATCCCGACGGGGAAGATGATGAAATGGCTTATGTGAGCTCTGACCGGGAATCGGATTGCTGCCTGCATTTGTTTAAGCTGCATTATACCAAACCGGAACGCGTGATTACTTCGGCAGTATTGGCTGGACTGGTTTCAGATTTCGATACAAGGGATCCGCTGGGGGGCGTAGAGCTTACCCTTAGGGATCTATCCACTCAAAAAAGCAATACCGAGCTGAGTTCGGATATCGGTGCTTATCAGCTTAAAGTACATTTGAAGCATGCTTATGAGTTGCGTTTCGAAAAAGCAGGTTATTTTGCCAAAGTCATGACTTTGCCTGCCTTGACTTTGTTTAAAACAGATACTTTACAAAATCCGGAGGTCTTCCTGAAAATGTTTGAGGTAGATAAGCCCATTGTTATTGACAATATATTGTATGATTTCAACAAGGCGGTCCTGAAGCCAGCTTCCTATGTGGTATTGGATGAATTGGTCAATGTTTTAGAAATGAACCCGAAAATTAGGATCGAGTTGAGCGCACATACGGACGCGATGGGTTCGGATGTGTACAACCTCAAGTTGTCGCAGCAAAGGGCACAGTCCTGCGTAGATTATATCCTGTCTAAAGGGATCTCTGCCCACCGGATTATGGCTAAGGGCTATGGGGAGCACATGCCCATTGCAGCCAACACGCTACCTGATGGAAAAGACAATAAAGAAGGCCGCAAGTTAAACCGCCGAACAGAATTTAAAGTGTTAAAGGAAAATTAAGCGGATGAGTTGTTTTTGAGATATATTTTTTGGCCACAGGAATCGCATTTATAGCGTTTGACGTTTAACCTTAAAATGTGTTTGACAACAAAGCTTCTGGGTACCCTGGTATCCAGGATTCCGCTTTTGCATTTAGGGCATCTGCTATAATTTGTTGAGGTATTGAGCCAGTTGTTTTTTGATTTTTCCAACGTTTGATGTAATTGATAGGGTCAATAATGGTTCACATTTTTTCACGGTAGTTAAATTTGTGTTTTTTAGCAATGGTCAAATGGTAATGTTCATATAAAGGTGCAACAAAATATTTGTTTTTCAGAATAAATTATTGTTCAAATAAATAATATAATGGGATTTTTTTTTGATGTTTTATTTGTTAACAATCCCTTAACAATTTGTTAATTATTTTTTAACCGATTTGGTGTTGTTGTTAAGTTTTTACCGGCTTCTATTGTTCTTGCTTAGTTATCGGTATATTTGTTTAATCCCTTGTTATATTTGTATATGCAGACACGTTATTTATATCTTTTGCGATATATTTTGCCGATTACAGACATTTTAATGCTGAATCTGCTGTATTTCTCGTCATATTATATCGCTAATTATCTTGGAAAATCAGTTGCTTATGAGTTGGTTCAACATTACCTGGTGGTTTGTAACCTGATTTGGATATTCAATGGGCTTTTTTTTGGATTGTACTCTGAATACGGTGCAAGGCGTTTAGAACGGATTTATAGAGGTACCTGGCGAAGTGTAATTGCGCATTTTATTTTGTTTTCTGTTTATTTATTATTCCAGAAGGATGTGGAATTTTCTCGTACTTTTCTGGTCGTTTTTTATGTCTTGTTGGTTTTTTGCTTTTCCTTAAACCGCTTTATTGGAACCGCTATTCAGCTGATGTTGATCCGTAAATTTAAGGTAACTAAAAAGGTTGCCGTAATGGGGGCCAATGCCACTGGGAAACGGCTGGCTGACTATCTGAGCAAACAAAGTAACATTGATTTTTATGGTTTTATAGCGAATGATCATAAAAGTGGATTTTTTAATGAACAAACGGATTTACTGTCAGATTTTGTAGTTTCGGAGCTGGAGCGGGCTGCCGCCTCAGGGGTACAGGATATCTATTTCTCTGTACCGCCTGAACGCATGTCTAAAATTCATGCGCTGGTCAGGGAGGCAGACCGGCAATGTTTACGGCTAAAATTTATTCTGGACATCGCGGGCTCATTGGCTACGCCTTACAACATCAGTTATATGGGGGGGGAGTTTCCGATCATCACCTTAAGGAATGAGCCTCTGGAAATCATGGGCAATCGGTTTAAGAAACGTGCTTTTGATCTGCTGTTTAGCAGTCTGGTCATTGTGTTGTTGTTGAGTTGGTTGTTGCCTATTATAGCGATACTGATTAAACTGGAAAGTAAAGGGCCGGTGTTTTTTAAGCAATGGCGCAGCGGCCGTAACGATGAGCCATTTTGCTGCCTCAAATTTAGGAGCATGAAGGTAAATGAAGAGCGTGATCAAAAGCAGGCAACTCCAGCGGATGAGCGGATTACCAGAATTGGTCGGTTTTTGCGAAAAACCAGTATGGATGAATTGCCCCAGTTTTTTAATGTGTTTTATGGCAGCATGACTGTAGTGGGGCCAAGACCACATATGTTGAGCCATACCGAGGAATATAAGGCAATCATCAGTCAGTTTATGGTGCGTCACTTCATGAAGCCGGGTATTACGGGCTGGGCGCAGGTAAATGGTTTGCGTGGAGAGACGAGGGCAGCGGGGGCAATGGAAAAAAGGGTGGAATATGATATTTGGTACCTGGAGAATTGGACCGGAATGCTGGATGTAAAAATCATTTTTATGACCATCATCAACATTTTTCGTGGTGAAGCTAATGCTTATTAGTTTTAAAGGACATCGTGGATGTCGTAACCATACATTTCTTTGTACAGTTTCCTGAAATAAGAGGGGGTTTCAAAACCCGAAGCGTAGGCGACTTCGCTGATGGTTCTGTATTTTCCGGAGTCAATGGCTTCTTTGGCAATTTGTAACCGGATTTTCCTGATAAATGCATTGGGGGTCTGGTTGAGTAGTTTTTTGATTCTGCGGTGTAACTGTCTCTCGCTGATGGCCAGTTCATCGCTGATGGTTTGGATATCTGTTTTACCTGTATTTTTACGGATTAGGTTTTCAAATTCCAATAGCCAGGCTTTATCAGAAGTAGAAGCGATTTGTTCGTGCGTTTCTGTATGGCTGGGTTTTTCTGCTGGTTTCTTCTTGACACTGATGTTTTTGGCAATGGCAAATATCGTCCTGTCTTTTTCTATGGGGATGGAGGTCCAGGATAGCCAAACGGTTTCCCCATCTTTGGTCATATACCTATTTTCGAAATTGATCAAATGTTTGCCTGAGCGGACATTGTTGCGGCTGTTGTTGGTCATCCCCTGATCTTCGGGGTGGACAAAAGAATTGATGGGCCTGGAAAAAAGCTCTTCATTGGTATAACCCAGGGTTTTGGAAACAGCGGGGTTGATTTTCTTAAAATAGCCATCGTAGCCTGCGATACAAATCAGGTCGGGCGAGAGTTCAAAAAAGTACTCCAGGTCAAATACTTTTTCTGAATATGTTTTCTGGGTGGCGTTTTCTTTCTTTTCTGGAAACATGTAATTGTAAATGTAATCAAATATTGATTTTACTTTTACAATAAGTCGGATGAAATGTTCAATTTACCTGTTTATGGGTATTTTTATGTCTGTTTTGTTCATGAAAATGGCAGTTTTGTTATGGTGGGGATAATTAACTTTGTTGAGTTAAATTTTCTGCCTAGATAACAACTTGTAATTCAAATTTTTAAAAATGTCCTTGTCCATTCAGAATATTCCATCTTCATTTGAGCTTGATAGCAAAAGAATGTGTAAAAAATGCAGGGCAAAGGGGCTTGATCGGATCCCTCGGGGATTTTTTGTGAAATTGTTATTCTTTTGGTTGCCGCTTAGACGTTTCATTTGCTATAAATGCATGAAGTCGCAATATGTATGGCATCGCCCAAAATGAGTTACAAGGAAACTGTTGCTTTTCTCATCATCTCCTATGCGTATATGAAAATCATTTTTAATTTAAACTGCTACAAAATACCTCATAGTAGGTATTTTAATAGCAAAATAAATGCTCAATTTTGCAATCGTTACCTCGTATGTTGAGGTTAAGGAAAAAAATTAACTCTGTTATCATGTCATTGGCTTATCTTCGCGAAGTAACCAAGGGAGTTTTGTTTCAACAAGACCGCCGTGATAGCGATTATCAGAATTTGGCAACATTTATGACAGAGAAGTATGGAACCTATTATAAAATTATTGGGGCTTTAACCGACCTGTTTCTGGTTAATGTTTCTGGCTATGTTGCGCATTTGATTTTATACTGGCCAGTTGTACAGATTACAGGCGTTCACTTCAATCTGATCCATGTATTGTTGATCAATTTGATTTGGTTCAATGTTACGCAGTTGACGCATTTGTATCAGGATATGTTTGCGAAAGATGCCATCCCAACCATCAAACAAAGTCTGTCTTCTCTGATTCTTTTTAGTTTTATTGTGGTCTTTATCCTGGTTTTGGGACCTGGCTTTGATATTTCGACCAAAGTGGTCGTTTACATGTTGGCCATTTTTGCACCTTCATTTTTACTGGGTAAAATTGTTTTTCTACTGTTGCGCAGATCGCGTCGGGCCAGTTTAATTGATTATACGGATATTGTGATTGTAGGTGCCGGTCCAGTTGGTGTTGAATTGCACAATATTTTAGAAAACCGCCCATTTTTAGGTTATCGTGTGGTTGGGTTTTTTGACGATAAACCGCATTTGCGTGCAGATGGAATTCCTGTTCTGGGGAATGTAAGTGATTGCATTGCCTATGTTAAGAAGTTTAACATTAAGGAAGTATACTGCGCTTTACCTGACCGGGCAATTGATAAAATTAACCGTTTGATGCGCGAAGCCGATCGGGAAATGGTGCGCTTCAAATTGGTGCCTGATGTTAAAGATTATTTCAAGAAAAATGTCAATGTAAAAATGCTGGCTCATTTTCCGGTCATCAGCCCGCGTGCAGAGCCACTGGAGAGTAAAAGCAATCAGTTGTTTAAACGTGTTTTTGATGTGACTTTCTCTTTATTTGTGATTGTCTTTGTCATGAGCTGGTTGACGCCAATTATAGCCTTGTTGATTAAACTGGAATCTAAGGGCCCGGTGTTTTTCAAACAATTGCGTTCTGGTAAGAATAATGAACCTTTTTATTGCTTGAAGTTCAGGAGTATGCGCGTAAACGGGGATTCTGATCAGACTCAGGCCACTAAGAATGACCGTAGAATTACCCGTTTGGGTGCTTTTATACGAAGAACGAGTATTGATGAATTGCCACAATTTTTTAATGTATTGATGGGAGAGATGTCAGTAGTGGGACCAAGGCCGCACATGCTGCAACATACCCATGAATATTCGGCAATTATTGATCAGTTTATGGTACGTCACCTGGTATTGCCAGGGATTACAGGTTGGGCGCAGGTAAGTGGACATCGGGGGGAAACCAAAAAAGAAGGTACTATGGAGGCCCGGGTGGCGGCAGACATCTGGTATTTAGAGAATTGGTCTATGTTTTTGGATTTGAAAATTGCCTTCTTAACTGTATGGCAAGTTTTTGCTGGTCATAAAAACGCTTATTAATTTGAAGTGAATGCTAAACATTAGATGAAAATTAAATCATTTTTTTGATTTAAGTCAATGTTAATCATTAACTTAGTGCGCTGATTGATGGACGTTTAACTGCAAGTTGAGGTGTTTTTAACGATAAGGCTAAGAAAAGATTAAATAAATGTCCTTTTAACAACAATATAACGATTATACGATTAACTATGGAAAGAAGATTTACTACTTTAATATGTGCTGCGCTGATGCTGATGGGTATGCATGTAAATGCACAAACGGCAAAAACGGAGATCGATAGTGCTGCACGAAGCAAATTTTACATCAGTGCGCATGTGGCTACGCAAGGGGTTGGACTGGAATTGAAATATGCACCAGTTGCAGCCTTCAATGTACGCGTGGGTGCAAGTATGCTTCCGTTTAAAACGACAGGCGTATACAGCGTGCGTTCTGAACCGACTGATATCAGTTTGAAAGCGGAATTCTCCAATGCACATGCCATGTTTGACTGGCATCCCTTTTTAAAAGAACCCAGTTTCTCCCGCAAGATTATTGTAACTGCAGGTGCGGCTTATTTCTGGAAAGACCGTGGTGATGCGGTAGTGAGTTATAGAGGTACTTATAACTACGGAGACATTCCAATCAGCAGTGAAGAATTGGGTCAATTGTATGGCTCTGTGCGCTGGAACAAAGTGGCGCCATATTTGGGCTTTGGCTTTGAAAATGCTTTCCCATCGAAGAAATTTAACGTTGGCTTTGCCATCGGTACCTATTATATGGGTAAGCCAGATGTAACCTTAACCGGAACCAAATTCCTGGTTAGAAATAACAGCAATGAAGCACAGTTTAGAGAAAATATGTCTTATTATCAATTTTTACCTGTACTGCAAGTCAACTTTAATTTTAGTCTTTAATCTACTTAATAACCATTTATATGAAGAAGTTTATCAAATTATTCAGTCTGATACTTTGTGTCAGTTTCCTGTTCAACAGCTGCAGGAACCCCGCGTATGAGCTGAACGTACTGTTTGATGCCGATGTAATCCAATATAAAGCAACATTGATCCTGAAAGATGCCACAGGTAAGACCTTACCGAATAACATTGCGGTATCGATCTCGGGCACCGATGCTGCTGCTATTTATGATTTTTCCGGTACCAAGGCCATTTTTGCACCAGCAGGTGTAATTACTTTGGGTGTGGCTCCTAAATTAGTACCTGTATCTGGAAAAACATTGAGTTTCAATGTGGGCATTACCGCTCCGGGATATGAAAGTAAAAATATTCCGGTTACCATTGCCTTCAATCAATTTAGTCAGGTGATCAATGTAACCATGTTACAAACGGTTGTCAATACTCCGGCAAGTTCTGTAGCGACTAAGGATATCACACTGGGTGTGGATGGTAAATCCACTGTAGTGACCAGTTTTTCTACGCCGAATACAGGCACGGTTGCCCAATCAACTACGATTACGGTTCCTGCAGGAGTACAATTCAAATCTGCAGATGGAACTATTTTAACGGGTGGATCTGTATCTGCACAGGCGATCAATTTCAGTTCAGCTAGTCCGGCAGCTTTAGCCTTATTCCCGGGTGGAAAATTAAGCGGTGACAATGTGGTGGGTGCCGACGGTAAAACCGGTACCTCTTTCTTCTTGCCTGCTGGTTTTACAGATATACAGATGTTTGTAGGTGGTGTTGAAGTGAAAAACTTTAGTACGCCAATTGCGATTGGCATTCAACTGGATCCGACCTTTAAGCCTCAGGGTACAGGCGCGGCTTTGAAGGCTGGCGACGTGTTGAGCATTTACAGTTACCAAACCGCTACTGGTCAGTTTAAATTTGAAACGACAGGTATTGTAGGATATGATGCAGCTAATAAACTGTCTGTAACCTTTAGTACCAATCACTTGACCGTATTTATTGTGGGTGATGTGGTGAATACGACTACTTGTAAAGCACCAAAAGTAACTTATGTTGCGCCATGGTTGAATGGAAGCTCAGCGCCTTTGACCGTTCAGATTTTGAGTGCGGACGGTGCTAAGGTTTTGGCTTCCAATACAGTACTTGTAACAGATGGCAAGGTAGATAGTTTCGTCGGCTTGCCACCAGTTGCTGTAAAATACCAGGTATTGGATGCAAGCAATACGGTATTGGCCACGGGTACAATTGCAGATCCTTGTGCTGGTGCTGACATTGTCATCACTGTAGGTACACCAGCCAATCCGGTTCAAAATGTAACCTTACAATTGAATGTGGTTTGTCCGGGTAAAGGAAGTATCGTAGTACCGAACTTTGATTTGTTCTATAAGGTAGCCGGCGCTCCAAACAGTACTTATGCTTTGCTGGGTACTGCGGTGAAAGGCCAGATCAAAACTGCATTATTGAAAGTTGGTTCAAGTTATGACTTCAGGGCAACCTGGAAAAATGAGATTAAAGTGGTTAACAACAGGTTGATCTCGAGTATTGATTTATCGACTACGGTTGATCAGAACGGATACTTGGGTGATAAGTCTCCAAACGGAAACAAAGCACTGTTGATTGAAGCTTGTAAGACTCAATAAAATAGCAATCAGATCAAATTGAAAAGCCATCCCAAATCGGGGTGGCTTTTTTTTATATTTCAAAAAATATCGATTTAGCCATGACAGTACATGATGCTTTTCTACTGGCATACTCCTACTTTAGGCAAACCAAATTTTAAAAACCTAAGCAATGCAAATTTTATTCGGTGTTATTTTTCATTTTATCGGTGGCTTTGCCTCCGGAAGTTTTTACATACCTTTTAAAAAGGTTAAAGATTGGGCCTGGGAGAGCTACTGGATAGTTGGTGGCTTGTTTTCCTGGCTGATTGTGCCGCCATTGGCCGCCTGGTTAACCATTCCAGGTTATACAGACATCATTGCCCAAACTGATGGCAAGATCTTATTGTTGACTTATTTTTTTGGTTTACTTTGGGGAATAGGGGGCTTAACTTATGGACTTGGGGTACGTTACCTTGGGATCTCTTTAGGTAGCACCATCATCTTAGGGCTATGCTCTGTGTTTGGTGCCTTGGTTCCTTCCTTATATTACAATTTTAACCCAACTCCTGGCAAAGACAGCTTATCAGATATGGCAGGTGCACAATGGGGACAAATGGTGTTGCTGGGCTTATTGGTCTGCGTAATCGGGATTGTGGTTTGCGGTGTTGCAGGTAGCATGAAAGAAAAGGATCTTGTGGCTTCTGGTAAAGGGGATCCATCTAACAAAGATTATAAAATTGGCCTAGGTCTGATCGTATCTATCGTTTCGGGTGTTTTAAGTGCCTGTTTCGCCTTCGGTATTGATGCGGGTAAAGATATGGCTCACCATGCCAATGAAGCCTGGAAAGCGCTGAACCCGGGGCAGGGTGAATTCCTGTTCCAGAACAATGTGACTTATGTGGTGATTTTATGGGGCGGCTTAACCACCAATTTATTCTGGTGTATGCTGTTGAATAAACGCAATAAAACCTTTGGAGACTATACCAACAAAAAAGTGCCTTTAACCAAAAACTATATTTTTTCTGCGCTGGCAGGGACCACCTGGTTTTTACAGTTCTTCTTTTACGGAATGGGCGAAAGTAAATTGGGCAATGGGGCCAGCGGCTGGATCTTACACATGGCTTGTATCATTTTGGTGGCCAATGGCTGGGGACTGTTCTTTAAAGAGTGGACCGGCGTTAAGAAAAAAACGTTTGCTACGGTACTGTCCGGAGTGGGCATCCTGATCTTATCCATTTTGATTGTGGGATATGGTAACTCCTTGAAATAAAGTTTCATTACAATTAAGAAGTATATATAAATATCAATGAAAAATAATTATGACTACTAAAGCAACTGAATTTAAACATGTAAGCTATTTGTGGGACGATGCAAAGGCTGCTGAAATGGCTGGCGATGAGGTTGCATTGTTAATCTACCGTTCTAATCTTTTGGGAGCGGATTTACGTTTGACCAATTATGGTGGGGGAAATACTTCCTGCAAGGCTATAGCTAAAGATCCATTGACTGGTAAGGAATCTGAAATCATGTGGGTTAAGGGCTCTGGTGGTGACTTGGGTACTTTAAAGAAAAGTGGTTTGGCCGCTTTATATGTAGATCGCCTGCGCGATTTGAAAAATATTTACAGGGGTTTGGATCATGAGGATGAAATGGTGGAATTGTTTAACCACTGTATTTATGACCTGAACTCTAAAGCACCTTCTATCGATACCCCTTTGCATGGCTTCTTGCCTTTCAAACACATTGATCACTTACATCCGGATGCGGCGATTGCCATTGCTGCAGCGGCCGATGGTGAGCAAATTACCAAAGAACTGTTTAATGGTACCATTGGCTGGGTAAAATGGCAAAAGCCAGGCTTTGAACTGGGTTTGATGTTGCGCCAGTGCCTGGACGAAAATCCTGGAATCCGTGGCATTATGCTGGGATCACACGGTCTGTTTACCTGGGGTGATACGGCTTACGAAAGCTATATCAATACCCTGGAGGTGATTGAGAAATGTGCGGAATACCTGGAAGCGAACTACGGTAAAAAAGGACCTGTATTTGCAGGTCAGAAAATAGAAAGTGCCGAGAAAGCACAACGCGCGAAACAAGCGGCTGCAATTGCACCGGTATTGCGTGGTTTCTGCTCTAGTGAGCGTCACATGGTGGGTCACTTTACCGATGACAGCCGCGTATTGGAGTTCATCAACTCGAATGATTTAGATCGTTTGGCACCCTTAGGTACCAGTTGCCCGGATCATTTCCTGCGGACTAAGATCTCACCATTGGTGTTGAAATTAGACGTGAACGAGGATTTATCTGATGTTAAAGCATTAAAAGAAAAATTAGCACCTGAGTTTGAGGCTTACCGTAAAATGTATGCGGAATACTACAACTCGTGCAAACACGACAATAGCCCGGCCATGCGCGATGCAAACCCGGTGATCATTCTTTATCCAGGAATTGGTATGTTTTCTTTCTCTAAAGATAAACAGACTGCCAGGGTAGCTGCTGAGTTTTATACCAATGCCATCAATGTAATGAAAGGCGCGGAAGCGATTTCATCTTATACTTCTTTACCGAGACAGGAAGCATTTAACATTGAGTACTGGTTGTTGGAAGAAGCTAAATTACAGCGTATGCCTAAACCAAAACCACTTTCAGGACGAATTGCTTTGGTAACCGGTAGTGCTGGTGGCATTGGCAAGGCTATTGCCCGTAAATTTGTAGAAGAAGGTGCGGTGGTGATTTTGAACGACATGAATGCGGAGCGTTTGGAAAGTGCTGGTGAAGAGTTCAACAGTAAATATGGTAAAGACAGTTACGCTACGGCAGTATTGAACGTAACCAGCGCAACAGACATCGAGTCGGCATTCAATACCGCTGCCCTTGCTTTTGGCGGCGTAGATATTGTCGTGAACAATGCGGGTCTTTCCATCTCTAAGACCATTGCTGACCATACCGAGCAGGATTGGGATTTATTGTACGATGTATTGGTGAAAGGTCAGTTTCTGGTTACCCAGGCTGCTGCAAGCTTGATGCAGAAACAAGATAAAGGTGGTGATGTCTTGAATATTGTAAGTAAAAATGCCCTGGTAAGCGGCCCGAACAATGCGGGTTATGGTTCTGCCAAAGCTGCACAATTGCACCTGAGCCGTTTGAATGCTGCTGAACTGGGTGCTGATGGCATTCGTGTGAATGTGGTGAATCCTGATGCCGTGATTAGCGATAGCAACATCTGGGCTGGTGGATGGGCCGAAGGTCGTGCAAAAGCTTATGGAATTACCGTGGCTGAGTTGCCTGCATACTATGCAAAACGTACCTTGCTGAATGAAATAATTTTACCGGATGATATTGCCAATGCTTGTTTTGCCTTTGTAGGTGGGCTGTTGAACAAATCAACCGGAAATGTATTAAATGTGGATGGTGGCGTTGCAACTGCCTTTGTCCGTTAAACTACTCGAATATGATCATAGAAAAACACCAGTTAGACGAGCACAACAGTGACCTGTTGGGCAAGCACAAGCGCAAGCTTGATTTTATTGCCGGCGAAATTTCAAATGCCGAAGCCATAATTGGAAAGCTGATTGATTTCCAGATTGGGATTCCAAGCTGGGCCCTGGGTACTGGGGGAACACGTTTTGGCCGCTTCCCGGCCGGAGGTGAACCTAGAAATATTGAAGAGAAAATTGAAGATATCGGCTTGCTGCATAAATTGAATGCCGCAAGTGGGGCCATTTCTTTGCACATCCCCTGGGATACTGCTGATGATGTGCCTGCCATTAAGGCTTTGGTAGCCCAGCATGGGCTGCGTTTTGATGCCATGAACTCAAACACTTTTCAGGATCAGGCTGGTGCTAAGGAAAGCTATAAGTTTGGTTCTTTGCAAAACGTAGATAAAGGTGTAAGAAAACAGGCCATTGAACACAACATCGAAGTGATCCGTCAGGGCGTGGAGCTGGGTTCTAAAGAACTGACCGTTTGGTTAGCAGATGGTTCTTGTTTTCCTGGACAGCTCAACTTTAGAAAAGCATTCCAGAATACCCTGGAGAGTTTACAGGAGATTTACCAGGCTTTACCTGCGGATTGGAAAATATTTGTGGAATACAAAGCATTTGAGCCAAACTTCTACTCGACTACGGTTGGGGATTGGGGCCAGTCTTTATTGTATGCCAATAAATTAGGACCTAAGGCTTATACGCTGGTAGATTTAGGTCACCATTTGCCAAA
>Ga0116227_10009786_pt1 | contig 17194 bp, 10 predicted proteins | sample S1TSphgellanicum_FD_89693 | JGI IMG/M metagenome (GOLD analysis project Ga0116227, IMG submission 89693) | Host-associated microbial communities from peat moss isolated from Minnesota, USA - S1T2_Fb - Sphagnum magellanicum MG | ecosystem: Host-associated > Plants > Peat moss > Unclassified...
GGCAAAAAACTTAAAAAAAATTTTCAAATTTTTTTTTTTAAATTAAATTTTAATCATTTTGCTTTTTTTTTGGAAAAAAATTCACCAATTTTTTTTTTTCACCAATTTGAGGGGAAAAAAAAAAAAAAAAAAAAAGCTTTTTTCCAGAATCCTTGCACATCACACATTTTCAATTGAGCTGCCTTGAGAAAGTGCCTCTATATCCAAGCGTGATTTCTACAAGATGTAAAGGACTTAGAGAAAATGTATTCCTAATGTATTTGGAAGATGCCTTAACATCCCTTCTAGAAAAGAGGATGGATCTTATCTCTCCTCTTGAAAAGTGAGGGGGAAATTGACCATCTTATAAGTGTAAGATCCTTCTCAATTTTAAGAAGGAGGAGGTATAAGAACCCTCTTCCTATTACACCTCATGACTTACGAATGTTTTAGGTTGATGATAACGTTGGGCTTGTGCTTTACCTTACAGTAGGGACTTTTGGGCAAATTAAGCTTTGAAGGAAAGGAAACAATCCTATGAGGCTTGTTTCATTTTCAAAAGTTCCACTAATTTGTTGGTTTCAAAAGGTTGGAACATCTCTTGTGCTTTTTATGTTCACATCCAAATGAAATGTCATTTCAAGTTTCAACATAGACCTTATTATACCCTTGCAAATGTTTCTGAGTGTAGATTGTTCTTGACTTAGCTCATTCATCCTTCTCAAATGCCACAAACAATATGCATAGATCATTCGTATTTCAGTTCAACCATCCTAGTCAAATGCCACAAATAATAGACATAGATTGTTTCTAAATCATCCCACCCACCCCAATTAATAGTCACAAATGGTATGTGTAGATTGTTCCTAATTCACCTCACCCATTATTTACCATCCATGCCTTGTAATGGATTGAAATTTTCTTAAATACTCGCATCCATGTGAAGCTATAGGACAAATAAATAAATGAAGAAACATCAAGACTCTCAGAATGGGTATGACACACAAAACAAGTGTAACTTTCCTTTTGGAAACCATTGATGTTCAAATTTTATATTGTTTTGTGATCATGTTTCTTTCAATTTGTTTTCTTTACAATGTGCATGTTGTCAAATTCCTTGCTACTTAGAGATTTTCCATTATACTTATTTTTCCACAATAATGTCGAATTTAAATTAAAAATGTGAAATTAAAAACAAGTTTAGTTCTCACTTTGATGAATTTATTGTGTGGCATTGTGGACCGTATTATGATGTCATGTGCATCATGTTTCAATGATGACTCTTCTTCTCAAACTTCTTTTTTGCTTTGTGAATGCATGCAATCAATATTATTTCAATAGGAAGTAGGTAAACCCATTTGATTTTTTAAAATTGTGGTAATCATCAATTAATGGTTGTGATAAAAAAAAATTGTGTATGTAGTTACTAGTTCAAAATCTAGCTCCCAATTTGAAAACCAAGTTCATTGTACTCAAAAAAATTTAATTCTAAAGTTAATGTGAAAAGATTTTTGAAACAAATTTAACAACATTATCCATGGGACTAAGTACCTTTTTTTCCCAAAAAAACTTGGTGTAACTTAGTCAATGATCCATGTTCCTAACATGATGTGCATGACATTGTCATCATGGGACACATGATCACAAGTAAAGAAACCTTTGCAATCACCCCAATCTAAGGGCCACTGATGGAAAATTGAAAGCTAAATTTATGAGGTTTCCAAAACCATATGATATCATATTATCTCTTGAGGACTAGGTCATGTCATAACCATCTTGTGCATTTTTGTGAACTTTCCAAATGCATGAAATGCCTTACCTCCTTCAATTTTATGAGGCAAAGGAGCCAAAATTAAGTCATGAACAAAGAGGCCCAATGTGAAATTTGCTCAAACGAAACACCTAGAACCAAACTTCCCATCCACTAGAGTTATTTCTAAAGTATCATAAACATAGTGCCAAAACCTTGTGTTTTAACAATACATGAGTCAAGATACCAAACAAGAAGCCAAAAATTTACATCATTATTCAACAAGGTAGAAAATTCATTTTTGCACCCAAATTCAAGTTCAAGTGAATTGTTGAGTTGGTGCCCATTGCAAAAATATGTGTGAGCTCTACATTTTTGCAATCTTTGCATTTTCATGTGAGTTCAATAGAAAAAATAATCTACATTTTCACTTTAATGTGAATTGAAAGGAAGAGCAATCTACATTTTTGCTTTCATGTGAACTCAAAGGGTTTTGGGTGTGTGAATTATGTGTTTTTATTTTTGTGCAAACAAAGTTTTTCAATGGTTGTCAAGTAGCTTTGAGTTTGGGTTTTTGTGTGATTTTAGAGGGAGAACAAGGGTTGAGAAAGAACATTCAAAGCACATGGCACACTAAAGCAAAGTACATGGGTTAAAAACATATGCATTTAAAGTAAAGTTGATATGGAAATGGAGTTGGAAGCTCAATTGGTGTGAATAAAAAACATTAATTCAAAAGCTTTGAAATTCAAGGTCATAAACCCTAAAAACAAACCTTTATAGGTTGTTATCTTTATTCTTGATAATGGCAAGCTTGATTTGGAACTTTATTCCACAACACATGTTAATATGTGTAATTGTACACAAATTGAGTAGATGTAGGTTGGAAAATCCTAGATTTCCAATTGAAAAGGATGATGCACCTTTCTTGATGGCATTTGTTGAGGTCATTATATGGCTTCATATTTCTAGGTTTTGGAGAAAAGTTTTAATAATGTATGCTAGATAAAAAGAACTGTTTGAATATTTAAAGGTTGCTTTAAAAATCATGTGTTTTTTGTCCTTATGTTTTTTTTTTTAAATTCCTTATTTTACAAGTTTTATCCAACTCCTAACTTGACATGCATGTATTATAGTTTCTGAGGTTCTAAAGTTTTGCAACGAGAAAAGAAATGTGCCAAAGACACTAGTCATTCAAAGGTATGCCTCAACAAATCTCTCAAGATCACCATTGCTTTGAGGCAAAAAAATGATGGACAAAGCTTTGATAGTTTTGTTATCATGTCAACGTCCAATTTACTTACTTATGAATTACCCCATATATCACTTTCATCTTTTACTAAGCTCATCATTTCAAATGGTTATTCTCAAAATTCTTCACAATCACCTATGGGCAAAGGTGCCCAATATAGCATGGGGTGTTTTTCATCAAGCTAGGATGTACACATATGCATGGGTTGTGCCCCACTCTTCAGTGGTTGGTCATACCTTTTATGAACACCATTTTCTTGCTTACAATCATGAGTCCTTCTATCCAACACTTAATCTTCCATGTGGCTAAAAACAACACCACATAAAGTTGTGTCTAAGTTTGTACAAGGTTAAAAGAATGCCATTACATTCACATTTTATTCCTAGACAATTTTCCTAGGGTCCATAATGTTGTCTACATGCGAATATTGAGGGTAAATTTATTTTCATTATTGCAACAACTATGAAAAAATATTTTCTTTCTCAAATCTCAAGTGTGGAAGGTGTATCAAGGTTGTCAAATGTTAATGATGTTTAGATTTCCAAATATGCACACCTTTGAGCTTTCACACTAGGATCAATGATCCTACTATTCTCATGGGTAAATCATTGCTTGATTATGCAACTTTGGATGAAAAGTGTGTGTGTGTGTGTGTGTGTTGAAGGAGAATAATTGTACTCCCACAATGTCAATGTTTTGATGGATCATGCCACATGTAAGGTTGTGTCATGTTTGAATCTTGTAAAAATTTAAATCAATCATCATCAACAAGTTTGCAAATGCAAAGGAAAACTTAATAGTAGAGGATGATGGTTTCATGTCTATTACCTTAAAAACCCACTAACCTTTATAACTAAACTTCATGCATATCACCTTACAACCCAAAAACTCCATGTAGCATAGAATTAAGATGGGTAACCCAAAGTTGAAAAAAAATATGTTCAATCCCCTCTTTTGTGATTTCCTTGCCAAGTTTTTGTGTAACTTGGTCATGATTTTTGGAGACTTTGCAAATAAAATCAAAGTGCACATGAGGAAACAAACAAGGAACCAACAAACAAGGGGCCAACTAAGTGTGAAAAAGGGATGGATTGGGCATGAATTTATGGATAACTCTTATCCGTTAAGTTTGGTTGACCAAATGAACCATCAATTTAATGGGGAAATGGCCACCCAAAACATCATCACCACCCAAATCTCTTGCATCATCCCATCCCATAAGTCCCATCCCCCCTCCCCCTTGGCCCCACATTCCCAATTTCAACCAACTTTTAATTGGCATCCCTTATTAATGTTGACTACATTTTAGAAGAGGACTAGGATATTTGAATCTTCATTTATTCATCCTAGGTCAAGCACCCTAGTACCAATAATTTCATACAAGCATTGCCTGAAGTTACAAAGAACTTAAACATTGATTTTCTCTTGGTTGTTCAAGGCCCAATAATTTTGACTTTGCCTAATGCTTGCTAGGTAATCAAATATCTTTTTGAAGTCAATTGCAATGGAACTCCACTTGTTCTTGCATGTAGGACCATTTCTTCACATGCTTTAAATGACTAGCATACATGACTATTGCTGAAATTTTCCTTCACATTGATATTGTTGTTTCAAATTTGTGTCAATAGTCCACTTTTGACAACATTTCTTTGTGTTATGCTTTCTTGGCTTGCATGAAAGCTAAGATTTCTACATGTTCTCAATTGGCATGATGAGGTTTCTTAACTTACACCTCTATTGTGAATTCAAAGTTTTGATTGACAATTTTTTTTCTTACCTTTTGGTTTTTTCTTGGTGGCTTAGATGCATTTTCATTGGATTGTGAACATGGGTGATCTACCCCAAAAAAAAAGATACTATGAATCATATGTTCACATTGCACTAGTTTCTTTTGCTTGTTTAAGCACAAAACATAAGGATTCAAGAAATCCATATCCTCATAGTGCACATGTTTGTTTTGTTTGTTTATGTGCATAATGAAAGGATTCAAGAAATCTATTGACCTTTGTTTGGAGAATTGAAGGATTCAAGGATCAAGACTTACTTTCTTTTGAACACTTAAATTCCTCGTCATACCCAGACATTGAATTGTGATGCCAGTAGCGATGGAGTTATGTCATAAGAGCTAGAGATGGCAAGCTGTGAAGTGGACGAGGCAAGAGACAACATTGGCCACAGAGTTTCTTCAACAACTGTTTGAGAACACTAGGAAACCAATAGGAAACTTGAAGGAAACAATAGAACATGGTTTTTTTCATATTGAACAAGGATGGTTTTACATAACATTTGAGTTATAAAACATTGTGATTTGATCCCTAAATCTAGAATTGTTTAGTTTTTAAAATTTTCTTACCACCAGCCAACCACAATAGCCTATCACCAGTAGAAGACCATCTGCTACATCAGATGCCATGTAGATTTTAGTGTTTGCTAGCAACTCTGAGAAAAATCAGATTCCTTAACATTGATTTGAGGTGTGTTTACCACCAAGTGTGAATCCTGCCTTCACATGATTGTGTTTTCTAAACAAGTAACAATATTGCTTTAAAAAACCTCAATGTTAGGTTGTTGCAAAATTGCAACATCATGGATCATGATGCCCAACCAAACTTTCTCTTTTAAGGCCTACTAAATCAGGTTAATATATTGACATTCCATGTAATAGAACTACTTAAATTGACATCAAACAAGATGTGAGGTTTTAACTAACTGTTAGCATAAACAATATGAATAGAACTTGGGTAAAAGAATCTCTACCAACCTTGTCCTTTGCAAACCATGATTAAAGACACAACCCTTAATAGTTTGAGCAAAAATTAGAGGAAATTAACAGTCTTATTAAGGGGGTGCCAAGGGCCACTTTGCAATGGGAAGGAAAGAATCAGAGGGAAGGTAAGAAGAAGAGCAAAAGGTGGATAAGAAGTCTGAAAGAGCAGAGAAGAAAAGAAATTTGAAAAAAGTGGAAGATGAGGAGAAAAAATAAAAGATTGTGGAAAGACTTTGAAAACATGACGGAAAAAAAACTTCAAATAACCATCAACAATTAAATATATTGAATGGGATGAACATTCTGCATGAACAGAATCAACCAGAAAGATACTTGTGAGCAGATAGATGAAATGCGCCCACAAAATAGTGTCAAAACAACACAATTTGTTTTCTTGCATGAATTTAAAATCTAGAATCTATATTTGAACCTTTTGACCAATTTACAATCTTTGCCCTTTTGAGCAAGCTATGAGGAATGTGATCACATTGAAAAGGAGATTCTGTGATCACATTTGAAGAGAAATCATATTACTTGGTCACCATAACAACTATACAACTTTGGTTTCAATTCCATCCAACTAAGTCAATGTTGCTGCTTCTCTTAGGATGACACAACAGATTTCAGATCAAGAAATGCTTCCAATTCACTTACAAGTCGAGGTGGCCATCTGCGTGTCTGTCGAACCCAATTACGATCCCTATATCTGCCATCCTGCACACAATCACCAGACATTTTTATTAGTGCTGGAGAGCATACATCCATATTATTCATGTCCTTTTTTTGATCTTTTATAAAAGTACACCACACCCAATGGAAACTGTTTGAAACAGAAGCTTCATACAAAGCTAAAAGAGCATAAAAATCTACCTCCATTCGTAACCAATTAGTTTCAGCTTCTGCTGTTAGCCCTTGTGCATAGAGGGACACTGCCAATGCTGCCCTTACATCTGGGAACTGCCATAGAGACATAATTGAAACCCAGCCACCCAAAAAAGAGAGCCTGTGAGACAAGTAAAAATCAGAGGTTTGCTAAGTAAACAAGTAATCATTCTGATGATTGATGTCAAAATCATGTTATGGTGCCAACAGCAATGAGGAACAAAAGTAAGGTATTCAACCATAATCTCTCTTGGGTGATGGTAGATTGACTCACAACATCTGGAAAATTTTCTAAAAAAGAAAGTCACACTTTGGAACAGGAATATAATTAGCAAGCTAACAACATGAAGGCAACAAACTATATTTCTGCACTATCAGCCTGATATGAAATGTAATAGAAGAGAAGGGGAATGGAGAAAGAACCTCAGGATATTTCCTTAGAATAGAGCGGAACTGTTTGAAAGCTTCATTTTCTCTGCCAACTTGGTAAAGAGCCTGAAAAATTCCAGTGATAGACTTTAGTCAGTACACTTTCTTCCTTCTACACAAGATATTGGGTGCTTTTACTTATTACAGTTTCTCAATGTTCATATGGAGGTCATAGGGCTTGAAAGGTTCTTAAAACGTTCACTAGTTTCCAACATATCCTTGCAGAAATATTGGTGGCAATCTTACCTTACAAATAGTTTTTAGTCTCACTTTGGAAATACAAGTGCACAGTATGTAAGGAGGGAAACAATTACCAAGGCATAATTAGCTGCTGCAAAAGAGAACTCTGGAGCAAGTTGCACAGCTCTGCCATAATCCACCAATGCCTCATCCCATCTTCTTAAGGCTGCCTGTAGCATCAACCAATGATCAATTGTATAGTTCATCCTTTGCAGCACCATCTTGTTCCATAGATTGTCTTTCAATTGATTACATCATGTGGCATCCACATTTACTTTGCTACAAACCCTGCAACCAATTCTTGAATTTTTGGTGTCTACAACTGAGTTGACTGTCAACCCTAATGTCGGTCTGGACTGGCACATGGTGTCTATGATATTGACAATCTTTAATTTTTGATATCCTCACAAAGTTGCAAGAAATCCTTCCATTTTGACAAGCTTATTATTAAAGGTACCAAATGAGCAACAAGGTAATTCACTCATGTTGAACATCATCAAGTATGAAAAGCTTGATGAAGTTGCAGAGAAATCTCCACAACAACTATTATAGGTAATATGACAATACATTCATCAAGTATGAAAAGAAAGCAAGTGCCTCTTGCCTTCAGGAAAGTTGAGAACAACACCACACCAACCTTCTTGCACAAAACAATCAATAGTACCTTTGTTTCAGGTTCTCAAACATTAGTGAAAGCAGTGAAACAAACCTGCACATTTCCAAGGTTGTTCCAAGCAGCTGGATCATTTGGTTGTGCTGAAAGCACTGCCTCATAGTCAGATGCAGCCTCTTCATAGCGTCCAAGGCTCTCCAACACCACACCCCGATTCAAAACCGGGTCTGCAGCATATCTGCTCAATGCAGTCAGAGTATCAGACCATGAGCAAGACTGCACAATGTTTTTGCCAACATAAAGATCAAGCAACAAAGCCATATTTGAACCAGCATAATGGCTCATATGCGATCAAGATGGGACAAAGGGACTGCACACAGGAGTTACCCACGGGGCTAATTCAATTGAGTGATCAAAATCCCCAAGTGCCTCTTCCATCCTGCCCTGCATTACAAAGTAAGAGGCCACATGGCTTAAGCACCTGTATGACTTTCAAATCTACATAATAACAAAAAAACAAGATACCATTTAACAATGGAGACTGGCCAAATAAGCTTGGTTGGTGCACAACATATTTAGTCATATACTAGCTAGCCTTATACCCCATCCTGTATCTCAGACCTAATTCATGTATGCAGAGATGCTAGAGATATTTTGCTTCCTACAGTACAATCAAATTGTACACTAAGTCAGCAATGATGAAGGACACTGACCTGGCGGCTGCGAGCATTGCCTCGGTTGCCCCACGCCCTCGACACAATGTCTGAAACCCATTCAGCATCAAGCTTTCCATATGTGTCAATCACCTCAGTCCACAACCTTTCCTCTTCCTCTACCTGGAAGCAAGCTGGACAGAACACAGTCAGCCATGAGGTATTGGACTTGCACAGGGGATCAGGTAACCCAAAATATAACTACAGCAATCAGCATCTTTCTCAGTTTTATGTCACAAAAAGGTCAAGCCTAACCAAGATGTGAATTTGCAACACCTCAATGAGAGAGAAGAAAGCTTGAGAAAGTAAAATTGAGAATTGTGGGTGGAGAACCGTAGAGGCAGAGAGAGCCTTGTTGAAGAGGGTAGCAGCTTGAACTAAGAGCTGATCATCCACATCAAAGTGGTGACTGGGTGTTTTGCTCAAGTCGATCTTAGCTGCCACCAATGCATTGCTGACCCCTGGAAAGCCAGAAAACAGAAGTAAACCAGCCCCTGCAAGTAGCTGCCTCCTGCCCCCGAGCACCTGTCTCCATTGGTCTTCTGTCATGGCTTTAATCTGCAATATACCCACTCACTCCTCAAAATCACTAGTCTCAGGACATTCAAGAAGAGCATGTTTTGACCAACACCATGAGAAGAATCAATAGACCCCGTCATAATTGGATCAATTTGTGAATACAACTGTGAGAAGGCATTGAAAGACACCATCTCCATAGTACCTAATAGAAGGAAACCCTAAGAAACCCTAATGCATTTCAATTGAGTGGTAAAGTTCCTGCCTTCTGACTGAAACCAAGAAATGAAACAAGATAGTTTGCAGATACCTGACAAGAACATGAATGCTGTGGTGGCTGCAGAAGGTCCTACTTTCACAGAGTCTCTCCATGTCATGTAGGGGTGCTAACCCTAATGATCCTAAAACCCTAAACCTTTCTCAGAGGCACCAACCCTTACAGTTCCTTCATCTTTCAAAAAATGTGTGGACTCGTCATTGGGGCAATGTGGGGTAACCACGAAAACTTCCCTCCAGGGCCTAAAATATTTTCACCCAGTGACCACGACAGATTGATATTGAATTGCATGGCAGGGAAGAGAGTTTTTGAAGCAAAATTCACGAACTCACTCACACGGACCTGAGCAGCGACCTCCAGATTCAGGAGTGTAGTCGTGGTACTGGATGATGATCTCCGCGTCTCTTTCCTCTGCACAACATTGACTCCGGCGTGACCACCACCACCCCATTGTGAACTACTCGTCGAAACTGCACAAAGAGCAGACGGCAATATGGTACTAGTAGAAGCAGCAACATGTACAGATATGGGTGATGCCATGGGTTCTCAATGGCTTAATTGCAAGCTACTTAGTAGTAGAAGAACATGGCACTAAGTAGCAACAAAGCGTGCAGGAGCTGCAGCAACAAGAGCTCCACAGACACAAATTGGAGATAGTAGAGTTATCCGTAAGGTCCCTCAAACAGGGCACGAGAACCCCGCCAGATTTGGCGCAACAGGGCACGGAAGCAGGATATTTTCTCCACAAAAGTCTAATAATCTTGGCAAAAACACTCGACCAACTCTTCGGAGCTCGAGTTAAAGTACTTTCCATGCACCACAAGTGACCACGTCGGGGGATTCGAAGCGGGACCTTACTTGTGCGCCAGAACGAAATCGATCGTCCCTACTTAATCTAGAGAGACCGAAGTCGAAGGTCCTTAACTCTCTACATGGGGTCGAAGTAAATTCGAAGGTCCTTAACTCTCTACATCGGATCGAAGTAAATTCGAAGGTCCTTAACTCTCTACATGGGGTCGAAGTAAATTCGAAGGTCCTTAACTCTCTACATCGGATCAAAGTAAAATTCGAAGGTCCTTAACTCTCTACATTGGATCGAAGTAAATTCGAAGGACCTTAACTCTCTCCATTGGGTCGAAGTAAATTCGAAGGTCCTTAACTCTCTGCATTGGATCGAAGTACATTCCAAGCAAGGTCCTTAACTCTTTACATTGGATCGAAGTAAATTCGAAGGTCCTTTAGTCCTTACCTTACTACAAGGAATTTTGTCCATGTCAACTCATGGGTTTGTGACTTGTGTCAAATCAATCATTTTTGTGTGACCATAAATATGATTATTTTCACAGCATCATGTAAAAATAACGTGAAATTACAAAATGATTTTAAGTTGTATATATGACTATGATTTGTGACTACTAATAATTTGAATGAAAATGAAGATAAAAATTGTAATCATATCATCCAACAATTAATGACAATTTTTAATAGATAAAAATTTAAATTTTTTTTATGATTAGTAATGTGTTTCATAGGTGACTAGACATCACATAACATGTTATGCAACTTGAAGTGTAATTACAAATTATAGTTGTAAATGTGTATGTGTTTTTAGTATGAAGAAATTATGTTATGGTTAATGAAATTATTGGATTTGGTGATTTGAATTCTTTTCCTAGTTATCTTAATTGAACATATAGTTAAATGAATAAAAAAGTTTGATCAATTTCTAAGAATTTCAAAGGACTAATCAATTTTATTTTTTAAATCACAAATTTCAGCATAATAGAGTCATTTATAAATGGGAATTTTTTTTTCCATGCAAATGGGATTGTTGGATTTAATGGTCTAAATTTGCTTTCTAAATTATTTGGAGTGAAGCTTCAGTGTAATAGTTATTTATAGATAAAATTCTTACACATTATAGATTTGTGCATTTTTTAAAAAAATCTTTTGTTATAGGAAAAATAAAACAATTTAGGTTTAAGTAACTAAAAATCGAAAATACCTTTCAATTGAATAATTAAAAAAATCTTAAGGTGAAATAATAAAAAATAGCCTAGGTTGGAATAACATGGAATAACGTCAAATAATTTAAGGTGAAATAATTTCAAATAGTTGAGAATAATTTACAATAGCCTAGGCTGAAATAACCTTCAATAAATAGTTGAAAATATCGTAAAATAAAATAACATAAAATACCCTAAGGCGGAATAACTTAAAAGAGTTCAAAATAACCTAATGTGGAATATTTTAAAATAATTAAAAATAGCCTAAAATAATCGAAAGTGGAATAATTTTAAATAACTTAATGTAAAATAACTTTAAATAATTTAAGATGGAATAGCTTGTTTATAATAGTCAAAAATAAAGTATGATGGAATAGCCTATAATAAGTAAGAATAAGGAAGGGTATATTAATAGCTTAAAATAATCTAAGGTGGAATAATTTATAATAATTAAAAATAAGTTAGGGTATAATAGTTTTAAATAACATAAGATGGAATAGCTTATAATATAAAAAATAAATTAAGGTAAAATAGACTAAAATAGCTTAAGGTTGAATAACTTACGATAAAAAGGCAATTAATTAATTAAATAGGTTAAATAATATGTAGTAGGTACTAAATACAATAAATAGCAAGTAGTATGTAGGTGGTTTAAGTAATATGTATTTTATTGTGTTAATATGTGATTTTTAAAATTAATTAATTAGGTAGGTTTGATAATTTATTTATTAAATAGGCTAGGTAATAGGAAGTAGGTGGGCTAAATAGTAGGTATTTGTGTGAGTATGTGATAATGTTACATAATGTTGTAATGTTTCCCTTTCATTAAAATTTATCCCATACTTCTTGTTTACAAGTTGAATTTTATAAACTATATAACTAGGTGAAAGAAAGGACCTACTCATGATATGCACTATAAACATTCAAAGTGCATGTGCCATTTGAGATGACCCAATCAAAAAGGCTTGTGACTAGGAACAAAAAATATTTAGGATCCTACTTTTTATCTACTTAAGCCTATAACCTACACCCACTTACCTATCTGCCCAACCTATGTTAAATTGTTTATTCTAGCCTAGATTAGTCTAATTTAAGATTATTGAATAGATTGTTGCCACATGAATACATCCTAGTCGACTTTGAAACACCTCATGCAACTACACTTTTTAATTGTAAACCCAATCACAAATGACCATGCCACATAGGTTGTATATTAGTTAAATGACAAGTTGATATTAGTCACACCTTGATGTGATTGCCATTTCAACTGAATGCCACATAATGTCTTTTGTGACTAAGATTTTTATACAACTTGTTCAAAGCAATTAAACATTGTAGCAATTGCATATGGCATTTATAACTAAAAATTAGTCATACAACTAGTTGTTAATATGTGAATTCCTTGTAGTGACTTAACAAGATTTATTAAAATTTTGGGTAATTTATTTGGGTTTGGAAATGGCGTTGAAACTAGGGAAGAGAAAAAGTTTGAAAAGTCTAACAATATTAAATAATTAATCTAGGTAAAAACACTTCCATATTTGCATCAAATTCCAGTGATGATGCTATATTTGAATTGGTTTAAATATAACATCTTTAAATCTCATAAGTTGTTAATGAAAATTGGTTGTCAACATATGATTTTTTTTCCATATTTGTCATTTCAAATCTTCACATTTCAATTGTCACATGCAAAAATTAAATGTTTTTGTCCTCCCAAGCAACACCAACACACATTTGAATTTAAAAGGTCACATTGAATAAAAGGTTGATCCTTTTTTAATTACTTTGATATCAATATGGTTTCACATGAATTTTTCTATATAATTGATACAAAAAAAAAGTTTACAAATGTTTTCAATAGGTGAAGATTGAATTTCATGTTTGCAAATTAAGGGAAATGAAAATGATTTCATGAAAAATTCAAAATTCAAATGAAATTTTGTTTCAATATTGTAAGATTCAAGGGACAAATGAATATATATTAATCTTTTAACCTTACATCAATTGATCATCACTAATAATGTGGAAAAGAGTAAACCCCAAACTAATGACCATTTTTTGAAAAAAACCTAAGAACTATTAAAGGGAATAGATTCAAACAATGTTCCCATGTTTTTAAGAAATGTTCTATGGTTCCAATGTGCTTCATTAGTAGGTTATCTACACACCCGTCACTAAACATAAGTTAATAATTAAGCACTTATCCATATATTATTCATTTCTATCCTTTTTTAATGATTTTCTTGGCTATGGGTGCATCAAGTAAAGATTTACAAAACATTTTTCAACTCTAAAGGCAATTGAATAATGAAGAGGGAACATGAAAAGAATGAACACATTCCCCAAAAAATATGTTTTAAGAAAATGCATTAGATCCTTTTATTTTTATTTCCCATATCTTTTTCATTTTTATCTATTATGAAGGATTAAAAGGATATGGGTGTGTCACTTGAACTTTATAATCCCTTATTAAACTCCAAAAGCAACCAAGCTATTTCCAAAGATTGTAAGCTTTAAACAATTACCCTACCAACCAAACATTATTTTGAAACATTATATATTTTTTGTTTTTTGTCCATTTTGAATGATCTTCATGGCAATGGGTGTGCCATGCAGTAGGTTATAATATATCTCTGAATTTTAGAAACAATTAATTAGCTATGTTCAAAAATTTGAAGTTTTATAAAAACATAAATGTTCAATCACCAACATGTCTACCTAAAAAATAGTTGCACGACATTTAGCACGGGTTTTCAATTACATTGTGGCACCAAATGGTGTTTGATTTGATTTTCAAAGGATTAATGTTGTTTGGTTATGAACCTATTTGTTTTGATTTTCATATTGGAACTTCCAATGGCAATAATAAAAAAATGATCAACTTGTTTTACTTGTTGGTGTGCATTTATTTCAATTGGATGCTTGTTGAAAAACTCTAGGATAAATGTGTCGAAAGGCAATTTAAGGGGGAAAAAAAAATGTTATAAATAAATGATGAGTATTTGAGAGAAGTTGATATCTTGTAATTGCTTTTAAGGTGTGAGTTAAAATGTCTTTGATGTTTGAAGTTGGTCACATTGTATCAATTTGTTGATATAAAGTTTTACAAAAAAATTGTTGTTTTTGTTGGAAAAATGTGGTTAGAAAAGTTGAAAAGACAAAAAGCTTGAAAATTGTACGCATTTTTGGACATGGTCATTTTTGGAAATCACTTTAAAGGGATAAAATATTTTTAAGGTTGTGAACTTCTCAATTTTGATAGAAGTTTATTAGTATAATCAATCCATGTGTTTTGGGTCTATTCACTATATCTTTTGAAATATTCTAAAATCAGTTTTCACTATGCATTTTAACTTGATGACCTTTTAATGTATCTATACTTTCAATTGACATCTGTTTTAAATTCTAAGATGTTATGGATTGAGTATTTTGGTGGGAAGTGTGCATGAATATTTACACACAAATTTGTGAATATATTGGTTTAAAAAAATGTATCAATAGCCAAGGGAACCCACCAAGGAGTTTTTTTTATTGTTGTATGTGTGTAGAATATTGAAACAAAATATGCTTAAAGGAAATGTTCATTGTGTACCTATTTGAAGAAAGATGTGGATAAACTTTTAGTTTGAATCAAGCAACAACTTTGAGACACCATAAAGAAAGGTTTGCATGCTAAAATCTTGTTCTTTTTTTGGTTATGTAACATTGTGTAAACTATCATGATTCATAAGAGATAACAAGATTTATTTCATATTCCATATAGTACTATTTACATGCCATATCATATTGAAAATATATAAGATGTGAGCATTATTTAGCATAACTATATATTTTAGTCATGTATTAGGTTTGAAACTTGACAGTTCAATCAAATATACCATAATACTATTTCAGCATAAAATAAATTATTATAATCTGCCAATATATATATAATTTTTTAATTCAAAAAATTCAAAAAAAATACTTAAGGTGTAAAAGTTTGATCCATGTTCATCTTGAAAGGAGATACGAAAAAGAGGTCCACATGACCATTGAAACAATTCAAATTATCATTGAAATAGTTCAATTTTTTTGAAATGAATGTGGCTTACAATAGATTTAGTCTTTACAATCAACATTTTCAAAATAAAAAATCCAAATGTTGAACCAAAAAACTTAAATTAAATTAATCATTTGGCATTCGCATATGAGAAAAATATTAAAAATAGACAAAGCTTTTAGTTTATATTGGGTGAAATGAAAACATTGACTATTCACTATATTAATTATCATTGTTTGGAATTGTAATAACATGGGTTTTTTTATCATGAAATTACTAGCTATAACTTTAAAAGCTTTGCGACATCGGGATTGATCATTACTTGCTGTAATTATATAATAATAGATTTTTTATTCAATGAAACAAAAAATTGGGAAACCTCATAATTATTAACACTCATAATTATCAAAGAATGGCTTAAATCTAGTGCAAGATAACACCTAGAACAAAAAAAAGGTTTCCTATTATGGTAGAATTGTTTGAATTACTCTTCTATAATAAAGTGATGGATAGAATTACCATAAAACAACTCATCATCAGATCAATTGCTCACTTTGGTATTACGTATACAATGCATGTTTTAAATCAACTCAAGAATCTAGGTTTCAACAAGCTACTCAAGCAACTATTTCATTAAGAATTGATGATCTTGTAATAACACCTTCCAAAAGTTGGCTTGTTCAAAATGTGGAACAACAAGGATATACTTTGAAAAAACATCATCGTTGTGAAAATGTACATGCGGTAGAAAAACTACATCAATTAATTGAAACTTGGTACACCACAAGAGAGTATTTGAAACACTATGGTTAGCCCTTTTTCTTAACATTGCATAAATTTTTTTGAGGACAATTGATGTCTTGAAAAGAACATGAGTGTGTTCCATGTAATATGTTCAAACATGTTCATAATCGGATATATTTCAAATAATTTGTAATTGTATAAATAGGCATCATGCAATGCTTTGATGTATGATATTGTAGATGTTGCTATATGTGATTTTTATTAAATGGACTAACTTACCATGACCCTTGATTATCAGAACAAGAATATTTAGATCATGAAACAAGTGAGCACAACAATTTTTTAAAAAATTGTATTTATTCACTCTTTTTTTTGGAGATATTGGCCACTCTGTGCGTGTCAATGTGAATTTCTCATGTTGAGGACACCATGTAGAAGCTAAAAGCCACAAATTGGTTGTAATTTTTTTTTCAAATTTGCAAAAAGCATTTCGCATTAATCAAATAATGATCCCAAGCAAGTTTTCTTTCTTCTTCAACTTCATGATATTGAAAACTTGGCAAATTTACACTAGAAAAGAAAAATCTAAAAATTAGCCCAGTTTTTTTCTTGCTGCCAAAAGTTTTTTTTTAAAAGTCATTAAACCCAAGCAACGTTTGTATTTTCAATTTTGTGATATTGCTCGAGTGACAATTATCCATAAATATATTTAGCTAAATTTGGTGACATTCAAATTTTCATTTAGAAAATATAAAGTCTTAAGCACCCTTTCATATTGTTGGCAATTGTGGTGATTTTCTAACTGAAGAATTCGTTCTTTGGCAGAAAACAAATTCACAAAAACAGGGAATTTGTGACAATACTCTTATATATATATCACAAAATGGCGAAAATCTCCTCCCTCCCCCCCCCACCTCCCCACTCCCCCCCCCCACACCAACAAAAACACCAACAAACCAAACAAAAAAAAAAAACACAAAAAAC
>Ga0116227_10009787_pt1 | contig 17193 bp, 12 predicted proteins | sample S1TSphgellanicum_FD_89693 | JGI IMG/M metagenome (GOLD analysis project Ga0116227, IMG submission 89693) | Host-associated microbial communities from peat moss isolated from Minnesota, USA - S1T2_Fb - Sphagnum magellanicum MG | ecosystem: Host-associated > Plants > Peat moss > Unclassified...
AGCATGGAAGGACTTCCTGTATGTACTTCCATTCTTCAATTGAAGGAGTGTGGAGAAAAATAGGCTGATTTTCTATGGAGTAATGAGCCAATTTGATTGACCCATCACTCCAAAAAATTTTAATGAAACTATGGAGTCTCCCCAAAATAAAAAGGTTCTATTTTGACGTACATAGTTATTCCCCTTTGGCCCACCTATATAGGTGAAAGGAGGGCAACATTTGTCAAAACACATGGGATAAAAGTGAGGTGCTATTGGGAACTCTCTAGGGAACATGTCATGAACTTGGAAACTCTTTGCTTTGACATTAGTTTGCGAGCTAAAATCCCATCTAATGTGTCAAAGGACCTTTGGGCCTTGAAGATGAACAAAAATTTGAAAATTAATGGAATTGAAGGTTGACAAGGAATCTTATTTTATTTTTTGGAAAGGGGGGGTTATCTACTTATATAATATCCCTGGGTGGTCGTCCTTTAGGGGTCGAAGTGCAGTGACGGCTTTAGGTGACAAAACCAATTTTGGTCCCCCTTTTGTTTTTTGTGTACTGGAGTTATTTAGAAAGTCACCCTGTCTTTGGGCCTGCTTCCACTCCCTATCCCCTCTTTCAGTGGTATCTGCAAAGAAGGGAAATTTTAATACATCTCAGTATGAAATGCTGAAACTCAGCATTTAATGCACAAGGTTCGAGAATGAAGCTTCCCTTAAATCCGTGCATCCTGTCATCCATCCCATCATGGCTAAAGAGAGAGAGTGTGTGTGTGTGTGTTCAAAGGACCACAACATTTCCTAAAAGAATCGGCGAAGAACCACCGGTTGGCTAGAATCGATACATTTTTTGAAAACACCGGAAAATAATCAGCGAGTTCTTCGAATTTTTTCGAAGAACAATGTTTATAGAACCAGAGAAAAACCGTCGATTCTTTTCAATTGGACTACGATTTACGAAGTCAAATCTTTGGATCTTTGAGAACCGTCGGTCCAGGACCTTCATACCCAATACTTGCCCGCTGGTTCCTATAGGGGAGGATTTTGGTACATAGTTATGGGCCTCAAAATAATGTCAAAGACAAAGAACCGGCCAACGAAGTGGCAGTTCTTCCACGAAAACCATCAGCTCGGCAAGGTTGTTGAAATGAAAGGAACCGACGGTTCTTTTGTTCATGTTGGGTTCTCAAGAATACGAACCGAAAGGTTAAAGAATTGGAGTGGGAAATGTGAAGGACTGGGCGAGGGGGGTCGACCGGGTAAAGAACCGGAGTGGGAAATGCGAAGGACCGGGCAGGGGGGATCAACAGGGTAAAGAATCGGAGTGGGAAATGCGACAGACAGGGCAGGGGGGCTCGACGGGTTAAAGAACCGAAGTGGGAAATGCGAAGGACTGGGCGAGGGGGTCGACAAGGTAAAGAACCAGAGTGGGAAATGCGAAGGACCACGTAGGGGGGGTCGACAGGCTAAAGAACCGGAGTGGGAAATGCGAAGGACCAGGGCGAAGGGGGGGACCAACGATTGTTTGAAAAGAAAAGTTTTTTTAAAAAACCAAAAACATCAACCAAACATTGTTGAAATAACACACCTATGCATTATGCACGGGGTTCACACTAGTATATCATAGAAAGAATGATGGGCATTGCACAAGATAACAAATTAAAATCCCATATGTCATTTGGACATCACCTATCCTCAAAGGGAAATTTACACAATTAACAGTTTTTAACAAAAAAAATATTTTGTTAAAAAATGAAGCGAATGAAGAAAAACCAAAGGGGATGCCCAACACTTTAATACCATCTAAAGGGATGTTGAACAAAACCATGGGAGCAAAGTCTATGGGTAAGTCAAATGGGGATAAAGTGACACATTTGTGAGGTTGAACATAAATGCTTATGTCACAAAGTTCAATCACTAAATACTTGTATGTTGAGTGAATTTCAAAGGAGGGGGGACCTAAATCATCTACAATGGTTAGGAATAAACAAGTGGGGAAATGGGAAGTTGTAGATCTCAATGCTTTTAAATGTGTTAGGACAAACAATGGGCCACCAAGAGGGTTGTCCTTGCAAGTACCCATGACCAATGGGATGATGGTGACATTACAATGTGATTATGATGATGGTAATATGAAGGGAACTCAAATGCATAAAAGGTACAAACCTAGGGGATGAATGAAGCAATGTCACTTTTGATTGCAAGTAGTTTTTAAAACATGGCATTCCTTGGCACTGAATTGAACACATTTGTCACATAAATTTCGAAAATAATCTAATATGGGTAGAGGTTTAAGATGCATAAATACCATGAACAATTACTTCATGTCCACCTTTTGTGGCAATCCCAAAATAGTGGGGAAAGTAGTGTGCTAAAAAAGAATCTTGAAGTTAGAAATGTATGGTATGATTAATGAGACAATATGACACTTCCCCTATGGTAATCAAATGAACCTCACTAGAGGACTTGGCCATGGCTAAGAAATGAGTAGTTGCAAGGACTTGTTAATGTGTTCATAGATATGACCTTGTGTGATGTGCAAATATAATTTAAATAGTTGTAGGAAACCACTTGTAAAATCTTTTAAGTTAAAACAATCTTTCAAGTGTTCAAACATCATGCCAAAAAGGCCATTACATCATAAACTTGCCCCTTCCATGTATCTATGTTTTTACAACATTTTAATAATGTGTTCAAACTTAAGTGCTAACGAAGTGTTGATATAATCATTGATTTGATGTTGTTTTGACATTGTAATACAATGATCTTCTTGTATCACAATGTGTTACAATGTCGTCACAACATCATATCAATGCTTGTATCAATATTTCGTAAGTACTTAACCTTGAACACATTGTTAAAATGTTACAAAAGCACAAATACATAGAGGGGGCAATTTTGTGATGTGTTGAATAGATGTGGCATGCATTGAAAGGTCACTTTAAAAAATTTGAACAAGACTTCAAACTCCTAATTTAAATTGAAATCTTCCACAAATAGTGGAAAAAAACTATTTGACTTAAAATGATGAGCTAAAAGAAATGAAATGGTGTCCAAAAAAAGGGAGTTGGAGAAAAGGGGACTTGAACATGTGTTATTCATGAATATTCCACTATGCCAAAATGCCCATTTTATGACTACATATATGATTACAAATGCAATCATATCCAATCATAATGATTACCCACAATTACATGACTTTGTAGTGGAATCAAACCCATGGTTTTTATGATGTAGTCACTAGCCATGGTTGTAGTAGTAACTACCATTTGTAGTATTAAATGTTCATAAATGACCATGTTTGGCATTGCAATTACCTTTTATGTTTGCGATTATAGTAATATTGGATGGACCAAAATATTTCATTAGTTAATTTTAGTCATTGGATTAAAATAAAACATAACAAATATATATACATTATGGTGCATGCATGTGACAGTCTTTTTCCAATTTCAAGGTGCCATGTGTAATTTGAAAATTCATTACACCAAAGAGATTAAAGAAGATCATTGATGATGCGCAATAGTAGTTTACACATAAGCAATAAAAAGTGAATCAAAACAAAAATTAATTCATCCATACATTTCAATAGTAAGGGGAATGAAATCATTGTTTGGTGCTAATTCAATCTATGATTGTGTCTTTTCTTAGACAACCATCATCACTACATGTGTTGTCATTATTGATGTTTGTTGCACCATATTTGTGCAAGTTAGGTTAATAATGACAACATCCATCAAGGTCTGAAAGCCATCCCTAATGATAAGGATATCCAATTGTCATTGAGTGTGGTGAAGGAAAAGGTGGGAGACCCTCTTTTAAACATGTGTTCCATTCTCCAAAGCAATAGTTGCAACAATATTTCGAAATGTATCATGGTCTACCGTACATTCACTTTCACAAGGGCACCAAAGCAAATGGGATATTTAGATCATTAATGGTATGACCACATTAACACAATGAAAGATGGGCAACCATAGGATGTGGTAAGTCAAAATAGGTATGTAGTGTTGTAAGGAAATGGGTTGAGGATAAATGAAATGTAGGTGTGGTAGGATGAACTAATAACCAAGTTTATGCCCTAAGACCGACACATTAGTGGAGATGTGCTCACATGATATCTAAAAGAATGTATACTAAAATCAAAACAAAATTTTATTTGTGTAGGCGATCTACTAAAAAAACCTACAACTTGAGATAAAATTGAACCATTAAGTTCTCAAAGGGTGGGACCTAAAAACAAACAACCTAGGGTCACAAGGCTCGAGTAATTCATAGTGTTATCTAGAACGAAAAAATGTTAGTCTCAACATGTGCTATTGCATCTAGAAGAATAATGTGATCATCTTGCTGAAAATGAGTGACAGATGCAAGAGTGATAAGTGCCCAACATCTTAAGAATACAAGGGCAATAATCCAAACTACAAAAGGGATGTTGAACCCGCCTAAAGAAGCAAGATGGATGGCATGATGATGAGTTAAGTGACCAATAGAACCACCAAAAGATCCCACACCAAGTAACTTATCCAACATAGTTATGGTACCAGAATGCTACAAAATACCTAAAGATGGAAACATTATATGAAACAAGTAGTTAGGATGCTGAGCATAACACAACGAGAATATCGCAAAAGTTGTTTGAAGATTTGCAAACATAGGTATATTAGATATCCTCCCAAGATCCTCATGAATTGCCTTAACCACAAATGATTCAATGAACAATCTGGATACCATTAATCCAGCCAAAATACAAAAACCTAAGTTAGAAGTTAGAAAGCCAGGAGGAAATGATATATATTGGTCCAACCCTTATGGAGACCAAGCTACACATTTCTTTGGTTGCACTAAAAACTTTAATGTTAAAAAAAATGTTATAATAATAAAAAAATAAGAACCACATCTAATGCAAAACGTACTATGTGCTTATCATTTAATAACGATGGGGAAACACAAGTAAGGTGGGTTATTGCTATAAGGCGAAAAACTCAAATGTGAGTTAAAACAAATAACACTCCTCTCAATGGGTTCCCCTATTATGTACCTAACTTCAACAAAATGACTATGAAATCCCCATGTTGAGAAGCTTGAGAAAAATATTATGGGGATGGGCATGCATAAAATCGTCAAAATAAATGGGAAATGTTAGTCTAGAAAATGGGGTGAAAATCACAACTCTTGAAAAATGTTTGGCTATGACATTGAATTGAAGGTATTATGAATATCCACTAATAGCACCACCCAATTTGGGTGCAAATCTAACATCTTTCAAATGCCATGAACCATAGTCTCACATCCACCATGAATTGTTACACCAAACTGATGAAAACAAAAATGTTCCATGAAAGTATCACTAAACTAAATAACTAGTATGCAAGCCACTATGCAATAGGTCACCTCATCGGTCGTGATGGGATGTATGCCTCCAAACTACTTCTCCAATGTTATGAGTTAAGATGTAGAAAATAAACACGACACTATGAAAAATTGCGTCCATTGAAATCACACTACCTTGTAACTAAAATTTTAAATAACTTATATATAACTATTGTGCAATTATCTTTTGGGTATTACAACTAGTGTGCAATTATGCCCCTAGGAATATGGTGTATTAATAAATAAATTGTCACATCAAAAAATCAATTAGTAATATTATAATTACAAATGAGTTGAAAATGGGCCTTCTATATGGTAATTATACACATTGTACATGCATATATAGTCTACCATGTTTGATTTTTTCAAGAGTTGCATTGTAATTGCATGTGGCAACTATTTTAGAATATTGTAAATGTGTCATTAAAACAACAACTATGTTATAATTAATGTATAATGTACATACATGCAATTATGCCACATGTTCACATTTCCACCACCCAATGAAATACATTTACAACTAATTTTTTACTATGATTCCCATTGATACAATTAGTATGGCCACTAATGCACCATTACTAAAGTATTATTGTTCAACTATGTTATGATTATAATACAATTATTTATAACTTAATAAGGATACATATTCATTAGTTATTTATATATTCATCAAATGTGTTTCATTTTGAACGATTAAAAATGTTATAAAAACACCACCTAAAGTTTTATAAATCATTTTTGCACTTTGTTAACAACAAAACAACATATAAGGAATTTTTTTGGTGTTTAGGATCTAGCCTTTGTAGCATTCAGTGGTTTTTTTCTTTTGAATAATTGACCCCCTTTACTTTGGGGGGGTCGTAACTTTTTCAATTTTATTTCATTTTTAACAATTTTGAATGCATCAACTACACTAATAAGAGGGGTTCAAGTTTTTTTGGACATAAAAAACAATGGAGCCTTCCCTTTTGATTTGGCCCACCTTAAAAATCAAAAGAGCTTAAATGTTTGGTCACTGGATGATTTAACCCATAGTTGCAACTCAATTGCGACTCGATTTGCAATTAAGGATCAATTAAAAGATTTAACCCATATGTTTTGTTTTCGAATCCTAGGTTACAAATTATATAAAGAGGGTTTATTCTATTATGTTTTCACATTAAAATACGTGGCATTTTGGGATGAACCCAAAAAAACCTTAACCTAAAGTCAAAACATAAAATAAGAAAATAAAATTTCATGATTATTTTTTAATTCATTTAGTCTTGTGTTTTCCTACCTATTTACGTATCTAGGTAAATAAGTAGGTCTTACTTTTCTACTTAGGTCAATAGGTTTCAAATAAATATGTAAGTATGTAGGTGTTAAAACCTACCTACCTATGGTTATGTACAACCTATCTAACTACTAAAATAGATACAGTAGAACCTCTCAAATTTTATAAGGTTGGGACCGGGTCTAAGCTATAAATTTTGGGAGGTTATTAATTATAGGAGAGGCATCAATGACGTGGCTCAATCAGTGATACCAATGACGGTTTACCCATTACTATATCATTGCCCTTTTAGCTCCAACCTTCAACTCACACTCTCTCAATCGACTCTCTCAACACCCTCAACTTCCCTCTCTTATCACACCATGGGCAAATACAACACCACCCCGGGACACCTCACGGAAGGGATGCGCATTGCCTTGTGCCAACAGAAGCGCCGTCGTTCGGCCTTCACGCAAGGAAAGCTGAAGGAATGGATGTGGACTATGCATGGCGTATGCGTCACACAAGCCACCATTAGCCTCACCCTGAAACGCAATGATGAGTTGCTAGCGATGGCAGCGGACACCAGTGTCCCGCCCCTGCGACTTGCACTGCGTACCCGTCAGGCTGTGCAGTACCCGCAGATGGAGCTTGCATTCAAATGTTAGTTCCTTGGGCAGCAGGACAAGTTCAACCTGAACAGAAACATGCCGCGCGCGAAGGCGGCACGCTTCCTGCAAAAGCTTCATCCTAATGCTCCAGAGATGGCGTTTTCACAAGGCTGGCTGAAGAAGTTCAAAGACCAGCACGGGTCAAGTCATTTCGATGTTTTGGGGAAAACGATGCGCTGGACATGGAAGCAGTTGGCGCGGCGCTACTGGACATCCATGCCGTTGTTGATGCGTACACAAAGAAGGACGTGTTCAACATGGATGAAACTGGCCTCTGTTGGCGTCTCCAAGCCGACAACTCGCTAGCAACCCATCAGCTGGAAGGCCGGAAGATCAACAAGGAGCGCATCACTCTTGTCATTTGCGCAAACTCAGACAACAATGAGAAGATTCCGTTGACGATCATCGGTAAGCACCTGAATCCACGTTGTTTCGAGGGTATCAACCGCGATACACTGGGCGCCCATTATCACACCAATGCAAAGGCGTGGATGACCCAGAACGTCTTTCGACTCTAGCTGCTAGACTTTGATCGCTGAATGCAAGGTCACCAAGTCCTCCTTTTGCTGGACAACTGCCCGGGCCACATCCCCTTGGAGAAGTTTGCGGAGATGAACGTCGTCCTTCGCAACCCCGCGTTTTCTACCTACCGCCACACATGACCTCGACAGTCCAACCTTGCAATGCTGGGATCATACACACATTCAAAGCATAATACAAAAAGCAATTCAACAACCTACTTCTAGATGGCTACGAGAACAACATTGACAATCCGGAAAAAATCATCATTCTGGATGCGTTCCGCCTAGTAGTCCCAGCCTGGGTGGAGGATGTTTCGCCTGCCACAATCGCCAACTGCTTTCGCCATTGCAAAATCCGGACCAGTAACATCATCCACACACAACAAGGGGAAGTTGGTCCTCCCACCGCCTTTATCTAGGAGCTGCAGCATCAAGTGGTTCAACTTCCATACGGGAATCCCATGGACATCCGCAATCTTCTCAACTATCCGGAGGAGAACAACTACATGGTGGCATCAAATGATGAGGACATCACCAACCGCATCATTAAGGAGCTCCGCCCACAGCAGGATGAAGACGCGGCAAGCGACAATGACGATAGTGTGGAACCGCCAAAAAATTAGCACTCGTCAAGCTCAGGAGTATCTGGAGGGTCTGACCTTATTCTGGATGCAGCAAAAGGAGAGCTATCACGAGTTTAGTGAGAGTTTGAAGGAGCAAAAGGAGGCTGTGAAGAAGATCAGCATGACAGGCCTCAAGCAAAAGTTTGTTCTTGACTATTTCAGCTCCGCTTAAATAGGTAATTTAGTTAATATATCAGCTAAATTGAACCAATTTAGTTAATATATCATCGCATTATATAATTTGAAAATGTCTAGGCCAGCTAGATTTTATAAAAAATAAATTTATAGAAATTTAGTTGGGCCCAACTTGGGCCAGCGATTTTTTATAAATTTCGAGAGGTTATCAATATTGAGAGGTATAAATTTTGGGAAGTTCTACTGTATTTATATATATATTTCCCAAAATATAATTAATATACCATGTGGTGATTTTTTTTATTATGCCACATGTCACAATTTCAAACCATCATTAACAATCATATTGGATGATGGATTTTACTACTTCATAAAGAAAATAATTTTTATGTCCAAATATCTTCATAATACCATGTGTTAAATTTTAATAAATGGATGACAATTAATGATGTTAGCATGACATTAAGGGTGTAGTTATAATGAATTGTTTTGATTGAGTTGCAATGAATTGCATCATAGATACATTTGCATTCACGATGTATAATTACAAGGAGTTTCAAGTGTTTGGTGCAATTCAAAAATTGAGTTGCAAGGCTAGTTGCAAAACACCCATTTTTTCATACTACAATATGGAAGGTGGAATGTGACCTTGAACAATGTGCCCACATACTTTGAAAAAAAGGTTGAAACCATTTGTAAAATCATTTGGGACAAAACATTCTTGTAAAGGTTCATACACCGTATTTGAAGGGCCCCCGGAAGAAAGATGTGGTGAATGAGCTAAGGCAAAGATAAATGCCTCATGATCTAAAGTAACTTTTGTTTCAAAATGGAAATCATTAATGAAAGGGAAGAAATCAACTTCAACAAATGGATGGAGAAGGTGAAAGATTCTTGTGGTTTTATTACATGGGGCTATAAGTGTGCTTGGAGCTAGTGCACGTATTGCTCAAATGTATTCCCCTACATGAACAAGGGCCCATGCATTGCGTAATTGTGCTAATGGAGGTGGGGTAGGATTTAAAATTAACTCCAAACATTTGGGATAAGTTAAAATGAGTGCTCTAATTGTGTGTTCCTTTTGTATCGTCTCCTAATTGCCACCCATGTATCGATGCAAGTGAACACAAGTCTTTTGGTGGTTTTTTTCACCACCCTGTGGAGGAAAGGACAAACGCCAAAAAAAACCCCCCTAGATTACCCTTAAAACCCCAAAATTATTGCCCTAAAAAAAGAGTACTTATAAATAAAACAAAAATATTAGAAAGGGACATATGGAAACAAACTCATGAAAACCCCAGGATTGGGTGGAAATAATAAATGAACCCAATTACAGATTTGCCATTGCTCGTGTGTGTTGATGTCGAAGGGCCTTGCTCACTTGCCCTGCCCACTCTACCTTGCCCTTATTTTGATTTAATTTGCCTAGCCTAGCTTTGTTTGTTGTGCCTTGGCCCTACCCCATTTTGTTTTGTTTTGCCTTGCCCTACCTTGCATGTGCCCTTGCCCTTCTCTGAAATACACATAAAGCCACAAACCCTAATGCTCATCTTCACCTCACCGAGTCATTTTCTAGACTTGAGTTCTCCTATTGGCAAAAATTTACAGTGTGTTATTTGCCATAAACCCTAGCTTGACATCAAATCCATCTCCTACTCCTCCATTTTTCCAACTTGTATAGATGGTGAGGGGAAGAGAACCAAGTAACATAACATGTGAAATAATTGTGTCACCCTTTTTGGAGAACTTGCTCATATTGTTGCCCTCCCATTCATGTTGTTGATAACCCTTTCATGCTACTACCATTTCCCTATGGCATGGCCATAACTAAAAAGAGGATGCAATCCATACCTTGCATTAAAGTTCCCAAGAGTAGAGTTGGTAGATGGAAACAACTAGTGCGCGTATGAGTTGTGGAAGTTTTCTTGGCTTTATGCTAGCCTACTATGAAATAAACCAACAACACTTTCAAAGTTCATAACTTTCTCATCTCTTGTTCAAATTGATTGATCTAATGTGTTATGAATCTGCCACCTTAAGTTCTATAAATCATCATTGAACCATAAAAGCAAAATAACAACATCCAAGGAGTTTTTGGGTGTTTAATGAACAACTTTACAATGTGGTTCTTTTTGGAATTTTTGACCCCTCATACTTTGGGGGCCCATAATTTTCTCATTTTTGATATGTTTTCCACTATCTTTAATGTTTTAGATGCACCAAGATGAGAACTTCAATTTCTTTTGGGACACCATACAAAAGCTTGAAATTCAAAGGCTAGCCTGAAAAATGCTAACCTTGACTTGCAAAACATAAAATAAAATGGAAGTATTTACATTTCTATCATTTGACTTAATTACCTTTTTATTGTCTTACTTACTTGCTTACTTAGGTAAATAATGGGATCTTATTTTTTGACCTACTTGGGTAGGTTTCCTACTTACCTAATTTTGCTTAGGTAGATAGGTATATAACCTAGATAGATAGGACCTATTAACCTACTATTATAAGCCTATGTATCAACCTACCTACCTATTTAAATATATATTTATAAAATTCAATTTTAAATGTCACATATCAACTTATGATTATGTCATGTGTCAAATCTAAGACCATCTAAAACAAAAAATCATATTGGACATATTAGATAATAATTTTCATATTTCAAATTTGATTAATTAATTTAATGGTCTAGATTGATCAATATTGACTATTGGATATAATTGTAATCATGTAAAATGTTGTAAATGGCATATATGACTATGGAGAAAAATGAAACTAATGGAAAATTTGACAAGTCCCAAGGAACTATGTAGTCATTAATGGCATATATGATTACAAACCTAGTCATATATGTAGTCATATATCCATCTTTATTTTGGTGTAGTCATTTATTTCTTCTATTGAATGTTTTAAAACACAATTTTCATTAAATATGCAAAGACATGTGAATGTGGTTGGACCAATTTTGATATGACACATGTCACAATTAAAGCCATTGAAAACATGCCATGTGGCATCAAATGCAAGTTGGAAAATCATTTTTAATCATTTTTTCAATCATCAAATCATCAAAAAATGATACATGGCATAAGGTTTGGCCAATCAAAACATGACATGTGTTTTTGTTATGATGATTGTTAATTGATTGGCAAGTGTCATTCCATTTGATTTTAGGGTAAAAGTCAAAGTTAGGATTAGGGTTATAGTTATAATCAAATGCCCACCCAACCCTAGTTCCTTGTTCCCTCATTTGTAAAGGAGAAGATGTGACTAAAAAAATGTGAAATAGTCCATGGCAATTAATTCAAATGATAGTTTTATTACCTACTAATTAATACCAATCCATATAGGCCTTTATTTATGTATTAACCATCTATGTACCATCTACTAACCTTCTCGCCACCTATTATGATACATACCCACTTGTTCATATCCTTTATAATATAGGAAGCTAAGGGATGTGGTTTTCAATAAAAACCACTAGTTAGCTTAGTTGTTTGTTTTACTTCTTATTTATTCACAATTTAGTAGCCTTGTCCTATGCAATAATAATTGTTATCATTTTTATTTAGCAATTCCACCCAAACTAGTTTTTAAAGTAATTTTTAAAAAAGAACCTTTTCATTAATTATGGTTATAAATATCCTTTAATATTATCATAATTATTTGATTTTTTATATGATTAATCATTCCAAAATGACTCGTTCTTACTTTGTTAATATAAGTCAAATGTACACAAACGTTTTATAAAAATGAACTTAGAAAATATTTTTTATAGTTTAGCCAAAAAAATCACAACTAACAACTATTTTTAAAAACAAAAATCTACACATTTCAATGGAATAAATATAATCATAGGTTTATAGTTACATTTATTTCAAATAATCTTTCATTTCAAGTTTTCTTTCAAGACTATTTTTGTCCAAATCAATTTTAACAAACTAAAAGAAAAAAATCACAACCAATTTTCTAATCATTAGGCCAATTCTTGTTTACATGACACAAATTTGTTTCTTAAGGTTGTTTGATTATAAACATTTTAAATTAGTGAGTATGCTAGCTAAAGAAAACATTTTTTGTATTTCAATTTGGGAATCCAATAGTGAAAAACATTGACTCATGTTTGCTTCACCATTGTAAAGGACATTTAATGTCCTCATTAATTTGATAACATTTGAAAGAAATAACTTTGTGTCAACAAGTTTTTTCACAAGTTTGTTGATGCTTGCAACTATTTCAAAAATTTCAAGATTGTAATATTCACAACTCCTTCAATCAAATTAAAAGCAAGTAAAATAAATGCAAGAAGTAACAAGCAACAACAATGAGCAATAAGTACAAAAAGGTACTTGGTTTGAAATTCACATTGATGAACAAAAAAATGAAGTTTCAATTGAGTACACCCTTGTAGGAGGGCAAGAAGGTGAGAGTATTAACAACGACAATACAATAAAAAAATGAGCAATGGCAAGTGACAAGTAGTGAACAATTGGAAATACCTACGTTTTTGCATCAAGTAAGAAACAATGACGTGCGTCAAACAACAACATGCAATGACAAGTAACTAAAGGCAACAAGAAAGAATGAACAACAATAAAAATGACAAACACATGAAGATAACAACAATGATGACTAATGACAACAATAACAAGTGGTAGTAGTAGGGTTAAACAATGAGACACAATAAGCATTGAATAACAATGAACACTTGCAAACATTAAACAACAATAAATTAAATTTTAAAAAAAGAAAACAAAAGAAAAAAACAATATAAATGAACACAAATTAATTAGGAACAAAGTTGTGTTTTTGACACAACATTAAAAGCCCTCAAAGTGTCACCTATTAAATGCATATGTCAATTGTCACCTTAAAACCCTAACCCTAACTTATTAACCTTAACTCAAATAACTAGACCTAGCAATTGATAAATAGCCAACTTTGGATTCAACTTCAATATTTTCAAATATCATTTAATTCCTTCATGGGAATTAATGATGTTTTGACTTGTCAATTTTTTTATTGAACTTAACCTTTGGTAGTTTTCGAGGAAAGAATCAACTTGCACCCTTGTTTAATTCTCACCCAAAAAATGATATCTAAACCAACAATGGTAGTTACCATCTACATGAAATTAGCTACCTACTATCCATCTACTAGCCCTTTTTCCTTTGTCCAAATCATCTACATGCAACTACTTTTTTAGTAGTTACCTATTGCCCTACTTACCTCACCCACCACGATTTATTTTATTGTCTCATTTACTTAACAAGACCTATTCACACATTGACCTATCCTATGAATAAGTTTTGTCAAGTAGGTACATAAGTAGGACAATAGGATGAAATCCAAAATCAACTTCATCAATTAAAGTTCATCTATAAACTCAGTCATAATAGACTTCCATTGGATGGTTTCCCTACCCAATAGGACCTATCCTACCTAACATGGCCTATTTCGAAAATAGTTCCTATAGGTAGCTATGCAAGTAGGACAATAGGTGAAACCCAATGTCAACTTAATCGGTTAGAATTTAACCACAATTAAATCATACCAAGCTTCAAATGGATGGTTGGTTATTTAACCTAACAACACCTATCCTACCTAATATGACCTATTCATTGTATAGGTTTTGTTAGATAGGTCCTATTAGGTAGGTAGGTAAGTAGGACAATTAATTTGAAACCCAATGGCAACTTAGTTAGTTGGAGTTCATTCACAATTGAATCATAATCAACTTTCAATGGATGGATGGTTATTTATTTGACATGACCTATCCTACCAAAATAGGACATATTCATAGGAATAAGTCTTGATATGTAGGTACGTAAGGAAGACAATTAGGATGAAACCCAACATCAACTCAATGAACTAGAGTTCATCCACGAACTGAGTCACAACAACCTTCAAATGGACGAATAGTTACTTACCTAATAGGATGTATCCTATCTAAACAAGCCCTATTTACATGAATGGGGCTTGATAAGTAAGTAGGTAAGTAAGTAAAATATTTAGGGCAAAAACCCAATGTCGACTAAATCATTTGAATTCATCCACAACCAATTAGAGTTCATCCACAAATTGAGGCATAATAGGCTTCCAATGGATGGATGGATGGTTACTTACTTAAGAGGATGTATTCATAGGAATAGGTTATGTAGGTAGGTAGGTAGGTAGGTAGGTCGGTGGGTAAGGTTTGACAAATTTAGGATGAAACCCAAAATCACCTCAGTTAGTTGGAGGGAGTTCATTCATCCACAAAATGAGTCATAACATGCATCCAATGGATGGATGATGATACGTACTAGAATGGTGGCTGTTTCTTCACACTCTTGGGCCAAAGTGATAGCAGTTCAGATAATGGGGTTGCTAAAATCTGGTTGAAATTTGCCATGAAAATTTTGCCAAATGATTGCAACAACAATTTGAGATAATGGGTGCCAAGAATTTGTGGATTGGGATGACAGAGTTGTTGCCAATTGTTCTCTTGCATTTGAAGAAATCTGTGAATTTTTGTGATTGAAAAAGAATTCACAGATTGTTTCCAATTTGTCTGTGTCTGTGATGGAAAAGGAAGAAACAAAAGACGCAAAAGCAGAAGAAGCAGAAGGAAAAGGACAACAACAAGAACAACAAGAAGGTTTTGTTCTGTGTTTTTGTTAGTTGGGTGTTTTGTTTTTGAGCAGTTTGGAGAGAGAGCAATGGCGATGATGCTTGTGAAGAAGCTGGGACATCATCATCATCCTTGTTGTGTACATGGGAGATTGAGCAGCAATCCTACTACCGTTGAAGAAGCTCATTACAAGACTCAGAATTCCAATGTAAGTTGGTCAACAACCCTAAAACCCCCCCCACCCAGCAACCCGATTTGTGTATACGTCTCACTGTGAGAGATCAGAATTACCATTGCAAATGGAAACTGCAACTGCAAATCCGAATGCCAACATCCCTTCTTTTTGTCACCAACACAGACAGATTTCATACATACATTTGTCAAGAGATTTGAAGAAGTTTATTATGATGATGATGCTGTTTTGCAAGAGGAATTTTGGATGGCAGCATCGTCATCTATGAGTATATATTTTTGCATGATCTTCTTGATTGATGATCAGTACAAAAGGATTCTGAGATGTTCAGCAAACCTGATCAATGAAAATTGGGTTCACGAATTTTTTTAGGGTTTACTCAAGAATTTGTAGTATTGGGAATTTCAAGCTTTCTCTTGGACCCTAGAGAATTTGCAGAGCATTGATTGTAATCAATCCTCAGTTGTGATACCTGTCACTCCCCACTCCCGACAGTGAACAAGAGATTGATTATAATGAATTGTTGGTTGTGATACCTGTCACTCCCCACTCTCAACAGTGAACAAGAGATGCAAATGTGAAGGTTTTCAGCAAGTATTATTCTGAACCTAGAAATCCTTGAGCAAACCCTAAAAATAGACTCTTTCTTTTTCCTTGAGAGGTGAAGAAGATGGAGATTTAGGATCAATTCCAAAAAAAAATTCTGTTTTGTAGAAGATGTTGGGATTGATTTCATACAAATAAATTCTGTTTTTGGTAGAGATTGGGATTGGCAGAATTTCAGATAAATAAATTTTCTGTTTTCTGTAAGTGTAGTAGGCTGATGAAGAAGAAAAAGTTGAGAGGATCTTACACTGTTGTTGGAATGTGGGGTGTGGCAGGAATTGCAGCTACGAAGAAGGAACTGTACCGTTAGACCTTCTGTATCACAGAATTCAATGTGTGGGTTTGTCAAACTGTCAGCAGACCGACAATCATCACACAGGAGTCCATGGGATGCACACAAGGGACTAATAATGATCAGGGGGCAGCAGAATGGAGACAATCCTGAAATATACAGAAAACAACAACAATCAGAAAACAACAATCAAGAAATGAACAGTGAGAAGGTTTTCTGGAGTGCATTTATGTGGGGTGGTGGTGGTGGTGGAAAGGCAAGTGAAGAGAAGGCAATTCATGTAGAAGAAGATGATGATAATTCTTCAAGAGAGACACAGACAACAGGAGCTCAAGTGGTGGCAACCAAACTTCTTACAGCACATAAAAAGTCTCGGATTTCTTCAGCATGCCAAAAGTTCTTATTTCATACTGCTGATGAAGGCAAGGTGACAACAGATTTTGTCACTCAAAAGAATCATCAATATGCATCAGTATTTATTCTTTGTGGTATTCTTTGTTTGAAGATCAAAGAGTGCAATGGATCATCATCTTGTGGTTGTTGACCTTGTGGGCGTGCTCGTGTTCGAGGTTTGAAAGAACAGGTGCGGGTGTCGGTTACCCAATCTGCCACGCAATATACTGTGGAGATTCAAGCAGATATCAGCAACATACAATCTCAAAACTGTGATGTCCCTCTGAAGCTGCACTGGGTATGTGTGTCTACCACCACACTTGATCTATTTGGGAAAAAGGATGTTCTCCTGTACATAGGTGGCTATGTTTTCTGCCAAGGAATCTCGCATAGCTAATTGTGCTATGCGGTGGCAATGCAGGGCCTCTTCCGTTCAGATTCAACTGATTGGGTGTTGCTTGAACCAGAAGAAGTGCCTTCTGGGACGACCTACATCAATGGATCGTACTGATTACCTCTCCCTGCAAGCA
>Ga0116227_10009788_pt1 | contig 17189 bp, 21 predicted proteins | sample S1TSphgellanicum_FD_89693 | JGI IMG/M metagenome (GOLD analysis project Ga0116227, IMG submission 89693) | Host-associated microbial communities from peat moss isolated from Minnesota, USA - S1T2_Fb - Sphagnum magellanicum MG | ecosystem: Host-associated > Plants > Peat moss > Unclassified...
ACACGAGCGTCGATCCCAGCACGCGCAACCCAACCCGCGGCGCCGGCGACTTCTGCCTCCTTACCGATACGCCCATCGAAGACGTTGCAGTACACCTGAACGCGCAAGGCGTGGCCATCATCGCAGGTCCGGTTCGCCGGACGGGCGCCATGGGGCCGATCCTGTCGGTCTATTGCTACGATCCGGACGAGAACCTGGTCGAAATCAGCAATCTTGTTGGGTGATAGCGTGGTCTTAAGTTCTGACCTGCGCGTGTTCCGCCCGGCTTCGCCGTGAGCCCCCTCTCGCCTCCGGCTTACTCCCCAATCGCTTCGCGATAGGGGGATGGGACCGAGGTGGTCTTCATCCCTATGCGCAACCATGGCGAAGGTGGTGGTGGAGCCACGCTATGGTGAATGTATTAAAGGCGGCATCTCAAGCGTACGCGCACCTTTTTATTGGGGAAAATAGATGAATAAAGAAATAGAGTTATTTAATAGAAAGTGCATAATTTCTAATGAAGTTGGGACGGAGTTTCCTCTTATTGTAAATTTCTATGCGCCGGAAGGAATTCTCATGGAGAGGAATATATTTCAACAGCAAATATAAATTGCAAATTTTTTGACAAAGATATATACGGTATTGGCGATGATGAGGCTCAGTCCTTTTTTGCCTTGCCCATGCTGGTTGTCGCCTATCTGATAGGTAGGCGCCGCTATGGCTACGAGGTCTATTGGTTTGAAAAAGGCGATATAGATTATGATGATTTCTGGCTCTACCGTAAGGAGCGGCCTTCGGAATGACCCTAAGGGCTGCGGTCGCCCAAGCCCCGCAAGGGCTCGCCTCGAAGCACGTAAGCCGCGTTGCAGTTCGGAGCCCCCCGCTCAGCTAGCCGTTTGGAAGACATGAAGACCTTCACCTCCCTCCAGTTCGCTCTGTTCGCGGCCACAGCCCTTCTGGCGCTCGCGGCCCTGATGGCGGCGGGGATGGCGTTTGGGTTTGCGCTGGCGGGCGCCCTGGTGCTCGCGGTGCTGCTACTGATGGTCTGGATGATCGTAGGTCTGTTGGTGCGCGCCGCATGGCCGCGATCTGCGCCTTTGACCGCCAAACCGCGGTCCGTTTTCGCTTCGAAGGCGAGCCGCCCTTGAAGCGGCTCGCGGCCTCGCCTATTATCTCCGGCCGGTCGCCTCCGCCCGCGGCCGAACACTTCGAAGACTTGGGCGAGTCAGCGACCTAAATCCGCGATGGAAAAAGTTCCTATGACCGCCGAGGGCTATACGGCTCTCGACGAAGAATTGAAGCGTTTGAAGACGAGGGAGCGGCCAGACGTGATCGCCGCCATCTCGGAGGCGCGCAGCCACGGCGACCTTTCGGAAAACGCCGAATACCATGCCGCTAAGGAGCGCCAGGGCTGGATCGAGGGCCGAATCGCCGAGATCGAGGATAAGATCAGCCGCGCCCAGGTGATCGATGTCTCCAAACTCTCCGGCAAGCAGGTGAAGTTCGGCGCCACCGTCACCGTGGTCGACGAGGACACCGAGGACGAGGCCCGCTACCAGATCGTGGGCGAGCACGAGGCCAATGTGAAGCTTGGCCGCCTGTCGCTGACCTCGCCGCTGGCGCGGGGCATGATCGGCAAGCAGCCGGGCGACGTGGTCGAGGTGATCACGCCGGGCGGCGTCAAGGCCTATGAAATCTTGAAGGTCGAGTGGGTCTGATCGGCTTCGGCTGATTTGGCGTGGCGTCCGTCGTGTCACAGCCCTTGCAGATATGGGTCGTGTCCGATGGGCGCGCCGGCATCGAGGCCCAGGCGCTGGGCCTGGCCGAGGCCGTCGCTGCCCTGACCCCTGCGACCCTAACGATCAAGCGTATCGGCTGGCCGCGCTGGATGGCGCGCGTTCCGTCTCAACTGAATCTCGCGCCGCTAAAGCTTCTGACAGCCGGATCAGACGCTATAGCGCCGCCCTGGCCGGACCTCTGGATCGGCAACGGCCGCGCAGCCATTCCGCTGTCGATTGGCGTGCGGCGTTGGTCCGCCGCCAAGACCTTTGTCGTCCAGCTCCAAGACCCGCTTCGGCCGCCTCGCCTGTTCGACCTTGTCATCCCGCCCAACCACGATGGGCTCAAGGGCGACAATGTGCTGGGCCTGGTGGGGACGCCCCATCGGGTCACGCCGACACGGCTGGCGTCTGAAACGGCGCGGTTCGCTGACCAACTTCAGGCGCTGCCCGGCCCCAAGGTCGCCGTACTGATCGGCGGCAAGTCCAAGGCCTTCGACCTCTCCACCCGTCGCGCCGCTCACCTGGCCGACCAGATCGCCGCCGCCATCGCCAAGGCTGGCGGGTCGCTGCTCCTGACCTTCTCCCGGCGTACGCCCGAAGCCGCAAAGACGGTGATGCGCGAGCGGTTGAACGCTCTGCCTGGCCTGATCTGGGACGGTGCGGGCGACAACCCCTATTTCGCCTTTCTAGGCGCCGCCGATGCGATCCTGGTCACCGAAGACTCCGCCAATATGCCGACTGAGGCCGCCGCCACGGGCAAGCCGGTCTATCTGCTGGAAATGGACGGCGCCCAGGCCCGCAAGCGCCGCTTCCACGCCGAACTCGCCGGCCTCGGGATCATCCGCTGGTTCGACGGCGCGCTTGAGACCTGGACCTATACGCCCCTGCGCGAGACCGAGCGGGCGGCGGCTGAGGTGCTGCGGCGGATGACGTGCGAACCCGGGCGACGGCCGCGATCTTGGCCAGCACGGTGAATTTCTGTTTCGAGATGTGCGCCGGGTTAGCCGGGTCGAACCCGGAGGGGCCGTCTTCCACGGCATAGAGACGATCACCTGGAAAACAGGCGTCGGCGGTAAGCTCGACCGTGTTCAGGTTTTCTGGCGTGAAGCCCTTAACCGGGTGTCTCCAGATCGACTGAACATGCGCCCTCATCGGCCTCACCCTGTCGCCGCCGCCAGTTCCGCCGCCAAGCGCTCTGCGGCCTCTCGGAAGACGGCGGTGGTGCGAAAGTGCGATGGCCGGGGCAGGGGCGCGTCGAGCGTCAACTCGGCGGCGGCGCGGCCGGGGCCGGCGCGCATCACGATGACGCGCGACGCCATATAGACCGCTTCATCCACGCTATGGGTGACGAAGACGACCGCGGGGTGGGTTTCGCGCCACAGCGTCAGCACATCGTCCGCCAACTTACGCCGAGTGATTTCGTCTAGCGCCGCGAAGGGCTCGTCCAGCAGCAACAGGCGCGGCGAGGTGATCAGCGCCCGCGCCAGGGACGCCCGCATCGCCATACCCCCCGAGAGCTGCGCCGGCTTCAGATCGATGGCGGCGCCGAGGCCCACTCGCTCCAGCGCCTGTCCAGCCTCTATCCGGGCTTTGGCGCGGGCCGTGCCCGCCAGCTCAAGCGGCAAGGCGACATTGGCGCGGGCGGTGGCCCAAGGCATCAAGGTGGCCGCCTGGAACACCACAGAGGTTTCGCCGCGCCCGGGCGCTCGCGTGACGCCGCCGCGGGTGGGTTGCTCCAGGCCCGCCAATAGCCGCAGCGCCGTAGATTTGCCGCAGCCCGACGGCCCAACCAGGGCCACGATCTCGCCGGCCGACAAGCTCAGGGAAAACGGCCCCAGCACGACGCGGTCGCCATACGCGACCTCCACGGCGTCGAGTGCGGCGATGGGGGTGTTTGAACTCATGCAGCCTAAGCATAGCGGTTCGCGGCGCGCCCTGATACGGGGAACGCCCGCCTCCCCCTGACGAGACCCGCCGCCCATGCTTCGCCGCCTCTATGATTGGCTGATTGGCCTCGCCGCCAGCGCCTGGGCCTTGCCGGCCTTGGCGGCGGTGGCGTTTGCGGAAAGTTCGTTCCTGCCTTTGCCGCCCGATACCTTGCTGGCGCCCATGGTGCTGGCGAGGCCGCGCCGGGCCTGGCTCTATGCCGGCGTCTGCACCTTGGGCTCGGTGCTTGGCGGCCTGTTGGGGTACGCCATCGGCTTTTATCTCGCCCCGCTGGGCGTCAAGTTCCTGGCCGCGACGGGCCACCCGGGCGCGCTCGCCTCGTTCCAGGTCTGGTACGCCAGGTTCGGCCTCTGGGTGATCCTGATCAAGGGCCTGACCCCGATCCCCTACAAGCTGGTGACCATCGCGTCCGGCCTGGCGAAATTCAACTTCGCCATGTTCCTGGGCGCCTCCGTCGTCACCCGCGGCGCGCGCTTCTTTCTGGAGGCGGCCTTGTTGCAGCACCCCAAGGCCAAGGCGTTTGTGGATCAGCACCTGGGCTGGGCGGCGGTGATTGTGATCGTCACCCTGGTGCTGGCGGTGGCGGCGATCAAGTTCATCGGCTGAGCCGCAGCCTTTGAGGTGAGCCGCTGACTTTCCTCGGTTCGAGGAACGCCCTACATCAGCATCATGGCGAGACCCTCATCCACCACCCTGTCCAGACCCTCCAAGTCCCCGCCGTCCAAGCTCGGGCAATCCTCTCTTGGCAGCGGCGCGGCGCGTCGGGGGCGGCGTAAGGCGCCTCCGCCCCTCTGGTTGATCTTCGCCGCCGCGGCGTCCGCCGTCCTGCTGGCCATCGCCCACGGGTTCGAGACCTTTGGCCGCCTGCCGCCCTGCGAACTCTGTCTGCACCAGCGCGAGGGGTACTGGATCGCGCTGGCGGTCGCCCTCGTGGGCGTCGCCGGCTCCAAGGTCTGGCGTTCGGCGCCTCGGGCGGTCGCACTCCTGCTGGGGTTCATCTTCCTGGGCGAGGCGGCGCTGGCCGCCTATCATGCGGGCGTGGAGTGGCGTTGGTGGCCGGGGCCGGCGAGCTGCACCGGGGGCCATGGCGTGGTGAAGCCGTCGGATATGCTGGCTCTGCTGAAAGGCGCGCGTATGACCGTCGTGCAGTGCGATCAGGCGGCCTGGCGACTTCTCGGTCTGTCGATGGCTGGCTGGAATGCTTTGGTCGCCCTCACTCTGGCGCTGGCGAGCCTGTTCGTGGCCGCGACCAGCGGCACGCGCGGTTTGAGGAAGGCCTCATGAGCGACCCCCCGCCTGTCCCAGGTATCGGCCACAATGCTGAGACTCCGCGAGCGCCGCTGAACTTCCCAGGACGCGGCGCCGGTCGCGCCCGTTTGGCGGAGCAGCTTCGGGTCGATCACGCGGGCGAACTCGGGGCGGTGTGGATCTATCGTGGCCAGCGCGCGGTGTTCGACGCGGCCCGCGGCAAGGCGGGCATCGCTGGTGAGCTGAAGGAGATGGAGGACCATGAGGCCGTCCACCTCCAGGCCTTCGACGCCCTTTTGAACGGGCGGCGCGTGCGCCCGACGCTTATGACCCCGCTGTGGCGGCTCGCCGGCTTTGCCCTGGGGGCCGGCGCCGCGCTCCTGGGTGAAAAGGCCGCCCACGCCTGCACCGAAGCGGTCGAGACGGTGATCGAAGGCCACTACGCCGATCAGATCCGGGAGCTCCGCCCCCGCGAACCCGACCTCGCCGACCAACTCGCGACATTTCGCGCCGACGAACTCGCCCACCGCGACCACGCCATAGAAGCCGGCGCCCGCTCAGCCCCCGGCTACACCCTGCTGTCCACCGTCATCCAGGCGGGCTGCCGCGTGGCGATCAAGCTGGCGGAAAAAGTTTAGCTCTTCGCCAAAGGATGCGCCCGCATCAGGGTTTCGCGGAGCCGGTCGGTGGCGACGTGGGTGTAGATTTGGGTGGTGGCGATATCAGCGTGACCGAGCAGTTTTTGTACGGTGCGCAGGTCTGCGCCGCCTTCCAGCAGGTGGGTGGCGAAGGCGTGGCGGAGCACGTGGGGGCTGACCCGGGCGGGGTCGATGCCGGCGTCCGCCGCCGCCTCGTCCAGAAGCTGCGCCAGCCGTCTGGGCGTCAGGCGCCGGCTGGCCCCGCGGGAGGGGAACAGCCACGGGTTCGCCGCGTCGCCCTTGGGCAGAAACTGGGGCCGAAACGCCAGATAGCGCGTCACCGCCGATCTGGCGTGAGTGTTCAGGGGGACGAGGCGCTCTTTGCCGCCCTTGCCCTTGACGATCAGGAAGGCGGGATCGCGCGCCACGGCCGACAGGGTCAGGCTGGTCAACTCCGAGACCCGCAGACCCGAGGCGTAGAGGATTTCAATCATGCAGACGAGCCGAGCCGCCGCGCCCTCGTCCTTGGCCTCGGCGACCGCCGCCAGCCGGGCGATCTCGTCGGTCGAGAGCAGCTTGGGCAGCGTCGCGCGCGCTTTAGGCGCATCCACGCGGCGAGACGGATCGTCGCGCCGCCAGCCTTCGCCCAGCACAAAGCGATAGAACTGCCGCACCGCGGCGCGACGTCGCGAGGCGGTGGCCGGGCTCAAACCCTGTTCACCGAGATGGGCGAAATAGGCCTCTACATCGGGCGCCGCGGCGCTCATCAGGTCTAGGCCGCGCCCTTTTTGGAAGCTGTCCGCATCAGTCAGGTCCTTGCCATAGGCGGTCAAGGTGTTGCGGGCCGCGGCGCGCTCGACCGCCATCATCTCCAGGAAGGCTTCGATCTGGGGGGCGGCGGTCACGGCGGTCCGATCCGGGTTTGCGCTCTTGGCGGGCGACATGGCGCACAATGACGGCTTAGGCTAAACAGTTGGTTGCAATGTCCCAGCCGCCGAGCCCCGTCCGCAGCGGCGCTCCTGCAGAGCGCCTTTTGTCGCCCGCCCTAGACCCGCGGCTGCGCGGTCGCACCATTGTGCTGGTCGGGCTGATGGGCGCCGGCAAGACCACTATCGGGCGCGGCCTGGCCCAAGTGCTCCGTCTGCCGTTTCGCGACGCCGACGAGGAGATCGAACTGGCGGCGGGATGCACTGTATCGCAGATTTTCAATGAGCGGGGTGAGGCCGCGTTTCGCGCGGGCGAGCGGCGCGTCATCAGGCGCCTGCTCACCCGAGAGACGCCCCACGTGCTCGCGTTTGGCGGCGGCGCCTTCATGGACCCCGAAACCCGTGCCTTAGTGGCGGAGCTTGCGGTGTCCGTCTGGATCAAGGCCGATCTAGAGGTGCTGGCCAACCGCGTCTCGCGTCGCAACACTCGGCCGCTATTGGTCGGCAAGGATCCCCTTGACGTGCTACGCACCCACGCCGAGACGCGCTATCCCGCCTACGCCCAGGCCACCGTGACCGTGGAGACGGGCGAGATCCCGACCTCAGCCGCCGTGGCGGCGGTGCTGGCGGCGCTGGCCGATCACCTTGTGCCGCCCGACCCGCTGGTAAGTCTCAATGACGCTGGCCTCGCGCCCCTTCCTTCTGTAACCGGGCGCGATGACCCAGACTGAACTCACGGCCGCACGGCCTACGAGACCCGGCTCCGTCAAGACCATCCGCGTCGGCCTCGGCGAGCGCGCCTACGACGTGGTGATCGGGCCGGGCCTGTTGGACCGCGCTGGCCAGCTGCTGGCGCCGCATTTGCCGCGGGGGCGCACGGTGGTGGTGACCGACGAGACGGTTGCGCTGCATCATGGCGAGCGGCTGACCGCAGCGCTCGAGGCCGGCGGCGTCTCGACCAACCTCATCGTCATCCCGCCCGGCGAGGGCTCCAAGAGCTTTGCGGGGCTTGAGTCTCTGTGCGATCAACTGTTGGCCCTTAAGTTAGACCGCGGCGATGTGATCACCGCCTTTGGCGGCGGCGTGGTGGGCGACCTGGCGGGCTTTGCGGCGGCGATCTACAAGCGCGGTATCGATTTTATCCAGATTCCAACTACGCTCCTGGCCCAGGTGGACTCGTCGGTGGGCGGCAAGACAGCCATCGATACGCCCCGAGGCAAGAACCTGATCGGAGTCTTCCACCAGCCCCGCGCTGTCTTCGCCGACCTGGACGTGCTGGCCACCCTGCCGCCCCGCGAGGTGCGGGCGGGCTATGCCGAGGTTATCAAGTACGGCCTCCTCGGCGACGCCGGCTTCTTCACGTGGTTGGAAGCCGAAAGCGCAGACGTGCTGGCGCTGAAGGTCGGCGCTCTATCTCACGCGGTCGCCCGCTCTGTGGAGATGAAGGCCGAGATCGTCGCGGAAGACGAGCGGGAGGTGGGGCGTCGGGCGCTCCTGAATCTCGGTCACACCTTCGCCCACGCCTTGGAGAGCGAGACGGGCTACGGCGATGCTTTGCTGCACGGCGAGGCGGTCGGGATCGGCTGCGCCTTGGCGTTCCGGTTTTCCGCTGCGCTCGGCCTGTGTTCGGTCGAAGACGCGCGCCGCTGCGAGGAAGCGATCACAGCGGCGGGCCTGCCTGTGCGCCTGCACGAGCTGGCCGGCGCCCCGTTCGCGTCTGAGGCCCTGATCAGCCACATGCAGCAAGACAAGAAGGCCCAATCTGGCGGCCTGACCTTTGTGCTGGCCCGCGCCATCGGCGACGCCTTCACGGCCCGCGACGTCGATGTGGCCGCGCTGAGGGCGTTCCTGATCGCGGAAGGCGCCATCTAAGGCGTAAGCTGAGGCCTTCAGGGTTCTTCACCGGCCTATTTGCGTTTAGGACTTCAACACAGTGATTTTGACGGGCTCAGTCCCAAAGACCCCTTTCCCCTTTGATGGGGGAGGGGGCAGGGGATGGGGGTGCTCGCGCCGCCAGTGAAGTTGAAGAACGGATTACGCCTCTCTCGTTCCTTCCTTCATCGTTCGCGATCACACCCCCAACCGCTGCCCCTTCCCCCATCGAGGGGGAAGGGGTCGCAAAAGTTGACCTAGCCAACGTCGATGTGCAGAGGCGCTAGATAAACCCATGATCCTCACCCTGACCCTGGTCGGCCTTCTGATCTTGGTGCTGTTGGCCATATCGGCCATCTTCTCGGCGGCCGAGACGGCGCTGACGGGCGCGAGCCGCGCGCGCATGCACCAACTTGAGCGCGAGGGCGACCGGGGGGCCAAGCGGGTCAATCTCTTGATCGACGATCAGGAGCGGATGATCGGGTCTCTGCTGCTCGGCAACAATCTGATCAACATCTTGGTGTCGTCGCTGGCGACCGAGGTCCTCACGCGCTCGATCCCCGGCGTACTGGGGGTGGCGATCTCGACCGGAGTCATCACCTTTCTGGTGCTGGTGTTCGCCGAGGTGCTGCCCAAGACCCTGGCGATTGGGCGACCCGACGCCATGGCGCGCGGGCTATCGGCGCCGACGCTGTTCGTCGTCCAGGTGTTCGGGCCGGTGATTGCGGCGATCCAGGCGCTGATCCGGACCTCGTTCAAACTGTTTGGCTTCGACGTCTCCGAGGCGGCGGACGCCGCCGCCGCCCAGGCCGAAATCCGCGGCGCCATCGAATACCACCACGAAGAGGGCCTGGTGGAATCGCGCGACCGGCGGATGCTGGGCGGCGTGCTGGATCTGGCTGAGATGGACGTATCCCAGGTCATGGTCCATCGCACCAACATCGCCATGCTCGACGCCGATCAGCCCGTGCGTCGCGTCGTGGCTGAGGCGCTGGAGGCGCCCTTTACGCGCCTGCCGCTCTATCGGGGCGAGCCGGAGAACATTGTCGGCGTGCTGCACGCTAAGGATCTGGCGCGGGCGATGGAGGCTGTGGGCGGGGATCTGGACCGGATCGACATCTTGTCGGTCGCCAATGAGCCCTGGTTCATCCCCGACACCACCAACCTCAAGGACCAGCTCAACGCCTTCCTGCGCCGCCGCAATCACTTCGCCCTGACGGTTGATGAATACGGCGCGTTGCGCGGTCTCGTCACCCTGGAGGATATCCTGGAAGAGATCGTGGGCGAGATCGAGGACGAGCACGATTTCGCGGTCGAGGGGGTGCGTCGCCAATCCGACGGTTCGGTCAATGTCGATGGCGTCGTGACGATCCGCGACCTGAACCGGGCGCTGGACTGGGACCTGCCGGATGAAGAGGCGGTGACGGTCGCGGGCCTTGTGATCCACGAAGCCCAGACCATCCCTGACCCTGGCCAGACCTTCATCTTCTTCGGCCACCGATTCCAAATCCTGCGCCGCCAGAGAAACCAGATCACCGCCATCCGCGTCAGTCCGCCTCTAGATCAGGCGGAATCAGGCTAAGCTTTAAAAATATTGCGCATTGGGGCGACGAGGCTGCGGCCAGGCTGATATGCCGATAAGCTGAGCGGGTTTTTGAGGAGGCGTAAGCTTTGAGCGTAGATCAGGCGATCCATCTGCTGGAAGAGATCACACGAGACGATCTGGAGGCCTGCGCTTCAGCGATCAAGGCGGACGACAAGACGGCTGGCCTCAGCAGTCTGGAACGCGCCTTCGCCAAGTTGGACACGGCGATCGATCTCCTGCGTAACCAGGGGACGTTTGGGCGGTAGGGGCGTCCCGAAGCACGCACTCACCCCTCGCCCGGCGCCGTCGCCTGGACAGACAGGGCGTGGACGGGGCCGGCGAGTTCTTCGGCCAGGGCGGCGTAGACTTGGCGCTGGCGCTGCACGCGCGTGGCGCCAGAAAAGGATGCTGAGGTGATCTTGACGGTGAAGTGGCTCTCGCCGCCGGCGCGTGCGCCCGAGTGGCCGGCGTGTTTGGCGCTATCGTCGATCACGTCAAGGACGCTCGGCGCAAACGCTGATTGCAGCTTTCTGCGCATCTCGTCGGCAACAGGGGTCATATCCGCCTCGTCAATCCTTGAACCAAAAAACTTCCCACGCATACTCAGCCAATGAGCGGCGCGTTTCAATATCGTCCCAAGTTCAAGGATATCCGAATCCGGCCCCCCAAGCCCGGAGAGGAAGAACCTGCGGCCAATGACGGGCTTGGCCTCAAGCCCGGTCAGCGCCCCTGCGAATGGGCCGGCTGCCGCTCGGCGGCGACCTCGCGTGCGCCCAAGTCGCGCGATATGCTGAATGAGCACTACTGGTTCTGTCAGACCCACGCGGGCGAGTACAATCGCAGCTGGGACTTCTTCGCCGGCATGAATGAGGCCCAGGTGCGCGCAGCGCAGGAAGCCCGCATGGTCGGCGACCGCCCGACCTGGCAGTTCAAGGCCTCGCGCTTTTCCCGCGAGGCCGCCGCCTTCGCCTCCAAGATGGGCGGCGGCGCGCCCAACAAGGGCGCCGGCGCCTATGCCGATCCCCTCGGCGTCTTCAGCGCCAGCCAGGCCCGCGCCGAAAAGCCCGCGCCCACGCGTCGGCTCGGACGGCTTGAGCAAAGGGCCATGGATGAACTGGACTTGGAAGCGAGCGCCGACGGCGCCGCCATCCGCAGCCGTTACCTGGAGCTGGTGAAGCGCTTCCACCCTGATTCGAACGGCGGCGACCGGTCTACCGAGCAAAAGTTGGCGCGCGTGATCCGCGCCTATAAGACGCTCCAGGCCGCCAAGCTGGTCTGAAGGCGGCCGCTATAGCCACCGCCCTTGCCGTTTCCTCAAGCGGCGGCTTTCCTTAACCCGCAGGGTTCCTTAATTAGACCCATCATGGCTCTAGATCTTTTCCAAGACGATGCGCTGTTGAGCGCCGCCCCCGACCGCCGCGTTTCGGTGCGAGACCTGTTCGGCATCGACTCCGATATGATGGTCCCCGCCTTTTCCGCGACCGATTCCCACGTGCCGGAGATCGACGAGGCCTATCGCTTCGATCCCCAGACCACGCTGGCGATTTGCGCCGGTTTCGCCCACGACCGGCGGGTGATGGTCCAGGGCTATCACGGCACGGGTAAGTCGACGCACATCGAACAGGTCGCCGCGCGGCTCAACTGGCCCCTGGTGCGGGTCAATCTGGACGCCCACGTGTCGCGGATTGATCTCGTCGGTAAGGACGCCATCGTGCTGAAAGATGGCCAGCAGGTCACCGAGTTCCGCGAGGGGATGCTGCCGTGGGCGATCCAGCGGCCCATCGCGCTCGTGTTCGACGAATATGACGCCGGTCGCCCCGATGTGATGTTTGTGATCCAGCGGGTGCTGGAGGCCCAGGGCAAGCTGACCCTGTTGGATCAGAACCGGGTGATCCGACCCAATCCCTATTTCCGTCTTTTCGCCACGACAAACACCATCGGGCTTGGCGACACGACAGGCCTCTATCACGGCACGCAGCAGATCAATCAGGGCCAGATGGACCGCTGGTCGATTGTCAGCACCTTGAACTATCTGAGCCACGAGGTCGAAGCGGCCATCGTGCTGGCCAAGGCGCCGGGCTATGACACAGCCGAGGGCAAGCGCACGATCAACGCTATGGTGCGGGTGGCGGATATGACCCGCAACGCCTTCATGAACGGCGACATCTCGACCGTCATGAGTCCGCGCACCGTGATCACCTGGGCTCAAAACGCTCAGATATTTGGCGGCGACATCGGCTTCGCCTTCCGCCTGACCTTCCTAAACAAGTGCGACGAGTTGGAGCGGCCGACGGTTGCGGAGTTCTATCAGCGCGCGTTTGGAGCGGACCTGCCAGAGTCCGCCGCGCGGGTAAAGGTGGCCTAAATCGATTGGCGGTTCAGGCCGTCGCCAAATGCGCTTCGCGAAGGTGAAAGAAGTTTCGCGTTGGCGAACATCATTCAGGTTTCGCCAGCAGAGCGGGCTCTTTCCGATATTGAATTTCAAAATATCGGCTGATGTATTCAGTAGCGGTGATCTCGACCTGCTTCAGCGCTGCGCGGGTATGCGTAGTTAGGTCGCACGTTCGCTTGAAATTGTCCTTGAACGGACCAGAAAACGGCGCAATAAGGGCTCATAAGCTGCATAGACAGCATAAAGATCGGGAGACGCCGTTCGACCAGCCGAAGATCTGGCGCAACTCTTGACGCAAGAACCGGAGGAACCGGTCCAAGAAGCCGCCTGAAGGCGGACGAACCCAGAAAATTTTAGTGGCCCGGGCCTGATGGTCCGGGCTTCTTGTTGTATGGCTTCCTCGCCACCGCGAGATGACAGAAGCTTAATCCGCCGAGACGACCTGTAGGTCTGGATCGGCCGGCGCCGCAGAACCAAATAGGGGGCGTCGGCATCAGACTCGCCGGCAGGACAGGATCTGAGAACTTCCATGACTCCCGATGAACGGACGATGTTAGGCGGCTTTCTCCAGGACTTGGTGCAGGCGCGCGGCGGCCTGAAGGACGCCGAAGCGGCTGGACTGATCGACCAGGCGATCAAATCCAACCCCGACGCGGCCTATCTCCTGGTGCAACACGCGATCCTCGCCGATCAGGCGCTCCACGCGGCCCAGGCTCAGGTGGCGGATCTTGAGGCGCAACTGCGCGACCGGCAGGGCGCCACCCAAAGGGCTGGCGGCTTCCTGGGCGCCAGTGGTCCCTGGGCGCGCGCCGCGCCCCCGCCGCCACCGCAATATGCCCCACCCCAATACGCTCCCGCCTATGCCCCCGCGCCGGCCCAGCCTGGTCCTGGCCTGTTTGGCACGGGCGGCGCCCAGCCGGGCGGCTTTGGCACTTTCTTGCGGAGCGCCGGCACGATGGCGGCGGGCGTCGCCGGCGGGTCGTTGATCGCCGATGCGCTGGGCGGCCTTTTCGGCGGTCATCGCGGTGGGTTTGGCGGCGGGTACGGCGGCGGTTTCGGCGGGCCTGAGGTCGAGAACGTCACCATCAATGAATACGGCGATCAGGGCCTGGGCGGCGGCTTCGACAACGGCGGTTTGGGCGATGGTGGATTTGGCGACGGCGGCAATTTCGACGACGGCGGCGGCTTCTGATATGCGTACACGATATTAAAGTTTGGGCGGATAGGATTGAACTCCACTTGACTTGCAGCAAGCCATGACTGCCGCCGATCCACCCAAATCCCACTCCCGTGATTTGACGCCCTATGCGGGCGAGACGGCGTCCAAGCCGTCTAAGCCGAAGGCCGCCAAGTCACGGGCGCGTTCGCCGCAGGACGAGGCGACCTTCACGGCCCAGATGATCGGCCAGACGGGCGTGAAACGTGGCCTGAAGGGCGGTCCGCCCGTCCTGAAGCAGGCCCGCAGCGCCTACCTGGAGACCGAATATTCTGGCCCCAACGACCGCCGGCCGCCGACGGGGTTGCTACGCAAGACCGAGGTCTGATCCAAGGCTCTAAACTGGCCCAGGGCTTGCATGGCCCGCGCACCGATCTGGAGCGCCTGCCATGTCCAAGCCCGACCTCGTCCTGCCCCGCCTTGTGCGTCTGTCGATCCGGCTGGTGGACGTGATGGTGGTGGCGCTGATTTTTACGGTGCTGGCTTAGCCGTTCATTTCGCTACGTAGCGTCGCGATAAAGCCGGCGGCCACGTCCAGCAGGACCATGGCGCTCAGCAGGAAGAAGGCGGAGTTGGCGAAGGCGGGGAAGAGCAGGAACTCGACCAGGCAACCCACGAACAGCACCATCGACATGGACTGGTTCAAGATCACCACGTGACGCTGCTCGGTCGTCTTGAGCTGCTCGAAGAACAAGATCACCAACGAAACGAAGATGATCAGGTCGCTCAGAGTTACAGGCCATTGGCCGGCGTTTGCGGTGGGGACGGTGAACAAGGGCTCGTTGAGCCTCGCGACAGCCGAATGCCTCCGGCCCCCCGGGAAGATCGCGAATACCAAGATGTTATAGCCGATCACCGGCAGAGCCAGCAGCGGCAATGCGGCGAACATGCGCGCCCCCAATGCGATTCGTTGAATCTGCCCCGCTTCGGCGTAAGCGTGCAAGACGGCGTGTCATTGCTTCGGCAAACAGCCAAAAAAAAGCCGCGCACGAACGGCGCGGCTAAGTTCATAGGGAGGAAACGCCCAAGAAGGGCACATGTTGTGTACGCTGCACTGCAATATGAGTCAACGCAAAACGGCCCAATTCTGTAAACAAAATTCGTTAAGACTCTAGTTTGGCGGTTGATAGCCATAGAGCCAGTCGAGGCGCGCCTCGGGCTCGGCGCCTCTGAACCGGTCGACCTGAGTTACGGCGCCGAACAGCCCCCGCGCGGCTAGGCCTTTGAGGTGAAACAGCCGCGCGTTGCGTCGTGACCAGGCCTGGACGCGGGCGGTGCGGGATTTGCGTTCGTCTTCATAGGCCGTCAGGGCGGCGGCCAGCTCTGCGCCGCCGGCGATATGTCTCGCCAGCGCCTCGCCATCCTCGATGGCCATCGCCGCGCCCTGGGCCAGGAACGGGGGCGCTGGGTGGGCGGCGTCGCCCAGAAGGCTTATCCGGCCCTTCGACCAGCGCGCTAGGAGGGGGCGGTCGTAGATCGCAAAAAGCCAGGGTGTTTGCACCGCGGCGATCAACTGAGAGACCGGCGACGGCCATCCTTCGAAGTCGGCGGCGAAGAGCGACCGTTCAGCTTCAGCGGTCCAGGATTCCGACCGCCAGCGACGCTGCTCGACCACGCCGACCACATTGATCAGGGCGCCGCCTCGAACCGGGTAGTGGACGAAATGGCGCCCTGCGCCTGTCCACACACCTGTGATGGCGGCGACAGCGCCGGCGGGAAGGCGATCGGCTGGCGCCAGGCCTCGCCAAGCCGCCTGTCCCACAAAGCGCGCCGCCTGCTCGCCCCAGAGCGCGGCGCGAACGCTGGAGTGAATGCCGTCGCACCCAATCACCGCGTCCCCCGCCACAGCTTCGCCGCCGTTTAGACGGGCATAGGCGCGTGCGCCGTCCTGATTGATCGCCTCGACCTTGGCGCCGAGGCGGATATCGATCCGCCCTCTGGACGCCGCGGCGTCCAGTAGCAGGCGTTGAAGATCGGCCCGATGGACCTGGAGGTAGGGCGCGCCCCACCTGTCCTCGCCAAAGGCGCCTAAGCGGGTGTGGATATTGAGGGCGCCGTCGAGGCGGTCGCGCACCTCCACCGCCTCAGGCGCACAGGCCGCGGCGCGAAGCGGGGCCTCTAGGCCCAGACGAAACAGCAGCCGCGTGGCGTTGGCGCTCAGCTGCACCCCGGCGCCGACCGCCTCTATCGCCGCAGCTTGTTCCAGCAGCGTAACTCCGACGCCCCTATCACTGAGCGCAAGCGCCGCCGTGAGGCCGCCTATCCCAGAGCCGACCAGGATCACATGCAAGGGACCGCCGCCTCCACGCGCCGCAGGTTTTGCGAACGCTTGCTCGCTGAAGTCGGCGTTTCGGAGCACGCGGTCAAGCTGGCGCTAGACCCCGTTTGTAGAGATTTCAGCGAAACGGGCGCGTCTTGCGTAGGCGCCGATCATGCCCGTTCGGGCTGCCCACACCGTTCCTTAAGGCTGCTCGGCGATAATTCACGTGAAAACGACACGTTATCGTAGGTCTCGGTGGTTTTATGCTTCAGGATACTGAACAATTCGATGTCGACGCTGGCTTCGAAAATGGCTTGATCGAGGCCCGGCAACTCTGGTCTCGCATGGGGACGATGCCTCTATTCGAAAATAAGCGTGTGCTGGAAATCGGTTCTGGCCTCGGTTCGCTGTCCACCTCCATCGCCCTCGCCGGCGCCAAGACGGTGGTCGGCGTCGATATTTGGGAGCCTCGCGTCGCCTTCGCCAACAAAAAAGTACGAGAGCGATTTCCAGAGCTTGGGAACGTGAGCTTCGTTTCGACGCCCGTCGAGCAGCTTGACCCGTCGGATCCCTTCGATCTCATCGTGTCGCAAAACACCTTCGAACATATCGCCGATATTGATGCTGTGCTGGCGTCCTTTCGCCGACTTTTGGCGCCAGGCGGTCGCGCTTACATAGGCTTCAGCCCTTTATATCACAGCCCCTACGGCGACCACGGCGAGCTTCGCGCGCCGGTTCGACTTCCCTGGCTCCACCTTCTGGCGGGCCAAAAGCGGGTGATCGCGTCCTACAACCGGGCGAACAAGGAGGCGGCGACAACACTGGCGCAGTGCGGCTATAACGGCCATAAGCCGGCGACGTTTCGACAGGCGTTCCGCAGATCTGGGCTCGCCGTCGAGCAAATTCGTGTAAATCCAGGTGAAGGACGCCTGAAACGCGCCGCCATGGCCTGCTTTGAAGCGATAGCGCGCCTACCCGGCCTGGAGCCGTACTTCACGGTCGGCCTGTATGTCGTCCTGAGGCAGCCACAGACCAGGGCCTGATCGAAGCTATTTCATCCCTCCGCCCGCGGCAGCTCGAGGTCGATGCGCAGGCCGCCGTGGCGCGATTCAGACAGAGCCAGCTTGCCGCCGTAGGCGCGGGCCAGTTCGTGGACGATGGAGAGGCCAAGGCCTGAGCCCGGTGCGCTTTCGTCAAGCCGAGCGCCCCGTTTCAGCACCTCGTCCCGCTGCTCCGGCGGCAGGCCGGGGCCGTCGTCGTCGATGCGCAGCCGCAGCTTATCGCCGCCCGCGTCTGTGGCCGAAACCCACACGCGGCCGCGGCACCACTTGCAGGCGTTTTCCAT
>Ga0116227_10009790_pt1 | contig 17185 bp, 11 predicted proteins | sample S1TSphgellanicum_FD_89693 | JGI IMG/M metagenome (GOLD analysis project Ga0116227, IMG submission 89693) | Host-associated microbial communities from peat moss isolated from Minnesota, USA - S1T2_Fb - Sphagnum magellanicum MG | ecosystem: Host-associated > Plants > Peat moss > Unclassified...
CCCTCCCCCCTCCACAACAAACAAACAAACAAACAACATCAAATGCATGCACACACCCATAACATCTTCCAAGGTGGGAGTCATCAACAAATGGAAGCCAAGAGATGAGGAGGTATATATTACATGTAGCCCAAATAAGTTGCCATTTCCCTTTGCTAGATGTTTCAATCTTGATGAGTGAAAAAATATATTTGCACCTAGAAAATTCATCTAGTCCTACTTGATGGTTGATAAGAAAGCTAGCTTGATTGTTTGAAGGCACTTAAATCAACAATACGTATAATAGCCATAGTAGGGTCATTAACAACATTGAGATGAAATAATGCAAATGTTGGACCCAAAAATCCAATGGACTACAAAATAACAATTTTTTTGGTCAATTTCTTTGTGAGGTCACTTGAATAACTATTGGATATTATAGGTTCATTTTCTCATTTATCTCAAAAACCTTTGAATATCATGGTCATCCCCATCAATTTAGCAATAATTCAACAACAATGTGTTTTTTCATGCTAATGTAGGTAGTTAAGCTCATTGCAAATGCCTTATTCATTTTCCTCATTTTGATGTTTAGATTTGATTATTCAAACATCTTTTAGGTCAAGTTAATTTATGTTTTTTATTTTTGTAAGTATAAGGTCAACAATATTTGCTAATCTTTTTTTAAATCATCAAGATTTGTATATCCCAAAACTTAAAACAAACCATGCATACAATGTATGATATCATAAACAATGAATTTCATGAATTGATGAATATTATAATAGCATTATGTAGCATAAATCAAAAGGGACATTTCTCTAATGTTAATGTAATCATATGAATGTATATTGTAAATTAGATTACACTGATTACTGACAATTAAATATATATTTTTAATGTTTTGACATGAATTGCTATATTTTATGCTTACAATAAAAAATAAAATGATTCATGAATTAATTTTGTTTACATTCATGTTTACAAAATATGTGTTTATGAATAAATGGACCTTTATTTAGTTTGAAAACAACTTGAAACACTAGAAGAAAAACCCCATTTTTCAACTTGTCTTAGATGACTACTAGTGAAAATAGGAATGAACACAACTAAGGTTAATTGTTACAATCTTTTATTTGAATAAATTTAATTTCTTGTTGTGTGGACATTTAAAATTTAATGGATTCATCTAAATTGTGTATGATTCATGAACATTGCCTAGAGATGTAATGAAATTGAATGCATAAATGACATGCACATGAATCTTTTATTGAAATATCAATGTTGACTAAATAAGCAAAAAAACTATGCACCAAAACAACTCGAAAACAACGATTTGAACAATTGAAAACATATATTCAAAATCATGCGTAACAAAAATTGAATAAGAAAATGTTTCAAGATTACACATGCCAACTTAGTTCAAATCATGAAATGTTGAAAATGTTATTGGTCATATCTAATCACCTTGCTTTCATTAGATATATGATATGGCCTAATTATGTTTAACAACAAGAATGGACAAATCAATTTGCGTTGTTTATGACAATCTTGATCCTATATCATCCTTGCGTAAATACTTCTTAGATGGATTACCTCTATAGCTCATGAAGCAAAAATTACTTCTTGTAGACCTCCCACTAGTCCTTTAGAATCATTGTGTGTTTCAACCCCCATGCAAGATTTTTGAAAATATGTTATTATCAGTTGGGGGAAATTTGTCACATCCACCTTTATTGTTAGACTCTCCACAACTCTCAATATGTACAACATGTTTTGAATCATTTCAAAAAGTTTCGTACAATGGGCCACCCCAATTCACCATACCAAACGGGTTATACATGGGAATACTTTTCAAAAAACATCATTCCCTAACTAAGACAAAATTGGCTCAAAATAGTGTATGGTTATCTATTGTGAAATTCAAATGAAATCATACAATTCATTCCCATAGCTATGCATTTGCTACAACACTAGCCTCACTTGTAGCCCTTCTCCTTGTTAACATTACAACAATGGGGTGTTTCAAAGTTTCAATTATTGGGGCCTTAACAACAATTCAATACATTGCAATTATAGATAAATATTTAATTCACAATGTTGCATTTACTAATGTATTACATTTTTATAAATTTAACAACTCGTGTTACAAACATGTGGAATTCCTCCAAAAGGTGTTTTTTAATGTATTATATATGTTAACCCCAATTATTTCAAAATCATTACTTAACATTTTATGGACAATAGTTTATACAAATTCAATCATTAACAAGCTAAATGTTTTAGACATGCCTAATACTTTTGTGGAGTTTGCAAATTCTTTAGAGATTTCAAAACATAAACATACCAATCCCACTCCATAAGTTATTGGTGATATGGAATAAAAAATATTCATCAACAATTCATCATTTATTTTGGATTTGGTTCCTATATTAACCCACCAAGAGTCCACAAGGTAGGCTATACAAATCCTTGTTAACCAACCTTAACTTTATGAAAAATCGATTATGAAAAATCCATGATGAATCCATTATGAGAAATCACACTACCTTGCAACTAAAACTCAAAAAACAACTCATATACAACTATAATGTAATTATCTTTTGGGTATTACAACTAGAGTGTAACTATCCCTTTAGAAATATGGTGTATTAATAAATAACTTAGCACATTAAAAAATTAGTTAGTTGTATTATAGATGTAAAAGAGTTAAAAATGGGTCTTCTATACGATAATTTATACACATCAAACATACATGTGTAGTCAACGATGTTTGACTTTTTCAAGAGTTTCATTGTAGTTGCATGTGGCAACTACTTTAAAATTGTTGTAAATGTGTCATTAAAACAACAACTATGTTGTAACTAAGTACAATGTACATACATATGATCATGCCATGTGTCCACATTTCCACCACCCATTATGGAATACAATTGTAACTAGTTTTTTATTATGATTCTCATTGATACAATTAATACATCCACTAGTGTGCCACTACTAAAGTACTATTATTCAACTATGTTATGACTATAATACAACTACTTATAATTTAGTAAAGATACATATACATTAGTTATTTATCTTTTCGTCATATGTGTTTCATTTTTAATGATTAAAAATGTTGTTGGAGTGTCATTTCAAGCTTTAAAAATCATCTTTAAAATGTAAAGGAAAAGGGATAATGAAAAAATAACAAGAAAAAAAATAAGCTTTCCAACTTACAAACCTTTTTTTTTCTTCTCTTTAGACCCCTCCTACTTTCAAACTTCATAACTTTTCTTTTTTTTCATTTTAAATGATTTAAAGTGTTATAAAAGCACCACCTGAAATTCTACAAATCATTTTTGAACTCTAAGCAACATACAAGGATTTTTTTAGGTGTTTGGGAACTGGCCTTTATAACATTCAATGGTTTTTTTTAAAGTTTTTGACCCCCTCTACTTTAGGGGGCCATAACTTTCTCAATTCTATTTCATTTTTGATAAAATTTTATGCCCCAAAGGTGCTAATAAGAGGGGTTCAAATTTTGTTTAGACACTAGAAACAATGGAGCTTTCCTTTTAGATTTGGCTTGCCCTGAGCACTTAAGTGTTATAGTTGCAATTTAATTTGCAACTAAGGAACAATTAAAAGATTTAACCCATATGTTTTGTTTTTGAATCCCATGTTACAAATTATATAAAGAAGGCTTGTTCTCTCATATTCTCGCATTAAAATACAAATGTCAATTTGGGATGAGCTCAAAAAAGTTCAACTTAAAACAAAACATAAAATAAATAAAATAAAATTTCTTAGTTCATTTAGTCTTGTGTTTTTTTACTTACTTACCTACCTATGGAAGTAAATTGGTCTTATTTGTCTACCTACTTATGTAGGTAGGTAAGTAGGTCCTAAATAAATATGTATGTATGTAGGTCTTAAGACCTACCAACCTACCTACCTATGGTTATGTAAGACCTGCTTAGTTATTAAATTAAATATTTATTTATTCCAAAATACAATTAATATGCCATGTGGCAAAAAAAATGTATTGTGCCATGTGTCACAATCATGGACCATCGTTAATAATCATAATGAATGATGGAGATCAATATATTGAAAAAAAACATTTTTATACATTCAAAAATCTTCATAATGCCACATGTTATATTTTAATAGATGGATGACAATCAATGACATCAACATGACATCATGGGTGCAATTATAATGGAATTGTGTAATACTTGAAAATGAGTTGTTTTGATTAAGTTGTAATGAATTACATAGTATATACGATGAATTGCAACTTTGCAACTCATGTAACTTGTCAGTTAACATTCACAACATATAAATACAATGAGTTGCAAGTGCCTTCTATATATCAAAAATGAGTTACAAGGCCAGTTGCAAAACATCATTTTTCTCATAGTATGGTCCGTTGTCCAACTAATGTCATTAATGATTATTATTGTGATATTTGGAAATACTAATTTCCTAAATTATTCCTTCAAGCCATAATGGTCTAAATGAGCAACATCCAACCAAATTAAGATTGGAAGCTTACATGACTAATGACTTGTAATTATCCTCAAGGCAATTTGCTCAACACCATGCATTTCCCCTAATATCATTTGATATGCTTTCTCACAACCATGCAACCACCCCTATCCATGTTCGTTGCAAAGTTTGCCTTATCAATGCTGCATAAACAACCATTGTAAGCCAAGAAAATCTTGTTTTCCAAGTTTGAGTCATTGCCCTTTGATCTACATTAAATTCATAATTATTTGTTTATATTTACTCAATCATTTATTTACATTTGATTGTGGTGTTATAACCAATTGTTGTGTGTAGTTCAATTATCAAAACACTCATCACACATGCCTTTTCCAAGGTCTACTAATGCATTTGCAAACACCACCTAACATTGGCCTTGTATTTGCATTGCAAGGTGGGATTTGTGCTAAACTCAAACATTATTAGGGTTCCAATGATGAACAACAACAGGTTCAAATACACATGTTTTCACATTAGCAACTTTGGGCCAACCATCCCACTTTTTCACTATCACTCCAAATAGTGTCAAAAACCATTCACTTTCTTTTTAATATGATCTTTACCAACTCAAAATTGTAATATCAAATAAACTAATTAATAAATGACAATTCTTTGCATGATAATTCATATAGGTGTCCAAGGTGTGTCACCAATTATGTTGGGGTGATTTCCAATGACTAGATTCACCATATATTGGACACCACCATTTTACTAAGCTCATCTAAAAAAATAGCTATATCAACCAATGATCTTGTCACTTGCACCTGATATTTCGATCGGATCATGAATATTGTCATTGACACATTAATGGGGTGGGATGAAAAATTACAACATCTTACTCCAAGTAGTGGATTATTCAACCTTTGTAAAATGTTCTTTGCATCCATGGAGTCCCAAGGATTTGGGAGCCTCCACGCCCACTAGTTGGTGTATACCCATGGCATGCCAACCACTACGTCCACTAGGTTTCTAAACTTGTTAAAAATTCAATCTCCCCATTTATGAACCTCATTGCTCATCAAACAATATTTTTCCAAATAAAAGTACCCATTTCCAAAAGGGCTATTTGTCCTAATTGTGATGGTCCTCTCCAAATGTTGATCTTACTTGTTTCTGCTTTCAAAAGGCTTAAGCAAAACACATGTGCTCCTATTGTAACAAGTTGTCCAACATGTAAAACTTGTTTCACCAATGAACATTTCTTGAGTCAAACAACCACCAATTTGGCAAACTTCATAGGTATTCAACTTGAAACTCTCAATCCCACTAAGATTGTAAACCTCATTAATGCATTGGATCCATTACCTTTTCCAAAATCCAACACCTTCAAAGTGGACTTAATCATATTAACTTTAACATTATTAAGATACCAAAGCCACTCTTGTGCTCATTCAAAATGTTGTTTCAAAAAGTCAACATGCACACCTTCTAGGATAATGTGTTGTTTTGTTTACCCCCAATCAACCATTTCAATGACAATGGTCAATGATGATTTCAAGATGACTCCATAGTGTCAAATTAACAACAAATACATCAATGGGTATTCTCCAATATTCACTACCACATTCAAATGCAACCATGACATATGCTAGCTCATTGGTGGAGATGAACCTAATGCAACATATTACATTATGAAATATACAACCAAAAACCAAAATGAGTTTGAAAAATTAGTTGCCTTCCATCTAAGTGCATTTGACAAACGGGTTAATTGAATGTCTAACCCTCTTGACAATGTTGTTGTTGACATAAAAGGACATAAAAAGATATATCAAACATGATATCCTCTTTGTTCTTTAAACAAGATATTGTGGTTTTGATGGCATGCCTATATCTACTTCAAGGTGGTCCCTTTTACAAGTCTCATGAATTTGCCATGTTATTTTTCAGGCACCTTTTAGATACTTTGATGAATGCAAGTATTGTGGAAGCTTCACTTGTAAAATCAAAAAATGGAGATGTGATTATCTACACACCCATTACAAATTATTCATGCGATCCAAACTCATTGGAACACTTGTTCCTTTATGAGTTCACCTCAATATACCAAAAAACAAATTCCATCAAATAGCCCCACACTTAATGGGGTTCCCACTCATTAATGGCTCAAACCTTTAAATGCATTGTCAATGTCTTTAAAGACCTTAACTTCTAGGTGGCAATGACCAAAATTTTGTCATGGTTATTGCCCAAATTGGAATTGCCGTTGTTAATGGTGAAAGTTGAACAATTCATGCAACATTCAACTTCAACCTCCATGGAAAGCCACAAATTGCCAAAGCCCACTATTAAAGATGTTGAAACTTTTGTTGGATTATGTATGTTGACGATTAAAAAGGCTTCAACAAGCGCACAAGTGATTCTTGGATCCATAAATGCACACTTGAAGCAACTAAAAAAATGCCCCAACATTACTATTAGTGGAACGTACATCCTTTATTGTGGTGATCAGCTCCAACTTAGCCCTACAGTTATTTACCTAACATTTTCTGAATGCATCCATTCAAAATTGGGTTGGCACAACCTCTATCAAAAAATTAACCGTTCAATCTACTTTTTAGAAATCATGTGACAACAAGACGACTTGGATTTTGCAACATCTTTTTGAAGATTTCACACTGGAATTCCTTGTAGCCATGATGTTGATGCCATCAATTCGAGACTTATGGATTTCAATATTATAACAATGACTTTTGAGTTCAAGCCTATTCTATTTACAAAGGGAATCTCCACTAATACAATTCCCTATTCGTGTCACCAAAAGTTTTTGTTCAATTCTTCCTATTTTTTTATCATCGAAGCTTCAACTATTTATGTGATGACAAAACAAATCGTCTACCAATGATTTTGGAACTTATGTTGGGAATGCCCATCATGTGCACAAGAAACAACTTTGGACCCAAGAAAGTTGCTAACAGCACCTTGGGTCATGTTATTGACTACGAATTGCCAAAAACTACAACTACACATCACCAAGTCATTGCCGAAACTTTTGGGTATCTACAGTGTTTGTTTCATCCACATTACTTGAAATAATTTTCATAAAATTGCTTAGCCATGACCAAATTTTAGATCTTGAACTTTCATTCGACATTATTGGCATCCAACCAATATTGGAACGAGATGTATTCATCAAACTTCCAAAATGAAATTTCATTGTTTCTATTGAACAAATTTCTATTGTCCCTACCTTTGCTCTCATAATTGACAAATGCCAAGGACTAACCCTTTTAAAAGCAATCCTTGGACTGCTCTTACATCCATCTCGACAAAACCCCAAAAAAATGGCACATTATATGTAGTTATATCACGAGTGATACATTTGGTAGACTTACAAGTTCTTGAATCCCTTTCCCATATTGTTTTAAAATATTTCGAAATAAGAAATGTTCAATTCACAAAAACCACACATTTACAAGCTTTAGAACACATTGCTTGATGCACATGTTTGCATCATGCATTATGGGAAAATAATAAAATAAAAATTAATAGAATCTGGATTTGCAAATAACTACATATATACATGTGCATAACTTATGAACTTTGATGAGTGAACCCCATATTTAAAATAATTCCTTTTGATGTAACTTTCACATAAAGACTTTAGGATACCTAGGTTAGTAGCCTCTTAAAATATGATTATCTTAATTACCTAAGTTAACCTAAATTACCCTAAATTAACATAGGTAGTTTTTTGTACACCTAACTACCTAGGTGCCCATAGGTAATTCGATCTACACTTTCCCATCCTAGGCTATGCAATCATGTAATCATATAATGTCCAAAATGACTACCAACCTAATTATGGATATAGTTATGGATTGGGGTTTATTAATATTATGTGAATATGAATTTATTCACCATCATTGTACTAGTTGAATTTTGCAACTATTAAATTTTTTTATTTATTTTTTGATACACATGTTTGCATCATGCATTGTGTTTTACACAATATACAAAAATATTTAGTAATACATTACATTATCTATCATTTTAATTTTTTATTTATTTAGTTTTTTTATTAAAAAATCAAAGGAAGATAAAATGCAAATAAAATCATTACTTTTAATTATGAGAATTTTAAATTGACATTAAATATCTTTCAATTAATCCAAAGTTTTTTTTCTCGATCATGGGGTTCTAATCACAAGATTTACATGCGACAACCATGCTTGTGTTCATTTCATGTGGCACCTATTCATAAGACTTATTTGTGTATTTTTTTGCAAAAATCTTATAACATCAAGTTGTCTGTGACCCATGGAAAATTTATTTCCAAAGTTAAATGGAATGTGGCCATATGATTTTTAAATTGTTTTTAGACCAATTAACATTAAACCAACTTCGTGATGGTTAACTTATCTTGAAAAATTTGGACTACAAATCATGGCCAATGCAACAATTTTGGGGCTTTTAAGGTTCACATTGGTTCAAATTATAACAATAGTGGCTTGTTTTAAATAAACTTTAATGTTTATTAGATTAGACTAAATTGTAGTAGGGTTGATTGAACTGAAGGGTTTGGAAAGAATTGGATTTTGACATGCCCCAAGCTCCTTGATAGACTCAAATATGAATCTGAAGTGAAAATAGTGGAAGAGTAAAGAGTTGGGGCACGCTCCCTGACTTGCAGCAATATGGGGGTAGAGAGGTGTGTTGGAGCTCCAAAATGGGACTAGGAAGAATGAAAAACAACTAATCACTCATACGTACCTACACAAAACCAAACAACAAGTTGGTTAGTGCATAGTTGGAACACTTTTGGTGTTAAGACGAACCATGAGCATACTCAAACTCACAAGATTCACCACGGCCCGGACTTGGGCGAAGCAACCACCTTCCCCCCTTATAGTATACTCTGTGCCTCTCCACGATGCCCAAATCCAAATGGCATTTTGTCTCGGGACTCCCAAATGGGAGTGCCGAAATTCCCTAAATTGGGACTCCCGTGACTTTGGGGCCTCATAACTTTGTGTGTAGATCTCCAATCGAAATGAGGTTTAAAGCAAAGTTGTACCTCTTGTTGAGAACTTTCTAACAATATGTCGCATGCCACCTACACACAAGGAAATCTGGTCGATTTTTGACTTTTAGTGGCCAGGAGTCAAACTGCCAATTCAACTCTAGGCCTTTCTTTTTGCTATAATTTGTGTTTCAGATGTCCAAACGAGTCATGCGAGCCCATTTTAGACATCTATGTTTTAATAGATTTCCAATGATATAAAGAACTCTTCAATCCAATGGGTTTTGACCCTTGGATTTTCCCTCTAAAGATTTAGGAGTCCATTGGGACTCTAACTCCCAAAATGGGAGTTCACTTGGGAGTGTGAGGGTTCATTCCCTCACACTCTTTTGTATTCTTTTGCACTCTCGAGAGCATGAGATGTGACCCCTAGGCTTCCTTCTTGGTCCACAACCTTGCAAGCCCTTGCTTTGGTCGTAAGCCCAAGGCCAGGGTTGTGATAGATCCATTCTTGCTTAATTGCATAAAATTGAAGAAGGATGAGGAAGGTTGATGATTACAACATTTGTGTCAATTGCCTCAAGCAAAGTTAAGTTCAACATTTGGTTCTTTGAAGATAATTGGATAGGAACTATGTGGTGTTAAGATAATAGGTGTAGTGAATATGGATTTTGATAGTACATTGGTGTAGGTTATATGCATGGCAAGAATTGCATGAAAGCCAAGGTGAACATGCTTAAAGAAATCTTGAATGACAACTAACATGTGAACACATTTGGAAGTTGATAGATCAAATTAATTAATAAAAGGGTTTGAAATACATGGGTTATCTAATCTACAGGCACTTGGAATGGATGCAACAGATGGTAGTGTTCTTGAAGCTAGTGTCACCTAGCAAGACCTTCTCACCTAAAAGTTTTACAGCTATCTTACATGCACTTCTTGTCCACCTTTGAATGAATTGTTACAACTCTTCATGTTATAGTTTTTGGAAAAAAAAAACACAATACCCTATCTTAAAAAACTTTGGCGAGGGAGTTTATGTTCATTGACAAAGGGGAACAAGTTGAATTCTCATGTTATTGCACATGACAATTTGTGTCATATTGTCATTGTTTGTCATGCAATGGCATAATTTCAATCTAACTTTGGTTCCAAACATACATAACATGAACTTGAATAAATGGAACAATGGCCTAACCTAAATTTGGTATGACTTGAAGTTTGTTGATGGAAAAAATAGTCTTTGTTTTATTAACAACTCTAGCGTCCAAAAGCTCATGGTCCTTGCAATCATTTGAGTTTAGGTTTCCATCTTTAAATTCTTGGCTAAATGTTTCCTTGCACATGTGCACATGCAACAAAACTAAAATTGTCGGGGGTGGGTGGAGGTCAATGTTAGACATTAACCAAACATTTTGAATTTTTGTCAATAGTGAGCAGATGATTTAGCCATAATGTTAGTTAACACAACAAAACATAAAATAGATGGAGATTAAAAAGGAAATTAAAATAGAATGGGGATGAAACAGAAAGGAAAGATAGAAAAAATCCAACAATAAATCATATTTATGGAACTATAGAGAATTCTCCACACACACACTTTTGACTAGCTGTAAGACAATTGAAGGGGTTTGAAAAAGTTGAAATCAAATTATGATGCAATGTTAAGTTAATGGAATAAATAGCAATAACGTCCGTTAAGTTGAAAATAAAATTCTCCAAAACTAGACTTATCGTCCCAAACCAAGGAGCTCCTTTCGCAATCCAAATTGCCCTCTAACAGTTTCATCATAAACATTCCTCATGAATTGCACTCTAGGAAAAAAAAAAACCATAACAATATATTTAAACACATAATTGTTGCATTAAAAACATCAAACAAGACTTGATAAAGAGCCCAAAAAGCACAAACATCAATAGATGACGACGGACCTAAAGAAGTTCATTGAAAATAATTTTTAAAAATTGAAGTTCAAATCAAGCACATACTTTGGAGAAAGACTGAAAACACTAAAATCATCAATTTGAGGAAGATAAAACTTACTTGAAAACTTGCTAATAGAGTGAAGTTCATCATAGAAGACAAGAAAAAATCTTGAACTGAACTTTCATAAAAGTCATTGGAAGTCATTAGGCCTTTGTAACCTCGCACTAACTTCGGAATCTCTCACAACCTTTGAGATTAAAGAAAAAAACAAAAAAACATCTTTGGCCCAAAGCAAACATTGTGGTGGTAAGTTGGAGCAAGTAATAGGAGAAGAGGCAAATTATGTTAAAAGAAGAATTAATAAAGTTAGATTAGGTGAGGAGAAGGATTAAGTTAGGTTAAGAGACCAAATCTTGTTGGTCAATTAGGTTAGGAGACCAAAGTTTGTTGGTCAATTAGGTTAGGAAAAAGGTTAAAAAAGGTCGAGTTGGATTAGTTTAGGAGAAGAATCAGGAAAAATTGTTGCAAGTCACACAAGAGTTTTTTTGTCTATTCACTCGACTTAGTTATTTTGTTTCTTTTATTTCTTTTGATACTCTTTTATTTGTCAAAAATAGGCTTATTTGTTAACCTCAATGTTGGCATAACAACATTTTGAGGATATTGGTATAATGCTATACTAAATTCACTTCTACATAAATTCACCAAATATTTTTTTAAAAAACAATTGTGTTAAAAAAATTACAAATTTAGGGTTTAAGGTTTAGTGTCTGTATAAAAATTCTACAAAACTTTGAAAACTCATAGCTTTAAAAAACTCTTTAGGACTTGGTTGGCATGGACTTGCTCTTGTTTGTGACAACAAGACCAAAGCTTGTTGGTCAATTCATTTATTGCAATATAGAGGCTAACCATGTGACGCTAGTAAAAGAATTTTTTTTAAATGCAACTCATGCATTTGCAACTATGTATAATTAATTGTCATTTGCAACTAGCCCTAATTGTTTTTATAACTATTTAACACCCTTAACCATTGTTGTAACTATGCTACAACTACATTTGTAACTAATGAATTCTTCATCTTGTGCATTCCAAAATTATTTTCATCCATGACCACACCCATATGTTCTATTAGTTGCAAATGGAACCAAACATAGTTTCACCACTATGGTTTCAAGGTAGCCCATAATGATATACATATGTGTATTAGGAAATTTTTGAAAGGTATATGTACATTTGTGAAGTTTTATTAGGGTTATAGTGGGGATATGTTTCCATTGGTGTACTTTGTACTTAGGCAAATTAACTACCAACTTATATATATATACTTGTTTACCTACCTAGCCTAGCCTAGCCTAGGTTACCTACCTACTTAACGTAAGCTACATATTTATTTTAAAATTACCTAGAAATTATTACTTTTAAAATTTTAAATTATGAAATATCATTTAATAACTTAGAATTAATAAATTAGTTAGTTATTTACTTATTTAATTTTAAAAATAATTTATGAACCTTTTTAAAAGGACAAAAAATATGAAATAAACTTTCTAGTTATAATTTTAGTTTTTATCCCAAATGTTTTGTTCTTCACTTCCATTTTGAAAACTATATAATGAGGAAGCTTTGTCCTACAATTTCACATTAAAAAACGCATGTCAATTGGGATGAACTAATCAAGGGAGTTTAGCACTAAAAGTTAAAGCTAAAACAAATTTAAATTATTTACCTACCTACCGACCTACCTACATACCTATTTAGTCCCACCTACCTACCTAAATATTGATTCTAATTCATTTTGACCAAAATTCAAAAATTCCATGCGGCATATTAGTATTATGCCATGTGTCAAAATTTAAAACCATTTAAAATAAATGATGAGGATCCACTATCTATTTTTAAAACACAAAATTTTCAAACCTTTTTCATTTGCCATGTGTCATTATATAAATTGTTGATTTTTTATGGTAATATATAGATGGCATACAATAATATATAGATCGTGAAGTATTTGTTGACCATTCATTTCATTCACATTTGCAACTAATGTTTTATACAACTTGCCTCATGCAACTAAGCAATTTTTACTAGCAAATGTCTTTTGTGATTAGAATATAGTTGCAAATGGTAGCTGTTTATTTTACTTTTCCTCTAGTGTGTGGTAATATTCTTCTTGCATTAAAGGGAATGTTAGTCGACTCAAAGAAACTAGAAATTTCTTATTCACACTCTATGTTGAGATTAGGACCTTAAGGACCACATTAAATAGACACCAAAGTTGTAAGCCTCTAACAAAATTATGACCCACAAAGGGTGGAACAAAAATCAACTTAAAACTCAATAATTGTGATCAACCATTAGTTCAATAGTAGTTGTTTCCTTGGATTTTGAAGCATAATCCTATAATATTTTTTCTTAAACTAAGGTATTTATTTTGGTATTCATAACACACAATAATCAATCATGAATTTACAATCATCCAATGATTCACCACCATTGCCAAAAGGAGAAAAGAACAAAAGTACAATTTGAAATTATGTTTTTGTAGCAACTGCAAAGGCTTGCACCTTTGAGCCAATAAAATTGTCCAAGCCCATATCCAAATATATGGGCAATTTTTTGGAACAATATGAATATTCTTACCATTAACTCATTTATTTTATGATTTATTTTGGTGATTTGTAGTCTTCAAGTCTATTGACAATTAGTTGACATGTAATCCACATCAAATGTTAACCAAATTATGTTCTTGTAATCATCTCAATGAACCTCACAAGAACCACAAGAACCTCATTATTTCAAAAAAATTCAATCACAAATATTGAAATAAGGGATCATAATGATGTTCCATTGGTGAGAATGTGTCTCTATTTTTCCTATTTTTAGTTTTTATCACACAATTTTGAACAACTCTAGTGTGTTTAGTCTTAACTATGGGAATTCCTCCTTTTGTGTTGTTGGCAACTTGAAAGTCCACTACATTCACCCTCTCCAAGAGAAAGTCCTTCAATTGATGATGACAATGACCAAAATTAGTGTGTTGAGCTTTATGATTATTCAGCTAGATCACCTAAATCACTAACACATATGCAAAATGAGGAAGATCAAGTTGAAAGTGGAATTGAAAAGTTGGTTAGATTGGAGCTTTATGCAGGAAGTAAAATTGGAACATTGTCTATAATGTTATTATTGTTGAATCTATAAGCAACCCATGGTTGGAGTGACATCAACATTAATGCACTTATCAAGTTTGTGTCCTTAAATGCCATTTTGAAACCTTAAACATGAACATAAACTATGTCTTCAAACTTTAAATCCAATACCTAAACCAATATTTGCAACTGCTTTTAGTTCATATACATGATGTCCATAAGCTAATGAATGTGAAAGAACATGATGTATGCAAGTTGTTAAAAAATAAAATTGGTCAAAGCCCAATTCTATTCCAACATCCCACCAAGTGGCGAAAAAACTACTTAAGTAGTTGGACTTCCATTAAAATTCATCCACATTTGCAAAAATGATTACATTTTGTTTAGAGATGAACATAAGGACTTGGATGTGTGCCCAATGTGCGGCACATCCCAATATTGCTAAGATTTGATTGGATCTATGGTGTTTCATAAAGTGTTTTACCCTTCAAATGTGTTAATACTTGACGTATCATTGGTGGATGATTCGTTCTAAAAAAAGAAGCCATTGTTATAAAAAAAATTGTTAATTCTAGTCATGTCCAAATTGAAATGTAGTGATGTATATGCCCATTGTACCAAAGATTCAATAATAACTATTTCAAACAAAAAGCAAAGCAATTTTGATGGATTGACATAAAAATAATCATAATAATGATGGTGTGTGGCAAGGATCAATAGATTCAAATGTGTCGCAACCCCACTTTGAAGGAAATGTGAGGTCGCCATTCACACTCCCGAAAATGGGACTTGGGAGTCCTTCGGGACTTGAGAGTCCTTCGGGATTCCCGAAAATTCAGAACACAATTACAGGGGCCAAAACACCTCTCATTGAGGTGTTTTTTATACCTTTAAAAAGGTCTTGAAGTGTAGATGTCCAAAATGGCCTCACATGAACCATTTGGACATCTGCAACATAAGTTATGGTCGAAAGAAGGGCCGGGAGTCAAACTGCCAATTTGACTCCCGACCACTAAAAGTTGGGAATCGACTCGATTTCGGTGTGTGCAGGTAGAGTGTGATACACCGTTGAAAAGCTCTCGAGGAGAACTACACGTTTGCTTTAGACCTTGTCCCAATCGAAGGTTGGAGCGAGAAGTTATGAATGCCCAAAGTCCTGGGAGTCCAAACCAGGACAATTTCGGGACTCCACTTTGGGAGTCTTGGGAAAAAGTGCCATTCGGATGCAAGTGCGGTTGTGAGATGCAGACAATACTATATGGGGGAAGGTGGTGGCTTCCCCCGAGTTCGGGCTATGGTGAGTCAAGTGAGTCCAAGGTTCCCCATGGCTTGTCTTAGCACCAAGGGTGCTCCAGAATGCAAACTAACCAACTTGTTGGTTGGTTTGATGCAGGTTCTAGTGAGTGAATAGCTTGTCCCTCTTCCTAGTCCAATCCTGGAGCTTCAACACGCCCTTCTACCCCTTCTAACGTTGAGAGTTGGGAGCGTGCCCCAAGTCCCTCTCAATTCCGCAACTTGAGTAACCTAGTCCTAACTTGGGACTAATTAGGGACTTGGTAGGGACTTGGGAGCGCGTCAAAAAGCTTGGGAACACATAGAGAAAAAATGGTGTGAGTTCAACATTGAACCAAGACATTTGAAACTTGGTCTTGCAACAATTGGTGTCAATCCCTATTCCCATTTTAGTTCCAAGTACTCAACATGGCTTATTTGTTTTGTGAACTATAATTTGGCACTAAACCTTTCCACCAAAAGAACATTTGTCATGCTCAACTTTATTGTCCCCAACAAAGGGCAAGTGAAGAATATGGATGTATATTTGAAACCATTGTTTGATGAGTTAAAAATATTGTGGAATGAATGGGTGTTTTGTACAAGACATGTCAAAACCCAACATGGATGAATTTCAAGTTAAGGCCATCCTTGTGTGGACAATACATGACTATCTTGGACTTGGGTTTTGTTCAAGTATTTCACACTCCATACATTTGCAACAGTATGAGTTTCAAAATCTTCAATCCTAAAGTCATAAGGTCCTACTATTTGAAAATATAATGCAAGAATTTGAAATCCCAGCTTCAACCCTAAGACCTTAAATGCAAAAATGTTGAACCTTAGCAAAAATCTTCATAGGTAAGATCATAGGATTTCAAAACCCTATATCTTAAGATTCTACTCCTTGGAAAGTCAATGAGAAAATATGAAAGATTTGTAGCCTTTAACCCCAACACCCTAAATGCAAAAATGTTGACCATAGGAAGAATCTTCAAACATAAAATTGTTAACAAATAGGATATCTATTCAAATGTAAACATAAATTTTTATTGAAAGGAAATTGCAACATGATGTTCATAATACGAAACATAACATCAAGAACTCTTTAAGGTTTTTGTCACATGAAATACACAAACTTGTGTAATGAAGAAAAAAAAACTAAACCATCAACACCAAGGTATTTAACTAAAAGACCAAACCACAAATAACTAAACTAATATAAGTAAAGAAAGTAATTCAACCTTGTGAAAGTAACCTAGTTACTTTTCTACTTTAGTAACTAATGAAACCTAACTAGTTGAGCTTGAATTCTCAACACTCCCCCTCAAGCTCAAATCCATTTCTAGTACA
>Ga0116227_10009793_pt1 | contig 17182 bp, 20 predicted proteins | sample S1TSphgellanicum_FD_89693 | JGI IMG/M metagenome (GOLD analysis project Ga0116227, IMG submission 89693) | Host-associated microbial communities from peat moss isolated from Minnesota, USA - S1T2_Fb - Sphagnum magellanicum MG | ecosystem: Host-associated > Plants > Peat moss > Unclassified...
ACGGGCGGGGGGGAGAGGAGTGAAGAGACAGTTAGAAAGTGACGACCTAATTCGAAAGAGAGGAGTTAATACGTAGCCCTAAAAATGGCACAAAAGTCACACTTTTAGTTGCCAAACTAGGCTACTACTCTTGTTGCTGGCTGTCTGTCTGTCAACTTTGTCTTTTTGATTTGCCTTCACCGATGCGGTGCCAGGTGCATCTCAAATGAATTTCGTAACGTGCTGCTGGGATTGAACCGACTAGTTCTTAGATCGAACAAATTGATTTGTGCACTCTGAGCTGAATTCGTAATTTAATTTAATTTTTGGTTTTTATGATCTGTGTCGCAGGATCGTAATTCATCGTCTCGTGGAAATTACCCCACCCCTATCGACAAAGAAAGTGAAGAAAAAGGCGGTCGGTGTGAAGTTGATCGCATTATTGTGGAGGTGATGGTGATGGGAATTTCTCGAATTTTCCTTCGTCCTCGTGCATAATTTGGGCGGTTTCTAGGTTTTTTTTGTTTGGAGAAAGTACCAGTGTTGTAACTGTCGGAGGAGGAGAAGGAGGAGGAGGAGGAGGATGATATGATTCTTGGTCTGCTTGTTTGTTGTCCGTTTTGCAGAACTCACGTTTTGTAAAGGTGTCTCTGCTGGATTCGCAACCAGAGAATGAGCAGAAACTGTGACTCGTGAGCAAACACGTTGCGAGCACAACATAAAACATATTTGCAAGTGAAAGTGCCAGTTCGACCGACGCAGTAGTATATTCTGTGATCATCGGTGACGACGGATTTTCTCTTTTTTTGTTCGGGACGACGTTGCAGGAGACGGTGTGTGCGGCGGCCGCGGATTAGGATCGATTTGACAGTACACTTGCTGCATGCAAGTTTTTTCGACGGTGCTCAAAATGTTCGAGATGCAGCAGCGAAGACAATTGTCGAACTCAGTTTTGTAATTTTCGCTCGAACATCGTCCTTGAAGGGATTGCGAGATCTATAGCCGTGGCCCGTAACGTCGCGAGGCAGCATACCTACGTTGTCTGCATCTCATGTTGTCTGCATGTCGTGGATCTGTAAACGTTTCTTGAGAATTCGACCCCGGAAGAGTTGCTTGTTTCGAAAACTCCACAACACCGGCGATAGGTGAAATATGAAATGTGTAGATTGAACTTGTTATCGAAACTTACGCACCGGATCCCCTGCAAGTTACGACGGCGCGGAGGACATATAGATCTGCATCTCTTGGCCAATTTTGGCACAATCTTTCTTCTGAACAACGTATATGCATCGGCCGCTGTTACAATTGAAGTGGTGATCGGTTGCGTGCATTGCAGCACAGTAATACTATGTTTGACAGAAGTATTGCGTTAATGTCCAATATCATGGCACCAAACCAGAACGGAGAGACAACAAACAGCAACAATATCCTGCACTGCAAAAGATCAGTTCCAGGCAGGAAGAATCTCAGCGCAGCAGCATCAGGCAATGGATGCATCGACTTATGTAAACAAGAATTGGAATCCATTTGTGTGGAGCAAGCGCAGTCGATCAAGAGATCAACCTCCTGTGTCGATGCAGATCTGAAGCTACACTCCTCCAACGAATCGGCTTTACTGCACTCGCGCCCGTGGCGTATTACTCTACAGGTGATGCACCTGCAGAGGACTTCGCAAAATGCTGTGCTGCTTCAGCGGTTTCTGTTATAGCATGTTCTGTGTGTTCTGTCGTCTCTCATATCTCGCGGAGACGTCCTTGCAGCAGCAGGATCTACAGATCTAGTACTAGACTTTCTGTGTCACACAAGTGTTTTTTTGCTTCTGAGAGTGTTCATGGCCTGGCTTTGTCCAGTTTATTGATCTGGAGTACAAAGTTCCGCTGAAGGATCAGCAGTCAGAGTCATGGTGGAATTTCACAAACCTGCTGATGGATCGCAAATCCTGCATGACTCGGAGAAAGGACAGGTACAAGACTATCCTCAACGGGGTATCAGGAGTCGTCAGTCCTGGTGAAATGCTAGCGATGCTGGGGCCTTCAGGCAGTGGCAAAACAACATTGCTGAAGATTCTCAAGGGCGGGAAGCAGCTCAAAGCGAAGAAGCAGCTCCAAGGCAAGATCCTGTACAACAATAGACCCCACAGCAAGGCTATAAAAAGAATCACGGCATTCGTAGCACAGGACGATGTCTTGTTCCCTCACTTGACAGTCAAGGAGACGCTGTTTTATGCAGCTCTGCTTAGACTACCACGAAGCTATTCACAAGAACAGAAGGTACTGGGACTCATGAGCTGCTTGTACGTTGTAGTAACAAAACCCAGTATTGTTAGCACGTCACAATTCTTATAGTAAAGAATTGCGTTCTTTACAATGCAGATCAGGAACACTGGATTTACACAGCTCATTAATGATTGGGTTCAAATTCTTTAAGGAATACAGAAAATGTGTCACAACATTACCCTTTTCTACATTTCTTTATTAGTCCTATTTCACCATACACATGAACACAAAGTGAATGACATTGATCTTCACTAGTCCTATTTCACTGTACCCATGGAGACAAAGTGGATGATATTGATGGTATTGTGCAGGAAAGGCGTGTAGAAGCCATCATTGCAGAGCTTGGACTCGAGAAATGCCAGCATACAATGATTGGGAATACCTTCTTGCGTGGAGTATCTGGTGGAGAACGGAAAAGAGTGAGCATTGGCCATGAAATGCTAGTGGACCCCAGTCTTCTTTTACTTGATGAGCCCACTTCAGGTCTTGATTCAACAACAGCATCAAGGATCATTGTTACCTTGCAGGAGTTGGCGAGAGGAGGTAGAACCATAATCACAACAATTCATCAGCCCTCCAGTAGAATTTTCCAGATGTTTGACAAGCTCATTCTTCTTTCTGGAGGTCAGCTCTTATACTATGGTCGAGCAAATGCAGCCATGGCTTACTTCACCTCACTTGGGTTTGCTCCTTCCTTTGCAACAAATCCGGCTGACTTTCTGTTGGATCTTGCAAATGGTTAGTTTCCCTTGCTACCCATGTCCCTTGATTGCTTATGGGAATACTTTATATAGATACATAATGCGCACTGGGTGAAGATGGCCAGTACTTGGATCAGAGTTTGCATGTGGGGATCATGTTCAGTTTGCTTCAGGAATTCCTCTTGAGTTTGGTTTCTTTCCAGATCATTGTCTGCCATCCTAATATTGAACTTGTTTTGTGATCAAACTTAGGGGTGGCACCTGACTTGACGCCTGTGACTGAAGAGAGTTTAGCTGAAGTTGAAGGAGAAGAGGGGAGGACAAAGCAAACTCAAACTCAAGAGCCCTTGCGGGAGACACTTATTGAGGCTTATAAGGCTAATCTGGCCCAGAAGACCAGTTCAGAGCAAGCTGTTTTAACAGAAGGGGAAACACAAGGTTTGTGTAACTTTTTCCCAGCTTAATTTCGTGAGGGGAGTTGCACATGTATGCTATGTTCCAGCTTCCCAGTATTGTGTTCTGCTTCTGACAATGTTATATATAGTCCATGCTGCTTGACATTGAAGCTTCAGGTCTAGATCAGCAGTTTCTTGAAACTCATTGTAAAGATCAACCTCACCCTACTGATAGTACTTTTCCCTCCTTTGTTTACAACAGCATTATTGGATAAGAGGAAGTGGCCAACTACATGGCAAGAGCAATTTCGGGTACTGGCAGTGCGAGGGCTCAAGGAGCGCAGACATGAAGCATTTGCAGGTCTAAGGGTAGGTCAGGTGCTTGCCATCTCCATCATCTGTGGTCTGCTGTGGTGGCAAACTTCTACAGATCGAATCCAGGACCAGGTGGGTCTACTTTTCCGTGATATCATCGAATTGTTTATTTGAGCCAAGTCAGGAGATACGGTGGACAGTGGTCAGTACTAAAGAAAATCATTCCCTTCATGTGTTTTCTTAACTTTTCTGACACTCCTGTTGAACTCAGAATATGGGGTCTTAACTAGTCTTTGAAGAATTATGACATATACCCATCACTCAGACACTTTGATGAACTTATATGCATACCTATCATACTTCAAGTTAGGCATCATCATATGATATCATTCTACCATCTCACTTCTTATTTGGGGAAAGTATTTCATGCACACTGTGAAGAACCTGACTCCTGGCTGTTGTATAATGAATGGATGCATAGGTGGGCTTGCTATTCTTTATTTCAACATTTTGGGGATTTTTCCCTCTCTTTTCAGCCATCTTCACATTTCCTCAGGAACGAGCCATGTTGTTGAAGGAAAGGGGTTCAGGCATGTATCGCCTCAGTGCCTACTTCTTTGCCCGCATGGTGGGAGACTTGCCTTTGGAGCTTGCATTGCCAACAACATTTGTCACTATTGTGTACTGGATGGGAGGTCTAAAGCCCACTCCAGTTGGCTTCTTCCTCACACTTGCAGTGGTTCTCTACAATGTGCTTGTATCTCAGGTGATGCTAGCCAACTATAAAAAATTTCCTTTGTTCACAACTTTTAGTATTGTGGAAGCTCTTTTTCTGATCTAATGACATTCCATTTGCAACAGCAGGTTGATCGGATCTTGAAACACTATGAATTTTTAAGATCCAATCTTAAAAAGATCTTAATGAAAAGTTTGGAAAGGAGAATTTGAATCAGACTTTCAGATTTGATAAGCAATCAGAAGTCAGTCCTGTTACCTTTTGTTAGCTTCTTGTTCCAGCTCAGAGGTTCTACTGATTGAAATCTAGAGACTTAATGATGATAGGGTTCAGGTGGCTAACAGACCGCCTGCTGTATGGATTCAAACAAGTTAACAATTGTCACAGTACCACCAATTAGCCTCCATTCATAAGTCCAATTTTAGCTGTCAAGTTAGTTGTCCAGGACAACTTTGTTATGGGGTGATGCTCAGAGTAATGGTACTGAACAACTGGATCCTGGATGTCTGGTGCCACCAGGTTGTCCTCCTAACCATACAATGAGAGCCTTTTTATGGAGTGTGAGACTGTCAGAGTATAACTTATTTCTCTATCTTGTTCAACAATAGAAATATCTTCAGATGAAATGAATTCAGGGATTCTCTGCATGTAGAGTGCATGTGTCTCTGAGAGGTGACAATACCATTCACCCATTTCTAAACCCCTAAAAGTGTCCTTGTTTTTCCAGGGACTTGGCCTAGCATTGGGGGCAGCTTTGATGGACATCAAGCAGGCAACCACAATGGCATCAGTCATCATGCTCACATTCTTGCTCGCCAGTGGCTACTATGTTCAGGTGACACCTGCTTGGATTGGCTGGTTGAAGTATGTATCTTTCAGCTACTATTGCTTTAAGCTCCAACTTGCATCCCAGTACAGCCAGAACCAAACATACCCATGTCCTACAGGCCGATGCCTGGTTAAGGATTATCCAGCAATACATGTTGTGGGTCTGGATCACATAGGTCTTGCAGCCATGGCTATGGCCATCATGCTCATTGCATACAGATTCCTTACATACATAGCACTCATGCGTATAAAAGGATACGAGAATTGATGAAGTGAAGATTCCATGGTGTTACTGACAATGAAAAACTCTGCACTCAGGCACCCTTTAGACCAATTGGAAATTCTTGGATTTTCTCCCCTTCAGAGATTCATGTCTACATTGGCACGGAAACAGATATGTCACTCTCTAGCCAAATGGATTGGATCTTCTCCCATTCACAGATCCATGATATCTGCCTCAGGTCCCATCTCCAAATTGTCTGTGTGTGTGTGTGTGTGTGTGTGTGTGTGATTATTTGTTGTAAGCATCCATGCAGGTCAGATCAGCACAGTTTTGTGGTTTTGTTATTTATTTTTCTATTTTTACATGGAGACCATCGCATCAAAAGGTTTTTCAAGAGACATACAAATTAGCAACTCCATCCATAGATAGTTATACTAAACATGGTTTTCATCTTCCCAGGATGAGCCATTTTGAACCAGAAGTTGTCACATGGGATTGTAGAGGTGGGAAACTGAAGAAAGAGGAAAGCAAGGATGTATGATGAAAAAGGGAATTTATTTATGGAGCAAGATTGTTGGTTTGATGAAACATGCGAAGAATAAAGAGCAAACTTTGTATCACAGAGGGACCTACTAGAGGCAATAGAGGCAACTTCATTGCCTCTACATCATCCAAGATGAGCAGAACAATTCAGCCTGCTAAGGAAATTTTGTCTCCAGCAAGTGAGCTTTTACCAATAGCAACAAACTTCAAACCCTTGAGGGTTGCAAGGGAACCTTTAGACTTTACACATTCAGAATGTATGATGATACAAAAACTGAGCTGCTACATTCTCCATTTACTGTCATCTTCTTCTACTCTTACTGATCATCTGAACACCTTTGTGGTAAGAAGAGGGCAGAACTCAGGGTTCAGCATTGGAGCACAACCCATCTAAAACAATACATCTTCATAAGAACTGAGAACTTATCCATACTAATGAATTGATAGATGGCTTTGATGATAAGGTGATGTTGATTCAGATTTGAAACCATAGCCCCGGGAAAAGACAAAACCCAACCTAAAGAACAAAGAAAGAAAAACAGAGACACTAAACTGAGGAGCAGTTAGAAGAACAGAGGCAGTCAGTCACAAACATTTTCACAGAACTTCAGCACCACAAGGCAATAGGATGTGCTACCATAGCATCTGCACTGACTTGATACACCGCTATCTGTCACCAATTTATCTTATAACAATTTACCAGTAGATAATTTGACATATTTTCATCAAATCTTTTCTATTGCAAAGTCCTAAGTTGGCTTTTTTTTAATCTCATTCCATGTTTTCTTAGATTATTTGAGAGAATCAAGTTTGAATGTTTGCAAATATATTTAATTTACTTTCTACTTGCAACATGTTTTCATAATCTCTTCTTATAATCTAATACCATGCTTTTAGTTATTGAGCCTCAAAATTTTGTTTTTATGTAATTGTAGAAATAAAAAGAGACTCTGAATTTTCCATAGAAGCTCATCTCAATCTAAATCCTAAGAACAGAAAAAATATTCTCATTTTTAAATCTCTTTCCAATTGCAAAGTATCTAGTACCAACCAATATTTTAATGGCGAAAACCAATGTTGGGCAGTTCTCACTTTTTTTTTAGAACTGGTCAGTTCCAATTCTTACATTATGTTATGAGAACCTCATCGGTTTTCTATTTTTTTGGGGGGCCTGGTGAGACCCAACCAGGTTATCAAGATTTTTATTTTTTCCAAATTCACCCAGTTCTCAAATAGGGTGGTTCTTGCATATATAATAACAGTCTGTTCTCATTTTTTTGAAAATTAAAATTTAACTTAATAATTATTTAATTCGCTTTATTAATCAAAATAATTTTTTTAACTTAAAAAGTTACTTTAAAATACATGAAAATTTGAAAAAAAAATTAATCAAAATTTACAACTCCACAACTTTGTCCGTTTCAAAAGTTCCTTCAAACTTATCTAATTCTTTTTCTAAATTAAGATCACTCAATAAAATATGCCAAACTAGAAGGGGATTTACAACCTATCCTAAAATCATTGGGCCAATTTTTACTCACAAAAATCAATTTGTTCAAATTTTCTGATTGTAAATGACATCTCCTAAGACTAATAAGGATTCCAACTAATGAAATTTCTTTTTTTTAATTTCATTTTGAAATTCAACTATTCATAAGATTTGTCTAGCACAAAAACCAACTATACGAAACATGCTCTCATGTTTTTCTCACCGTTGTAGTGGACACTTGATGTTTTTAACATCCACTTGATAACGACTAAAAATTAGAAGCTCTCTATTGACCAATTCCATTGTTAGGTCACTTGTGTTGGTTGTCATTTCAAAGATATCCAAACTCATATCCTCTTCAACCCTTTGATCAATAACATCCCTTTCAAATTCAACCATCCGATCAATAACACCCCTTTCAGATTCAACCAATGGATGCAAATGATAATAACATTAAGAAGCATAAAAAATAAAGATTTTTTGTCATATTCATCAACAATTGCCTTACCTTGCTCACAATCAATAAGTGAGAACACAAAACAAAGAGTTTTAAACCAAAGGTTCAACATTTAAAAAAAGCATATTATGAGCCTTTCTTTCTTCATATTTTTTAAAAAAGAAAAGAATCCAAAACTTAAACAACTTCTTTCTTTATGTTGGAGGTCAAACATGACAACTCATAAACAACATTTCCATCTTCTTCCATTAAGTTGTCAAACGTTGTAGAATCAATTTCATCCTTGAATTTTAAACTCATGGATATGGAAAATTTTAATGCATCACTTAACAACCAATGACCCTTAAACTAGTTTAGAATACAAGTAGACACAACAAGGCCAAGAGAATAAAAAATAATGCAACAATTGTTCGATGTCAAGAGAGGTGGCACTTTTGCACTCACTCTCACAAAATTCTACCTACTTCAACATAATATAATTGTTTTTTTGAATTGCAAAGCCTCCTAAAAAAGGATAACTTTGTTGGCAAGTCTAAAATAGCGAAAGAAAATGTTAGATCATGCAAAATAACAATTTTAAAAAATCTGAAATTTTTGTTAAAATATGCAAAATAAAAATTGGAAAAAAATGTGCACACAAAAAAGTCTAAAAAAATAAATTTACCTTGTCTTCACTAGAGTATTCAATTTCCAAGGGGGAAGACCTCAATTCACACATGCATTTTCCCATTCTTACCTACCCTTTCCAAATTTTTTTATCAAGTTATGCATTTCTGCAAATTTCCTTGAACAAATTTGATTAACACATATCACAAGTCTTTGCAAACTTTTTCCTTTGTTGTAACATATTGGCAAGCTTTAGAAAATGCATGCCCAAAACAAAAGCCTTGAAAATTTTCCTCCAAACCCAACATATCACAACTTACAATTGATTTTAGGGCTATAGTCATAGTGTTCAAATTTGATTCCTTATCCTTGACATGAGCAATAATTTTTCTCCTCAATGCATAACTATCCAACAATTCTTCAATTTTTAACCAAAATTGTATGTCCAATAGTATCTATTGGTTCAAAAAAACCAAAGGTAATTTGTTTTGGCTACCAATCATCTCCTTAGAAATTAGTCACCAATGCTAAAATATCATGTCCAACTTTTGACATCCACATATCAAAGCTTGCAGTTGCAAAATGACATTTTACTATAGTTGGTAAAACATATAATTGTTTAGTTTTTTCCACTAATCTAGGCAATAATTCATTAAATTTTTATTTTTTAGAAGGAAAAACAATTCTTGGATGCAAATGCATACTAAATCTTTTCAACCAACTACTTTCTACAAATTGTAAAAAAAGATGGTTTTTGACAATTAAAAGACCCAAATCTTCCAAATTTTGCTTTTGTTGCACATCATCTTTTTTGAACTAAATATGGAGTTAAAAGAAATGTTTGGTTTTTTTTTGGAAGGTTGTCTTTCATCTTCCCTCAAAGGACAATTAACTTCTCTTCAAACTTTTTTAAAATATTAGAATGATCTAAATTGACATGTTTTTTCAATCGAGCTATACCATTAGTTGTGTTATATATGATTAGTCTTTTCCTAGCTTGAATTTTTGGATTTACATTCAATATTGGATTATTGTAATAAAAAATACAATGCACAGTTTGAAGAATTATTACATTAATTTTTTTGTTATCATTCACACAATAAAATCCCAACACAATGCATTTATGTTATTTCTCTCCAAAATACTCTTTGTGCATGTAACTTCTTTAAATTATTTTCATTCATTTCTAGATTCCTACTTCCTTATGTTTGAAAATTTCCCATTTCGTTAAGTTTTGGCAAAAATGCATCTTCTATCCTTACTTCATTCATAAATACATCACATGTATTTTCATTTTCAAAAGGCTATTCCATTATTAATTATTAATTTGATTTGAAATTAAGAATTATTGCCTTGATGAGTAGTGAAAAAAAATTAAACAATTCTATGATCTTATCAAAAACTAAAACCTAACATTTACAAGCAATTATAAAATGCAATCTACTTTTTAAGAATTTACAAAAACAAAATACATATATTTCTAAACTTTTAAAAAACATTACAAGGATTATAAGGTGGAAAAAGTAAGGGGTTTTTGGGTGAAAAAAATTATAATTTATGTGTAAGTTTAAAAAATCCTGCAAAAAAAAAAAAAAAAATTAAATGAATTTTAAAAGTGGTACATTATGAAAAAAAAACAACATAAATGAACTCCAAAAAAAACAAAATTAAACTCAAAAGAAATGGAAAAAATTGAAAAGAATTCACCTTGAATGCTTGAGTTGGTGTCGAAGCTTTAAGCTCTAACCTACACATGGCAAGGGGAGGTGAAATACCATACTAACCAAGCAAAACAAAGTAGCACCAACACAAGAAGAACATCAATGACAACATAAGAAGAACAATAAAGGTTGGGCTATCAGGTACCTGAAGTGCGAGAGGAACAACATCATTTGAAGAGCAACAATGCGAGAAGAGCAGCAATACAAGGGGAATGGCATTGCTAGAAGAACGACACTGCAAGAAAAACAATGCATAAAGAGGGGCAATGCGAAAAGAGCAACAATGTGAGAAGAGCAGTGCGAAAGGAATGGCAACACAAAAATAACAGCGATGCAAGAAGAGCAACACAAGAAGAGTGACAATGCAAAAAGAGTGGTAGTGCAAAAAAAAAAATGCAAGAAAATCAACACAACAAAGCAACAACAGTAGCAACAAAACCTGAGACAAGCAACAATAAAAACTTGAAAAAGCAACACAAATGGCATGGGCAACACAAGTAGCAAGCAACAATGACAACACAAAAAGGCAACATGAACAGCACAACATGAAAAAATAGTGCGAATAGTAACAAGAACACGAGAAGATAACATGAACAACAACAACAATGTGAAAAAGCAATGCGCATGACCAACAGGCACAAGAAGAGCATAACAAGAGCACTAGAAGACGCCAAAAAAACTCACTATGACGAAAAATGAAGCCTGAACTTCGTTATTATACATTTTCTTTATCCCTAACCAGGTCGAGAACCAGGTCAGGATTCCAGAACCGCCCAACACTGGTGGAAACCAATTACTTAGTAAGCATGAAGGTACTGTTCATTCTATTCCACCAAATAAGAATAAGTAGTCAATAGAGAAATCAGTAAATTCACCCTGTCTTTGGGCTTCCTTCCACCCCCTAACCCCTCTTTCAGTGATATCTGTAAAGTAAGGAAATTTTTAATAAAACTCAGTATGAAATGCTGAGAAAACTCACTATGAAATGCTGAACTCAGCATTTAATGCAAAAGGTTCCACAGGAATTATACTAGTTGTACAGGTAGGAGCAGCGAAAATATATGTAGCATCAGTGGAGGCGCTCAGGGAAAAAGGAAAAAGAAATAGGGTGAAACTCAGAAAACCGTCAAATTTGATGGTTTTCTGACTTTCACCCCCCTTGAATGCTAAGGTTTTTTCAGATTCCCACCCTGCTTATGACCAAACTCAGGGTACTGGTGCTGTCTTTTCCTGACTTTACAGATAACTCTAATGCCATCGATTAACCAACATTACTAAGTTTCTCTTACTAGACAAGTAGTACTGCACTTGTTAACCAAAACTATGGTTTGATCTAATAGAAACTGAAGTTTCAAGGAAAGGCCTTTTCTGTTCAGACTTAGTCCTGCTTGTCAATTGAACTCCCAAAGAAAACAACCGCCTTCTTGGCCTAGTGAAACTCAGTAACGACAACTGCAAGTTTTGTAAAACCTGAATAATGGAACCCATAATGAGGCAAACAAAACATGTTAATTCCTTCATGTTCTGGCTGACTAAAGTTGTCAAGAATGTCAATGTGTTTCAGCCCCATAAACTTTGAGATATCACTAAATCCGAGAATTGCAAGAGAATCCACTAAAAGTATAACTTACCTCAGAAAACAATGTAAGGTATACACCACACCACAAATAAGATCTAAACACACAATTTTAGTAAAATCAAGAATATCAGCACCTACTAAATATCTACATAAGCTTCTCACTAAGGATAACTAAGAAAACAAACTGGAACAGCATTCAACTTAATAAGATGATCCAAAAAATCCAACTAGCAAACTAGCAACCATCGGAATACCACTTGATTGGTTAAAGACCAACTGACCAAACATCAGGAACATGTTACATTTGGAATCTTAGCTGAGAAGATAAATCTTTAAGCTGTTAAGTATCTAAAATCTGTATAGACTCCATCAAGCTTATTGTGTGCTTACTTCTTCTCCTTCAACCAACTCATTTAAATCAAGAGCAGAACCAGTTAGCAGGCATGAATTTGCCCCTTAATATCATTTGTATGTCACCAGAAGCCCAATGATGGCACATCCACCTCAACCTTCATCAGAAAGCAAGGTATAAAGAGGAAGAGGAGGTTCGTGCTTTTAAAAAAATTGCTTCCCAAGCCAGACCATGGAGCTCCTAACTATCTGGAAATCAAAATAACTTATCCATGGGCCAAAAATAGATCTAGAAAGTCCTTTTCAACAAAGGTTTTAGCCTGAGGCTAAAAGTTGTAGCTCATAACTACCTGCACATCAAAATAACCTACCCATCAGCTAAACATAGGATTCATAGCCACCATTTGAAAGAGGCCCTATGGGCAGTTATAATCTTGGGAGTCAGTCATAAACTATAGTGCATCAACTTCAACAGGTCTGACAGTGACTAGATGTCATTGTTCCTCGCATTGCTGTCAGCTCCCTACAGTGGGGGTAGCTAAGAATATAACCCTGCCCCCAAATTGAGCAATCAATTATACAAAAATCTGTGTTCTAAGCTTCTGCCACATTTCCAGAAGCAAAGTGAAGACTTGAACATGATATCAGCTAGCACTCAAGAGATATAGGTAGTCAAAAGTCAATAGCATCCTCATTCATGCAACAAGCTTGTGTGGGTAAGCTTCATTTTATTTTAGCTTGCCCCTGTAAAAGCAAGTATTTCAGCCAAGGCACAGAGAGCCCTACCTAGTGGATGGTGGGGCCACCTGCACCCTGAACATATCCTTCAAGCACATGACAAGTGACTACTTGGCTGTATTACATCACTTTTGACACCAAAAACACACCAAAATGTGACATGCATGTAGATGATTAAAAAAACAGAACTCCACTCCAACAATCAACCACACAAGATGGGAGGCTGGTACTGTCGAGTGACAGTTGTACATATGCTGTCAGTACTCCCTAGAAAAGTCTATGCTTAATGTGCACCTGCTTAGCAACCATACCACAAACTAGCGATAGTACCATTATCAGTTTGGTGGAGAAAGAAACTGTCCCAGGTATGATGTCATTGATCATGTTCACAAATCTGGGCAGCAGTTGGATCTGGCTTGCTTGCAGTATGCCAAGTGTGATTCTGGGTAAGAACCTAGTTAAGCTAGTAAATGTGGTGAACTACTGGACAACCTGCAACTCCCTCTCCAGATTGAGCCAAATGTTATTGATCAAAAGGAAACTCCACATTATCTTCACGGACTTTGAATGGCTGTGGGTGACTGCCAGTGCAATACAAGTTCCACATCTTGAAATACGCCCTCTCCAAGTTTTGTACCTGTTAAAACACTACCACATCACATATGTGTCCACTGACAGCACAATTGTACAGCCTTTCCACTGCCTCCAAATTTCTATAAAATGTGTGCATAGACCTCCATGATCAGCAAGCAGACAAAATGTCAAGGAGACTTAGGGTGTCAAAAGCTGGGATGTGTCATGCACATATACTGCAATGCTCTGAGAACCAGTTCTTGAAAAGACTTAGTGGACCAACTTTTGGAAGGAAGGATTACCCAGCGAGCTGTGTCAAACAATGGACAAGAAAGTCGGGCAGATCGCAGCTTTGAAGTTAGAGTCCTCAGCATTGTAGGATGTGTTGCCAACATCACTGCCCTCTCCTCATATTCTTGCATGCTGATCACAACCAAAGAAAACTCAATACCTAAGCCTCCCTTGATGGAATCATGTGCCAACATTCTATTTAAGAAGCTAGAATGGGCAAGCGGGCAATAGAATTAATCCTGCATTGGCCACATACCTGCTAACAACCATCTCGTCACCACAACCAGCAGCATGACACAGTGACATTGCTACACGTGTTGCCATCTTCTCAAGTGGCAGGGTCACCATGGGAAGCCCTGCCCACAGAACATCAGTTCCTGTTGTATGGGCATTGCAAAGAGGCCTGCAGCAAACAGACAAGGTCTCAGAAGTTACTTCCAATTGCCTCTCTCCACTACTAAGGTTGTTCAGAATGATTTTGATAATAGCAAAGCTACCAGATTGTAACACGCCAAAGCCAATAGCCACAACCCACTGACACCTGTAGCCTCTATTACAATGTCCAAAATCAAAAGCATGGACCAACAACAGGACATTGTGGTGAACATACGTATCAAGGAATAGGTCAGCCAGGGCACTGCGCCTGATATGCTCATTTTTAGCAGCCACATCTGTGAAAATGATCTGCTCAGGCCTCACACCTTGTGCTGCTGCAACTGCAACCAAAAACATGTGTGCTTTCAGACTAGGTGCATTCTTGTGCCAGTATGGACACATCTGAAAGACAAAAGACATGTGAGAGCCAAAACTGTACTCTTCTGACAAAAACAACATTGGAAAGATGCTCACATGCTCGTAGTCGATTTTCCCCAGCAGCAGGAAAACGTAGGAGCCAAAGTGCACTATTTGGGACTCGCTTCAGAATCCTACACCTGTTAAAATAAACAAATTTCAAGGACAATTATGAAATTATCTTTGTAAAGTATTGAGAACTTCACCATATTTATGATATACACTAACCTGAATAAACTGAGAGATGGTGCAACAATAACTGAACAATTTCAGATCCAACAACATATCAGCATACAAGAAAGAAGGAACCAAGACAGCAGAACCAACCCTTTGTAACAGAAAAGGCTAGGCAGTTCAACAAGGAAAGACTGATGTGAAGACAAACACGGAACACATATGTAACACTATTTTCTCAATCCAGATCTGTGTAGATCTAAAACGTTGTCTCTTCAAGAATACCCAATTACCAACTGTATGCATAGCAACAGTGGGTATACAAGGTCCATCAATTTGGCAATAAGTGGAAGTGTTTTGCATATTCAACACCTGACATACTGTAACATACAACCAAATCATATGCATATATAACGAGTAAATGTATGGTAGGGCCACATTCATGGACAAATACAGGAAAAAGAATAGGCAGCACTCAATGATAATAAGACCTCAGAAAACTAACCAGGCTGAGAAGATATCAGCATCCATTTTGTACAACTGATTGAAACAGGCAAACAAAAACTTGTCTTCTGGTAGTCCATAATCAGCGCGCTTCATGTTGCTTAAAGGATCCAAGACATCCTGGTTTCTCTGAAAGTAGCCCATGCAAATCACTTTAAATGATCATACAAGAATATACTGACAGTGAGACCTCAAATCAGAACTTCTGCAGGGCAATTGAGATTTTGATACTTTGGTTTTCTAGTACACCTCATGCACAACACATTTATCTATGCAAAAAACATGAGGGCTCCATTTCCAGGATAACAATCTGGAGACTTCCAATATGCTCATGTATAAATTAAAATATTAACCAGAGAAGCAATAGAGCCGTCTATCAAAAACATGCTTTTTCTCTAATCTGCACTTGCTTCTAGATGAAGTGAAAAGCCCTACAGAGCTCATGAACTGTCAGAGAATCTGGTCACCTCATGCCTGAAGTTCAAGCCACTGATGCTACCAACAACTACAGGTCACACGAGAAAGAACAAGATACCTTCAAGATAATCACCCACAAAAGTTGGATGTCAAATCTCACCTGCTTGTAGTCATTGACGAAGTAACAGTGTGGTAGATGAACAAGCTTCTCTGAGTATATGTGTGAATACTGAGTTGGGGACACAAGCTGCACACCTCACAAATAAACACTCAAGTCCTGCTCTGCTCTATCACATGGCAAAAGTAGAAATATGCAGAAGTGTATAGCTGCAGACCTCAGGTATAAAACACTAAACACCTTCATGGAAAAAGAAGAAATATGCAGAAGCCTAAAACTGGTGCAAAATTTACTTCTTCCAATTCTTGGAAACTCATCAGTCAACACACATAAGCAAAGCCTCTTCAATAAGAATGCACTCGAATCTTCAAGAGGGATCCCTCCCATTCATTTCCGCTTATGGTCCACATACAAAATTTTAAGGGCTGAAACATTGTGCTTCAATTACATTTGAAAACTGGAAGCCTGTCAACAACCTACAATAATAAACAATTCATGAATTCAAATGACATACCTCATCTGTCACCAAATAATCTATGTACTCTGCGCCAGTGGTACCAGGAAAACCCATATATGACACCTGGATGGGAACTGGTTGCATTGCAAAAATTTCATTTCTAGCTCCCTGCATACTTGAACCAAATGGAAGTGGTCAAAAAGAGTTCAAGCTTTACTGCCACAAAGATATCAAGGTAGACACTTAATGAGGAACTCATGCGAGGGTTTGAGAACACAAGGTCACCCTTAACAAGGAACTGATGGAAAAGAGTTAAATTGAATGAATATGCAAACAGAGTATCTTTCATAAGAATAGAGAAATTTCCATTCTCATGATGAAGAAGAAACGGCAAGGTTAACACTTCCTCAGGAAGCCACAGAAAGAACCAAACTAGGGAAGACAAAAACAAACAAAAAACAAAAAACACGTGCCAGTATGAACAAAAGTGCCAGTCTCACACCTGTTCAGGGAACATCAACAGTAGTCTGTATGATAGTGACTTAACTACCACAACTTCCCCACTGACTTCATCACCTCCCTACAGTGGGTGAAGGCCAGTGACAAGCACCAACCTACGAACTGCTGCAATTTACAGAAGCAACAGGAAGACTCAACCATACTACTGGCTAGCAACAGACCACAACAACAATGACCAGACAAAGAATTACAGAAAGGGAAAAGAAAAACTAATATCTTTCATAAGAATAGAGAAATCTCCATTCTCATGATGAAGAAGAAAACAGCAAGGTTAATGCTTCTTCAGGAAGCCACAGAAAGAACCAGCCAAGGGGAGATACAAAACAAAACACGAAAAACACACAGCGGTATGAACGAAAGTGCCAGTCTCACACCTGTTCAGGGACCATCAACAGTAGCA
>Ga0116227_10009794_pt1 | contig 17181 bp, 10 predicted proteins | sample S1TSphgellanicum_FD_89693 | JGI IMG/M metagenome (GOLD analysis project Ga0116227, IMG submission 89693) | Host-associated microbial communities from peat moss isolated from Minnesota, USA - S1T2_Fb - Sphagnum magellanicum MG | ecosystem: Host-associated > Plants > Peat moss > Unclassified...
ATTGTTATTAAAAAAAAAAATAGAGGGGTTTAGAATGTTTGGTGGCTTGCTTTTTGAAGAAAGAGAAATTCATTAAAATTAAAAATATAAATATAAAAAAAAAAAAAAGCAAAAAAAAAAAAAAAAAAAAAACTATTATGAAATTCCTTAGGCTTTCTTCCAACATCATTAGAAACATATTTGGGAAATACAAGTAGATATGTTTTCATTGCAAAAAGCTGCCCTAATTTTTGTAGTGTATTTAGTCGACCATATTGTCAGGTGTAAGAAAGAAAGAACTCACTCGACAAAACATATTTCTAGGATCTTACAAAATGGAAGAAATCTGGAACAGTTTAAAAGGCACACATCCTTCTGAAATTAGGGCAAGATTTTTATGTTGGAGAAGGGTAAAGGTCCTCGGGCTTTTCCTTGTTCTTCTTTTGGTGCCCATCACTCGGGCTACCATCTCGTGCCTAGGCACCTCAAAAGCATGGAAGTACCTTTGGCCCAACCCTTCTCCTATACAATTCATCCCATCAATCTTGACTCTTGATGAAATTTCTAGATGAAATTTTGAAACCTCTCAGTAGGAGGCTTTTGGAGTGTAGGGTAAAAGCCCCAGAGAAATATAAATAAAATATATGTAATTTATTTATATTTTTAAATTTATATTTCTTTCTACTATATATATATATACTATTATTATTATTATTATTATTATTATTTCTCTTATATATATATATATAATGCTAGTAGCTTGATGATTGACTAATGCCAAAGGGTGTGTACAATTGAGAAGGCAGAGAGAAACTCATGGAGCTCCAATTAATGCACTTTGTCTGTTCCCCTTTGTTATGAGCAAAACCTCAAAGAGAGAGAAATAATAATAATAATAATAATAATGTAGTACAAGCAGATGCCAGGCTTTCCACCCTTGCTCTGCATCATATATATATACCTAACCTTTTCTCACACCTCTATAATTGCCTGCACACAGAGACTCTCTCTCTCTCTCCCTCTCTCTCTCTCTCTCTCTCTTTGTGTGTGTTTTAAAGATATTATAGATAAAACCCTAAACCCTAAACCCTCTATAATTTTTGCGAGATTATAGAGGGTTTAGGGTTTAGGGTTTTGTGTGTGTGTGTGTCCAACAAATACCTGATATGCCCTATTGGATCTCTCTCATGGGTTTCAAGGAAAACCTTTGAGAGATTGGTACCTATTTATTATTAGGAAGACCCTCTTCTTTTTTCCTTCATAAGGGCCTACCACACTTGACTGTCCCTCCAGGAGAGCTCAAAAGCCAGGGGCTGGCTCATCACACATCCCAGGAGATACTCAAAACCTAAAATTCCATACCAGTGTTGTTGGTTGGGTGGGTGAGTGGGTGGGTCGGTAGTTTATTGGTTTGTTATTAATAACCAACTTGATAACTGGGTCCATAACTTGCTCAAAACTCAATAATTGGCCAACATTGGCTCAAACCAATTTTGTGTGGATATATGTTTTACTTCGACCATGTATTGGTAAGGTATATTACTTATCTTCATTTTTACAAAAAAAAATCAATATATCTTGATGAAGTACATATCCAAGGGTATATAAATTTGACAAATTATAACCTTTTCATAACCTTTGAATATATGTAAGGAATACTCATACCCGAAGCCGGATATGTTTTGACATCCAAGTTAAATAAATTAGGGTAAGTATGACTTAAACCTTAAACTTTGTTAGTTTTATTAATTAGACAGGTATCTCTCTAAAGCTTTTTTTTTATTTTAAATTTAGCAATGAGTCATTTTGATTGGCCCATCAAACCCCAAATTTTTTTGAAAGCTCCCCAAATAATAAGTTTCTATGTGAAGATTCAATGCTTCTCCTTTGGCCTACCTATATAGTTGAAAAAGGGGAAAACTTTGGGCAAACCATATGGGATAAGATTGAGGATTGCTAACATAGAGAAAAATCACACATGTTATGGTATGTTCACCTTAAAAATAAATCAATGACAATCCAATTTTAAGAAATTATTACATTGCCAATGTCCACACACACACGTACACACATGTAAGGTTACAATTATTATTAAAGTTGACATGTCATCTAATGTGGCACTCAGAGTAAACCATTGTTAAGGAATGAAATAAGATACCACCCAATGTTTAATTATTATCCATGTTAAAACAAAAATGAACTAATAGATCATTGTTACATTGGAAAGCCAAAAATTAGTTACGTAAATCCATGTTAATTTACAAGTTCCAAAAAATCTTTCCCATTCCTTCTATCATGGCATTTGTTTTGGCATGGTAAAAGTGACCCAACAAGGGGAACATATGCAAGAAAAACTTCAAAACTAGGAACAAATTGAAAATTGCTTCTAATTTTATTGTTGAAGACAAAAACATAAAAAATCATGATTGAAATCTAACCTTGGCTCTATGGCATAAGACAAGAACATAATATCAATTGAATAATCATTTTGATTCTACAACAAAAAACAAAGAGACAGAATCATGCTTCTTGTTATTAATTATCAATAATATGCGTGTATATAGTATGCATGCATCTATAATGCGTTTATAACATCTATAGTATACATGAATTACATAATTTATTTCAAGGAATACACTACAAATTTCAAAATCAAAATGTGTCTATTCAAAATTCTTGTTCAAATCACAGTCCTTTATCACTCCATGTTAATTTCAACACACATTTGTTCAACAAAATTTTCTACTTTTTCAATTGTTGCAACATATTTTTTAGTAGTAGAATCTTGAGCCACAACAACAATTTCCTTTTATAGCACATCAAGGATCTATTCCTCATCTGTCTCATCATGTTGGATTGATAGGTTATGTAACAAGTGCAAAACAAGAAGGAATAAAGGTAACATGAATTTATGTCTTCCCTTGTAGTGAACGAAATGTCTTCTTAAGTATGCCAAAGGCATTTTCTACAATAGATTGAGCTCATCTATGCTTCTTGTTATAAATCATCTATGCTATGTTCTCATCTCCTTATTTGTTCAACATCATTAGCCATGACAATAAGGGATACCCCTTATTTCTTAACATGTATGGGGTTATACCTTCCTAAAATTGCACAAAGAAAAGTCTACATTGAAAAGTCCATGAAGTTGAAAATGTTTCTAAAAGCCTAAATCTTCTCTGACCTTCGGAATCATTTACATTTGCTAGAAAACTAACAAAAAAGTTTTGTGAATTGTTTGATATCATCTATATATGACCACTTGACACTTGACATTGTAGCCTCCAATTTTGAAGTAAAAATATTTTTTGGCAAAAAACTCCATAAGGTCCATAAATTAAAAAATTGTGTGCCATCAATGGTTACATGAATGCTTGGCAAACCACAAAAAGATTTGAAACCCTACATTTTTGCATCCATCTTACTTCCAAATTGCCAAGCAATGAATTTCTTGAAAACAAAGGTGATTTGTTATGATGACCTTTCAAATGATTAGTGAAATTATTGATTGACCCACAACAAGCATTTCACTACAAATTAACATATTACAACCTTGTGCAATCATGTACAAGGCACAAGCAACTCACACCTCCATGAGGATAAACAATTTGTATCATGTAATATGTTTGAAAAAAGGGAATGATTGGTAATGGAAAACATCTACTTTTTCATTTGAAAGTTTTGAACCTAATGTGTAGCATCATATTTCATAAACATGTTGGAAAATTAAATCCTTGATCTTGGTTTCACCCCTTCAAGGAAACAACCTCAAGTTGTTGTAAACAATCTATTAGAACATTGTATTGCAAAATCGTAATGACCAAAACAAAAAGTTTAGTAGCCATTGCAAAATTGTTTTCAATATCCATGTTCATATTTGTTCACAACTCTTTCACAAAATCATCACAAGATATAAAAACAAGAAAAAAAAAGCCCATGCAACACAACAAAGTTGTCATGATCACTAAAAAATTATAAAAAATAACATGGTTAAAAAAAATGCAAAGAAATGCAATTCAAAAATCTTCACAAACAAACAAAACTTCAACATGTAAACATGAAACAAATGCAAAATGAACACAATAATCAAAGATCAAGCAAGTGTAAACATACTATTTGCTTTCTTTCTTCACATAACAAACATTTCAAACTATAATGAAACTTTTGCAACTTTTCATTTTTGTTGAAAATGTCAATCTAATGCATTAGGCTTGAACATACCATAACTAAAACTAACCCTAAAGTAGTTGTTATTAACACTAAGTGTGGACACAATCAAATCAACATGTGTCATAGTTAGGGTTAAGTTAACATGTCAAGATTAGATTAAGCAGAATTAAAAATAAAATAACCCTAAATCTTAATGTTAACCAATGTTAGAGCTTAAAATTTTGAATTAACTAACATGTATGAATATACCATTAGTCAAGGATGGATCAAACATTTTGGTTTTTGCATTTTGAAATTTGATTTGACTTTTCAAAATCATGTAAAAATAATTATAATGTGATTTTTTTTCACTTAAATAAATACATACACACTTGTTTTCTATCTCAAAAGGAGTACATGATCGGGGTACCCAAACCTACCCATCTACCATAAGATTCAATTGTTATATACCCAAACCCTAACATGATGGAAATTTTTGAGTGCAAATATAACTTTATTTAATGAATAATAAATTGAAAAAAAATAATATATCCTTATTCAAGGATATATCAAAAACGACATGCCCACACAACATTGGTCATCCAAACCAATGATGTTACATTGATATGAAAGAAAATAGTTAAAACCAATGTTGTTGTGTGGGGTGAAAACATGATCAAGTATGCACAAAATGTGACTTTGAATAGTTGTAATCATGTTTTTACACATAAATGCAAGAAAGTAAAGTAAAAACCTTTTCAATCATCGTTAAACCATCATGGTGCATAATATTGAGTTTATAGTACATTGTATACAAAGTTTGGAAAACTTTAGTGTACTAAAAGTAGGTCAAAAGTATTTTTGAAATTGAATGATGTAATTGTGTTAAAAAAGAAATTATATTAAAAGATTGAGATATTATTATTTTTACTTTGGAAGTTGAAAATGCATAAGTAAATTTTAAATGGCCATTAACTGAAAAAGTGAAAAAATTCAATATTTCATCTACTTGAAGCCTATTTTGTTTCTTTGAATAACCCGAATTTTTTTTAAAAAAAATAATTGAATTTCTAAAAATCTACTTAAATTTATTTTATACATGTGATTCTTCAATATCATTGACCCAAACAAAATGTTCATATTGATCAATAAATTGAGTAATATTTTTAAATTCAATATGTGAAAACTTGATTTATGGCTACTTTACACTTTTCTTAACAAGGATCATGAAATATATATTTGATCATGTTTTCATAATGTGGTTCTTTGATTTTGTTAATAACTATCAATTTTTGGGTTTTTCAAAAAAATTGAAATAAAAAAACTTTTAGTTGCATAGTTTTCAACATTTTCAAATTCAAAGGACACTAAGTTGTGGGTTTCTAAAAATTGTTCACATGGAAGACCTGTAACAAAAATACAAAGTCGTACATAAGTTACTTACAAATCAATGTTGCACATCATAGAATACAAATTGCATAGAATCTCCACATTCCTTGATTTTCAAAAGGCTAAAGTATACGAACTCAAGCAAAAACACATTACATGTGCATAAATCCTTGGCTATGGATCCATGGGGTCAAATCATTCTAATTTCACTTTCCTACACATCAATTGACTTACTTGGCAAAACAAAATATATCCCAAACACCCACACCACAATTTGCATGCACTGATGAAAATAGTAGACCTACAAATGAACTCAAAACCAATAGCTCCCAATGATGATGATGAAAATTGAAAACCGAAAGATGCAAAACTCAACATCAAAAAATCCCACTACATGAAGCTTTACAAATGTAGCCCATTATTTCCCTCCTGGAATCCCCAATAAAACCCACAAAAAAATAGAAACACGTAGCACATTCAGAGGTCCCAACAATTTGGGTATTCTTTTCTTTCACCCTTCAACAATCCAAATCTCACTAACCAACATCTCATTTATACAAACATGTTTTACCAAATACGATCATTCTCGAAATCCTTAATGAACTTCACCATTCCCTTGATCACAAACCCCTCATCATGGTTCTAGACTATGTTTTTGTAAGATGTACATAGCGCAACGAAAATTGGACATCCTCCTTCTGAAAAACTATTGTCTTCACCTTTGGGCATTCATCTTATCAATGCTACTAAACAACACAAGATTGCAACAAGTCGATTGCAAAAACAAAACATAAAACCAAAATACTTAGCTACCTATTTTGCCAAATTCCTTGGTAATCAAGCTCAAACTCCTTAAGCTCTTGAATGACATCCAACTAAGAAAAAATTCACAGCAATAACACACTACACAATGCTTACCCACAACAAAAGCCATAAAAAGATCAAGCACCACCAATCATAAAAACTCCAACATACTCATAACCTACAACCGAACAAACAACAACAAAAGCAGAAAACACTCCCACTATCCATCACCATCAACAATTGAAAGCTTGTTGTATTAGCTTTCGACTTTTGGCAGTTGATGTTACGGCATCATCCAATTAGGTTATCATCCTGAGATTTTTCATCACAGACCTTCTTCAGTTTTGGGAGTTTTGTTTTCAGGAAAAAATTTCAAAGAAGGAACGAATTTCATTAAAAAAAAAAACTGATGAAGAGTCAACGGTTAAGGATAGGTTCTTTGACTCAGTTCTTTGAATTTTGAGAACACCCAGTCAAGAATATATATATACCCTGAATTTACCCGCCGGTTCCTTTAAAAAAAACAAAAGAGAGAGAGAGAGAGAACGTCACCATACTGGACCCCAAGAAAATCATGTTGACCCAATTAGACAACCACCACACTGGTACAATTAAATGTTAATTTTGTGAACAGTGTAGCAGATGTTTTTTTGGTGGCCAGTCAATTAGAAACTATTGTCCAAAGTGACTAAATAATGTCTGAATTGACGAGTTGTGCAATTTTTGTCAGTTTGAGAGAAGTTTGAAATCTGACACAAAGTGTTCCTTCCAAGAGTATGTCTTCTCAGAGTAACTGCAATCAGGGTTTCTTTCTTTCCTTTTTTTTAAATTTATTTTTTTAAAAAATTATTTATTTATTTATTTTTCCAGTTTTGTGGTTTCCAAAGTTTGATAATATTTCAAAATTTTAGTGATATATATTTTTCCAATTTATACTTTTGGAAAGTATTTGGCCATAAACCAAAATGATGAATAATAAGTTAATTCACTTTTTACTTGTCTTTTGAACTTTTATCGTAACAATGAAAATTTTGATAAATTTTCAATAAAGTTCACGGTTTATTTGGACACAACATTATATACATAAAATGTCCCTCCTAGAGAAGAGGAGGGATATTTTTCCTACTCTATAAGAGTGGGAAGGAAATTATGCTTTACTTATATAAGTATAAGATTACTCCCACTCTTATGAGTAGGAGTAAGAACCCTACCCCCTTACCTTATATGGGATAGTTATCAAGGGTGAAACCTTGGTAACTCAATTGTAGTTAATCCGGTTCATATACAACGAAGTTATAACAAGTTTCTAATGAATGGTGCATTGGTGGGTGTTCAATCACATAACCTTAACACAATAAGGTTTACCTTAGATCAATTGTGACACTTATTCATCATCAATAAACAAATAACCCATACTTGACATAGTTATTTATTATGTATTATTCAAGGTAGACCTTTATGGTTTTCATTTATTTTTATATAAATCAATACATGTAATTTTTTAAATTTCAATTCCACATTCATATAATAGAGCTTTTTGTAAATTGCTTCAAGAGGATGAAACTATTATTCATTAGGGGTCCAATAAGAGTTGAAATGTTAGGTGAGCTTTAAATTTGTAAATTAATTTACATTGGGTGTCATAATTAGGATCAAACTTTTTTTTTTTAGTATTTAAAGAGTTTAATTGTGATGTTAATTTTGAGGTAGACATCCCTCTTTTGCTTATTAGCACACCCTCCACAATCACATTAAATATTGATTTCACTAATTTCATATTTAGTTTTGTTATTTGGTCAAAAAAAAAATTTAAATTTTTTATGGATAATTCTTTTTTTTAATTTTTTTTAAAAAGTGACCAAAACAACATCATATGAACTAAAGGTTGGCCTCGGTGTCTGACTTTTAGAATAAGTCTAATACTTGTTGTTACCATATTCAAGCATCAAGGCCTATTTGTTGCTGGCTGTAGGAAAAGCCATACCGTAGTACACATGATTGGTAGATTCAACACTAATTATACATATTATTGTCAAAAATATTGAAATTTTCACACACAAAAAAATTCAAAAGAACAAAATTTCACAAAGGAAAATATGAAAATATGAAAAATTTATTCTTCATGAATATTTTATTTGTTGAAATGAAAATTTCAAAATTAATTATTGGAACGACAAATGTGTTCATTACATCCAATTCTTCGGGTAGGTGTTCAACAATAGAAGTCACCTGCAGTTTGGCTGGTGCTGCTGGACGGCCACCAGGGTTTATTTCTGACCCAATGGGCATTAGGCTAGCTGGTGTAAAACTCAACTCAACTCAACTCAACTCAACTCACCCCCTTTTTTGGGTACATGATACCCGGTTGGTACCCTCCGGGTAGTTAAGTACAAAGTAAAATAAAGCAAAAGAATCGACACCGACATTTCAAGAAGCTTTGCTCCTTGCTGACACCCAATTACAGCATATTATAAGGCACCGTCCATGTGTACACCGACATATAGTGCCAAGGGTTTTATGAGATACCACACTAAACTTCCCAAAGAGTCGGAGAAAAGCATTTAATGGAAAAAATGACAAATTGTTACATCTCTAATAGTGAATATTTAAAATTGTTGATATAAGTATATAACTTAAACTAGAGAGAAATTTTCTAAGGGGCATTTTCATGGTTCACTTGTCATGGATTTCATACGACATTTTGCGCTTTCAAATTTTGTAATCACAAAACTCCCAAGATTTTGTCATAGTTTTTGTTGTCTAGGTTACTACCTATATACAAAAAAACACCTTATTACTTTTTTTTTATCACATCTTTGTACTAATGATGCTAGTGTTGTAAATGTGTGTTCGGAATCCATCCATTGGCCATTGATAATAATAGTCTAGGTAGTGTACATACCAAGCAACAAGAAAGTGGCAGAGTCCGGCCTATGGGTGATTCAGGCTTCCATGTTGGCGGTTATCAGAAACAGGGACATACCCATGGCGGATATCAGGGCGGTTCTTGAAGTTCATAGCTGCATTTCTCCCCCAAATTCTTTTTTCAAAAGAACCAGTTTCATATTTGCCTCCCCCCAAAAAATAATAATAATAATAATAAAATTTATAAATAAATAAATAAATAAAAATCTACACAAGGACTTGAAGAAGAGCTGAAGAAGAAGAAGAAGAATCATCATCATCAATTCATCATCATCAGTAAGGAAATCATAAAGTTCATGTACAATTCTTCCCACCCACAATCCATAATAGACATTACTATTCCATTTCAACTGACCAACAACACTCAATACAACCCAACCATCGTATATGTTATGATGATGATGATCACGATCATTATCCATCATCCATCATCCACACTTGCAACGAAAGTCAAAATATACGGACAATATTTGATTCTGACAAAACAAAATTATTCACAGATCCAATTCTCACCAACTTTTGCATTGGAAAATGAAAGAATGTGTTTTTTTTTTCTCAGAAACTCAGAATCTCTTTGCAGAAAAAAGAAGAAAACAACCAACATACATACATACATGTATATATGCTCGGGCATCACGTAGGTGATCTATTGGAGAGGATCCTGACTGCTGCTGATGCCTGCAGTTTATGGTGAAACCGTATAGTGTAATTATGGAGTGCATCAAGGGACTGAATTATGTATATTGTCTAGTGGAGAGAGAGAGAGAGAGAGAGAGAGAGAGAGATCTTGTTGATGACAACACCCTTTTCACAGCAGCTTGCAGGGTTGAGAGTTATAATTTTGAGTCTCTCAAGAATGTTCATTTGAATACAATGAGAGCTCTGACAATTTGCAAAAAGAAAAAGAATTTTTTTTTGGGTAGTAACTTATTCCCGACTCATCATGTTCTCAACAACAGATTTGTGACCATCCGTCCGTGTGTGTTGTGTGTGGAATGAGTAGTTAGTTGTCAGCCAATGTGCAACCGCAATGGTGGTGATGATTTTTTAAAAACTGTACAAAATACCACAGACAAAGGGAGATGGGTAGTGAGCAAGTTTAGTACAGTTCCCACAACACCACTTCCTCACAACCACCGTCTCTCCTCCTCCTCCTCCCTTCCCCCCTACTCACAACTGTTTGTTTAAATGACTGTTGCAGCTTCTTTCTCTCCTTTTGCTGCACAAGCATTGCTTGAAATGATGATGAGAATAATTTTCTGAGAATAAATCTTTTTTCTGAACCCTGGCACACAAGAAGAAGACCCAGGCAACAAAATTTTTAAGTCCCTTTTGTACACAAAACTTGGATGGATATTCTTGATCAGATCCTGGAATGGGTTGAGAGCCCTAGTATTATTATCACAGCTTTGAGTAGTACTTACACACCATAGCACAAGGGCTCCCCCAGCCACCAGCTCCCCCTCTCACAACTTTACTCGTCAAATTGGAATTTGGCAGCTGCAAAGGTCTCTTCTTTTATTTGCAAAGCTAAATCTCTCTCAGATTTGTGATTTTCTGTAACAGTTACCAAACAACAACACTCTCCTCCCCCCCCCCTTTCCAAGAACTACCCACTTTCTTTCATATAAGTCATGAAATCCACCCAGCAAACATGCATGCAGCATATTTTGAAAAGAAGCAACAATTGTTGACATGCACAACATTCACCTACTGGTATATCTGGTTATGTCTTGGCCTAGTCGAAGATCATGTGTAGTCAACACAACATCTGTTGCTCATGAAAAGCAAGATCACCACATTGCTAGTTTAGAGTTGTTCAACACTTCAAATTATTTTTGCACAACTTCTTCAACATTCTTTGCTTCCTTCTCTTTTGGTTAACCCAAACCACCACCAGACAATAATAACTTCATAAATGAATGGTCTTTTCAATCACCCCAACACCTACCAATACCTCCATCCTTCCTCTTTATACTTTGACCTAGTTCGTACATTCTTTGTCATAAACCTCTCTTCATCTTCTCTATTCCAATGTATGGACTTTGGTGCATTTCTTTCTTAAACTCATGAATATCGGAGGTTGACAAATAAGGGGTTGTGTGTGTTGCTAGTTTTGTGTTAGAATGCAACCCTTCAAGGGCACACTACCTTTTAGTGAGCCCTTAGAGCAAGCCTTGATAATGCCAAGATCTAGGAACTACTGCGTAAGGCACCTTAGCTTCTCTTGTGCAAAAGAATTGCAAATGTTGACAATCTTGCATTTGTAAAGCAAGCATTTTCAAACGCAAATTTTGGCACTTGGCATCAAAGTGGAATATTTTCAACATGATATACCTCCAACTAGGTAGAAAGGGCAAGCAAAATCCTTAAAGTGTATTAAGAATTGTGTCAACTAGTAGATGTGCCCTTATTAAGCTCACCCAATACCACTAAACCCATACAAGCATAATCAACACTAGTGCATTCGACACACATGAATTGTTGCTAACTATACCTTCCAATCAAATAGCAAGGGATGGATGGAGGGTGACAAGATTAGTAAAACATTTTCACATTGGTTCCACCCTATCCCCAAGTATTAATGAAAAGGTTGGTGGGATTGCTTACATTTGGTGAGCCTTCTTCAAAGTGATTGGTGGGGATGAAAACATTTTTTTTATGAATGTCTTATAATGTATACATCTTGGTTTGACAAAATTTTCAATATGATGAATAATGAATCAATGGCATTAATGTTGTTAGTGTTCTCATATTGGCAATAATAATTTGACAATATCACATTCATGACACTATCTCCTTCATGGAAGCAATTATTTCACCCTTTTACACAAACATGAACTCCAAATAACAATAATTTGCATAAACTTGATAGGTAGTCTAATCAAATTTTCACAAGTATAAGCATAAGTTTTAGAACAATTTAAAAAATTATAAATTAATTTATAGTGTTATAAATGTGATATAGTGGGTACAAAGAATCTAGGATTCTCCAAGGCATAACTAAGGTTGTTTTTAATGAAATAACCTTTGACAATAATATGCATATATACCTAGTCAAAAAAAATTGGCAAAGGGCTAACATTAGATTAAAAAACCCACCCAACATTGCTTCATACATGTGTGCATCTTTGAACTTCAACATTGATTCAAATCAATGTTAATATATAAACAATCAATCATGTGAGATTAATAATTTACCTTCAAACACCCCATCACATCTTCAAGGACTATCATCATTATTATGTTCAAAGCGTGGTAAGAGATATGTACCTTGATACCTTTCAACCATAGAAATAAAATTACTCAACTTTGATATAAAACTTTTCAAGTGTAATTATTTCTATTCCAGCTCCTTGTCTTTTAATGTTTTCAAAAAAAATCTTGTCACATCATTTCCATATTGTTTGTTTATTTAGACATAGCATCTTGCAAAAGTGTAAAAGCAAAATTTTTTGAAGAGTTAGAAAAATGTCTAGTTGTTGGAATTGTTTGTAAGATTTTACAAAATAATAGTGATAATGCAAATGAGGACTTGAGGTCCATACTAGGGTTGATGTGCATAATGACAATTCCAACAATGGAAAATTGTACATATCTTACATTTCTCAAAATGGATATGTTTACAATTGACATCTGCATTCCGTAGTTGAATGAAATCCGTTTTCAACAAAATTTGAAAAAGTCACTTGTTGCATTTGATCATATATTATTTTGGTTAAATCTCATGAAAATTTCACAAAATTTTCTATTGCATAACAAGCACCAATATTACAACTTTGACTTATGGTTGCTATGTTCACATTTCGGCAATATGGAAATTGCAACATCTATTATGTTTGAAATGTGTTTGGTAGTTTTGAAAGTTTTATGCAATTGTTTGTTGATTGATGAATGTTAGAATCTTCTTCAACCTTTTAAGACCATGTTGTCAAATGAATTTAATCTCAAAGTGTCAATTATTCAAGTTACAAAATACATACCTAGTTCATTGTTTCTATTTATGATTGGCATTAGTCAATGGAACCTTGACTATACATTTTGAGCCCATAAGACATGGTGAAAACTATTACATCAAATAATCAAATTATGCAATTTTACCTATGATCATCTAGTATGGTCATAGAAGAATAATTTTGCACATGGTCATTGGGTTTCCAAAATCTTGTCATGATAGCCATGTTTCCACAAATTTGAAAATGTGGTTAGCAATTGGGGTTTTTTTTCATTTTTACGGTGTAACTTATACAATGCCAACCATTCACAAGAGGCTTTAGCTAGATTTGCCTATAGGACATGTAAGACAATAAAACAAATTTGTTATCTTGTTATTTAGTGACAGGCTAGAACAAGTGTTCCAAATCTAGTGGACCCCATCCCAAAAACCTTGATTTTCTAGTGAAGTCTTTCAAATCTTCCCAAAAAGCCTTTGTAGGGGTCACAACCCAAATTGTTGTCTAACATTTTGGCAAAATTTCACACCAAAAAAAAACATTGGTTGACACTCAATTTTGTTTATTTATAATCATTAATACTTATTGGAAAATTACATTTATCATCTTTCAACAATATGCATCTTAACAAATAAGAAACAAACTTTTTTAAAAACTCACCTTTATTTTATTTTCATGGAAAGTTACTTTCATTTTTGGGTGAAAGCATGGTAAAGTATGCCAATAAGTGATACTTGATTTTTTTGTAGAAACTATCCATTAATTAAACCTCAATACATTGAACTCATGAATATATTTTATTTTAATGATCAATAAGAAGAGTTTGACTTCATTGCATAATATTATAAAATTGCATGTTTTTAATAACATTTAAGTACATTTTTAGAAATACAAATATAGAAAAATATGTGTCCCACTTTTGCTTCAAATATACGAAAGTATGATAAAAGTACAATTGTAATTGGATTTTTTATACTTTGAAATGGATAAAACACTAACATGTTTTTTTTTCTTCATATTATAATCATAATCTACCAAAGTCTTTGTATTATAGTATGTTTGAAAATTTGAAGACTTGGATAATTTAAAACATACTTTTCATCTATTTTTCTTATACTAAAATTTTTCACACTTTATGTGTAGCTTACCATAAACTCAATGGAATGCACCATTGCTTCATAATGAAAGTCAAAAAAGTTTTGAATAGGGTTTTTCATCTTTATGCTATGAATGTGATTCTAACTACATGGTGGATTTTTTTGGGCATACTTTGTCTTGCTTTCACATTTTTTTGTTAAATGATGTGCAAAATACATATTGGTTATTTATTGAAATAATAATATTTTATTTAAATCTAAATATGAAGATTTTAATTAAATGATGAAAATACTTAAAATATTTTGAATGTTAATAAAACCTATTATATTATTTCAAATAACATCCAAAGAAACTGTTTTATTTCACATGTTCCATAAAGTGTAGAAAGAAAAACTTACCCTATATTATTTTGTGTGAAAGTCTAGAACAATGCATGAGGATTCTGAAATTAAAATTTCAAAGCTTGAGGGGATTAAAAATTTAAACTAAAACAAAATATGATTATAATAAAGTTGTTTTATGGATTCAAGCATGTGTTTCCTTGCATAACTTGCAACTACAACATCAATATGATCCATCTTGGGACATAAAAAACAATATAAATGAAGATGATGAAGATTTGAACTATTATCTATAATTGTATTTGAATTATTGTAATGATAGGACATTTAGCTTTAAATTATTTTTTTAAATGGTGCAATCACAATAAAATGACCCACTCCATGTGTAGGCCCTATGTATTTCATAAGTTTTGTAAATTAAACTAATGTTGAAAATATGTGATGCGACTTTATAACAATTTTTGAAACATAACATTACATAATGTTCTATTAAATTTGAAATGAATATAATGAATATTGAGTACTTAAAAAAAATTGTTAAAGACTATAACCAATGTTTAAAAAACATAGTTTAAATAATGAAATCAATGTGATGAAACACAAATAAACATTCTTAGAACTTGTCACATTGATCCATAAAAAATGATTGAAGACCAAAAATTCAAAACAAAGTAACATTAAAAGAAAAATTTGTCATTCATAAGAAGAAATCTTGGGTTTTTCCACTACCACCCATTGCAACTACTTGTCTAGTTTGACCATTTTTGACTTATTATCATCGTGCACAAATAGCAAGTGAATTTGTTTACTAGTTATTTATGCATAATTTCCATAATCAAAACAATGACCACTTTATTCAATAGCATTAGATTTTTTTCTTCATGTTGAATTTTATAACAATGGAATTTTTTTGACATGGAAAACATCTCAACCTTAGACTCCTTATAAAAATGGTAATATTGTTAAGTCATTATTTTTTTTTAAATTCAACTATTAATATGTAGCATAAGTTAAATCAAAGTTTGATAACACGTGGAGAATGTTATTCATAAGCTACACCTTACACTTACACAAGAATTCACCTTTTTTTTTTTTAATAATTTAAGATTGTTGATGTGGATATTAAAGTAACATTTAATTTTATTTACACATTGCACTATAATGGTTAGTGATTTTTTTGACATCTCTTCAACTATCAACATGGTACATGAATTGAATTATACACTTGCATCATGTTGAAACCATTCCTCGTGGGTTGAATTTTACATTTATCATAATTTAATAAAACACATGTAATAACTTATAAAGATTTAACATTTTTTGAACTATCAACATTTGCACATGAGTTGAATCATTCATTTTGAATGTGTTAAATCCATTATTCTTTAATTGAATTTTTCACTCACCATAATGTTCAGAAATAGATGTATAAAAATTTGTTATGTTTCACATTAATATTTGAAATAAAGATTAAGTCAAAATTGTTCATATATACAAAGTCTAAGGTCCATGTAGACCTTTATATTTAAAAACTTCAATGTTCAAATTTGTACATTTACGTAAATTTAGAATTATATTTTCCCCCTAGTTTATACATCATTGGCCAAGTTTTTTATTACAAATGTTTATGATGCCACAATAACAAAACCTCAAAAACAAATCCTTAAATTATTTTTCCATTTTATCTTTTGATGTATGAGAAATATAAATTTTAGACAGATTGTTTTGTTACAAGTTTATGTCTAAGTATTTAGAGATGAAAATTTGTGATTATTTAAAAACATTTAAAAACATTAAAAACGGTGATCTCATAACAATGACATCAATGAATTATTATTATTATTATTATGATTATTTTCAATTTTTTGGTGTTGTTCAAATGATGATCACTGATAAAAATATTTAATTATGTTTTGGCTATAAACAATATATGGAAACATTAGGTTGTTAAAATCCTTCTATATTTTTGCTACAAGTCATGTAACCTATTATAAAATTTTAACTTATATATATATAAGTTTAAAGTAAGTTTGATGTTGAAACTATTTATGGTTTTAACATTGAAATTATTGATCATTATGAATAATATTTTTGTTTTTTCAAATTTGTGATTTCAAAGTTTTAACAAAAATTCCTTGGACTTGCATTACTCTCATAGGGGGTCACTAAGTGTTGGAGTTCTAAATCATGTGCATCAAACAAAGCATTTTTGGAGTGTATTGTATGATCGTTTAACCTATTATTTCTCACCCTATTATTACTTAATTTTTTAAATATACACATATTTAAACCAACATATATTAATCATATGTTATTATTATTATTTATATATATATGAAGAAATGGTACCTTTTACCTAATAACTAATATATAATACTTTACAATTTTATTCACACACACACACACACACACATATATATAGAATGACCCCCCTCAAATCAATTCTTTGAAATTTCATTGTTTTCTAATTTCTCCCCCCAAAGAACCACCAACTTGCAAAAATTTGCCACCAAAAATAAAACAAAAAATATTGTTGACTAAAA